>OIEA01000629.1_pt1 | contig 14967 bp, 10 predicted proteins | sample 1581631 | NCBI WGS metagenome assembly OIEA01 (sample SAMEA3882526, study PRJEB24775) | human gut metagenome | biome: human-associated habitat; feature: intestine environment; material: feces | place: Netherlands | collected 2009/2010
ATCAACATCGAGGACCTGATCTCCATCGGCACCATCGGGCTCATCAAGGCCATCAACACCTTCCGGGCGGATAAGAACATCAAGCTGGCAACCTACGCCTCCCGGTGCATCGAAAACGAAATATTGATGTTTCTGCGGAAAAACGCGGGACGGCGGGTGGAGGTCTCCTTCGACGAGCCGCTGAACACGGACTATGACGGCAACGAACTGCTGCTCTCCGACGTGCTGGGTACCGAGGCGGATGTGGTCATGCGGCCTCTGGAGGACGATGTGGACCTGTGCCTGCTGGCGTCGGCGCTGGATACCCTTTCACCACGGGAGCGGGAGATCATCACTCTGCGGTTCGGCTTGGGTGGAGGAAAGGAGCAGACCCAGAAGGAGGTGGCCGACCGGCTGGGGATTTCTCAAAGCTACATCTCCCGGCTGGAAAAGCGCATCATCCAACGGCTGAAAAAGGAAATTCTGCGGCTTTCTTAGGTTGACAAAGCACAAAAGCTATCGTATAATGAATTCCGTTCAAACGCTGAGAAGCGGAGCAGTAGCTGATTTTAACGGTCAAGAGAGAGGGCGGACGGTGCAAGCCCTACCGGACGGTCAGTGAAGTCACCGCGGAGCGGTCGTGCTGAAATTCAGTAAGCCGGACGGGTGTCCCGTTACAGACGGTAAGTGTCACGCGCTTTGCGTGGAATCCAGGTGGTACCACGGACTGTTTGTTCGCCCTGAGCCTTTGCGGCTCGGGGCGTTTTTCGTTGGGAGGAAGCTGATGGAGTTTCGCTTTGAACTGCCGGATGGGTATTCGTATCAGGATGTGCTGGCCCTGATGCGGGTGCTCATCCGAAAAAGGAAAATCGGCCGCTGGGTCAGGCTGCTGTCCCGGATCTTTCTGATTTCCGCCGGATGTATCCTGCTTTGGATCTCCTGCTCCCAATGGAACCGTGTGCGGGAGGGGCAGGTACTGCTGCTTGCGGCCATGATCGTTGGCATTCTGGGCGTTGCCGCAGGAGTATTTGTATACAGCGCCCATGTGGCGGCGTGGCTCAGCTGGCGTATGCAGGCAAAGGACAAAGGCCGTACATGTATCTGCCTGGATGACAGTGTGCTGACGGAAGAATCGAAAAAAGGAACGGAAATCCGCCCCTACAGTGCCTTTCAGGAGGCTTATTTGTACAAGAAATACTGGATTCTGTTCCAGAATAACTATCACGCAAAGATATTGCCGCAGACTGCCATGACCACAGGCAATCCGGAGAATTTCCCGGCTTTCTGGGTGGAAAAGACCGGAATGTCCATAAAAACCATCAGATAAGCAACATTTTCAGATAGGAGAATCAACATGAACAAAGAACTGCCAAAGGTGTATGAGCCCCAGCAGGTGGAGTCCCGCATCTATCAGATGTGGGAGGATCATGACTGCTTCAAGGGCGTGGAGGACTCCAAGAAGAAGTCCTTCTCCATCGTCATGCCGCCCCCCAACGTCACAGGCCAGCTCCACATGGGTCACGCGCTGGACTGCACCCTGCAGGACATCCTGACCCGCTTCAAGCGGATGCAGGGCTACGCCGCCCTCTGGGTCCCCGGCACCGACCACGCCGGCATCGCCACCCAGATCAAGGTGGAAGAAGAGCTGCGCGTCAAGGAGGGCAAGACCCGCTATGACCTGGGCCGGGAGAAGTTCCTGGAGCGGGTCTGGAAGTGGAAGGAGGAATACGGCAACCGCATCGTCCAGCAGCAGAAGAAGATGGGCGTTTCCTGCGACTGGAGCCGCGCCCGCTTCACCATGGACGAGGGCTGCTCCAAGGCCGTCCGGGAGACCTTCTGCGAGCTGTACGACAAGGGTCTCATCTACAAGGGCAGCCGCATCATCAACTGGTGCCCCCACTGCGTCACCGCGTTGTCTGACGCCGAGGTGGAGTATGTGGACAAGCCCGGCCATCTGTGGTATATCCGCTATCCTCTGGCGGACGGCTCCGGCGATATCGTGGTGGCCACCACCCGTCCCGAGACCATGATGGGCGACACCGGCGTGGCCGTGAACCCCAACGATGAGAAGTTCAAGCACCTCATCGGCAAGAAGTGCATCCTGCCTATTATGAACCGGGAGATCCCCATCGTGGGCGACGAATACTGCGAGATCGGCTTCGGCACCGGCGCGGTAAAGATGACCCCCGCCCACGACCCCAACGACTTTGAGGTGGGTCTGCGGCACAATCTGGAGGTCATCCGGGTCATTGCCGATGACGGTCACATCAACGAAAACGGCGGCCCCTACAACGGCATGGACCGCTACGAGTGCCGCAAGGCCATCGTGAAGGATCTGGAGGAGCAGGGCTATCTGGTGAAGGTGGAGCCTTACAACCACAATGTCGGCACCTGCTACCGCTGCCACAATGACGTGGAGCCCCTGATCTCTGCCCAGTGGTTCGTGAAGATGGAGCCTCTGGCCAAGGAGGCCCTGCGGGTGGTGAACGAGGGCGAAGTGAAGTTTGTCCCCGAGCGCTTCTCCAAGACCTATACCAACTGGATGGAAAACTGCCATGACTGGTGCATTTCCCGTCAGCTCTGGTGGGGCCATCAGATCCCCGCGTGGACCTGCGATGACTGCGGCCACATCAACGTGAAGCGGGAGGATCCCACCGTCTGCGAAAAGTGCGGCAGCACACACCTGACCCGGGAGGAGGATGTGCTGGACACCTGGTTCTCCTCCGCCCTGTGGCCCTTCTCCACGTTGGGCTGGCCGGAGCAGACCGCCGACCTGAACTACTGGTATCCCACCAGCGTCATGGTCACCGGCTATGACATCATTTTCTTCTGGGTGGCCCGAATGATTTTCTCCGGCTGCGAGCAGATGAAGAAGATCCCCTTCCACACCGTGCTGATCCACGGTCTGGTGCGGGACGACAAGGGCCGCAAGATGTCCAAGTCTTTGGGCAACGGTATCGACCCACTGGAAATGGCGGAGAAATTCGGCGCGGACGCGCTGCGCTTCAACCTCATCACCGGCAACTCCCCCGGCAATGACACCCGGTTCTACACCGAAAAGTGCGAGGCCATGCGGAACTTCGCCAATAAGATCTGGAACGCCAGCCGCTTCGTGATGATGAACCTCACCATCGACCGTTACGACCTGCCCGCTGCCGACAAGCTGGAGCGGGAGGACAAGTGGGTCCTCAGCAAGCTGAACCGGCTGGTGAAGGAGGTCACCGAGAATCTGGACAGCTTCGAGATCGGTGTGGCCTCCGCCAAGGTCTATGACTTCATCTGGGACACCTACTGCGACTGGTATATCGAACTGACCAAGACCCGGCTGAACGGCACGGACGAGGACGCCAAGCTGACCGCACAGAACGTGCTCTGCTACGTTCTGGTGACGCTGCTGAAGCTGCTGCATCCCTTCATGCCCTTCATCACCGAGGAGATCTATCAGGCTCTTCCCAAGTGCGACGGCGCTGAGGACATCCTGATGACCGCCCAGTGGCCTGAGTACACGGAGGCTCTGAGCTTCCCGGCGGAGGAGAGCGCTATGGAGGCCGTTATGGACCTGATCCGGGCCATTCGTGCCCGCCGCGCCGAGATGAATGTGCCCCCCTCCAAGAAGGCGGAGCTGATGATCGTCACCGATCAGGCGGAGCCGTATCAGCAGGGCCTGCACTTCATCCAGCGTCTGGCCTACGCCAGCAACGTCACCTTCCCGGAGACCGCTCCGGCGGATGTGACCGGCCTTGTCAGCGTGGTGACCCATGACGCCACCGCCTACCTGCCCCTCAGCGAGCTGGTGGATCTGGCGGCAGAGCGGGAGCGCATTGCCAAGGAACTGGAAAAGGCGAAGAACGGCCTGCGGATCACCGAAGGCAAGCTGGCCAATGAGAAATTCGTGGCCCACGCTCCCGAAAATGTGGTGAACGCCGAGCGGGAGAAGGTCGCCAAATATCAGGAGCTCATCGCCAAGCTGGAAGAATCCGCCAAGGCCATGGCCTGAGCCTAAATACCGAACCGACCAAAAGCATCCACCCGCCCGGCGGGTGGATATTTTTTTCTGCGTGCCCGCCTAAAGACAGGGGGAAAAATTGATAATTTCCGTCAGTTTGCCGGGGCGCAGAAATGCGTTGGAGCAATGGGCGGGCCTCTTGTGAAAATAGACCCTTGACAGGTGGAGAAACCCGTGATATCATATCGAAAGTTTAGAGATTTTTAGAAAAGGAGCGATGAACGTGACGTTGGTACTGAACAATGCGAAGGTATTCCGCAGCGGCGTTTTCTCCCGGAGCAGTGTTTCCATTTCTTTGGGCAATGGTGTTTCCCGAGGCGGTACTATTTCCACTATGGATGCTTCTTCTTTCGTGATTTTACCCGGTTTCGTTGATGTGCATGTGCATCTTCGGGAGCCGGGTTTTTCTTATAAGGAGACCATCCGTACCGGCTCTTTAGCGGCGGCCCACGGCGGCTATACCACCGTATGTGCCATGCCGAACCTGAATCCGGTACCGGACAGCATGGAGACCTTGCAGCCGGAGCTGGACGCCATACAGAAGGACGCCGTGATCCGGGTCCTGCCCTATGGGGCGATTACGAAAGGCGAGCAGGGCGGGGAGCTGGCGGACTTGGACGCCATGGCCCCCTGTGTGGTGGCCTTCTCCGATGACGGAAAGGGCGTTCAGGACCGCGACATGATGCGCCGCGCCATGCTGGAGGCCAAGCGCCTGGGCAAGCTGATCGTGGCCCACTGCGAGGACAATTCCCTCCTGCGGGGCGGCTATATCCATGACGGCGCCTATGCCAAGGCCCACGGCCACCGGGGCATCTGCTCCGAGAGCGAGTGGCGGCCCATTCAGCGGGATCTGGAGCTGGTGCGGGAGACGGGCTGCGGCTATCACGTCTGCCACATCTCCACCAAGGAGAGCGTGGACCTGATCCGCAAGGCCAAGGCCGAGGGTCTGAACGTCACCTGTGAGACCGGTCCTCACTACCTGCTGCTGGATGACTCCTGCTTGCAGGAGGACGGCCGTTTCAAAATGAATCCGCCTCTGCGCGATAAGAGAGACCGGGAGGCTCTGCTGGAGGGCCTGGCGGACGGCACCATCGACATGATCGCCACGGACCATGCCCCTCACAGTGCCGAGGAAAAAGGCCGCGGACTGGAAAAAAGCGCAATGGGCATTGTAGGACTGGAAACGGCGTTCCCGTTGTTGTATACTGAACTTGTGAAACCCGGCGTCATCTCTATGGAGCGGCTGATGGAGCTGCTCCACGATGCCCCCTGCCGCCGCTTCAACATCCCGACGGACACCGGTTTTACCGTGTTCGACCTGAATGACACCTATCGGATCGACCCGGCAGACTTCCTCTCCATGGGCAAGGCAACACCCTTTACAGGATGGGAGGTCCAAGGCCGCTGCCTGCTGACAGCAGCAGGTGAAACGGCTGCCTGGTATGATGCAGACCGTCTGCTGAAAGGAGAATGATCGTGAAGCAAATAACCTTGACAGTGACTGAGAACACAAGACTGGCCGATGGGATCTACCGTCTGCGGCTGGCGGGGGACACCTCTGCCATCACCGCGCCGGGGCAGTTCGTGAATCTGAAGCTCTCCGGCTTTTTCCTCCGCCGTCCCATCTCCGTGTGCGACTGGTCCGATGGAGAATTGACGCTTATTTATAAAGTCTTGGGCCACGGCACCGAGGCCATGACGGGCATGGCTCCCGGCACGGAGCTGGATGTGCTGACGGGTCTTGGCAACGGCTATGATGTGTCCCGCAGTGGGGAACACCCCCTGCTGGTGGGCGGCGGCGTGGGCATCCCGCCGCTGTACGGCCTTGCCAAGCGGCTGACCGCACAGGGTAAGCGCGTCACCGCGGTGCTGGGCTTTAACCGGGCATCTGAGATCTTTCTGGCAGATGAGTTCCGGGCGCTGGGGGTGGAGGTCATCATCGCCACCGCCGACGGCAGCGCCGGCCTCAAGGGCCTTGTGACCGACGGCATGGCCGCCGTGTCCGACTACACCTATCTCTATACCTGCGGTCCGGAGCCGATGCTGAAGGCGGTATACAGCGCCTGCAAGACCTCCGGCCAGTTCAGCTTTGAGGAGCGGATGGGCTGCGGCTTCGGGGCCTGCATGGGCTGCTCCTGCAAAACGAAATACGGCAATAAGCGGATCTGCAAGGACGGCCCCGTGCTGGAAAAGGAGGAGATCATATGGTGAACACAAAGGTTGACCTCTGCGGCCTGACGCTGGATAACCCCATCATTCCCGCCAGCGGAACTTTCGGCTTTGGCTATGAGTTCGCGGAATTGTACGACATCAATATGCTGGGCACCTTTTCCTTCAAGGGCACGACCCGGGAACCCCGCTTCGGCAACCCCACCCCCCGTATCGCGGAGTACGCGGGCGGTCTGCTGAACGCTGTGGGCCTGCAAAACCCCGGTGTGGACGCGGTAATCGAAACGGAGCTGCAGAAGCTCCAGCAGGTATTTCACAAGCCGGTGATGGCGAATATCAGCGGCTTTTCCGTGGCGGAATACGCCGAGGTCTGCGAGAAGCTGGACGCTCAGGAGCAGGTGGGCTGGCTGGAGGTCAATATCTCCTGCCCCAACGTCCACGGCGGCGGCGCGGCCTTCGGCGCGGATCCCAAGTCCGCAGCCGAGGTGACGAAGGCCGTCCGGGCGGTGACGAAAAAGCCCATCATTTTGAAGCTGTCCCCCACGGCGGCCAACATCGCCGCCGTTGCCAAGGCCTGCGAGGATGAGGGCGCCGACGGCGTGAGCCTCATCAACACCCTGCCGGGAATGCGGATCGATCTGAAGCGCCGCCGTCCGCTGCTGGCCAACACCACCGGCGGTATGTCCGGCCCGGGGATGTTCCCGCTGGCAGTGCGGATGGTGTATCAGGTCTACGAGGCAGTGTCCATCCCCATCGTGGGCATGGGCGGCGTCACCACGGCGGAGGACGTCATCGAGCTGATGCTGGCGGGCGCCACCGCCATCGGCGTGGGCGCGGCGAACCTTGTGGAGCCGTATGCCTGCAAGACCATTATCGAAAATCTGCCTGCCGTGATGGAACGGTACGGCATGGAAAATCTGACAGAGATCATAGGAGGAGCACATCATGGGTAAAGACGTTATCGTTGCGCTGGACTTTGACAGCAAGGAAAAGACACTGGCATTTCTGGACCGCTTCACAGAGGAAAAGCCCTTTGTGAAGATCGGCATGGAGCTGTTCTACGCCGAAGGCCCCTCCATCGTCCGGGAGATCCGGGCCCGGGGCCACAAGATCTTCCTGGATCTGAAGCTGCATGATATCCCCAACACCGTGAAAAAGGCTATGGCCGCTCTGTCCGCGCTGGATGTGGACCTGGTGAACGTCCATGCCGCCGGTACCGGCGCCATGATGTCCGCTGCTCTGGCGGGCCTGACCCGTCCGGATGGTACCCGCCCGCTGCTGATCGCTGTGACCCAGCTGACCTCCACGGATCAGGACATGCTGGAAAAAGAGCTGTGGATCGAAAAGCCCATTGCCGAAGTGGTGATGCACTATGCGGAGATCGCCTCCATCGTGGGACTGGACGGCGTGGTGTGCTCTCCCCTGGAGGCAGGCGCGGTCCACGAGCGCTGCGGCAAGAACTTCCTCACCGTGACCCCCGGCGTCCGCTTTGCTGACGGAGATGTGGGCGACCAGAAGCGGGTCACCACGCCGGCCAAGGCCAAGGAGCTTGGCTCCGACTACATCGTGGTGGGCCGTCCCATCACCCAGGCGGAGGACCCCGTGGCTGCCTACCGCCGCTGCGTGGCGGAGTTCGTGGGCTGAGCCGCGAAACGGAAACGATTGGATCAACAAAAAAATTGACATAAAGGAGAACAAACTATGGACAGCATCAATGTGCGCGTTGCCAAGCGTCTGCTGGAGATCAAAGCGGTCTTTCTCCGCCCTCAGGAGCCTTTTACCTGGGCCAGCGGCATCAAGAGTCCCATCTACTGTGATAACCGCCTGATCCTCACGGCACCGGAAGCCCGGAACGAGGTGGAGCAGGCCATTGCCGACACCGTGAAGCGTGAGTACCCGGAGGCGGAGGTCCTGATGGGCACCGCCACCGCCGGTATCGCCCATGCCGCCATTGCTGCCCACCTGCTGGGCCTGCCCATGGGCTACGTCCGTTCCGGCAATAAGGACCACGGCCGTCAGAACCGCATCGAAGGCCGTCTGGACAAGGGCGAGAAGGTCGTGGTCGTGGAGGATCTGATCTCCACCGGCGGCAGTGTGCTGGAGACCGTGGAGGCCCTGCGGGAAGCAGGCGCTGAGGTGCTGGGCGTGGTGAGCATCTTCACCTACGGCATGAAGAAGGGCGTGGAGCGCATGGCGGAGGCCGGCGTGAAGAACGTGAGCCTGACGAACCTGGATACCATCGCCCAGGTGGGCGCGGAGGAAGGTTATATCGCGCCGGAGGATGTGTCCCGTCTGCTGAAATTCCGGGACAATCCGTCTGACGAAAGCTGGATCAATGGAGGGGAAAACTGATATGGAAAATTTGATCGACATTATGCAGCTCTCCACCGAGGAGATCGACGAGCTGGTAAAAACGGGCTGCGATATTATGGAGCATCCCGCCGAATATGCCCATAAGTGCGACGGCAAGATCCTGGCAACGCTGTTCTTTGAGCCTTCCACCCGTACCCGCCTGAGCTTTGAGAGCGCCATGCTGTCCCTTGGCGGGCAGGTGCTGGGCTTTTCCTCCGCCGCCAGCTCCTCCGCCTCCAAGGGCGAGAGCGTGGCGGACACCATCCGGGTGGTCAGCGCCTACTGCGACATCATCGCCATGCGCCACCCCAAGGAGGGCGCGCCTTTGGTGGCAACGCAGCACTCCTTGGTGCCGGTGATCAACGCCGGTGACGGCGGCCACAACCACCCCACCCAGACCCTGACGGACCTCATCACCATCCACAAGGAAAAGGGCCATTTCGACAACCTGACCATCGGCTTCTGCGGTGACCTGAAGTTTGGCCGGACGGTCCATTCTCTGGTGGCTGCCATGAGCCGCTACACCGGCGTCCGGTTCGTGTTTGTCTCCCCGGAGGAGCTGAAGCTGCCCCGCTACGTCAAGGAGCAGTACGTCAAGTCCAAGAACATTCCCTATACCCAGTCCACCTGTCTGGAGGAGGTCATGCCGGAGCTGGATATCCTGTACATGACCCGCGTCCAGAAGGAGCGCTTCTTCAATGAGGAGGATTACCTCCGCTTGAAGGACAGCTACATCCTCACCCCGGAGAAGCTGGAAAACGCCAAGGAGGATCTGCGGATCCTGCATCCGCTGCCCCGCGTCAATGAGATCTCCGTGGCGGTGGACGAGGACCCCCGTGCCTGCTACTTCAAGCAGGCCCAGAACGGCCGCTACATCCGCATGGCGCTGATCATGAAGCTGCTGGGTATTCAGTGAGAGGAGAGAACGGACATGATTATTGATTCTATTCAGAACGGCATCGTGATTGACCACATCACCGCCGGTAAGGCCATGGAGCTGTACAACATCCTGGGCCTGGACAAGCTGGATTGCACCGTCGCTATTTTGAAGAACGTCACCAGCGGCAAGCTGGGACGGAAGGACATCATCAAGATCGACCGCGAGATGGACCTTGATTGGGATCTGATCGGCTATGTGGACCCCACCATCACCGTGAATATCATTCACGAGGGCCAGCTCCGGGAGAAGCGGAGCCTCAAGCTGCCGGAGCGGATCCGGGGCGTGCTGAAGTGCAAGAACCCCCGCTGCATCACCTCTGTGGAGCAGGAGCTGCCTCAGGAATTCCTGCTGACCGATCCGGCCAAGCGTGTTTACCGCTGCATCTACTGCGAGACTGAGGCCGGCAAATAAGACGGCCTGAGGAGATTATGATGAAAAAAGGTTATTTGATCTTACAGGACGGCCAGGTATTTGAGGGCGTCCGGTTCGGTGCGGAGACCGACACCGTGGGTGAGCTGGTGTTCACCACCGGTATGTGCGGCTACGTCGAGACCCTGACGGACCCCAGCTATGCCGGACAGATCGTTATGCAGACCTATCCCCTCATCGGCAACTACGGCATCATCCGGGAGGACTTCGAGGGCGCCTGCTGCGTGAAGGGCTATGTGGTCCGGGAATACTGCGACACACCCTCCAATTTCCGGACGGACTGCGATCTGGACACGTACTTGAAAGAGCAGGGCGTGCCGGGGCTGTTCGGCGTGGACACCCGGGAGCTGACCCGCATCATCCGGGAGCACGGTGTGATGAACGCCGCCATCTGCGACGAGATCCCCGCCGACCTGACCCCCATCGAGACCTACGCCGTCACCGGCGTGGTGGAGGCTGTTTCCTGTAAGGAATCCTCTGTCCATCCGGCGGAAGGGGAGGAGCGGTTCCGGGTGTCCCTGCTGGATTACGGCGCCAAGCGCAACATTGTCCGGGAGCTCCAGAAGCGGGGCTGCACCGTGACGGTCCTGCCTGCGACCACCTCCGCGGAGGAGATTCTGGCGGCGGATCCGGACGGCGTGATGCTGTCCAACGGCCCCGGCGATCCTGCGGAAAACACGTATCAAATCGAGCAGATCCGCAAACTTCTGGGCAAGGTGCCCATGTTCGGCATCTGCCTGGGCCACCAGCTGACGGCTCTGGCCGCCGGCGGCAGCACCTATAAGCTGAAATACGGTCACCGGGGCGTGAACCAGCCTGTCCGGGATCTGAACGGCGTCCGTACTTACATCACCAGCCAGAACCACGGCTATGCCGTGGACAGCGATACGGTGAAGCTGGGCAAGGTCCGCTTTGCCAACGCCAACGACGGCACCTGCGAGGGCATCGACTATCCGGAGCTGAAGGCCTTTACGGTCCAGTTCCACCCGGAGGCCTGCACTGGCCCCAAGGATACGACTTTCCTCTTTGACCAGTTTGTAGAGTTGATGAAAGGGGGCAGAGTCTAATGCCTTTGGATACAAGTATCAAAAAAGTCCTGGTTATCGGCTCCGGCCCCATTGTCATCGGTCAGGCTGCTGAGTTTGACTACGCCGGCGCTCAGGCCTGCCGCATTTTGAAGGAAGCGGGCGTCAATGTGGTGCTGTGCAACTCCAACCCCGCTACCATCATGACAGATCAGGCCATGGTGGACGAGATCTATCTGGAGCCTCTGACTACGGAGACCATCAAGCGTATCATCAAGAAGGAAAAGCCCGACAGCCTTCTGGCGGGTCTGGGCGGGCAGACCGGCCTGACTTTGGCCATGCAGCTGGACAAGGAGGGCTTCCTGGAAGAACAGGGCGTCCGCCTGCTGGGCACCGATGCCAAGGCCATTTCCCGGGCCGAGGACCGGGAGCTGTTCAAGGAAGCCATGGCGGAGATCGGCCAGCCGGTCATTGCCTCCGATATTGCCGAGACGGTGGAGGACGCCCTGAAGGTGGCGGACCGCATCGGCTATCCCGTCATCGTCCGTCCCGCCTTTACCTTGGGCGGCGCCGGCGGCGGCGCCGCTGCCAACGAAGCGGAACTGCGGATCATCGCCCAGACCGGCCTGGACGCGTCCCCCATCACCCAGATCCTGGTGGAGCGGGCCATCTTCGGTTGGAAGGAGATCGAGTTTGAGACCATGCGGGACGGCGTGGGCAATGTGATCGCCGTCTGCTCCATGGAGAACTTTGACCCCGTGGGCGTCCACACCGGCGATTCCATCGTGGTGGCCCCCACCCAGACCCTGGCGGACAAGGAGTTCCAGATGCTCCGGAAAGCGTCTCTGGACATCATCACTCATCTGGGGATCGTGGGCGGCTGCAACGTGCAGCTGGCGCTGAACCCGGACAGCTTTGAATATGCGGTCATTGAGGTGAACCCCCGCGTCAGCCGTTCCTCCGCCCTGGCATCCAAGGCCACCGGCTATCCTATTGCCAAGATCACCACGAAGATCGCCCTTGGCTACACGCTGGACGAGATCAAAAATGACATCACCGGCAAGACCTGCGCCTGCTTTGAGCCGACCATCGACTACATCGTGGTGAAGATGCCCAAGTGGCCCTTCGATAAGTTTGCCGACGCCAGCCGCAAGCTGGGTACCCAGATGAAGGCCACCGGCGAGGTCATGGCCATCGCTCCCAGCTTTGAGATGGCACTGATGAAGGCCGTCCGGGGGGCGGAGGTGGGCCTGGACAGCCTGAACCGCAAAAACGATCCCGAGGACCATGCCCCCATCTGGGAGCGGCTCCGCCGGGTGGATGACCACCGGCTGTTCACCATTTTTGAGGCCCTGAAGGGCGGTACGTCCATCGACGAGATCTTCAGCATCACCCGGATCGACCGCTGGTTCCTTGCAAAGCTGAAGAAAATGGCGGAATTTGAAAAGGCTCTGGAAAAGGACGGCCTCACTGTTGAGCATTATGAGACCGGCAAGAAGATGGGCTATCCCGACGATACCCTCAAGCGTCTCTCCGGCGCTGCCGCGCTGCCCTGTGAAAAGAAAGACGCCGTCTACAAGATGGTGGACACCTGCGGCGCGGAGTTCGATGCCGAGACTCCCTATTTCTATTCCACTTTTGATAAGTTCTGCGAATCCCGGACCTTCCCCCGCAGCGGCAAGCCGGTCATTATGGTACTTGGCTCCGGCCCCATCCGTATCGGTCAGGGCATCGAGTTCGACTATTCCTCCGTCCACTGCGTCTGGACGCTGAAGGAGCTGGGCTACGAGGTAGTCATCGTCAACAACAACCCCGAGACCGTCTCCACGGACTATGATACCGCTGACCGTCTGTACTTTGAGCCTCTGTTCCCCGAGGATGTCATGCACATCATCGAGGTGGAGAAGCCCGTGGGCGTGGTGGTGGCCTTCGGCGGCCAGACGGCCATCAAGCTCACCAAGTTCCTGGACAGCCACGGTATCCCCATTTTGGGTACCAGCGCTGAGTCCATCGACATGGCAGAGGACCGGGAACGGTTCGATGCCCTGCTGGAGCGGTTCTCCATCAAGCGGCCCCAGGGCCGGGCCATCACCGGTATGCAGGAGGCGCTGGACGCCGCTCATGAGCTGGGCTATCCCGTGCTGCTGCGCCCTTCCTACGTCATCGGCGGCCAGAACATGGTCATCGCTCACAATGACGAGGACGTGCGGACCTACATGGAGGTCATCCTCTCCGGCAAGATCGAAAACCCGGTGCTGGTGGACCAGTACCTCATGGGCAAGGAGCTGGAGGTGGACGTCATTTCCGACGGCAAGGACGTCCTGATCCCCGGCATCATGCAGCACATCGAGCGCACCGGCGTCCACTCCGGCGACTCCATCGCTGTCTATCCGCCCTTCTCCATCGGAGATAAGATGCTGAAGGTCATTGTGGACTGCTCGGAAAAGCTGGCCCTGTCTCTGGGAACCCATGGCCTCATCAATATTCAGTATCTGATCTACCAGAACGAGCTGTACGTCATTGAGGTGAACCCCCGCGCCAGCCGCACGGTGCCCTACATTTCCAAGGTCACCGGCGTACCCATGGTGGATCTGGCTACCCGCGTCATGGTGGGTCAGCCTCTGGCCTCTCTGGGCTATGGCACCGGTCTGTACCGCCAGCCCCCCTATGTGGCCGTGAAGGTGCCTGTGTTCTCCTTTGAGAAAATCACCGATGCCAACGCTGCCCTCTCCCCGGAGATGAAATCCACCGGCGAGGTGCTGGGCCTTGGCAAAAATATGCAGGAGGCCCTGTTCAAGGGCCTTGTCTCTGCCGGATACAAGGTGGAGAAGGAGACCCGCGGCGGCGTGCTGATCTCCGTGAACCACCGGGATCAGCCGGAGATCGTCAACATCGCCCGGAAGCTGGACGAAATGGGCTACAAGCTCTACGCCACCGACGGCACCGCCAGAGAGATCTCCCGTCTGGGTACCGATGTGGAGATCGTGGGCAAGCTGGGGAAGGACAACCGGGTGTTCCAGCTCCTTGAAAACGGCCGGATCGACTATGTGATCCTCACCGGCTCCACGGAGCCCATCTATATCCGGGACTTCATCCATCTGAACCACCGCTGCGTCCAGCTGGGGATCCCGTGCCTGACCTCTTTGGATACCGCCAATGCGCTGACGGATATTCTGGCCAGCCGCTACAACCAGCGGAACACGGAGCTCATCGACATCTGCCACCTCCGCAGCGAGCGTCAGAAGCTGAAGTTCTCCAAGCTGCAGACCTGCGGAAACGATTACATCTTCCTGGAAAACTTCCACGGCGAGATCACCTGCCCGGAGTCCCTGTGCGTCACCTTCTGTGACCGGCACTACGGCATCGGCGCCGACGGGATCGTCCTGATGGAGCATTCCGACATTGCCGACGCGAAGATCCGGCTGTTCAACGCCGACGGCAGCGAGAGCGCCACGGCGGGCAACGCCCTGCGCTGCATGGGCAAGTACCTGTATGACAACGGTCTGGTGAAAAAGGAAGATATGCGGATCGAGACCGGTGCCGGCGTCCGGGAGGTACACCTCTACACCGCCAACGGTCTTGTGACCTCCGCCTGTGTGGATATGGGCTGCGCCTCTCTGGATGCGGCGGCCTTCCGGTTTGCCATCGCGGAAAAGACGGTGGTGGATTACCCGGTGTATATCGGCGGACAGTCCTTCAACATCACCTGCGTAGACGTGGGAGAGCCCCATTGCGTGGCGTTCTGCCCCCGGATCGACGATGTGGATGTGGAGTTTCTCGGTCCCCGGTTTGAGCAGGCTCCCTATTTCCCGGAGCGGATCAACGCAGAGTTTATCCGCGTGGTGAATCCCAGCACCATCAAAATGCGGGTCTGGGAGCGGGGCAGCGGCGAGATCATGGCCAGCGGCACCGGTGCCTGCGCCGCTGTGGTGGCGGCCGTGGCCAACGGTATGTGCGAAAAGGGACGGGATGTGACCGTCCGAGCTGCCGGCGGTGATCTGGTGGTGAATTACACCGACGAGAAGATCACCCTCACCGGTGACGCCAAGCTGGTCTATACTGGTGAA
>OIEA01000638.1_pt1 | contig 14889 bp, 10 predicted proteins | sample 1581631 | NCBI WGS metagenome assembly OIEA01 (sample SAMEA3882526, study PRJEB24775) | human gut metagenome | biome: human-associated habitat; feature: intestine environment; material: feces | place: Netherlands | collected 2009/2010
GACGAGAGCGTGTTCGAGCGCACCTTTGAGCGCGTGACGTTTACCCCCGGCGCGCTGGAGCTTGTGCGCTCGGCGCACAGCAAGGGCTGGAAGGTCGGCGTGGTAAGCGGCGGCTTTCACGAGGTCGCCGATAAGATCGTGGCCGCCGCGGGCATCGACTTTTGCCTCGCGAACCGCTTGGAGGTCGTAGACGGCAAGCTCACGGGCAAGCTGGCGGCAGACATCGTGACCAAGGAGTCCAAGCTCATCCAGCTGCTGGATTGGGCGGTTGAGTGCGGCGTCGATATGGCACACACCGTGGCAATCGGCGACGGCGCCAACGACATCCCCATGATTCAGGCCGCGGGCACGGGCATCGCGTTTTGCGCCAAGCCCAAGACGCGCGAGGCCGCCCCGTTTGCCATCGACGAGCGCAACCTGATGCTCGCCATGGACATCATCCTGCGTGACTAGCCGATCCGTCTAACAATTGAATCAGTCCGTCCTATAGTTTCCGAACAATTTTGTCTTAGTGTTCGGAAACACACCCTTTGAGTGCTAGACTTTGCGCCGTCGAAGGGAACATATATGGATAAGCGAGATCTTGAGCAGCTGCTGAGCGATGTTGCCGGCGGATCAGTCACCCCTGCCGATGCCCTTACGCGCATCCAGACGGCTCCGACCGCCGATTTGGGCTTTGCGCAGCTCGATCTTTCGCGCGGAGTGCGCCAGGGAGCCGGCGAGGTTGTCTACGGTGCCGGTAAAACCGCCGAGCAAATTGCCGCCATTATCAAAGCATTACTCGATGCAGACCAGGAGCGCATCCTGGTCACGCGCTTGGATGCCGAAAAAGCCGCGCGCACCGCTGAGCTTCTCGGCAACGACATCGACCTGGGATATGTCCCGGACGCCCAGCTCGCCCTGGTGGGTGGCAAGCCCTCCCCCACCGGCAACGGACGCGTTGTCGTCGCCTGCGCCGGTACGAGCGACCTGCCCGTCGCCGAAGAGGCGGCACTGACGGCCGAGTTCTACGGCAACGAGGTCGACCGCCTCTACGACGTAGGTGTCGCCGGCCTGCACCGCCTGCTCGCGCATGCCGAGGAACTCGCCCAGGCACAGGTGGTCATTGCCATCGCCGGCATGGAGGGCGCGTTGGCGAGCGTTATCGGCGGCCTGGTGAGCTGTCCGGTCATCGCCGTTCCCACCAGCGTGGGCTATGGCGCGAGTTTTGGTGGCGTAGCCGCGCTGCTCGCCATGCTCAACTCCTGCGCCAGCGGCGTTTCGGTCGTCAATATCGACAACGGCTTTGGTGCCGCCTACCAGGCAAGTCTTATCAATCATCTGAGCGCCGGCACGCCCTGCGCCCGTTAAGGAGCATTCCATGTCCAACCATCAGCACACGCTTATCATCGACGGCACCTCGGGCATCAGCGGCGACATGACCGTCGCGGCCCTGCTCGACCTGGGCGCCAGCGAGGAGCACCTGCGCGAACAGCTCGCCACACTGCCGGTCGACGGCTTTACGATCGCCGTCACGCGTGCAAACAAGCATGGCATCGACGCCTGCGATTTCGACGTTCAGCTGGCAGAGGAGCTCGAGAACCACGATCACGATATGGCCTGGCTCTACGGCAACAAAGCAGCTGCCGAGCACGAGCACGAGCACCACCATCATGACCATGGTGAGCACGAACACTGCCATGAGCATGATCATGAGACCCACGGCCATGGCCACGAGGGCCATCATCACGCCCACCACCATCACCATCGTTCTTTGGCGGACGTCACCGCCATCATCGACGGCTCGCAGCTAAGCGATGGCGCTAAGCGTCGTGCGCTCGCCATCTTTACCGCGCTCGCCGCCGCCGAGGCCAAGGCCCACGGCAAAACGCCCGAGACCGTCATGTTCCACGAGGTAGGCGCCGTCGACTCCATCGTCGACGTCTGCTCTGTCGCCATCTGCCTCGACGACCTGGGTATTGAGGACATCGTAGTCGAGTCGCTCTCCGAGGGCCACGGCACCATCCGCTGCGCCCACGGCCTCATGCCCATTCCCGTCCCCGCTGTCGTCAACCTGTGTCAGGCGGGCAATATCGCCCTCACGCCTGCACCGGTCGCCGGCGAGCTCGTGACGCCCACGGGCGCCGCCATCGTCGCCGCGCTGCGCACGTCCGAGCACCTGCCGGCCCGCTACCGCATCGAGGCCGTCGGCTACGGCGCCGGTAAGCGCCCCTACGAGGGTTGCTCCGGTACGCTCCGCTGCCTGCTCGTTGACGCGGACGCATAACCATGGATGCCCGCAAGGCAAAAAGCCGTACCGCCATCGTTGCGGCGTTTTCCGAGCTCCTTCGCGAGGAGGACTACGGCAAGATCACCGTCGGCGACATCATTGCTCGCGCCCATGTGGGTCGGGCCACGTTCTACGGCCTCTTCAAGAGCAAAGATGACCTGCTCGCTGAGCTCGTGCGCGACATCTGCACCCATGCCCTCGACGATGACGGTACGCCCCTCGATGACCCGCTCGTACAGGTCGAGCATATCCTCAACAACCTCTGGGAGCGCCGCCAGGGCGTTCGAGCCCTCGTAGCCGGCGCCGGCTCACGCGTCTTCGCCGACTGCCTCCGCAAGACCATCATGTCGCGCGCAGCCGAAACCGTCCCCGTCGACCCCGCAGGTCCTGCCGGCACCATGGACCGCAGCTTCTTACTACACCACATAGCCTCAAGCTTCGTAGCCACCGTCCAATGGTGGGCCTGGCACAACTTTCAAGCAGACAAAGCCAACGTAGCCAAAGACTACCTCTCAGCCATAAAACCCCTCTTCAACTAAGTAAACCCCTCATCCCAAAGTTCCGCCCTCATCTCAAAGCCCCGCCCCAACCCAAAGCACAATCCATCCCAAAGTATCGACTACAGCCCAACGCCCCCAACAGCAACAAGCCCCTCCCATCCAAATTCAGATTTATATGTTGGGCTGCTTGCTCGAGCGCAGCAAAGACCCCGCAGCTGGCCGCATGGGGTAACTTCCCAGCGCATTCCGCAGGACGCAAAAAGGCTCGCCGCACGAAGTGCGCAGCGAGCCTTTTTGCATGTCCGAGGACGCGCTGGGAAGTTACCCCATGCGGACGGCGAACAACCTATGTAGCCTTGGGCTAGAACATGCCCAAGAAACCGTGCACAAACAGTGCGGCCAGAGCGGCACCGATAAACGGTGCGATGCCAGGAACAAGCAGGCCGTACTTCCAGTTGTTGTCGGCCTTGTTCTTAATCGGCAGGACCTGATAGGCCATGCGAGGACCAAGGTCACGAGCCTGGTTCATGGCGAAGCCGGTGATGCCGCCCATGCCCATGCCAACAGCCCAAACGATCAGACCGACGCAGATGGCGAGCATCAGGACGTTCTCGCCAGCACGGTTAGCAGCAGCAAGGATGGCGCTGATGAACACAAAAGTGCAGATAGCCTCGCAGAAGAAGTTGCGGGCATAGTTCGTACCCTCGGTGGTGGGGTTGGTCGAGAAGATATTGCGCTGGGCAATGGGATCGACGACACCATCGGAAGCCTTGAACTCATCGGCATACATAAGCCAAGCGATTACGGCGCCCACAAAGCCGCCGAGCATATCGGCAATCATGAAGGGGATGCAGCTGCTCCACGGCACCAGGCCTACGATGCACTGGGCAAGCACCATAGCCGGGTTCATGCACACGGCGCCGCCAAAGACAAACAGGCAGACCGAGATGCCAAAAGACCAGGTGGTGATGGCAAACATGTGGCCGGAGCCCTGATACTTGGTGCCCTTAAGCACGGTATCGCAGTGCACGCCCACGCCAAAGATGATCATGAGGGCTGTTGCGCCGAATTCGCAGAGGAGTTTGGTAAGCATAAAACCTTATCTTTCTTGTCGGTTATAAACGATTCGTTTAGGCCGCGTACTAGTGCTGCGCGACGACAACGCCCAGGCCATCGGGAATGACGGCCACCTTGGCATCGACACCCTTCATCTCAAAGGCGAGCTTGAGCGCCTCATCGAGAGTGTTGACCGGCGTCATGTGCATATCCTTGATCATCTGGTGATCGCACAGGTCGGTGACCATGATCACGGGGTGATGCGCCAGGATGCGGGCAAAGATCTGGCTCGTCCACTGGTCGGGCAGGGTCTCGTCCTTAGGACGGTCGATGCAGGCACGCTCAAACTCCGCCGGATCGTTGTCGGCGATGTTGTGATAGAAGCCCTCGCCACCGTGGCCGTCGGCACAACCGGCGACGTCGATGATCACGCCGCCCTCGGGAAGCGTAGCCTCGGCAGAGCACATGCCCTTCACGGCCTGATAGATGTTCTGGTCGAGCGGGTAGCCGCCGTTAGTGGTGATGGCAATCTCGCACTCAACGGGCTCAACGCCGGCAAGGCTCTTCACGAACTCACAGCCGGCCTCGTGCGCCTTGTGAATGTCGCCGGCAAAGGAGCCGATAACCTCATGCTTGCCGTTGAGCACCACGTTAAGCACAAAGGCAAGGTGAGCCATCTCGGCAGCGGCAAACATGTCCTCGCTCACGTGGTTGTGGCACAGGTTGCCGGCACGCGAATGGGAATCGTTCACAAACTGACCGTTGTGGTTGTACATGATGGTCTTGTAGCTGGCGATGCCAGGCAGGACGGACTTGCGGCTACCAGAGAAACCGGCAAAGAAGTGCGGCTCAATAAAGCCCTCGGCAAGCAGCAGATCGCAATCGGCGGCAATCTTGTTGATGATGCACTCGCCGCCAGAAGGCAGGGTGCCGATCTTTTTCATCATGCTGTCGTCAGTCGCGACGTGCATAACGATTTCCTCGTTGGCAACGATCTCCTCGCCGTACTTGTTGACGAGCTCCTCGTGCGTCGACGGACGATGCATACCCGTAGCAACCAGAATGCGAACGCGTGCCTCAGGCGCAGCGGAGTGGATGTGATGCAGCAGAATAGGCATCGTCACACGCGAGGGAACGGGGCGCGTATGATCGGAGCTAATGATGACGATATCCTTCTTGCCAGCACAAAGCTCCTCGAGCGAAGGCGAGCCATAAGGGTTGGCAAGCGACTTCTCTACCAGCTCTTCCTGCGATTTTGTAGTCTTAAACTCGTTTTGATGACCTTCCATCACACCCGCGAAGTTCTTATCCTCGAGCTCTAGATGCAACGTCTTATGGTCAAACGGTAGTTCACATTCAAACAATGACGAGCGCCCTCTTCCTTTCAACTGACACACTAGATAAACCGTTGGAAGGATACGCCGCTCACCGAAAAACACCACCGTCCACCGAGTCGTTAACACAACGTTCATATTTAACCCACAACAAAACGGCCGCGATCCCAAACGGGACCGCGGCCGCAACAGTCATAAGGCGAGAAGCGCCAAATGCGCCACCGAGATAAACCCCATCCAAAACGCGCGAAGCGCACTTTATTTTCATCAGCTTTAATCCCCGAAGACCGAGGACGAAGGGACCCGATAGGTTTCCCTCCGAATGCATTCCGCAGCACGAAGCCCTTTCCAAACACGCGGAGCGCGCCAATATTCCCCCAGCAGTAATCCGCCGAAGACCGGACATCGCAGGGCCCGCCATCAGTTTACTTTTAGGCACACTCCGCAGGACGCAAGAAGCCCTCGCCGCACTCCACGCTATGCGCGAAGCGCGCCTTATTCCCTTTAGCTTTAACCCCAGAAGACCGAGGACGAAGGGATCCGATGGGTTTCCCTCTGAATGCATTCCGCAGCACGAAGCCCCCTTATCCGCAGCTCCAGAGGAGCAGGATAAGGGGGCTTCAAGTGCGAGGACGCATTCAGAGGGAAACCCATCGGGTCCCGGTGAGAGCCACAGGGCTATCGATTACCCCGTGTTCTGCAATCCTGCCGAGACGCCAGTCACAGTCGAAAGAATCAGGCTCATGTACTCGGCCTTCTTCTCCTCGGCCATCTCGTCCTGGTTCATACGCACCTCGCGAAGGGCGCGGACCTGGGCGATGGACAGGGCGTCGACGTAGGGGTTACGCACGCGAACGGCGCAGCCGAGCACGCGACGACGCTGCAGCGGCCATTCATCACCGACGATGGCAAGGACCCACTTACGCGTGAGCTGCATCTCGGTAAAGACCTTCTCGGACAGATCCTGGCGATCGCCCAGGTGCAGATACATCTTGGCGATGCGCTGATCGGTCTTGGCGATCGACATCTCAATATTGTCGATAAAGGTGCGGAAGAACGGCCACTCTTGGTAGGCAGCCTTGAGCTGGTCAAGATCGCCAAGCTGCTCGCAGGCGGTGCCCAGGCCGTACCAAGCGGCCAGGTTAATGCGCGCCTGGCTCCAGCTGAAGATCCACGGGATGGTACGCAGGTCATCGAGCGACTTGGCGCCCAGACCGCGCTTGGCGGGACGCGAGCCGATCGGCAGCAGACCGACCTCGGTCAGCGGCGTCACGGTCGAGAACCACGGTGTAAAGTCCTCGGTGTTCAGCAGGTCCAGATAGCGTTCGTGGCTTGCAGTGTTGAGCTTCTCGGCCATATCCCAGAACTTCTGCGTGGTCTCGGTGTTGGTCTTCTCGACACTCGGGGCCGACTGCAAAAGCGTTGCGGCGGCAACGGACTCAACATGGCGCTGAGCCAGCGTGCGGTTGCCGTAACGGGCAAAGATGACTTCGCCCTGCTCGGTAAGCTTAAAGAAGCAGTTGACCGAACCCTTGGGCTGCGCCAGCACGGCCTTGTTGGCCGGGCCGCCGCCACGGCCCACGGCACCGCCGCGACCGTGCATGAGCACCAGGTCGATATCGTTCTTCTCTGCCCACTTGGCGATGCGCTCCTGCGCGGAGTGCAGCGCGAGCATGGCCGTGGTAGGACCGGCATCCTTGGAAGAGTCGGAATAGCCCAGCATGACCTCCATGCGGCGGTTGGTCTGGGCAAGGCGCTTTTGCACCACGGGCAGCGTAAGCATCTGATCGAGCACGTCGACGCAGCCCTCGAGGTCCTCGAGCTGCTCGAACAACGGGATCACGTCGAGCTCGGGGACATCCTCCTCGTGTGCAAAGGACAGGTGCGCCAGCTCAAAGACGTCGGCCACATGCTGAGCGCTCTTGGTAAACGAGATGATGTAGCGGTGCGCCATCTTCTTGCCGTAGCGCTTTTGGATGGAGCCGATAGCGCGGAAGGTATCGATGACCTCGCGCGTCATGGGCTGCAGGTCGCCATGGATACCGTTCTCGTGGATATCCTTAAGGGCGCGGGCATGCACCACGGAGTGCTGACGGAACTCCATCTCGACCATATGGAAGCCGAAGGACTCGACTTGCCAGATGATGGTCTGGACCGGGCCGTAGGCGGCACGGACGGCACCGCAGGCGGCCAGCGAACGCTGGACGACGCGCAGGTCATCCAGGAACTCGTCGGCGCTGTGGTACATGGTGTCGGTGATACGGCGCACGGTGGCGTTCAGACGGTCGGCCATGACGAGCATGACGGCGCGATGCGGCTCGTGCTCGGAGATCAGCTCGGCGCGGGCCGTGTAACGAGGGCTCATCTCGACCTGATGGTTCCACAGGTTAATGAGCTCGGCCGACGGCTTGCTGTAGGTGGCCTCGAGCGTGAGGTTGCGGCCGATGTGGCGGCACTTGTCCTCGAGCTTGAGCACCATGTGCGTAAAGTACTTGGCGGCGACCTCACGGCTCACCTTGGCGGTGACGTTGGGGTTACCGTCGCGGTCGGAACCGATCCAGCTGCCGGGATGGAAGAACGCCGGGCACAGCGGCGGCACAGTACCGGCCTTGTCGCCCAGCACCCAATCGTCAAAACGACGATAGATAACGGGGATAACGTCGAACAGCGTGTTATCGAAGATGTCGATGATGGTATCGGCTTCCTCGACCGGCGTGGGCTTCTTGAGCGCGATGGGACTCGTACGCACCAGGGCGTCGATCTCCTGCAGCATATGGCGCTCGTTCTCCACCAGGTCGGAGCCGCCCAGACGCGGACGCTCCTCCAGCAGGTTGGAGATACGGCGGATCTTGCCCTCGACGGCCTTACGACGGGCCTCGGTGGGATGTGCGGTAAAGACAGGGTGGAACTCGAGCTTGTCGAGCAGCTCGTTGGCACCCTCGACACCCAGCTCATTCACCAGCTGGTGATAGGCAACGGTAAGCTCGTTGGCAGGATCGACCTCGGTATCGGTCGACGCACCGGCCTCGCGCTCGCGCAGCTGCGCCACACGGTAGTTCTCCTCCGACAGGTTTGCCAGATGGAAAAAGCTCGTAAAGGCGCGAACGATGACCTGCTGCTTATCGAGCGGCAGGCTGTCGATCAAATCGACGACCTCACGAAATGCCACGGCAGTGGGCTCGTCGGCGGTGGGCACGCCCTGCTCGTCGACGGCTTCGTCGGCAGCGCAGGTACCGGGGTTGCCGGCATTGACCACAATCTCGGCTGTCAAAATCTTGTCGAACAGGTCCGCGATCTCGGGATCATACTCGCTAAGCACACGGCGCTCCAGGCGCAAGAACAGCGCCAGATTGTCGCGCAGCTCCTCGGGGATCTCGATCTCGGCGAGACGCTCCCTGGACTCGGCATTCGAGCCGATTCGGTTAACGAGGCGGTTGACCACGGCAGCGACGCGCGCCGCGGCTTCGGGTACAGACTGGTTGCTTAGGTTCTCAGCCACGTTTCCTCCCATTCCTCCTTCTATGCACGTAACATGCGGTATTCATTATAGGCGCTTGAGAAATACTTTCGACACTGATTGCGCTTTACCACACAAAAGTATTTTCTGCATTGCAAAGGTTTTTGCCCTAAATGGTCGTATTTCTCGGTGGGCGGCATACGTAAACGGGGGCATTCCGCATAAAAGCGAAACACCCCCGTAACAATCGCTCTCCATGAGCAGGGCACGTTAGCAGGCCCGAAGCTCAAAAAGATGCGCTACAGGCGCTCGCGAACCGCCTCGACGACGTTGTCCAGATCGGCGAGCACCTCGTCATGGCTCTGCATGTCGCGCACTTTGACCTTGCCGGCGGCAAGCTCGTCGCCACCCAGGACCAAGATGAGCTTGGCGCCTACCTTATCGGCTTGCTTAAACTGGGCCTTGAGCGAACGGCCCTGATAGTCGGCCTCGGTCACGATACCTGCGGCGCGAAGCTCCTGCGTAATGGCAAAGACGTTCTGGCGCAGCTCCTTGCCGGCGTTGGCGACATAGACGCACGGGGCCTCATCGGCACCCAAATCGCTGCCAAAGGCCTGCAGGGCCAGCAGGGCGCGCTCAAAACCGACGGCAAAGCCGACGCCCGCCGTGGGCTTGCCACCCTCGAGCTCGACCAGGCCGTCATAGCGGCCGCCGCCACCGATGGACCCGACGCCGGCGCCAGGGGCCTCGACCTCAAAGACAGTACGGGTGTAGTAGTCCAGGCCGCGCACCAAGGTGGGATCCTCGACATACTCGATACCGGCGGCATCCAGATAGCGCTTGACCTGCTCGTAGTGCTCGCGGCACTCGTCGCACAGGTTGTCACCCATCAGCGGAGCCTCGGCCATGATCTCGCGGCAGTGGTCGTTCTTGCAGTCGAAGGCACGCAGCGGGTTGAGCTCGGCGCGCTCGCGGCACTCATCGCACATCTCGTCGGCGTGATCGAGGATGAACTGCTTAACCTGCTCGCGATAAGCCGGACGGCACTGGGCGTCACCCATCGAGTTGATGAGCAGACGAAGCTTGGAAAGGTCGAAGCCCAGGCGCTTGTAGAACTCCATGAGCATGATGATGCACTCGGCGTCTGCCGCCGGATCGGGAGCGCCGAGCCACTCGATGCCCACCTGATGGAACTGGCGCAGGCGGCCCTTCTGGGGACGCTCGCCGCGGAACATGGCCTCGGCGTAGTAAGCCTTAAACGGCGTGGAGCCCTGGGGCACCAGGTTGTTCTCCACGACGGCGCGCACCACACCGGCCGTGCCCTCGGGACGAAGCGCCAGGCGCTGCTTGGGCTTGAGCTTGGTGTCGGTGCCCTCAGTAAAGACGCGCTCCAGGTTGGCGCCGCTAAAGACGCGGAACATCTCCTTGCGCACGACGTCGGTCGACTGGCCGATGCCGTGGACAAAGACGTCCACCTGCTCGATCGCGGGCGTCTCGATAGGCTTAAAGCCAAACGGCTCGAATACGCCGGCCGCAATCTGCTGCATCTTTTGCCAGGCGCGCATCTCGGCGCCGATAAGGTCGCGGGTTCCCTCCGCCTTCTGTGCCTGCATGGGCAAACACCTTTCTTTTGTATCGCGTCATAGGTAGTGGTCATTATACGGCACAAAAACAAAACGCGGCGGCGCGTCTGACCGAACGAGGGTATGGGGGCTCGTTCGGCCAGACGCGCCACCGCTGTTTGTGATCCGCTTTCCTCCGTCCCCTTCGAATCACGTGATCTGTTGGGGACGGAGGAAAACGGATCATTTCGTAGGCCCGTGGCCGCCTTGGAAACCGAATGATGGTACGAGCATCCATTCGGCTTCCAGGGCAGCCACGGACAGAACGGGGCGAACAGAAAAGAGCGACGGACGTCTACTCCCCCGCCACGCTCGCGCGCAGCTTGGCGGCGATGGGCTCGGATGCCAGCAGGAACACGAGCATGACCACGGAGCACGCCAGGCACACAATCCAGGCGCTCGCAAAGGAGCCCGTGGCATCGAACAGCACGCCCGAGACAATGGCGCCCACGGTGCCGCCGACCATCTCGAGCGAGGTAATGGTGCCCGTGACCTTACCGAGGTCGGCCATGCCAAACTGCTCGGACGCGGCGATGGTAGGCGTGATGGTGCCCATGCACGTTCCGATACCAAAGCTCACGGCAGCCACGATGGGACCAAGATCGGTCGCGGGGAAGCACAGGGCGACGCAGGCGATAATGCACGCAATGGAGCCAAGGATATTGCCAAAGCGCAGACCAAAGCGGTCATAGATCGCACCGAGCGAAATCTTGGCGATAACGACGGTGACCATGTAGGCCGAAAGCACGGTACCTGCCCACATGGGATCGTGGCCGCCCGTGACGATCTTGGCGCCGTTGACGGTAACACTCGTCATGTTGGTGACCTGGTTGGGCAAGATGGCGCCGTTAACGAGACCCATAAAGAGGAAGGCGACGACGAGCAGCCAAAACGCCGGGCTCTTCTTGATACGAGACCAGCCGACGCTAACCTCGGGCGCCGTGTGCTCGTCCTTATCGCCAGCCGTCGAGACGGACGGATCGCCCGGGTTCTCGCCGAGCGGCTTAAGGCCGATCTCGGAAGGCTTGGTGCGGAAGGAGTAAGCCGTGATGGGCAGTGCCGCCACCATGCAGACGGCAGCGAGTACCAGGAACGCAGAGCGCCAGCCCACACTCACGATAAGAGAGCTCACGATCGGCGAGAGAATGGCTCCGCCAAAGCCCGAGCCCGAAAGTGCGATGGAAATGGCAAGGCCGCGTTTAGCGGTAAACCAGTTGGCGGTCACAAGGCTAATGAGCAGACGGGTCGAGGCCACAGCGAAGCAGCCCGAAACGGCAAAGAGCACGTAGACCTGCCACAGTTCACCGACAAGGCTCATGCCGGCAAGAACGGCAGAGGTGGCGATTACAGTGAGGGAGCCCAAAACGCGACCGCTTACTTTATCGGCAACATGACCGATCACAAGTGAGCCGATAACGCTCACCACGGTGGAGATGGCGTTGGAGATGTTGTACTGCGCAAGCGTGATGCCCAGGTCGCTGACGACGAGCGGCTGAAACAGGCTCATGCAGTTAACGAAAATCGTGTAGCACGTGGCCATGATGACAAAGCCGGAAGCCACCACGAGCCAGCCGGGGAAGAACTTACGCTGCTGGGACATACTGCTCCTTTTTAAACAAACGAGTAGCAAGATTGGGTGCTACCGGTGGTCGGCGATGTAGCCCAAAGCGACTGCCGCATAAGCCGCGGCGCCGAGCGGCAGCTCGGCATCGCTAAAGCGTGCCTTGGGATGGTGCTGAGCAAAATGCTTGTCCGTATCAGTCGCGGCAGCGCCCACGGTAAAGTACGCACTCGGGATCTCGCTCGAGATCAACGCGAAGTCCTCGCTCGCCATGGCGTGGAACAGTGGCAAGAAGGCGGACTTGGGCAGCACCGCGCCCACGTAGCCAAGCGACGCCTGCGTCATATCGTCATCGAGTACGAGCGGGGGAACATCCGAGAGCATCTCGATAGTCGCCGGCGTACGATAGGTCGTAGCAACGCCGTTAACGACCTCCGCGATGCGGGTCTTGAGGTGCTCCATGAGCTCGACGTCGAAGCCGCGCAGCGTTCCCTCGAGCACACAAGTGTCGGGGATGACATTTGCGGCCTGACCGCCGGCGAACTTACCGACAGTCAGTGCGACCTCCTTGGCCGCCGGCACCTCGCGGGAGATGAGCTCCTGAAGCGCCAGATGCACATGGACGCCGGCCGTGATGGGGTCGATGCAGATCTCGGGGCTCGAGCCATGGCCACCCTTGCCCTGAAGCGTGATGCGAAAACCGTACACGCCCGAGAGCGCCGGGCTGCCGTAGAGCACCAGGCCGAGCGGCGATTGGCTGTTAACATGCATGGCAAAAGCCGCCTGAGGACGCGGGTTCTCGAGCAAGCCGTCGGCGATGGCAGCGCGTGCCCCCTCAAAGGTCTCCTCGCCCGGCTGGAACAGCAGTTTGACGGTAGCGTTGGCGTCGACAAGCTCGGCCTCGCGGGCCTTGAGCAAGCGCGCCGCACCAAGCAGCGCCGTCGCGTGCATATCGTGACCGCAAGCATGCATGCAGCCGTTCGTAGAGGCGAAAGGCTCGCCCGACTCTTCGGCAACGGGCAGGGCATCCATGTCGCCACGCAGCATAATGACCGTTCCGGCCTGTTCGTCCGTGCAGACGCCATTGCCTTGGGCCGCGGTGGCACCGGCACCGACAAGGCCCACAACACAGGAACCATCGACGAGCGTGGCAAACGGGATGTCCATCTCGGCCAAGCGCGCTTGGATATACGCAGAGGTCTGCGGGAGGTCGTTACCAAGTTCGGGCGTCCGATGCAGATCGTGACGCCATGCGGCAAGCTCATCGGCAAAAGTTTGAGCCTCTTTGACCAGACTGTCGCCAATGGCGGCTTGCGCCGCCGCGGTGGCCTTGGGCGCTGATTGCGGTTGAAGATCGGACAGTGCTGGTGCCATAGATGCCCTCCAGTAACGTTTTTGCAGCAAGCACTTTGATAGCGTAAAGTGCAAGGTACTACTTTAAGGGCGACGCATAAAAAATGCCGCCCCGGGAGGCGGCGCAACAAATTGTTTACAATTGCGGGCGCGGCTTTCGACGCAAAAAATCGAAATGCGTCTCGCTCAAGATAATCGAAAGAAAGATGAGCGCGAAGCCGGCGAGCAGGCGCGAGGTGAGCGCCTCCCCCATCAGCAGCACCGAGAACAGCGCACCCGAAGGCGACTCCATGGAAAGGAGCAGCGAGCCCGTCGAGGCCGGGACATGCGCCAGGCCGACGTTTTGGATGAGCAGAGCCACACATGTGCAGCCCACCGAGAGAAACGCCATCACACTGATAAAGCTCGGCGTCCACACGGACAGAGGCGCTTGGGTCTCGAATAGCAGCGACGTTGCCAGGCTCAGCACGCCGTTGCCCACAAACATCCAAAACGTGATGACGTTGATGTCCATTTTGCGACCGTACTTGGCGGTCACCGCCATCTGGATGGCGAAAAAGACCGCACCCGCCAGCGTAATGACGTCACCGATGTTGAATTCAACGCTATCGAGCGCCACCAAGCCAATGCCCGCCAAGCACAGCAGTGCCGCGCCCAGGTTATAGCGGGTGAGTTTTTCGCCGCTCAGAAAATAGCTCGCGAACGGCACAAGGATGCAATACGTGCCCGTCAAAAAAGCATTCTTGCCTGCCGTGGTCTGCGCCAGGCCGACCGTCTGCAAACCGTAGGCACCCCACATGAGCGCGCCCATGCCAAGCCCGACGATCAGGTTGCGGGCATTGAAATGAGCGACGATGCGCTTATGGAAAATGGCAAACATTACCAGTGATGCCGGGAGAAAGCGAACGTAGACCAGCTCGAACGCCGGAATGGTGTCGAGCGCGCCCTTCATAGTGGTAAAGGAGTAACCCCAAACGACCGCCACCGAAAGTAGCAGGACCTTCCAGAACAGCGGCGAGCGTGCGCCGGCGCCGCGAGAGGCACCACCGGCACCCAGGTCTTCGCGGGCTACAGGGCTATCGGGCAAGTTTTCGATTTCGTTGGCAGCGTATTGGGCCATGGAACATCCTCGCACTCAATCTGGGCGTGGTGTCCGCACGCGTATGGCTGCGTGCCGCCTCATGGTTAAATAAAAACGGGGCGCACCGGACCCCCGGCACGCCCCGCTACTGTAACAACAACCAAGCAACCCGTGCAATTCACTACGCTAAAGCATCGGGTTGGAAGGCCTCGATGTTCCGACGGCGTTTACGTCGCTGCATTAAATCAATTTGGTTGACTCCAGCTTTTCGATGATCCAGTCGTTGGCTTTGATAACCGGGCGGCGGAAGACGACGCCCAGGGCCAGCGACGGAATCAGATAGCTCGCCAGAATGCCCAACTCAACCCAGTACTCCATATGGTAGGCGCCAGCCATGGCGGCATGCATGGCGTTGATACCGTGAGTGAACGGCAAGAACGGATAGATCGCCTGGAACACAGGGCCGGTCATCTCGATGGGGAATGTGCCGCCCGAACCACCGACCTGCATGACCAACAGCACGACAGCGAGCGCCTTGCCGATATCGCCAAACGACACCGTAAGCGTGTAGACGATATTGGAGAACACGAGACTCGCGACCCAGCCCGCCAACACAAACTGCAGCGGGTTGTCGCACTGAATGCCAAAGAACAGGA
>OIEA01000659.1_pt1 | contig 14490 bp, 9 predicted proteins | sample 1581631 | NCBI WGS metagenome assembly OIEA01 (sample SAMEA3882526, study PRJEB24775) | human gut metagenome | biome: human-associated habitat; feature: intestine environment; material: feces | place: Netherlands | collected 2009/2010
TGAAGCTAAAAAATGTATCCTGAAAACCAAGCTGTTTGAAAAGGTTCTATGGAAGAGGAAGATTGAGACCACAGCTGAAAGCATTCAGGGAATCGCAACTCACTATGGCGTAAAGGGGAAATTGCTCTGCGCCCAGTATAAGGACCATTTTAGTGACTTCTGGCTGTGGGAGCAGTTGGAGCATGCTTCCGAATATTTGATATTCCCAGAAAATATGGGTCCGCATCTAAGCATAGACGAAACCTGTCTAAGCAGCGGCGAGGTTTACACATTTCTCACGAACAAGGACGGTCATGGCGGTCCTGGTACTATCGTGGCCGTTGTACACGGCACGAAGGCTGAGAATGTAATTACTGTGATAGAAACAATCTCACGGAAGAAACGCCTTCGCGTTGAGGAGATTACGTTGGACCTTTCATCCTCCATGATGCTGATTGCCCGCACGGTGTTTCCCAAAGCACGCATCACGAACGATCGTTTTCACGTACAGAAAATATACTATGAGGCTGTGGATGACCTGCGCATCTCACTGCGCTGGATGGTGCGCGACCTGGAGAACGAAGAGATGAGGAAATGTCGTGAGGAAGACATCAGGTACATACCTTTCAGACATGCCAACGGTGATACCCGCAAGCAGCTTTTGGCCCGTGCCAAATTTATACTCACGAAACATGAATCCAAGTGGACACCGTCGCAGCGGTGGAGAGCCGATATTATTTTTGAATTCTATCCAGAATTGAAGGAGGCGTACGGACTTGCCATGGAATTGACAGATATATTCAATACTAAGTGTGTTAAAGATGTAGCCAGGACGAAACTGGCCAAGTGGTTCAACAAGGTAGAGCAGTTGTCTGGAGATGCCTTTCGCACGGTCATCGATACCTTTACAAATCACTACGAAACTATCTTGAACTATTTTGTAAACAGGCAAACCAATGCTGGAGCGGAATCGTTCAACGCCAAGGTGAAAGCGTTCAGAAGCCAATTCAGAGGTGTTGCCGATATTCCTTTTTTCCTTTTCAGATTAACAAAACTGTGTGCATAGGCTTGTTGCTTGCAACCGAGTTTTCGGACTGACCCATGTTTTGGGGTGCAACTATCAGAAATTAAAAAGCAGGTGGTAGGGGCTATGTGGCTGAGCTGGAGGCAGAGTGTGTTGCCATACGTTACGATCTGAAGGTTGGAAAGAAGGCTATAAATGAAACGGAGCAAAAGGGAAAATGCCCTTTTGCTCCGTGAAAACAGGATAACTTTTAGATAATATTTTTCAGTAGCCCTACGAAAGTTTGCCGCCGAGCGGTGTACATCTTGAACGCCCGCACGGGGTGGTTGGTTTTCTCCATCGCTTCAAGCCTTGCAACACGACGTGGGGAAGGGGCGGCGGGATGCTGTTTTTTTTTCTGGCCTTTTGTGGTTCTCTATTTTCTATTCCCCTCAGAAGATGAATCTCCGGCAATCGTTGAAGATGGCGAAGGCCATGAGCGCGAGCAGGAGGATCATGCCCAGCATCTGGGCGCGTTCCATGAATTTCTCGCTCGGCTTGCGCCGCGTGGCAACTTCGTAGAGGAGGAAGAGCACGTGGCCGCCATCGAGGGCGGGGATGGGGAGGATGTTGACGAAGGCGAGCATGAGGGAGATGAAGGCCGTTAGGTGCCAAAATTGCATCCAGTTCCATTGCCCGGGGAAGAGGCTACCAATCGTGCCGAAGCTGCCGATGCTTTGTGCGCCGTCGGCCGTGAAGACGTATCTGAGGTCGCTGACGTATCCGCAAAGGACGTCCCATCCGTGGGCGATGCCGGCGGGGAAGCTCTCAAAGAAGGTGTAGGAGCGCGTGACTGTGGGGTAGTCGGCGAGGGCGTTGTGTGGGTATATGCCCATGAGGTTTTCGGCGTTGAGCGTGAGGCTCAGGGTGTCGGGACGTGTGGCGTTGGGGTGTTGAACGACGACTGTGACGCGCTTGAGCGCTTGCGCTTTTGCGGTGTCGCCCAGGGCGCGGTTGGCTTCGATGGACGACTGGAGGTCGGAGAGATGGAGGTTGTATTCGTTCCACGTGGTGATGCTGTGGCTGCCGATGGCGAGCAGATGGTCGCCGCGGCGTATGCCTGCTTTCTCGGCGGGGCCGCCGCGGAAGACGCTGTCGACGAGGCTGGCGCTGAGGGGGGCGGCGAAGGGCGGTTGCGCTTGCAGCATCTCGAGGAGGTTGAGGTTGCCAGGGAGGGCGATTGTGGCTTCCTTGCCCTGGCGCAGGACGGTGGCGCTACGGGCTTGCGAGAGGTCGCGGAAGAGGTTGGCGCTGAAGCGCGTGAAGCGCTGGCCGTCGGCACGTAGGGGGATGTCGCCGTCGCGGAAGCCGAGCGACTGGGCGCTCTCGTTGAACTTGAAGCCTTGCGACATGCGCTCAATGGGGGTGTAGGTGTCGCCCCAGGCGAAGAGCACCATGGCGTAGATGAAGAAGGCGAGGAGGAAATTGACCATGACGCCTCCGACCATGATGAGCAGGCGCTGCCAGGCGGGTTTGGCGCGAAACTCCCAGGGCTTGACGGGCTGCTTCATCTGCTCTGTGTCCATCGATTCGTCGATCATGCCGGAGATTTTGACGTAGCCTCCGAGGGGTATCCAGCCGATGTGGTAGTCGGTGCCGCGCCACGAGAAGAGTTTCCAACTTTTCCAGGGGTAGAAGAAGAGGCAGAATTTCTCTACGCGAACTTTAAAGAGTTTGGCAAAGAGGAAGTGGCCTGCTTCATGGAGCACGATGAGGAGGGCGAAGCAGAGGATGAGCTGGAGGGCTTTGATGAGGAATATTTCCATTGGCGTGGTGTTTGTGTGGTGGGTTTTCTTGTGTGTATGGTATGTGTGTTCCCCTCTGGGGGGTGTTCAAAATTGGAATATTAAGATTGGCGGGGGCGTCTACGTGCTTAAAGCATTTCGGAGGCGAGGCGCCGTGCGTGGGCATCGGTTGAGAAAAGGTCGTCGAGCGTGGGGGCGGCGATGAAGTGGGCTTTCTGCATGGTGATGGCGATGACGTCGGCAATGCGGGGGAAGGAGATGCGGCCTTCGCGGAAGGCGAGGTTGGCCACTTCGTTGGCGGCGTTGAGCACGCAGGGCATGTTGCCGCCCTTGGCTGTTGCCTCGTAGGCGAGGCGGAGGCAGGGGAAGGCGTCGGGGTTTGGTTTCTCGAAATGGAGGGCGCCGAGGCTGAAGAGGTCGAGGCGCTCCGACTTGAGGGGGAGGCGTCGGGGATGGCTGAAGGCGTATTGGATGGGGAGGCGCATGTCGGCCACGCCGAGCTGGGCTTTGACGGCTCCGTCGGTGTATTGTACGGCGGAATGGATGATGCTTTCGGGATGGACCACGATTTTTATTTTCTCGGGGTCGATGCCGAAGAGCCATTTGGCTTCGATCATTTCGAAGCCTTTGTTCATGAGGGTTGCGGAGTCGATGGTTATCTTTGCGCCCATTGCCCAGTTGGGGTGGCAGAGGGCCTGACGGGGTGTGACGGTTTCGAGCTGGCGCTTGGTGTAGGTGCGGAAGGGGCCGCCGGAGGCTGTCAGGAGGAGTTTTTCCACTTCCGACTGGTCCTCGCCGACGAGACACTGGAAGATGGCCGAGTGTTCGCTATCGACGGGGAGGATGGCGGCGCGTTTTTCGAGGGCGAGGCGCGTGATGTAGGCTACAGCCACGACGAGGGTTTCTTTGTTGGCCAGGGCGATGGCTTTTCCGGCTTTGATGGCGCGGACCGTTGGGCGGAGGCCTGCAAAGCCGACCATGGCGGTCAGCACCATATTGACTTCCTGGCTCTCAACGATTTCGGCGATGGCGGGCTCTCCGGCATAGACTTTCACGGGGAGGTCGGCGAGGGCATCGGAGACTTGGCGGTATTTGCTTTCATCGGCGATGACGACGCTGTCGGGGAGGAATTCGCGGGCTTGACTGATGAGTAGGTCGGCGTTTCGTCCTGCGGTCAGAACGCTGGCTTCGAAGAGGTCGGGGTGTTGGCGTATGACGCTCAGGGCTTGGGTGCCGATGGAGCCTGTTGAGCCAAGGATTGCTATTTTTTTCTTCATTGTGTGTTCGGATGGTGGGGGGCGTTGTGGGTGTGCCAGGCGGGGGAGGCAGCGGTGTGTGTTGTTGCTCTTCCCGTTTACACCAGTCCTTCTGGCAGGGCGAGGGTGATTGTTCGCTGTGTCAGGGAATAGTGTTCTATGAAATCTTCATGCAGCGGCAACACCAGTTCGGTGCCATCGGGCGTTTGGAGATAGATGAGGATGTTGTCGGTGGTGTCGTCGACGGTGTCGACGGTGCCGAGGTGGCCGTGGCGTGTGTCGTAGACCTCAAATCCCGTGAAGGCTTTCCATGAGCTGAGGTGGGCATCGGGCGTGTCTGCTTCGACGTTGAATTTCTTGGGATAGAACACGCTGTGGCCAACGAGACGCTTGGCGGCTTTTTCGTCGTTGATGTCTTCAAATTTGAAGATGGCGGTGTCGTTGTTCTTGAAGCGATATTCTTCCCAGAAGAAGGGCACGAGGATGCCGTTCATGTCGATGACGAGGTAGGGGGCTTCGCCACGGTCGAAGACGTCGTCGGTGAAGAGCAGTTCGGTTTCTCCGCAGATGCCCCTGAATTTGCTGATTTTGCCTATGTAGAAGACTTCGTCTTGCCTGATCATTCTTCTCTTCTGATTTTGGCCCCTAATGAGCAGAGGCGTTGTTCGATGTTTTCGTATCCGCGGTCAATTTGCTCAACGTTGTCGATGCGGCTTGTTCCTTCTGCGCTCATGGCGGCGATGAGTAGCGCGATGCCGGCGCGGATGTCGGGGCTCACCATGCGGCAGCCTCTGAGCTTGATTTCGTTGTTGTGTCCGACAACGACGGCGCGGTGTGGGTCGCAGAGGATGATTTGTGCGCCCATATCGATGAGTTTGTCGACGAAGAAGAGGCGGCTTTCAAACATTTTCTGATGGAAGAGCACGGAGCCGCGTGCCTGTGTGGCCACGACGAGGAGTATGCTGAGGAGGTCGGGGGTGAGTCCTGGCCAGGGGGCGTCGGCCACTGTCATGAAGGATCCGTCGATGAAGCGGTCGATTTGATAGTGGTCGTGGCGCGGAATGTGGATGTCGTCGCCTTTCACTTCGAGGTTGATGCCCAGGCGGGTGAATGAATAGGGGATGATGCCCAGGTTGCGGACGGAGGTGTCTTTGATGGTGAGGCCGTTGCCCGTCATGGCGGCCATGCCGATGAAGCTGCCCACTTCAATCATGTCGGGGAGAATGGTGTGTGTGGTGCCTCGGAGTTCTTCCACGCCTTCGATGGTGAGGAGGTTGGAGGCGATGCCGCTGATTTTCGCTCCCATGCTGTTGAGCATTTTGCAGAGCTGCTGTATGTAGGGCTCGCAGGCGGCGTTGTAGATGGTGGTTGTTCCGTGTGCCAGCACGGCGGCCATGATGATGTTGGCCGTTCCTGTGATGGAGGCTTCGTCGAGGAGCATGTAGCAGCCTTCGAGCCTACCTTTCGAGAGGATGTTGAAGGTGCCGGCCACTTCGTCGTATTTGAATTCTGCACCCAGTTTTTGGAGCCCGTAGAAATGCGTGTCGAGGCGGCGGCGACCGATCTTGTCGCCGCCTGGGCGGGAGATGACGGCGTGGCCAAAGCGGGCAACGAGGGGGCCGAGGAGGAGCACACTGCCGCGCAGGCGCGAGCAGCGCTCGAGAAATTCCGGGCTCTTGAGATAGTTGATGTCGATGTCTTTGGCGCAGAAGGTGATGTCGCCTTTCTGGTGGCGCACGGTTTTCACGTTCATGTCTTCAAGGAGACGGATGAGGTTGTTGACATCGAGGATGTCGGGTATGTTGGCAACGCGCACTTCTTCGCGGGTGAGGATGGTGGCGCAGATGATTTGCAGCGCTTCGTTTTTGGCACCTTGCGGTTTGATTTCGCCGCTGATGCGATGGCCGCCTTCTATTATAAATGAAGCCATAATGTGTTTGGGTTTAGGGTTATAGGTTAGTTGCTTGAAATTGAAATATTAGATGATGGTAAAAAAGCAATTTGAACTTTTTTCCTGAATCGGTGTGTGTGTCTGTCTGTCTGCCTGCTGCGCTCTGGCGGGTTTAGGCCTGGTTGGCGGGCTTGAGTAGGTGGTCAAAATTATTTTTACATTTGGGAAAATAATGCTGACCACTTACTTATCTGTTGGGATTGTAATATCTGCCGTTTCTCCGCTGGGGGGCGAAACGCTGGCGCTGGCGGGCGAAAATGCTTTGCTTGGTGTTGCTTAGGGCGTTGAGCGTTTCTTCATACGTGATGGCCTGGCTGGTGTAGTGCTCAATGTCGTGGCAGACTTTTTCGTTTTCGACTTCTTCGCCTTTCCATTCGGTGATGCAACGCTTCATGCGCATGGCTATGTCGGCCAACAGGTGTTCGCGCCCTGGTGTGCCGGCGGGCATTTCCTGGATTTTGTCGAGTGTGTTTTCAATGAGGTGTCCGTATTGCCGGAAGCGTATGGCGTTTCCTGGGTAGGAGAGTTTTTTGGGGGCGGATTTGTCTGCCCGTTCTATTTCAACGGGGTATTCGATGTCGAGTTCGTAGTTTGAGATGAAGGCCAAATGGTTCCACAGGACTTCGTAGGCGTTTGGCGATGCCTGCAGCTGCGGGTTGAGGTCGGCCATGACCGTGATGATGTGTTCGGCCATCCGTTGTCTTCTTTGCGGATTGCTTTCGGCCGTGGCGCGGTCGATCATCTCTTGCACCATGCGCCCGTATGCGGGGAATCGCAGTTTTTCTTCTGTTGTGTTGTATTCAAATGCCATGTTGATGATGTGGGGTTTTTCGGTTTTGCTCCTGTGGCCTCTTGTGGGGCTGTTTCCTGCGGATGCGGGGGAGGGGCAAAGAGGGGAAATGGTGTGCAGAAACTGGTGCGTTTTTTTATCCGTTGAGCAGGTTTTTGCTTTTTCCGGCTACGAATTGCTTCAGATAGAAGGGCTCGTAGTAGGCAACGTCTTCTGTCTCGTTCAGCGCCAGGGCGCGTTCGGCCAAGGGCAGCATGTTTGATGCCTTTGGCACGATTCCTTCTATGAAATGGGCGTTGGGATGCTTGAGCGTGTCGCGGCATTTGTCGGCACCATTGCCGAAAAACCGGTTGTTTGTCAAGGATTTCGGCGAAGGAGTTTTCGTTGACGATGACAGCATCTGTTGGCACCACTTCATGGAGGGCACGGTCGTAAATCGCGGTGTAGACTTCCATGCGTCTGGCGTCGATCATCGGGCAGAGCAGCGCGTTGTCGGGGATGTCTTCTCTGTAGAGCAGAATCGGGGTGCAGAGCACTTTGAGCGTGGGGATGCTGATGAGTTTCAAATCTCTGCCATAGCACAGGCCTTTTGCTGTTGAGACGCCGATGCGTAGGCCCGTATAGGAACCGGGGCCGGCGCTGACTGAGACGGCATCGAGCGGTATGGCGTGGCTGTCGGCAAAAGACACGGCTTCTTCAACGAAGGGCGCGAGGATTTCTGCGTGGCGACGACCGTTGGTATCGATTTCTTCATGTAGGCAGACGCCGTCCTGACTTAATGCAACGGAGCAGACGTCTGTTGATGTTTCTATATGTAAGATGCAAGACATGGTTTTGGTGGGGATATTGAATGACACGGGAAGGGGGTTCGGGCGTTGTTGTGCCGGGATGGCAATTGATCGTCAGAGGCCAGCTGTCCCCTTTCCTGTTTGTTTTTGGAATATTTTTTTGCCTTGTTCCGGCGCGCTGGCACTTTGTGACGGATTTCTCCATCTGCTTGAGTGACGGCAAAGGAATCGGTTGGGGCGATTTTGACAGTGCTTGGGGTTTGCTCTGCAAAATGTTCCTACCAGTTACTCATTACGCAAAGTTAAGAATAAAATTGAGGATTTTCGTGTTTCGGCGGTAATAAAAATGCGGCGGAATCTGTTTTTGTGTTCTTCCGGCAGCGATGTTTTTTTGTTCATCGTCTGGTGGTTCCGTTTTTCACTGCTCGCGCACGGTCTCTTTGCCGCAGATGTCAAGCCAATTGCTATAGAACGTGGCGGCCGTTTTTTGCCATGAGAAGTCGATGCCTTCTTGCGGTTTGTCGTGGTGGTAATAATGGAGTGGGGGAGCGATGGGGAGTCCTTTGGAGAGGTCGCGTTGGTATTCATTGTGCAGCGTTTTGGGCTCGTATTCCAGGTGACCTACAATGAAAATTTGCTGTGTGCCGTCGGCCGAAGTGACGATGCCGACGCCGCTTTCCTCGCTTTCTGCAACGATATGCAGTGGATGGCGCTCTATGTCTTTTCGTTGGACTTCCGTGTGCCGACTATTGGGCATGGGGAAGTTTTCAGGGAGATGCCTTAATATGGGGGCATCGCCGGCGAGTTTTTTCTGGATGAAGACGCCGAATTTCTTTGCGGGAAGTTGGTGCTTGGGGATGTCGTACAGATGTTGTAAGGCTGCTTGTGCTCCCCAGCAGATATACAGCGTTGAACGGACGTGGGCTTCTGCCCAGCTCATGATGTGGCATAGCTGCGTCCAATATCTGACATTTTCAAATGGGAGGTGCTCCACTGGTGCGCCTGTCACAATCATACCATCGAAATGCGGGTTTGGGGCGTTTTCGAAGTATTCGAAATCCGTGTAAAACCTTTCCATGTGTTCAGGCGGAGTGGTTTTGTAGGTTTGGTTGGCGATTTTCATCGGGAGCAGTGCGACGGGGCGGTGGTGGCGGCAGATGACGCGCGCGATGTCGAGTTCCGTCACTGCTTTCTGCGGCATGAGGTTCAGAAACAGGATTCGCAGTGTTTCCTGCGGAAATCCAGAGAGATTGTTTTTGTCAAAGGTGGCAATGTCTGCGCCTTCCTTGCGGAGAATGTTGATGGCAGGCATGCTTTGTGGGAGAAAGAGCATGGTGGATGGGGGTGTTTGAAGGCTGACAGAGGTGAAGCCTAGGGTGTTAGTAATGGTAAGTAGGTATTCAAAAATGAGAAGCCATTGCATCAGTGCTCCTGCGTTGGGGCAGGGAAACAGCAATGCAATGGCTTCAGGTTGGCTTTATTTACCAAATGTCGACGCGCTTGTTTTTCGGAATGAACAAGGCGTCTTTCTTCGTGATGTTGAATGCCTTATACCAAGCATCGATATGCGGCAACGCACCGTTGACACGCCAGCGTCCTGGGGAGTGTGGGTCGATTTTGTTGAGCTGACGGAGCATAGCTTCGCGGATGTTTCCACCCCAAACCAGGGCGTAGCTCAAGAAGAAGCGCTGCTCGGGCGTAAAGCCGTCTTTTGTGCCAAGCGGGTTTTCTTTCGTGGCGTTTTGGAATGCCTGGAAAGCGATGTTCAGACCGCCGTGGTCTGCGATGTTCTCGCCCAGGGTGAGTTCGCCGTTTGCATGTAGGCCAGGAAGCACTTCGATTTTGTTGAAGAAATCGGCCATGACCTTGGTGCGTGCTTTGAAGTTCTCTCCGTCGGCTTTGGTCCACCAATTACGAAGGTTGCCTTCCTTGTCGAATTGGCTGCCCTGATCGTCGAAGCCGTGGGTCATTTCGTGTCCGATGACCACGCCGATGGCTCCATAGTTGCAAGCGTCGTCTGCTTCGGCATTGAAGAATGGAGGTTGCAGGATGCCGGCAGGGAAGCAGATTTCGTTGGTCGTTGGATTGTAGTAGGCGTTGATGGTTTGCGGAGTCATGAGCCATTCCGTCTTGTCGGTCTTTTTGTTGACGCGCTTTTCGATGTAGTAGCGGCTCATAAACTGGGTGGCCTTGGTGAGGTTCTCATAGTATGAGAGTGAATCGTTGATGTCAAGCGCATCGTAGCTCATCCATGTGTCGGGGTATCCGATTTTCACGTAGAACGCATCCAGCTTGTCGTGGGCCTGCTTCTTTGTTGCTTCGCTCATCCACTTTTGCTGCTCGATGCGCTGTCCGAGGGCGATTTGAAGGTTTCTGACAAGTTCGGTCATTCTCTTCTTGGAACTTTCGGGGAAGTATTTTTCAACATACATCTTCCCGACGGCCATGCCCAGGACAGACTCGACAGCGGAAACGCCACGCTTCCAACGCGGACGGTCTTGCTCGGCTCCGCTCATGATGTGTCCGTAGAAGTTGAAGGATTCTTTGCGGAAATCGTCGCTCAACGCGCCAGTGGCATCATCCACCAGTTTGAAATACAGATATGCCTTCAAGTTTTCAATTGCGCTCTCGGCTAAAATTTTTTCAACTTCGTGGATTGGCTCAGGCTGATTAACAGAGATGGATTCAAAGGCAGGGACGCCGTTGAGGAGGAAAAGCGTGCTCCAGTCGATGCCTGGATAGTCGGCAAGCAGTTGCTGATAGCTCATTTTGTGGTAGTTGCCTTCAACGTCGCGCAATTTTGTGGCACTGTATGATGCTTTTGCAATGCGCGTTTCGATGTTGAGGACGGCCTCCATTCTCTTTTGGGCTGTCGCTTCGTCGCAGCCCGTCATGAGAAACAGTTTCTTGACATAGGCCTTATATCCTTCACGTACTTTTTTCGTGGCTTCTTCGTCGCTCAGATAGTAGTCGCGTTCTCCCATGGAAAGGCCGCCCTGATTGACCTGCATGAGGTTCCATTGCGAGTCTTTGAGGTCGGCGTCACAGCCAAAGCCGAAAAATGTTGACACGCCTTCGCTTGAAAGGCGTGCGGCGTGGTATTGCACCGATTTACGGTCGGCAATTTTTTCAATCTCTGCCAGTTTTCCCTTGATGGGCGTATAGCCCTCTCTGTTTCTTCTGACGCTGTCCATGGAAAGGCGATAGAGGCTACCGATTTTCTGCTGGAGAGAGCCTTGGGGATAGGTGTTGTTTGCGAACTGCTCTATCATTTCGCGCAGCTGCTTCTGGTTGTTTTCCTGGAGCTCGTCAAACTGGGAATAGCGTGAAAATTCCGGGGTGAGCGGATGTCTTTCAATCCAGCCGCCAGCGGCATACTGATAAAAGTCGTTTCCTGGTTTGACGCTGAGGTCCATATTGGCCTTGTCAATGCCAGTTTGTGCTGTTGTCTGTGCAAAACCCGTTGCGGCGCTGAAGGCCAGGATTTGCAGTAGCATTGTTTTTAAAGTCATATTGTTATTCTGTTTCTTAGATGGGTGGTCAGCATCGATAAAAATCATATTGACCATTTGCTTTTAGATTCCAATTACTGATTGAGGGTCTCAACCTCTTCCATAGCTGCTTCCCATTCGTTTTCGGCTTGCTTGAGCTGCTTCTTCACTTCGTCATACCGAGCGAAGAGTTTGGCATCTTGCGCTCCTTCCGGTGTGGACAACATCGCTTCAATTTCCTTGATTTCCTGCTCGAGTTCCAAAACCTGTTTTTCCTTTTCCTCGACGGATTTTTCTGCCTTTCTTAGCAACTTGGCCTTCTCTTTTCTTGCTTCGTATGAAAGTTTGTTGTCAGACACTTGCGCCGTTTCAGTCTCTGGCGTATTTTTCTTCTGGGAAGAAGCCGTTAGCTGGATGTCATCGATGTTTTCAATCTGTTTTTTCTCAAGGAAATCGTAGATGCCTCCGATATGCTCTCTGACGTGGCCGCCTCCAAATTCATAGACCTTTGAAACGAGGCCATCCAGAAAGTCGCGGTCATGGCTGACGAGAATCACTGTACCATCGAAGGCCAGGATGGCCTCTTTGAGCACATCTTTCGTGCGCATGTCCAAATGGTTTGTCGGTTCGTCGAGGATGAGCAGGTTGACAGGTTCCAGGAGCAGTTTAATCATTGCCAGACGGCTCCGTTCGCCACCTGAAAGCACCTTCACTTTCTTTTCAGACGCTTCTCCGCCGAACATGAAAGCGCCGAGGATGTTTTTGATTTTGAGGCGGATGTCGCCCTTCGCGACGCGGTCAATGGTGTCGAACACGGTTATTTCCTCGTCGAGCAACTGGGCTTGGTTTTGGGCATAGTAGCCAATCTCAACATTATGGCCGATTTTGAGATTTCCCGTGAAGGGGATTTCTCCCATAATACATTTCACCAACGTTGACTTTCCTTCGCCGTTTTTTCCAACAAATGCCACTTTCTCACCGCGCTTGATGGTGAGGTCAACATCGTGGAAGACGCAATGGTCGCCATAGTCTTTTCGGACACCATCGCAAATCACGGGATAGTCGCCGCTTCTTGAGCATGGCGGAAATTTGAGATGGAGCGAGGAATTGTCGACCTCATCAACCTCTATCGGCACGATTCTTTCAAGTTGTTTGATTCTGCTCTGAACTTGTGTTGCCTTCGTCGGTTTGTATCTGAACCGTTCTATAAAGTCCTTGATGTCTGCAATTTCCTTTTGCTGGTTTTCGTAGGCACGGAGTTGTTGCTCTCTTCTCTCAGCACGCAGTTTGACATATTCATCATATTTCACCTTATAGTCGGTGATTCGGCCGCAGGAAATTTCCAATGTGCGGTTGGTGACGTTGTTGATGAATGCGCGGTCGTGGCTGACCAATACCACTGCGCTGCCGCAGCGGGCTAAGAACGATTCCAGCCAACGGATGCTTTCTATGTCCAAATGGTTGGTTGGTTCGTCGAGCAAAAGCACGTCGGGGCGTTGAAGCAAGAGTTTGGCCAGCTCAATGCGCATGCGCCATCCTCCCGAAAATTCTTTTGTCGGGCGGTTGAAGTCGCTCGTTGCAAATCCGAGCCCCTGAAGTGTACGCTCCATTTCCGCGCGATAGTTCATGCCGCCGATGATTTGGAAACGCTCGTTTTCGTGGGTGAACCGTTCAACCAATTCCATGTAGCTTTCGCTTTCGTAGTCCGTACGGTTGAGCAATTCTTCGTTTAGTGTGTCAACTTTTTCTTTCAGCTCCTGAATGTGGCTAAAGGCTTTTTCCGTTTCCTCAATGACCGTGTGGTTGTCTGAAAGCACCATGACCTGAGGCAGATAGCCAATGCTGATGTCGTTTTGCACAGAAACGCTCCCTGAGGTGGGTTGCTGCTGTGCGGCGAGGATTTTTAAAAGTGTTGATTTGCCTGCTCCGTTTTTCCCGACAAGCGCGATGCGGTCTTTCTTGTTTATTACAAAAGACACGTCCTCAAAGAGAGGACGTGTGCCAAATTCAACTTTTAATGATTCAACAGAAATCATATAAGGATGATGATAAATTGGAGGCTAGCCGCCACCCTTTTTTAAGGGGGTAGCTTCTTCATTAAATGAGCAGGCAAGTGTCGGAACTCTTTTCAAAAAAAGTTCTGCCCACCTGCCTTCTTATTGATTAATAGCTGCGGGCCACAATGACGCGGCATGTGGCAGGTTTTCCACTGACCATGTCATTTCCCAGATTTTCCTGGCTGAATCCGTAAGGCACGCAGCGGATGGTTGCTTGCGTGTCGGCCTTGATCTGTGCTTCAGTTTCAGGCGTGCCATCCCAAGGACAGAGATAGAAACCGCCGTTTTTGACTTTTTCCTTAAACTCTTCGTAATTGTCGCAAGGGAAGATATTGTTGTTGAGGAATGTCTCAGCCTTCTTAAAGATGTTTTGTTGCATTTCCTCAAGCAGATTTTTTATGTGGTCTTCAATGCCTTCAAAAGAAACGGTTTCCTTTTCGAGCGTGTCGCGACGCATGATTTCAACGGTGCCGTTTTCCAGGTCTCTACCTCCCATGACGACTCTGACAGGAACACCCTTCAATTCGTAGTCGGCAAATTTAAATCCGGGGCGCTTGTTGTCTGCATTATCGTATTTCACACGAATGCCCATCGCCTGCAAACGGTCTCTTAGGCCGCCCAGTTTTTCATCAAGTGCCTGCAATTCGTCTTCTCCCTTATAAATGGGCACAATGACCACCTGTATTGGAGCGACGTGTGGAGGAAGTACCAAACCGTTGTCGTCTGAGTGTGTCATGATCAACGCGCCCATCAAACGGGTGCTGACGCCCCAGCTGGTGGCCCAGGCATAGTCCATCTTGTTGTTTTTGTCAACAAACTGCACGTTGAAAGCGCGGCCGAAGTTCTGACCGAGGAAGTGGCTTGTTCCGCTTTGGAGCGCTTTGCCATCCTGCATCATGGCTTCAATTGTGTATGTGTCAAGTGCGCCTGCAAAACGCTCTGTTGCGCTCTTGACGCCGCGAACTACTGGAATGGCTAAAATGTCTTTTGCAAAATCGGCGTAAACGTCAAGCATCTGTTTTGCACGTGCCTCAGCCTCTTCTTTAGTGGCGTGTGCCGTATGTCCTTCCTGCCACAAAAATTCGCTGGTGCGCAAGAACAAACGGGTGCGCATTTCCCAACGCATCACGTTACACCATTGGTTGCACAACAAGGGGAGGTCTCTCCATGAATGAATCCATTTGCGATAAGTGTTCCAAATGGTGGTTTCTGATGTCGGGCGAATAATCAGTTCTTCTTCCAGTTTTGCTGCTGGATCAACCACCACGCCGTCACCTTCCGAATTGGCCTTCAAACGATAGTGGGTGACAACGGCGCATTCTTTTGCAAATCCTTCCACATGTTCTGCTTCTTTGGAAAGAAAACTTTTG
>OIEA01000674.1_pt1 | contig 14299 bp, 18 predicted proteins | sample 1581631 | NCBI WGS metagenome assembly OIEA01 (sample SAMEA3882526, study PRJEB24775) | human gut metagenome | biome: human-associated habitat; feature: intestine environment; material: feces | place: Netherlands | collected 2009/2010
CCTGGTACCGCTGGATGCGTTGGATGAGGAACTGCAGCACAAGTATTATCAACTGATTGCAGAAAACCCTCCGGAAGAGGTAGAACGGCCAGAGCCGGAAGTAGAGAAAGTTGCGATTGATGAGTTTACCGAGGATGAACGAAAGGAAATTGATTTCTGGATCGACCTCACCAAGCGTTGGCAGTCATATAGAAAGATGCCAGGAGTTACTTCCCTGGCTGAAGTAGATAAAAAGTTCGTAACGCTCTGAAGCCTGGAATATCCAGAGCGGAGCATATCAGTAGATACGCTTTACAGAAAATGGAATGCCGTGAAGGCTGATGATATGAAGGCGCTGGTTGATAAGCGGAACAAATGGAAGAAAGGGACAAGCTCCATAGATGAAACGATATGGCAGGCTTTCCTGTATTACTATCTGGACGAAGCCCAGCATCCGGTAACCAAGTGCCTGGAGTACACAAAGATATGGGCGCAGGAAAAGCGTCCGGATCTGTATACGCAGATCCCGGCCTATCCTTCTTTTTACCGGAGACTGAAAAGTGTTCCGGAGGGAGTAAAGGTTCTGGGCCGTGAAGGTCACAAGGCATTCAATGACCGCTGCGCTCCATACATCAAACGTATTTATGATGAGATGCAGAGCAATGAGTGGTGGATCGCTGATAACCATACCTTCGATGTAATGGTGAGGGATAAGTCAGGCAAGCTGCACAGGCCATATCTGACAGCCTTCCTGGATGCAAGAAGCGGAATCTTTACAGGGTACTACATTACATATAACCCAGGTTCAGAGGCAACGCTGATCGCGCTCCGGAAGGGAATCCTGGAATATGGCATCCCGGATAACATCTACGTGGATAACGGTCGAGAGTTCCTGACCTTCGATATTGGCGGCCTTGGCCACCGGAAGAAGAAGCCAAAGAATGGCGAGGAAACCTTTGAACCGCCGGGCGTATTCAAACGCCTGGGAATCAATATGACAAATGCTATCGTCCGAAATGCGAAGGCGAAGATCATTGAGCGCCGGTTCAATGATGTGAAGAACGGCCTTTCCAGACTGTTCAATACTTACACGGGCGGCAGCGTGGTGGAAAAGCCAGAGCGTTTGAAATATGTCCTGAAGAAAGATGCCATTTACACAGACGATGAGTTCCAGGAGTATGTGGATGCAATTCTGAAGTATTACTTCAACATGATGGAATACGATGGCCCGGTGGCAGAAGACAAAGGAAAGCTCAAAATGGATGTGTTTAATGAGCATCTGATTAAGCGCCGGGTGGCAGCCGCAGAAGAATTGAACCTGATGCTCATGAGAAGCAGCCGTCCACAGGCCGTGGGCCGCCGGGGAGTGCATCTGGATATCAATGGAGGCCGCCTGGAATATTGGAACGATGAACTGTTGATGAGACATTTCGGTGAGAAGGTATACTTCCGGTACAATCCGAATGACCTGAAGGAAGTCCGGATCTACAACCTGGAAGACAAATATCTGATGACGGTTCCGGTAGATAATACGGCGGTTCTTACATATGGCGCAACCAAGGATGATGTGAAGGCCGGAATGGCAGTGACCAGGAAGCTGGAGAAGATCGCGAATGAATATAAAAAGAACGTGGTCATCGCAGAAGCCGACCGGGTTACCGCGCTGGATCTGGTACTTCGCCAGGCACAACGCAACAAAGAAAGCTACACAGGCAAAGCAGACCCGAAGGTACTGGAGGTTCAGCGGGCAGATGAAACACCGGTATATCAGAAAGTGGTCGGCGGAGTCGATCTTGACACAATGATTGAAAATGCAGCCAAAAGGCAGGGAGGTAAATGATGGGAAAACAGTATAATACAGAACTTCAGGCGAAAGTTGAAACGTACATGAAGGAAACGGGAATCAGCCAGGCAAAGCTGGCCCCGATGATGAACCTGAGCGGAGCAGTATTAAGCCAGTACCGCCGCAGCGTTTATGACAAGGGTGATGTAGGTGATGTAGAGCGTAAGATCCGTGAGTTCTTCCAGATCAAGGAGGAGCAGGCTGAAAACGCCAAGAAGACCGAGTCTTTCAATGCGGTACGGGGATATGTGGCAACCTCTATTTCAGAGAGCATTTACAAGATGATCCGTTACTGCCAGCTTGAAAAGGGGATCGTAGTTATTGACGGAGATGCCGGAATCGGGAAGACCAAAGCGGCTACCAAGTTCCTGCGGGACAATCCGGCAACGGCGATCTATATCAGCACCACACCGAGTACCAGCTCTGTAAGAAGCCTTTTAAGGATGATTGCAAGGGCGTTGAAGATTTCGGAAAACCAGAGAACAGAAGACCTTTCCATTTCAATCCGTGAACGGCTGAGAAGTTCTGATAATGTCCTGATTATTGATGAAGCCCAGAACCTGAAGTTCATGGCCCTGGAAGAAATCAGAGGCTGGGTGGATGAAGACCCGATCACCGGGAAGCCTGGCATCGGAATCGCACTGATCGGAAACGATGAGGTCTACAACAAGATGCTTGGAAGACAGGAAGCGATCTTCTCACAGCAGTTTAACCGGACGAAGCTCCACGGGCGGTACCGGGCTACGAATGTAACCAAAGAAGATGTTGAGAAGTTATTCCCTTCCCTGGTGGAGAAAGGAATGACACCGGAGCTGACATACCTCTACAATGTCGGCCACAGCAAGTGGGGAGTGCGCGGCATGGTAAACGTATTCACAGCAGCCGCCAATAACCAGGATGTTTCCCTGGAAGGTCTGCAGAAGGTAACAGGCCCGCTGGGAATCTATTTATAAAATCAATCAAACGGAGGTAAATGCAATGAAGTACATGACAGGAAAAGCAAAAATGATGGTGACAGGGATCGCGCTTGGAACGGTGGCCGCCGGGGGAATGGCGGCGCTGATCGCAGCGGGCAAGGTCGGAGTGGCCGGAAGCCTGGTTGTGGTATTCCTGATGGCTCTGGCGGGAGTTAGCGGCTGGATGATCGGCATTCAGATGCGGGTGAAGATCGAACATGACCGGGCATGGATGAAAGGATATCGTGATGGAAGGGAGAGTTCACTCCCGCCGATCACTGTAACCACCGAGCGTATGCTCATCCGGTACAGGGAAAATCCGGGGCTGTAAAGCCCCACCTTAATGCAGCCATCCGGAAGGATGCCGGTCACAAGCCCGGATAAAGGCAGAGTGAGTTAAAACTGAATAAGGAGGTAAGTGCAGCGTGAAGAACGGAAAGAAGCCGACACTGGCCCAAAAGAAGTTCCTGCAGGGAAAAGGGCTGGTACCGGAGAACTGGCTGATCGTGAAGGATACGCCGGTGGAGCTGGTGGTAGTCAGCCGGGCCGCGCTCCTTAAAAGAACAGGGAAGACAAGAACTTTCAGGAAGGAGCGACTATGAAAGCCATGGAGAAAAAAGCCACTCCAATGCCGGAAGAACTGGAAAGAGAGTGGAACGAAGTGCGAGTTTGCTTCCGGTTGCTTCAGTGCAGGAGAGCCAGAATTGTGACGAAACGGATGCTGGACGGTTCTGTGAAGCGATATACCGAGGTCAGAAAGGCGGGTGGATGAGATGGTACAAAGAGAAGAAATGTACTTTGAACCGCGCTGCGTAGGTTCTGACCTGCGTATTCGCTGGTATGGTGAACAGTATTCAGCGCCGGAGCTGGAACGCCATTATGAGGAGACGGTTTACATCCGGGACAGCGGAAAAGAGCTGATGGTTTACAGCATGGAGGCAGACTGCTGGGATGAGAAGGCGAAGATAAAGGCAACATTTTCCCTGATCTGCCGGATTCAAAAGCACAGCACCGGATTCCGGTACGGTAGAAAAATCCAGTAGGAGGAGAGAAGATGCCAGCCAAGTCAAAACGCCTGACCAATAAAGAGAAAGCACTCAAATCGAAAGTCAAAAAGGAACTTCAGGAACAAGGGCTCCTGCCGCCAGACAAACCGAGATTGAACCGGAGAAAGTTTGCTAAGGAAGCAGCCGAACAATTTGATAAAGAAATCAATCTCATGAATCCGATGGATGTGTTTTGGTTTCATAATGCCCTCACATTAGTTACAGCCGGAACTGATGTGCTTCCAATCACTTCAGAACAGGTGTGAGTCTTTAAGCTTATGAAAATAACTGCGGAGATAAAAAAGCTTCATGAAGAAACCAAGAAGTCTGGGAAGGAAGTAACTGTCCGGGATGTGTGCAAAATATCGGATTCTATTATGAAGCTATAAACGCAAGATATTCCAGGGGCGCTTGCCCCTCTTAATGCAGCCGCCGGTAAGGTGATGGTCGCAAGCCCATGAAATGCAGAGCGGGAGAGGAGGTCTATCATGACTGTAAGCAAGAGAGTAGCCAAGAGTGGCGCGGTTACACTTCCACGTCAGCTCCGTCAGGAGACTGGCATTCTTCCGGGTGTTCCGGTAGATATCGAAGCAGATGAGGACGGGGTACATATCCGTAAGCATGTTCCTACCTGTCACTTCTGCGGAACGGTGGACGATGTTAAAACGGTCTGCGGCATTGAGATCTGCCGCGGATGTGCAGAAAAGATCATGGAGGAGTTTAAAGGATAATGGATGCGGCGGAAGTAAAAAAGAAGGTTGACCGTCTGGCAGAGTTAGACCGCCAGATGGTTGCCGTTAAAGGTGAAATGGAAACAATCAAAGCCTGGTTCGAGAAGCAGGCCACGGATGATCTCCGGGATACGAAGAGCAAAACCGTAGAATATTGGGGAAGCGAAAATTCCAAAGTGGTGGTCGGAAACAGCGAGACCGTGAAACCAATCTCCATGACAATGGTAAAGAAGCTCCTGGGGGATGTCTTCAAGGACTTTGTAAAAGAAGATGTTTCTTATAGTATGTCAGCCCCGGCAAAGCGGCTTTTTTCCATGATGTATATGGGAAATTTCACCGAGGGAAGCCTGGACGCTACGATCAGCGCCATCACAAAGGATGAGAAGATCCAGAGAACACTGAAGAAGAAATTGAAAGGCAAATATGAAAAGGACACAGAAACCCTGATGAAACTGGTGGGCCTTTCAGAACAGGAAGCCAGTGACTGGGCTTACCTGGCATCCGAAGTGATCAACTGGGAATGGATGCTGCAGATATTAAAAGCGGCAGAGTGGGGAGGCACACCGCAGGAAGCGGTGGAAGTGATCCGGGCAGCCATATTCGTGGATGAAGGAATCAAGGTAACTGTAGAGGCGGAAAAATAGCAGGAAGGAGCAACGGTAAATGCGAAAGATAGAATCATTCCAGATGAAGAAAATCTATGCTATAGGTCATGCTTTGGGAATTACAGGAACTGGAAGCGAGGATGAGCTCCACGTACTGGTGTCCAGCGTTACAGGTAAGGATTCCATAAAGGAACTTTCCTACCAGGAGGCCATGGCGGTGATTAAAAGGCTGGAGGATCTGCAGGGCGGTACCGCTGCTCCGAAACCATCCAGCAGGAAGCCGAAGGAACATTCACAGAGACCAGGAGGCGTGACCAGCGGCCAGCAGAAGAAAATCTGGGCTTTGATGTACGAACTGAAGAAACGCGATAAGAGTCCGAATGAGGTTCCACTGGGAGACAGACTGTGCGCGGTCATTAAGAAAGAATTGCATGTAGACGCTATTGCGAAGAATCCCTTTGCATGGCTCACCTTCAGCCAGGGAAATACCCTGATTGAAGTTTTAAAAGGGTATTTAAAAAGCCTGGAACGGAAGGAGGAGGCCAGCGATGGGATTGTTAGACCATGTGAAGATAGAAAACCTGGATGAAGATCAGAGAAAGATGGTAGAACTGGTGGGCCTGGACGGGTTTAAAAGTCTTGTCCGGGCTTTTGGCGGCACTACAATCTATATTCCGAAGGCAGAGAGCCTGGAACGGGCGGCACGGGATCAGAAGATCCGGGAAGAATTTGACGGAGGAAATTATAGAGAGCTTGCCGCGAAATATGGACTTACCGAGCGCTGGGTGAGATTTATCCTGTTCGGAAAACTGGATAATCTGGATGATGACATGGAGGGTCAGATGAGCATCTATGATTATCCGGAAGCATTTTAAAAAGTGAAGTAAATTAGTGAAGTGCTTCAAAAGACAGTTCACGGGCCTAAGAGGTACACTTGTGTCAGAAACATGAGTGTATCTTTTTTTATTGGAGGAATTACTGGATGGATGAAGGATGGATCATAACAACCGCCATTACGTTGGGTATTGGCGTAATCTCATATTTTTTAAAAAGAACCATGAACCAGTTGGACTGCACAGTCCAGCAGCTTCAAAAAATAGAACGGGATTCTGTAACAAAAGCAGATCTGAAGGAAACCACAGACGAATTAAAAAAAGACATCAATAAGATCCGTGAGGATTATACACCCAAGGAGACTCACAGCAAGGATTTTGATGGGTGCCAGAAGGAGATTAAGGAGATCCGGCAGAATTACCTGACAAAGGATGATTTCATTCGTGAGATCAATAAGGTGGATCGGAAAGTGGAACAGATGTTAAATATGATGATCGAAATGACAAGAAATGGAGGTTCACAATGAACAGAGAACAGGAAAAGAGAAGACTCCGGGCAGGAGCTTTTATGGTGAATAATGGCAGGGTACTCATGACAATCAACCTGCTCCGGGAAAAGTACAATGCTTTAAGAAGCGTTGAAAAAGGTTTAAAAGCGGAGGGGATTGAGCGTCAGGAGTTCATCGACTCCGTGAATTTTCTCCATGAGGAAGGATACATCTATCTGCGTGATATGGAAAGCAGGGAACCGGCTAATCTGGCCGATGTGGAATATCAGACGCTGGAAGCAAAAGTAACCGGCAAGGGCATCCGGCTCCTTGGCGGCGGCATCACAGATGAAATGGTTGATCTGGACGGTTGATGGAACAGGAACGCAGAAGACGCAGCACAGGGAAGGTGGACAGACTGCCGCCGGAGCTTAAAGACACCGTGGAGCAGATGCTCCTTACTGGCTGCACTTACAAAGAGATCGTGGCCTTCCTCAAGGCGAATGGCGAGGAGATGAGCCAGATGGCTATCTGCACCTATGCCAGGAAGTATCTGGCCACGGTAGAGATGATCAACGTGGCACAGAGCAATTTCTCTATGTTGATGGATGAAATGAACCGATATCCGGATCTGGATACTTCGGAAGCCCTGATCCGGCTGGCAAGCCACCACGTTTTAAATGCCCTGACCAATGTGGATGAGGAACAGATGAAAGAAGTTCCTATCGAGAAGCTCATCAAGGAAACAAACGGTCTGATCCGCGCTGCTGCTTATAAGAAGCGGATCGAAGTACAGAACAAAGAAAACTATGAGGCGGGACTGGAAGCTGTTCAGAGCATGGTATTTGAGACCATGGCAAAGGACGATCCGGAATTGTACCATCGGGTCAGCGCTTACCTCAATAAGAAAAAAAGCGAAGGAATGGAGGGATAGGCTGTGTGGTATGTGATTCAGGTTAAAACTGGAGAAGAAAGCGGAATTGCAAGGAAACTGAAAAATCAGGCAATCCGAGCCGAGGTTCCCATTGAAAACCGTCCCATCCGGTCTGGTGGGGCATGGACAAAAAAGGAATATATTCTGTTCCCAGGATACGTGTTCCTGGATATGGATTTCACAGCCAGAAACTATTACCGGGTAAAAGAGGTTCCGGGAGTGATCCGGTTCCTGGGAGACAGTAAGACACCATCGACACTGTCCTATCTGGAAGCTGAATGGATCAGAATCCTTTCCGGCAGTGGAGAGCCTCTGGAACCGACTCTGGTAAGGGAAGACAGAAGTGGTGGTATCACTGTCATCAGCGGAGTTTTAAAGCAGTTAGAAAACAGAGTTTTAAAGTGGGATAAAAGAAGCCGGAAGGCAACTTTTGAAATTACGATCTGCGGCGAAGCCAGACAGGTGCAGCTTGGGATCGAGGTGGAAGGCGGCGGAGAGCTGCAGGAAGCTGGAAGCGATGCTTCCCAGGATGCGGCACAGCCATTATTACAAGACGCGACTTAAAACATGACCGGTTGATTCGTCCCGGCTGTGTTCGGGATGCAGGCATAAAGAAAAGGAACTGAGCAGAAAAGGACGCTGGTCGGGTGGCGAAGCCCGGCCTTTTGACTTCCTCTGTCCGGTTCCTTTTCTCTTTGCCTGTTATTCCCCTTTTAAAAGCGTTAGGAAGCCGTTTAAAACCGTTTAAAGGTCTGCGGTCGGGGAAATTACCACATAAAGGCAAAATGAGCCGTATGGGGCGAATTTGAACAGGAAAAGATGCGGGACAGAGGTGAAAGGTCATGCGGAGAGGAAAAGATGCAAGTCTGAAGGCGCTGATCAGCGCGATGGCAGAAGCGGAGAGCAAAAGTTACTACGAAGAACAGGAGAATGCTTTAAACGATCTTTCTGGTCTTTTAAAAACATTTTTAAACAGGGACGATTCGCCAGAGCGTGTCAGGATCAGGAAAGATTATGAAGCGGGCGCGGCTCTGACTGGGAAAGGCGGAATCCGGCAGCGGCTTGGTGCTGTTGATATGGAGTTCTTCGGAAGGGCCTACTTTCCACATTATTTTTCCAGACCGTCTCCGGAGTTCCATCGGGAACTGGATGCTATCTGGCAGGATGGAGTCTTAAAAGGACTTACACCAAGCACACCGAAGCTGGTCAAGCAGATCAGCCGGATGAATGGCTGCAAGCGTGTAGTGGCAGCTCCCCGTGGACATGCCAAGTCTACCAGTCTGACGTTTAAAGGAACGATCCACGCTGTTGTATATGGGTATAAGCATTATCCGATCATTATCTCCGATAGTTCGGATCAGGCGGAGGGCTTCCTGGATAACATCCGTGTGGAGTTTGAAGAAAACGAAGCGATCCGGGAAGATTTTGGAGATCTGACCGGAAAAGTCTGGAGGAGCAATGTTCTGGTGACCAGCACCAATATCAAGGTGGAGGCGATTGGCTCCGGCAAGAAGATCCGAGGCAGGAAGCACCGGAACTGGAGACCGGATCTGCTGATCCTGGATGATATTGAGAATGATGAAAATGTCCGGACGCCGGAGCAGCGGGCGAAGTTGGATAGCTGGTTTAAAAAAGCAGTTTCCAAGGCCGGTGATGATTATACAGATATTGTCTATATCGGAACCCTGCTCCATTATGACAGCTTACTGGCGAATACTCTTAAAAACCCTGGATACAAGGCAATTAAGTACCGGGCAGTTATATCATTTTCGCCGGAGGCAGACCTGTGGCAGGAGTGGGAAAATATCTTCACTGACCTGTCTGATGAAAACCATGAGGAAAATGCACGAAAGTTCTTTGAGGCACACCGGGAAAAGATGCTGGCCGGGACAGAAGTTCTCTGGGAGGAAAAGCTTTCTTACTATGACCTGATGGTCATGAAGGTGACAGAGGGTGAGGCCTCCTTTAACTCTGAGGAACAGAATGAACCGATCAACCCGGAAGACTGTGTTTTCAACGAGGAATGGTTCGACTACTACAACGAAGCAGAAATGGACTTCAAGGACAAGGATTTTCAGTTCTTTGGCTTTGTCGATCCTTCCCTTGGAAAAACCAAGAAAAGCGACTTTTCTGCGATCATCACACTGGCGAAAAGCAAGGTTACTGGTTACATGTATGTATTGGATGCGGATATTGAACGGAGGCACCCGGATCGTATCATCACGGATATCCTGGAGAAAGAACGCTGGCTGAAGCGCGATTTTGGACGGGGCTATAAAAAGTTCGGTGCCGAGACTGTACAGTTCCAGTGGTTTTTAAAAGAGGAACTGGCCAAGACATCCGCCAGGGCCGGTCTGTATCTCCCGATTGAGGAAGTACCGCAGACTAGCGATAAGACCATGAGAATTCAGACCATGCAGCCAGATGTAAAGAACCACTATATCAAATTCAACAAAAAGCATAAACGGCTCCTGGAGCAGATGTTCCACTTTCCGATGGGCGCTCACGATGATGGCCCGGATGCCCTGGAAGGCTGCCGGACAATCGCCAAGAAAAGCAAGCGGTTCCGGATCATGGACAGGAGAGCGGCTGGATTGTAAAGGAGGCGGTATATTATGCCGGTTATTTATATGGACAGGGCTTCTGCAGAAAGCCTGACAGAAAAAGATATTCGGGAGATCATAGATGAAAACCTGATGGATCTGAAATATGGGATGTTGACTGATTACTACGTGGGGCAGCACCGAATTCTTTCAGAGACCAAGAAAGACAGTACAGCACCGAACAACCGTCTGGTTAATAACATGGCGAAGTACATCACGGATACGGCAACCAGTTATTTTGTTGGGCAGCCGGTTGTCTATAACTCCCAAGATGATGCTTATCTGCAGACGGTGCAGGATATTTTTGATTATAACGATGAGCAGGATCATAACATGGAGCTGGCTAAACAGTGCAGCATCTGTGGGAGCTGCTTTGAAATGCTATATCTTGATGAGGACGCGCAGATCCGTTTTGCAAAGGTGGCACCGTCTGATCTGATTATGATTTATGAGAGTGACAGCGGCCATGCCCAGCCTATGGCGGCGATCAGGAGCGTCCGGTCTGTCGATAAAGATAAGAATGTGATCTTGAAGGTGGAGTTCTGGAATGCGTACCAGGTTCTCCGGTTCCGGTCATTCAATAACGGGTACTTGAACCTGGAAGCGATTGAGGAACATTATTGGCAGGATGTCCCCTTTGTGGAGTACATCAATAATGAGGAGCGCCGGGGAGATTTTGAGGGCGTTATCACGGAGATTGATGCTTACAATAAGGCCCAGAGCAATACAGCGAATTACTTCCAGTATAACGATGATGCTATTTTAAAGATCCTGAAGCTGGGAGATGTGAGCAGTGATGATGTCAAGGACATGAAGGAAAAAGGTGCGATCATTCTGGATGATGGAGGAGATGTCCAGTGGTTGCTGAAACAGGTGGATGATACCGCAATGGAGAATTTTAAGAACCGGCTGCGGGAGGATATCCATACCATGTCCCATGTTCCACATTTGTGTGATGAGTCGTTTGGCGGGAACCTTTCTGGAGTAGCAATCGCTTATAAGCTCTGGGGCTTGGAACAGTTATGTGCCATGAAAGAGCGGAAGTTCAAAAAGGGGCTGCAGCGCCGGATCGAGCTGATTACCAATATCCTGAATATTAAGGGTGGCCATTATGATTATAAGGACATCACTCCGAAATTCCGCAGGAACAAACCGGAAAACAATCTGGAACTGACACAGATCGCAACGCAGCTCTCCGGACTGCTTTCCACGGAGTCAAGGCTGCAGATGCTGCCATGGGTGGAAAACGTCCATGATGAGATGGAAAAGCTGGAGGAAGAAAAAACCAAGGATGTTGACGAATTCGGCACCTATGAGAATTTTGCCAAAGCATTTGAGAGCCAGCAGAACGGCATGACTGCCGGAAAGGCTGCGGAGGGCGTAGATGAGTCAGAAAGAACGGAATGAATGGATTGAACGGGCCAAGGAAAGGGTTCTGAGAAATGCCAAGGAAACCGACACCTATGCCAGGGATATCATGGATCTTTATGATGAGACGGCCAACCAACTGGAAAATGAGATCAATGCCATGTTCCAGAAGTATGCCCAGGATAACAAACTGGATAACGCGGAAGCGGAAAAGCTCCTGTCCGGCGAGGAATACAGCCGCTGGAGAAAGAGCATGGATAAGTATGTGGCTGAGGCCCAGACGGATTCCAGGACGCTGCTGGAGTTAAATACGCTGTCTGCCAAGTCCAGGATCAGCAGAAAAGAGCAGCTTCTTTCGCAGATTTATCTGCAGATGATAAACCTGGCCGGGGATACAGAAACAAAGCTGACAGATCTTCTTGGCGATATGTTTAAAACCAATTATTACCGTAGCTGCTATGATATTCAGAGCATCATGGGAGTAGGTTTTACTGTGGCGAAGGTTGATGAGAAGATGCTGAAGCGCATTCTGGAGTTTCCGTGGTCTGGGAAAAATTATTCCCAGGCGCTGTGGGAGGATACGGATAAGCTGGCGGCTCTTGCCAGAAGGGAACTGACCATGGGCTTCATGTCCGGGGCCAGCGTCCAGAAAATGGCAAAATCCATAGATGATGTGATGCACCGGGGGCGTAAAAATGCGGAGCGCCTGGTGAGAACAGAAAGCAGTTACTTTTCTAATCAAGGCCAGATGCAGTCCTATCAGGAGCTTGGAATTGAGGAATACATTTTCTTGGGAGGTGGCTGTGAGATATGCCAGGCTTTAAATGGTCAGGCATTTAAGTTATCTGAGGCCGAGGCGGGAGTCAATCTGCCACCGATTCACCCGAACTGTAAATGTAATACCAGAGCAAAGCCACGGATTGATATGTTTGCACTGAAGGACGGCGCTAACCAATTGAAAGACAATCCAAAGTTTGAAGAATGGAAAAAACGCTATGTAAAAGAAAAGGCAAAAGAGCCTGCGGAACCGTTGACAGACGCGGAGCAACATGCTATGAATAGTTACATAAGCAGTTCTTCTTACGTTTGGAATGACAAGCTCCGCAGGGGAGAAAAACTGACGAAGCAGGAAGAACAGTCCATAAAGGCAATGGATTCCGCACTTCAGAAGATGCCGAAGTATGAGGGAACGGTAAAACGGTCGCTTTCAGATTTCGGAATTCTGGATGTGGATGAGTTTGTTGAATCTTATGTTCCGGGAGAACTGAAGATCTTTAATGAGTATTTATCATCTTCAACCGAGGTATATGATGATAGTTTCCAAATACAGTATGTAATTCAGTCAAAGAATGGTCGAGATATACGAAAGTACAATTCGACAGAGAAGGAAATTCTTTTTGAGCGTGGCTCATCATTTATTGTTACCAGAGTTGATGGACATACAATCTACATGGAGGAGTTGTAATGGAAAAGAAACCATATTCTGATAGACGGTGGTGGGAAGCACCAAAGGCATTTGACAGCGCCTGTAACTCATGCACCAGATATCATGGCTATGCAAAATGTGATACATATCCGGATGGGATACCGGGAGCGGTTATAAGGCAATCGGCTCTGGGAACAAACAACTACAAAGAGGATTTTTGCAGAGATATGCAGAAAAAGAAAGCATGATGGGCACCCGAAGGGGTGCCTATTAAATTACAAAAAATTACATTTAAATGGAGCTTAAACACCTTTTAACCAGCGTTAGAGGGTGTTTTTGTTATACAAAAATTCAAGGAGGACATGAAAATGGATGGAGAAATGACCACCAGCACTCAGACAACTGAAACCGCAGCAACTACATCGGCAGGAACATCTACGGGAGCGGCGGGACAGGCCGCAGGTGCGGAAACCGGAAACCAGGAGAAAGCATCTGCCTTTAAGGAATTTCTTGACGGTCTTTTCGGTGCCAAGCAGGAGAAAAAGGAACCTGGAGCAGAAGAAAAGGCTGCTGAAAAAGGAACAGAGCCGCCTGCAGGTAAAACGGAGGAGAAATCCTTCAGCCAGGCAGATATGGATGCAGCCGTTGAAAAAGCAAAGCAGGACTGGGAAGCTCAGGCAGAAGAAGCAAAGAGACAGGCCAAGTTAAGCCCGGAGGAAAAGGCTGCCGAGGAACAGAAAAAGAAAGACGAGCAGATCGCAGAACTGCAGGCGAAGCTCTTAAAGAGTGATCTGCAGAAAAAGGCAACGGCATCCCTGGAAAAAGATGGTTATCCGGTCGGCCTGGCTGAACTGCTGGATTATACCAGTGAGGAGGCCATGGAAAAGAGTCTGTCAAAATTAACAGATACCTTCAAGGGAAGCCTTCAGGCAGCGGTGGAATCCAGACTTCGCGGAAAGACTCCGGCGGGCCTTGGCAATGCGGCAAGCGCAGAAAATATGTTAAGAGATCAGATTGCAAGAAACATCAGAGGATTATAAGGAGGATATGAGACATGAGCGTAAATACAATTCAGACAGCAGCGGTCATTCAGAGTGAACTGGATAAGGCCGCAGTAGAGCAGGCTACTTCCGGATGGATGGAAGTCAATTCCAGCCTGGTGAAATATAACGGAGGATCAGAGGTCAAGATCCCGGAGCTTTCCATGGACGGCCTGGCTGATTATGATCGACAGAACGGTTTTGTAGCCGGTGGAGTAAACTTCAAGTACCAGACCAAAACAATGACCCAGGACAGAGGACGTTCCTTCAGCTTTGATGAGAATGCCGTAGATGAGACCAACTTTGCACTGACTGCGGCTACTGTAATGGGAGAATTCCAGAGAACCAAAGTGATCCCGGAGATTGATGCTTACCGTTACAGCACGATCGCGGCGGCCTGCATCAAGGCAAAGACAGCATCTGGCGGATATGTACCGGCGGAGGATA
>OIEA01000678.1_pt1 | contig 14245 bp, 10 predicted proteins | sample 1581631 | NCBI WGS metagenome assembly OIEA01 (sample SAMEA3882526, study PRJEB24775) | human gut metagenome | biome: human-associated habitat; feature: intestine environment; material: feces | place: Netherlands | collected 2009/2010
TCATAGTCAAGGGGAACACCATCACGCAAGTCAAGTAGGAAACAACAGAAAACAACACAACGTAACCAATAACGAAAGGGGAACATATATGAGCATGCCGCTCGATCTATACGTAATCCGGCATGGCGAATCCGAAGCGAACGTCATCGTCCAGGCGGGCGAGCAGGGCGACAATTCCCTGTACACGCAGGACAACGTCACCGTACCCGACCGCTCCTGGAGACTCACCGCCACCGGACGCAAGCAGGCCGACTGCATCGGCCGTTGGCTCGTCGCGCAGCAGCCGCTGTTCGACCGCTACCTCGTTTCGCCGTACGTGCGTACGCGTGAGACGGCGGCCACGATGGCCCTGCCGAAAGCGAAATGGGAGGAGACTCGCGTGCTGCGCGAACGCTCCTGGGGTGAGATCAACACCATCACGAAGGACGATTTCAAAACCAACTACGCGCGCAACTGGATGTTCAAGAACACCGATCCGCTGTACTGGCGTCCGCCGGCGGGCGAGTCCATCGCCGACGTGGCCGAGAACCGCGTGCACAACCTGCTCACGTCCCTGAACCGCAAATCCGATGCGGAATCCGTGGTGATGGTCAGCCACGGCGACCTCATGCTGGCGCTCATGCTCACCTTGGAAGACCTGTCTGACGAGGAATTCATGCACCGTGCGGCCTCCGACGAATGGAAGATCACCAACTGCACGTGCTTCCACTATTCGCGCCGCGACCCCGCCACCGGACGAACGCACAAGCGGTTCCGTTGGGAGCAGACGGCGCGTCCCGTACTCGACGAGACGGATGGTCGCTGGGTGGTGAAAGTGGATGATTGGCGTGAATTCAAGCGTCCCGTGCTGTCGAACGGCGATTTGGTGGACGTGGTGCACGCCGTCGACCGTCACCTGTGACGGCTGCCGGTATACGTTTTGTGACTGCGATTTAGCCCCCTATCGCTCTGTGGGGCGTCACGTATCGGCGCTTCCGCTACAATGGCGTGTGATTGCGCGGCGCGCGTTCTTGTTGCGCGTCGTAAAGAGAGTTAGGAGACAATCGCATGTCCAATCCAATCGCGGGCCTGTTCACGTGGAAGCTCCACGGCGACGGCAAAACGCTGAAGCCCGGCGAGGTCGTCGAACCTGACGAGAGGCTGACCTGGCCGCGCACCGCGGAAATCGGCGCGCAGCACGTCATCGCCATGTTCGGCGCCACGTTCCTGGTGCCGATTCTGACCGGTTTCGACCCATCCACCACCCTGTTCTTCACGGCCATGTCGACCGCGCTGTTCCTGCTGATCAACAAGAACATGCTGCCGAGCTACCTGGGCTCGTCCTTCGGCTTCATCGCCCCGATCGCGGCCGTCGCCAGCGCCCACAAGGGCCTCGCCGTCGCATCCTTCGGCATCATGGTCACCGGCATCCTGCTGGCCCTGATCGGTGTGCTCGTCCATTACGCGGGCGCCAAGTGGATCGACATCATCATGCCGCCGGTCGTCAACGGCGCCATCGTGGCCATCATCGGCTTCAACCTGGCTCCGAGCGTGTGGAACAACTTCAAAGTCGCTCCCGACACCGCCATCGTCACCCTCGTCGCGGTGCTGCTCGTCGCAGTGCTGTTCAAGGGTCTGCTCGGCCGACTCAACATCCTCATCGGCGTGATCATCGGCTACGCGTACGCCTGCTTCCGTGGCCAGGTCGACTTCTCAGCCATCGGCAAGGCCGCATGGGTCGGTCTGCCGGAATTCCGTCTGCCGCAGGTCGACTTCACCATCCTGCCGATGTTCATCCCGGTCGTGCTCGTACTCGTTGCCGAAAACGTCGGCCACGTCAAGTCCGTCTCCCAGATGACGGGCCGCGACTATGACGACCAGATCGGCACCGCGCTGTTCGCCGACGGTCTCGGCACCACCATCGCCGGTTTCGGCGGCGGCTCCGGCACCACCACCTACGGCGAGAACATCGGCGTGATGGCCGCCACCAAGGTCTACTCGACCGCCGCATACTGGTGCGCCGCCGCGTTCGCGCTGATCCTGAGCCTGTGCCCGAAGTTCGGCGCCATCATCAACACCATCCCCGCCGGCGTGCTCGGCGGCGTGACCACCCTGCTGTACGGCATGATCGGCATGGTCGGCATCCGCATCTGGGTTGAGAACAAGGTCAACTTCGACAAGCCGGTCAACGTCATGGTGGCCGCCATCACCATGATCATCGCCGTCGGCCAGTTCGAGTTCGCCTTCAACGGCATCTCCTTCAACGGCATCGCCATCGGCACCGTCGTCATCCTCGTCGCCTACCACGGCCTGAAGGCCATCGGCAAGGCGACCGGCACCATCGCCAAGGACGATCCGGACATCCTGTAACGGATCGCATCTCACGCTGGCTAGTTCAACGCCCGTCGGCCAAAAAGGTCGGCGGGCGTTTTTCATTGCCGTTTTCGTCAATCGATTGACGTGTTGCGTCGCATACGTTTTATGATGGTATCTGTAAGCGATTGCGCAATGTGGCAAAGGAGACAACATGAGCACTGCGGCAGGAAAGAAAATCGCGATTGTGACCGGTTCCGCGCTTGGCTTGGGATATGAGCTGGCACGTCAGCTGATCGGCAAAGGCTGGTTCGTGGCCGGCATCGATTTCAACACGGCCCGTCAGGAGGAACTGTCCCGCACGTTCGGCGCGGACGAATACCGCGCCTTCGTCGGCGACATCAGCGGCGAGACGTTCGTGAAGGACTCCGTCGCGGCCATCAAGGAGATCGGCCACATCGACCTGCTCATCAACAACGCGGGACAGCCGTCGTTCAAAAAGCCGGTCGACTACGAGGCCGCCGACGTGGACAAGTGCCTTAAGGGGCTCAAAGGCATGATTCTGTGGAGCGTCGAAACATTGAAGGCCGACGGCGAGCAGGACCTCAAAATCGCCAATGTCATGTCCACCGCCGCCACACGCGGCAACGCCAACGAATCCGTCTACTGCGCCACCAAGTGGGGTGAGAAGGGGTATACGACAAGCCTCAAGGCGGCCTACAAGGGAACCAGTGTGAAGGTTGTGGGCGTGTATCCGGGAGGCATCGACACCGACTTCTACCATGACAGCCACGATTACGTGTCGTTGGACAAGCAGCATTCCTTCATGAGCGCCGCGGAACTGGCCGAAGTGGTGCTGTTCAACCTCGTCAACGACGCGAATCTGACGGTTTCCGACATCCTCATCGAACGCAACTACCGGTAGCGTCGGCCACCAGTCACAGCCAAGGCAAAAGTATCGGGCATGGGCTACTGTTAACAGGTTTGCGCAACGTGCGCAATGTTTGACATGAAAGGCCATTGTGCCCGATACCGCTGTGATTGAAAATGAAGATGCCCTCGCCGCCGATTTCGATGAGGCGGGCGAGGAGGAGGAACGCCCCCAGACGTTCGCCGAACTCGGCGTTCCCGGCCCGTTGGTACGCGTGCTCGCGGCCGATGGCAAGAAAACCGCTTTCCCGATCCAGGCCGACACCCTTCCCGATTCCCTGGCCGGTCGTGACATTCTCGGCCGAGGCCGTACCGGCTCCGGCAAGACCCTGGCGTTCTCGATTCCGCTGGTCGCGCGACTGGGTGAGGTCGACGCCGACGAGTACGAGAACATGAGCCAGTTCCGCCATGAGGTGGAACAGGTGCGCAAGGGGCATGCCGAGGAGCGGCGCGCCGACGATTTCCTGCCGCACCCGCGCGGTCTGGTGCTCGCTCCGACCCGTGAGCTGGCCAACCAGATCAACGACGTGCTGATGCCGCTCGCGCAGATGTACGGCATGACCACCACCACCGTGTATGGCGGTGTGCGCTACGCCCGCCAGATCCGCGATCTAAGGGCCGGCGCCGATATCGTCGTCGCATGCCCGGGCCGTCTTGAGGACCTGCTCGAACAGCATGCGCTGACCTTGGAGAAGGTCGAAGTGGCCGTGATCGACGAAGCCGACGAAATGGCCGACATGGGCTTCCTGCCGCCGGTCAAGCGCCTGCTCGGCCAAGTGTCGTTCGACGCGCAGATCATGCTGTTCTCCGCCACCCTCGACCATGGCGTCGACGAGGTGGTGAACACGTTCCTCACCGATCCGAAGATCCACAGCGTCGACTCCGCCACCGCGGCCGTCGACGAAATGACCCACCACGTGTTCGAAACCACGCAGGGCGACCGTCATGAGCTGGTCCGCACCCTCGCTTCCGGCAAGGGACGCCGCATCCTGTTCACCCGCACCAAATTCCAGACCCAGAAGCTCGCCAAGGACCTGACGAAGAACGGCATTCCGGCGGCCGAGCTGCACGGCAACCTGAGCCAGAACCAGCGTGACCGCAATCTCGCAGCCTTCGAATCCGGCGACGTGAACGTCATGGTCGCCACCGATGTGGCCGCCCGCGGCATCGACGTGTCCGGCGTGGAGCTCGTGGTGCAGGTGGAGCCTCCGGAGGACCCGAAATCGTTCCTTCACCGCTCCGGACGTACCGCGCGAGCCGGCCATTCCGGTGATGTGGTGACCATCGTTCTGCCGAACCAGCGCCGCCGCACCCGCCGCATGCTGCATGAGGCCGGACTGAAGGTCAAGCCGATCGAAGTGACCCACGATTCCCCGGAAGTGTTGGAATTGGTGGGCGAGTCGGCCGAACCGCGTTTCGGTTGGACGCTTGAGCAGTCCCAGCCGGCGGGCAATCCGCGTCGCAGGCATGGCAAGGGCGGCGACGGTTTCGCGGAAAACGGTGGACGCTCCGGACGCAACCGTTCCGGCGGACGTAACAAGGACCGTGGCAAGGACAAGGGCGGCAAGCCGTTCAAGTCCGAACGCAAGGACCGCGCGAATCGCAAGGGACGTGAAGAGCGCGCCGAAGTCGCCGAACGCGAGCAGCGTTTCGAACCGAAACAGAATCGCGCCGAACGTCGCGCCGCCAAGTTCGAAGGCCGCGACAACCGCGAATACGAGGCACGCGAGCATCGTTGGGAACATCCTGAAATCCAAGAGGAGAAGCGCGAGAAGCACGAGGAGAAGCGCAACAACAAGCGTCGCGAAAAGTACGCGCGGCTGCATGAGCAGCAGCGTGCCGAAGCCGGCGAACAGCGTGGAACCGACAATCGCAAGCGGCGCTCCGACGAGCGTTCCGATCAGCGTGGCCAATCCGATAGGAAGCCCGGCAAAAAGCAGTATGCGAAAAAGCAGGGCGCGCCGACCAAGAAGCAGCGCAAGGCCGAAGCCCGTGCCGAACGCCGTTACGAGGACGATCGCCAATACCGCAGGAACCGCGACGAACGCGACGACCGCCGTCAGGGCGGCAAACGCATCCATCGCAAGGAAATCCGCGTGATTCATGACGAGCGAGGCGAGGATGCGAAGCGTTATGACCGTCGCATGGAAGCCAAGTATGGCGATTCCGGTCGTCGTGGCGGTCACGGAGAACGCCACGACAAGCATGCGGGCGAAATGCAGGGCAAACCGTTCCGCAAGCATGCGAAGATCCGCAAGGCGCCGTTCCGCTCCCGCTGACGTACGTCAACGGTCAAGCAAAAAGCCGTTCATTCCAGCAATCGCAAGGAATGAACGGCTTTTTCTATACGGGATATCGCAGTATCAGCCGTTGACCGGCTGATACTGGTCGAGCGCGGTGAAGCAACGTTTATAGACCATCAGCATGATGATGCTGTCCGCCAGCAGCGTAAGCGCCGCGATGGTGGCGAGAATCATGAACTGGTATTTCGCCGCGTCGATGGGGTTGCCGCCGGCGATGATCTGACCGGCCATCATGCCCGGCACCGTCACGATGCCGGCGGAGGCGAGCGACGCGGTGGTGGGCAGCAATCCCAGACGGATCGACGAGACGATACTTGGACGTGCCGCCTCCCACGTGGTGGCACCCAACGCCAGCAGCGTGTCCACTTCGTCACGACGTTCCTTCATGCTTTCAAAGAACCGGCTCAACCCCACCGCCAACGCCGAAACGGTGTTGCCCAGCAGCATGCCGGTCAACGGCACCACCAATTGCGGCGCATACCACGGTTGCGGACGGATGATGAGCTCGGTGACCAACGAGATCATGATGAGCATGGTCACGACCAGACTCAGGAACACCGTTCCAGCCAAGCCCTTCGGCACACCTTTCGCACGCGAAAGAGTGATCTGCACGGCCGCGATGAGCATGAACGCCACAAGCAGCAGCACCAGCCACGGATTGTTCGAACGGATGACGTACTCCATGATGAAGCCCATCGCGCACAATTGCAGCAGCGCACGGCAAGCCGACCACAGAAGCGTGCGCCCCACGCCCATACGCATGATTTCGGAGATGCCGGCGGCGATGGCCACCATCACCAGCGCGGCGATGAGACCCCAGATGTCGATCGCATAGTAGTTGCCGTTCATGCGACGCTCCCTTCTACCGTGTTACCCGTCGAAGTACTACCCGTCGCAGTACCGTCCGCTTCGGCGTTGCCGGACTGCGTGAGCGTGCCATCGGCAAGACGCATGACACGTGTGGCACGGCCATCCGGCGGCCGGTGCCGGATACGAACGATCGCCATGCCGTCCGCCGCCGCTTTGGCGAGGATACGCGCCACTTTCTCGGCGTTGTCGTCATCCAATCCGGCGTCCACTTCGTCGGCGAGCAGCACCTTCGGACGGGTCAGCAACGTGCGCGCAAGGCTCACGCGCGCCGCCTGACCGCCGGACAAGTCGTGTGGCGGACGGTTCAGATCGATGTCGGCGCAACCCATATTGTCCAAGGTCTCACGGATTCTGCCGTCCGGCAACGCGTCGGTGGGGGAGATCCTGCGTGGTCCCTGCTTCGTTCTCGCCGACTGGCGTATGGCAAGCGTGAACGGCAGACGAATCGCCTGCGCCACCGTCTCGCCCAACAGCACCGGCTTCTGCGGCAGGTACGCGACCTGCGCGCGCCACTGCTGCGGGGTGAAATCGTCGGCGGAACGGCCATCCAACCGTAAATCACCTGACGCGCGCGGATTGAGCCGTGCGAAAGCGGTCAGCAGCGAGCTCTTGCCTGCGCCGGACGGTCCGACCAAGTCCACGATTTCGCCAGGCTCGATGGCGAAAGACAATCCGGAGAATATGGTGCGGCGTTCGCCGTCGACCATAATCGAACAGCGCACGTTCGATGCTTCGAATACGTATGTCATAGCCAAAACCATACGCCAATAGCGAACGGTTCACGGCGGTTTCAGGGTTTTCCCTGAGTTTTGAGGCGAAATCAGCCATAAGGATGACGCGTGCCCGTTATTTTGCGTACTACAACTGTCAAGTTGAAGGAAAACCTATATGTTGGGGATGGGAAATATGCGTCAGTGGCTTATGAACATAAGCCTGGTCGGAGGCTGGTTTCCGGCGGCGGCGTTCGCCGTCATCGCAGTGCTGTCCGTAACCCTGCTGGTTAGCGCGGCCGTTTCGAAACGGGACGGACGCATACTGGCTACCGTGCTGCCGATCGGCGTTGCGGCCGTGTCCGGAATGGTCGGCTATGTGGTAGCTTGGCTGCTGTCCGACGTGTTCGTGGTGTTCGGCGTCGGATTGGGATCCCGTGTGATGTCTTGGGTGGCGGCTGGTTTCGCCATCGCTGGTTTCGCCATCGTGCATATCGTGTTGAGCAGGGGCATGATGCGCGTGGCCGCGGCCATCTTGACCGTATTCGCGATACTGGCCGCGGCGATCGGCATCGACCAATCGTACGGCGAATACGCCACCATCGGCTCGCTGTTCGGCGAGGATTCCTACAGCCAAGCCGATCTGACCGGACTGGCCAAACGCAAGGACCTCATCACCGTCGCACAGTGGCGCAAACAGGCCGCCAACGGCACAATCCGCAATATTCCGGCGAACGGAACCGTCAACAAAATCGACATTCCGGCCACGAAATCGCAGTTTGAAGCACGCAAAGCCCTCGTCTACCTGCCTCCGGCGGCATTGGCCGACTCGAAACGCAAGCCGGCCCTGCCGGTCGTCCTCATGCTGAGCGGGCAGCCGGGCAGTCCGGGACGCGTCTTCCAAGCCGGCGGCATCCAAACCATGATGGACGGATATGCGAAAACCCACGACGGACTCGCCCCAATCGTCATCGCAGCCGATCAGCTTGGCGCCGATTCGCACAACACGCTATGCGTGGATTCGAAGGTGTACGGCAATGCGCTGACCTACCTGACGCAGGACGTGGTCGACTGGGTGAAAACCAACCTGCCCGCCGCACAGGATGCCAAGGATTGGGCCATCGCCGGATTCTCGCAAGGCGCCACATGTTCGCTGCAGATCGGCGTGAACCATCCCGACCTGTTTGGCACCATGATTCCCACCGACAGCGAAATCAAACCGACCAACGGCAGCCGACAGGAAATGATCGACCGGTTCTTCGACGGCGACACCACAGCCTATGAGAACCAAGTGCCGGTCAACGCCATCCGCAACCACGCGCCCACCCATCAGATGCTCATCATAGGCGCGGGGGAGAAGGACACCACCTCAATACGCAACGTCAAAACAATCGCGCCGGTCGCGGCGAAAGCCGGCATGCGCGTCGCCGCCGTCGAATCGTCCGGCAACGCACACGACTGGCACGCCGTGCAGGACGTGCTGCGTTACGGGCTCGCCGTATTCGGCCACGACACCGGACTGGATGGTGCGAACCCGAACCTATCCGACTATCCGAATCTCAAACGCATCACGATATGACGATCCTGAACACAAACCCGCAAGCCTGAGAATCCCAGAAAAGGAAAGAAATGACTCAAACGCAAACCGCGCCTGCTAAACCAGCCGAGGCATCACCCGCGAAACCACTGTTCGGCTTCTGCGCGCTGCTCGCCGATCTGGCCGGATGGATCAGACGACACCTGCTCACCGTCTGCCTCGTGCTGTTCGTCATCCTCATCAACGTGGGCACGCAGATCGTGTGCGCGCTCATACGTCAGCCGTTCCCGCCGAGCCTGGCCAAAGTAAGTTTCGAAGCGCTCGCACGCGGCCGCTGGTACACCGCGCCGATATCCATGCTGTACGTGCCGAATCTGGGCCGTCTGCTCATCGACGTTCCGCTCATGCTGGTTGCGTTCGGCCTGGCCGAATCGGTGATCGGCAAAATCAAAACCGCATGGGTGTCCGTCATCACCACACTGGGTGGCGTGGCCTTGGGCATGGGACTGTGCTCCCTATCCGACGGGCGCAGCCCCCAATGGCATGCGATCTCGCATGATGGCGCCATCCTTGGTCCGCTGATTCTCGTCGCCGGCACCCTTATGTGCGCCAGCGCGTTCACAACCATGCTGTGGCGCCGCCGTATCCGCGTGATCGGCTATGCGGTCGTGCTCATCATGTTCCTCTACCGAGGCGAGGTGAGCGACTACTGCCTGCTTGTCACTTCGGTGATTGGCCACGTGCTCGGCTATCTGATGGCCTCCCGCACACATGGCGACGAATACCGGCATGGCGCCATCTACGAAATGCGTCGGCTTATCGGCATCGTCGCGGGCGTGCAGGCCATCGGCTCGCTCGTCGCCGTCTCGTCACGCCAATCGTTCGGCCTGCTGTCCATGTTCGGACTGTTGACCGGCTCCACCGACTTCGACACCGGACGTGTGGTCGACTGCCTCAGCGGCGCCTCGCATACGGACTGCTTCACGCAATACCGCATGATGCGTTTCACCATGCCCGGCAACTGGCTGGTATCCATCACGCCGACGCTGATGCTGCTGCTCATCGCCTGGGGTCTGTATCGAGGCCGTCATCTCGCAGCCACGCTCAGCATCGTGTTCAACGCATGCACCATTGCCCTATCGACGGTGTTCTATGTGGCTATTCCGCTGTCCTACGTGGACGGCTCCGACGCCGGTGCATACATGGATGCGATATCCGCATTGCAACGGCACGGCGCATTCCACGCGATGCTGGCCACGATGGCGTTGCCGCTGCTGTGCATCGTCATCATCATCCTGTTCCGCTCATGCTTCACCATTCGCACGAAAAGCGAGACCGTGCTGCGTGGCGTCGCCATCACGTTCGCCGCATTCGTATTACTGGGATTGCTGTACGTCGGCTATGGCCTGTCCATGCCGTCCGGCTTCAACGAAACGCCGCTGCTGGTCGATCTGATCGCAGACTACGTGCAGCGTTTGCTGCCGATTGGCCTGCTAAGTGGCGTGGAACCGGCGTTCGTGCCGGTCGGACTGCTTTCCGAAATCGTCTACCAGTGCGTCGGACCGATGTTTTGGCTGGTCGCGCTGTGCTGCACATGGGATGGCCTGCGTGACCGTTCCATGATCAACGACGCGTACCGCCACCGCGTGGACGAGATCATCGGACTCGGCGGCGAATCCATGTCGTTCATGGCCACTTGGAAAGGCAACGATTACTGGTTCTCCGCCACCGGCCGTTCCGCCATCGCCTACCGCGTGTCGTATGGCATCGCGTTGACCGTCACCGGACCTTTCGGCGACCCCGACGAGTATGAGGACGATCTGCATGCGTTCGCCGGCTTCTGCACCCAACGTTCCCTGACGCCGGTGTTCTACAGCGTGCACGCCGAACAACGTGACGCGTTGGTCTCCGCCGGTTGGAACGCGCTCGACGTCGGCACCGAAATGGTGATCGACCCGGCCGCATGGCAGACGCGCGGCAAGAAATGGCAGGACGTACGCACCGCCATCAACAAAGCCAAGCGCGACGGCATCACCGACGTGCTCGCCACATTCAAGGAATCGCCGTTCTCCGTGCAGACGCAGATCCGTGAGATCTCCACGCAATGGGCCGGCGAGAAGGCCCTGCCTGAAATGGGCTTCACCCTGGGTGGTGTGGACGAGCTGGTCGATCCACGCGTCAAACTGCTGTACGCGGTGGACACGGACGGTAAGGTGCTGGGCGTCACCAGCTGGCTGCCGACCTATGAGAACGGCAAAGTGGTCGGATGGACGCTCGACTTCATGCGTCACCGTACCGACAGCGTCAACGGCATCATGGAATTCCTCATCGCCCGCATGGCCGAACGGCTGCGCGACGAAGGCGAAGTGCGATTCATGAGCCTGTCCGCGGCGCCACTTGCCGGCATGAGCGGCGAAGGCCACGAACAGGGGGAGAGCGCCGTACTCGACCACGTGCTGCAGATGGTGGCCGACATCATGGAACCGGCTTACGGATTCCACTCCCTGTTCCGCTTCAAACTCAAGTTCCATCCGGATGAAGCCAAAGTGTACATCTGCTATCCGGATCCGGCGAAACTGCCGCAGATCTCGCTTGCCGTCGCGCAGGCCTACGTGCCGTCGCTCACCCCAGCCGAAGCCATGCGATTCGTACGCACCATCGTGCCTACGAAAACGAACTGAAACCATGCGACCGGTTGACGGCCCGTCATCCCTGAGATGGGCCGTCGCTTTGGGTGCGCTCGGGGCTACACTGGGGAAGGTTCATAAAAAGTACTACGTTTCTCCATGAAAGGGAACAGTATGTCAGCTGAAGCAAACGTCGGCGTCGTCGGTCTGGCTGCCATGGGCGGCAGCCTCGCACGCAATCTCGCTCACCACGGCAACAAGGTGGCCGTGTTCAACCGCACCTACGCCCGTACCGAAAAGCTCATGAACGAGCATGGCGGCGAAGGCGAGTTCTATCCGGCGAAGACGCTTGAGGAATTCGTGGACAGCCTCGTCAAGCCGCGCACCGCCATCATCATGGTCAAGGCCGGTGAGCCGACCGACGCCATGATCAACGCGCTCGCCGACCTGATGGAGCCGGGTGACATCATCGTCGACGCCGGCAACGCCTACTTCCCGGACACCATCCGCCGCGAAAAGGAAATCAGCGCCCGCGGCCTGCACTTCGTCGGCTGCGGCGTGTCCGGTGGCGAGGAAGGCGCCCTGCTTGGTCCGTCCATGATGCCGGGTGGTTCCGAGGAATCATGGAAGACCCTCAAGCCGATCTTCGAATCCATCGCGGCCAAGGCCGAAGGCGAACCGTGCGTCACCCACATCGGACTCAACGGTGCCGGCCACTTCGTCAAGATGGTGCACAACGGCATCGAATACTCCGACATGCAGCTCATCGCCGAAAGCTACGACCTCATGCGCCGCGGCCTGGGCATGACCCCGGCCGAGATCGGCGACGTGTTCGAGGAGTGGAACAAGACCGAACTCGACTCCTACCTCATTGAAATCACCGCCGAAGTGCTGCACCAGGTCGACAAGAAGACCGGCAAGCCGCTCGTCGACCTCATCGTCGACCACGCCGGCATGAAGGGCACCGGCACCTGGACCGTGCAGACCGCACTGTCCCTCGCCGTGCCGGTCACCGGCATCGCCGAAGCCGTGTTCGCCCGCGGCCTGTCCTCCGAAGCCGACCTGCGTGAGGAAGCCCAGAAGCAGGGCTTCGCCGGCCCCGACGGCAAGCTCAACCTGAACGACGACGAGAAGAAGGCCTTCATCGAAGACATCCGTCAGGCCCTCTACGCTTCCAAGATCGTCGCCTACGCACAGGGCTTCAACGAGATCACCACCGCCGCCAAGGAATACGGCTGGGACATCGACCTCGCCGCCGTGGCACGCATCTGGCGTGGCGGCTGCATCATCCGCGCGAAGTTCCTCAACCGCATTTCCGAAGCGTTCGAATCCGGCGAGGCCAACGTGTCACTGCTGTTCGCCCCGTACTTCAAGAACGCCATCGAAAACGCCGAGAAGTCCTGGCGCAACGTGGTCGCCCTCCTACTTCGACGGCCTGCGTTCCAAGCGTCTGCCGGCCGCCCTCATCCAGGGCCAGCGCGACTACTTCGGCGCCCACACCTACCAGCGCGTGGACCAGCCGGGCGCGTTCCACACCCTGTGGGCCGAGCCGGGCCGCGAAGAGATCGAAGCCTGATCTTTTCCTTGCCTCTGTGTCAGGGCGGATATGCCAGAGGTCTTGCGATGTGTTCCATTGCAAGACCTCTGGCATATGCATATTACTGAGCTGCGATATTGCCGTACCGTTGCATTGACGGAGCATAGTGTCGCTCCGTAAGCAGAACGAATGGTACTTGTGGTTGTGATGCATCCCATTTGCGTTTCTAGGGGAGTCTAATGCCATCGTCTAACCTCCTTCCGAGAGGTTTTCGGAAGCTATGGGGCGAAATAGGCGGCGGATTGGGATTCCGTAGGTGGTTTTTGCGTTCCATAGGTGGTTGGTCTTGGGAGCCTGCTGCGGAAAAGGCCGGAAACCGGCCTTTTCCATGACCCCGATACTTGGGGCAACCGCCTACGGAAACGCGAAACCGCCTACGAAGCTGCAGTCCAGCGGGAACCTGCGTCAAAACGACACTCAACAATCAATCAACACTCAAAAAAAAGGGGTGTCTCACGGCATGAGTCGCGGGACACCCCCTGTTACCTGTTTCGGATGAACCTCACAACTTGGAAGCGGCACCCTCGTCAATGAGCCAGAGCAGTTCCTCGCCATCGGCGTAGGAGCTTGGGGCATGCGGGTTGTTGCGCTGGGCGAAGGCGGCCTTGACCGCGCCGGCCTTACGCTCTTCGGAGGTGAACACCCACGTATGCTTCGACCGGGCGATCATCGGCACGGTCAATGTCAGGCGCAGCGGCGGCGGTTTCGGCGAATCGCGCACGCCTGCGACCAGCACGTGCGGGTCGTCGATCTCGGCCTCGCCGTGGTCGGGGAACAGGGACGCGAAATGCGCGTCCGGCCCCATGCCGAACATCGCGATATCCAATGCCGGATTCTCGCCCAACTGCTCGATGAGCTCGCGCTGGTACTCCGCGGCGGCCTCGGCCAGCACCGCATCGGTCTGTTCGGGGGAGGCGGCGGCGATCTCCTCGGCGCCGCGGGTATCGGCCGGCATCGCATGGATGTTCGCCGCCGGCATGCGCCCGCTTTCCACAAGCGCACCGTACCAGGCCTCGCGAGCCTGCTTCGCGTTGCGGTCGTCGTCATCGGCCGCCACGAAGCGCTCGTCGCCCCACCACACGTGCACACGGCTCCAGTCCACGGCATCGTTCAGCGGGCTGGCGTTCATCGCGGCGAACACACGGTTACCGTCGGTGCCGCCGGTCACGGCGATATCCACACGTTTACGATTCGGCTCGGCCAGTAGATCGATGATGGTCAGCAGCGTGCGCGCGGCCACAGCCTCCGCCAGTACCTGCGGATTGGGGTATACGACGGTTTTACGTTCTGTCACGTTCACTCCTTGTATTATGGTTCGACGCTCGGTGGCTACTGCCTGGGCTTGACGAGATCTAGTCCTTGCGAGACGACCTCGCTGT
>OIEA01000684.1_pt1 | contig 14126 bp, 17 predicted proteins | sample 1581631 | NCBI WGS metagenome assembly OIEA01 (sample SAMEA3882526, study PRJEB24775) | human gut metagenome | biome: human-associated habitat; feature: intestine environment; material: feces | place: Netherlands | collected 2009/2010
CTGGCCGCCACCCTGAATGCCCAGGTCAAGCAGCTTCAGTTCTTCTCCTCCGCCCGGCGCTATCCCAGCGCTTTGGCCGCCTCTCTGGACAGCACCCACGTCACGGTGGAGGTCTACCACAATCTCATCTCCACCGTCCGGGCCAACCTGGACAAGATGCACCGCTATGTAAAGCTGCGCAAGAAGTGCCTCGGGGTGGACGAACTTCACATGTATGACATCTACACGCCGATGATCGCGGATGCAGCCAAAAAGGTTTCCTATGATGAGGCGAAGGAGACGGTGCTTAAGGAGCTCGCACCTCTTGGTGAGGACTACGTTGCAACGGTAAAGGAAGGCTTTGAGAACCGCTGGATCGATGTCTATGAGAACGAGGGGAAGCGGAGCGGTGCATACTCGGCAGGCGCGTTCGGCACGCACCCGTATGTCCTGTTGAATTATAACGATACGTTAGACAACATGTTTACGCTCGCACACGAGATGGGACATGCCATGCATTCCTGGTACTCGAATGCAAATCAGCCTTATATTTACTCCCAGTACAAGATTTTCGTGGCGGAGGTTGCCTCTACCTGCAACGAGATCCTTCTGATGGAGTATCTGCTCGCGAACACGACGGACAAAAAAGAGCGTGCCTACCTGTTAAATCATTATCTCGACAGCTTTAAGGGAACAGTGTACCGCCAGACCATGTTCGCGGAGTTCGAGATGAAAAGCAACCAGATGGCGGAAGCGGGCGAAAGCTTAAATGCTGAGAATCTCTGCAAACTCTATTACGGACTGAACCAGAAGTATTTCGGCGAGGATATGGTCTCCGATCCGCAGATCGCTTATGAGTGGGCGAGAATCCCGCATTTTTACTATAATTTCTATGTATACCAGTATGCGACCAGCTTTTCCGCAGCGGTGGCGATCGCGCACGGCATTCTGGAGGAGGGCGCACCGGCAGTGGAGCGCTACAAGAAGTTCCTCTCCGGCGGATGCTCCATGTCTCCGGTAGATCTGTTAAAACAGGTCGGCATCAATATGGAGGAGCCGAAGCCGATTCAGGATGCACTCGATGTATTCGGAAAAGTGCTCGACGAGATCGAGACACTGATCTAGGAAAAAGATGTAAATGATTGATTACGGCAGCGGAAAGTCTGGAATACTATACCATAAAAGAAACAGGAGGTATGGTATTCGTGAAACAGGTAGAAGTGCTGCTGAATGCGCCGGAGCGCGCACTAAGATTCTGCAATATCCTAAGTGCCTGCGAGGGACCGTTTGATCTTGGGCGGGGCAGTTACACGGTGGACGGCAAGTCCATTCTGGGAATCTGCACAATGGATCTTACTGTGCCGCTCACACTTTCCATCTATGATGAGACGGAAAATGTGCTGGAAAAAATCCGGGAGTTTCTGGTGTAAATTCCGGATGCGGCGCAGGGTTTTTCTGTCTATAAAAACGGTTTCAGTTCGCATGCGAGCAGTTCTTCCATGCGGATGAGTTCTTCTGCCTTGCCTCTGGCCTCGCGGTCAGCGGCAAGGTACTGGTTGATGTGCCGCTGCATTGTCTTGGTGCCCATGTGGCAGCCGTCCGTAATCAGATCTGCACAGACCCGGTCACTGTCGTCGATGGCAAGTTTTGCGTTCGTTTTGATCCAGGACATGCCCTTGGCGATGACGCCCGGGTCTTTTGTCGTATCGCCGTATTTCTGCAGCAGAATATGCAGTTCGTTGCCAAGCTGTTCGTGATGGTTTTTGGATGAGATCAGAATCTCACGCAGCTTCTGATCTTTGACATTTTCCAGAATCTCGCCGATGGAATAGACTGCCATCTGCGTTCCGGCGTTGCACTCGCGCAGCAGATAAATGGTATCTTCGTTAATCATAGTTGTCTCCTTTTGGGAACCTGGTCTGAAGCGACGGCATCCCTTTTCGATAATATGTCTTTTTTATTTTGGAATTATACATGACAAATTGTCTGACAAATTGTCATAACAACTGTCTTGTCATCTGTAAAGATATGTGCTATACTCGGATGAAATGTGACCGGCGTATCAGATGCCGGGATACGAAAAGAGGGAATAAATAAGATGAGAGATATGTACTATGACGTAGTGATTGCAGGCTGCGGAGTGGCAGGGCTGTATACGGCGCTGCGTCTTGGAAGAGACAAGAAGATTCTGATGCTGTCCAAAGAAGATCTGGAGAGCTGTGATTCCATGCTGGCACAGGGAGGCATCTGTGTGCTGCATGATGAGAACGATTATGATTCCTATTTTGAGGATACCATGCGGGCGGGACATTATGAGAACCGGAAGGAGAGCGTGGATCTCATGATCCGCGGAAGCCGGGCGATCATCGATGATCTGCTTTCCCTCGGGGTCCGTTTTGCGAAGAATCCGGACGGCACGCTTGCCTACACGAGAGAGGGAGCACATTCCAGACCGAGAATCTGTTTCCATGAGGATATCACCGGCAAGGAGATCACCACGACGCTGCTTTCGCATGTGAAAAAATTGACGAATGTGACCATCATGGAATATACTGTAATGACAGATATTCTCGTCGTGAATGATCACTGCTGCGGCATGATCGCGAAGACAAGGGACGGCGAGACGCTGCACATCCATGCGCAGGATACGGTCATGGCGACAGGCGGCATCGGCGGTCTGTATGAGCACTCCACGAATTTCCCGATTCTGACGGGCGATGCCTGCCGGATTGCGGAGCAGCACTGAGTAGAATTGGAGCACATGGATTATGTGCAGATCCATCCGACCTGTCTCTACAGCAAAAAGCCGGGCAGAAGCTTTCTGATCTCAGAGTCCGCCAGAGGCGAGGGCGCGATTCTCTTGAATCACAAGGGAGAGCGGTTCGTCAACGAACTGCTTCCGCGCGATGTCGTGACGAAAGCGATCCGCGAGGAGATGGAAAAAGAGGGTGTCGACCATGAATTCATCTCCTTTGAGAACGTACCGGAGAAGATCATCAAGGGACATTTCCCACATATTTATGAGAAATGTCTGGAAGAGGGCTATGACATCTTAAAGGAGCCGGCACCGATCGTTCCGGCACAGCACTATTTTATGGGCGGCGTCCATGTGGACCGCGATTCGGAAACGACTATGCCGCATCTGTATGCGGTCGGGGAGACAAGCTGCAACGGGGTTCACGGGAAGAACCGGCTTGCCAGCAACAGTCTCCTGGAGAGCCTTGTTTTTGCAAAGCGCGCCGCACAAAAGATCGAACTTACACAGAAAGGAAAAGAAGAACATGAATCCAATTACCATGCAGCTTGTTGCTGACAAATATATCAAGATGGCGTTAGAGGAGGACATCAACAGTGAGGATGTCTCCACCAACGCCGTGATGCCGGAGTACAAAAAGGGCGACGTACAGTTGATCTGCAAGGAGGACGGAATTATTGCGGGTTTACAGATTTTCGAGCGTGTGTTCACACTGCTGGATGAAAAGACGCAGGTGGAGTTCTTCGTGAAGGATGGCGAGAAAGTGAAAAAGGGACAGACCCTTGCGGTTGTGACCGGCGATATCCGGGTACTGCTGTCGGGAGAGCGCACGGCACTCAACTATCTGCAGCGCTTAAGCGGCATTGCAACTTACACGCACAGCGTGGCGAAGCTTCTGGAGGGATCTAAGACGAAGCTTCTGGATACCCGCAAAACAACGCCGGGTATGCGTATTTTTGAAAAATATGCGGTGCGCATCGGCGGCGGATGCAATCACAGATATAATCTGTCGGACGGCGTGCTCTTAAAGGACAATCACATCGATGCGGCAGGCGGCGTGAAGGAAGCCGTTGCGGCAGCGAAGGCATATGCACCGTTTGTGCGCAAGATCGAGGTGGAGACAGAGAACCTTGATATGGTAAAAGAAGCCGTGGAAGCAGGCGCGGATATTATCATGCTCGACAATATGACACCGGAGCAGATGGCGGAAGCAATCCGCGTGATCGACGGACGTGCCGAGACCGAGTGTTCCGGCAATATCACAAAGGAAAATATTAAGACCATTACATCTCTTGGTGTGGATTACGTGTCCAGCGGCGCGCTGACACATTCTGCGCCGATCCTGGATATCAGTCTGAAACATTTGCGTGTGCTGGAAGGGTGAGAAAATCTATGGAAAAAGAAATGACCGGTGCGGACAGAAGAAAAAAACTGATCTTTCTGATGCGGGAGTCGGAACAGCCGCTCTCCGGGACGCAGCTTGGACAGGTCACGGGGGTGAGCCGGCAGGTCGTGGTGCAGGACATTGCGCTGCTTAGAACAGAAGGGTATCCGATTGTGTCGACCGCGAAGGGCTATCTGCTCAACGAACCGAAATGTGCGACCCGCGTGCTTAAGGTCTGCCATACCAATGAACAGGTTGAGGAGGAACTCACGACGATCGTTGATCTGGGCGGCACCGTCTTAAATGTCATGGTGAACCACAGGGTTTACGGGCGCGTGGAAGCGGCACTCAATATCAGGAACCGGCGGGATGTGCAGGGCTTCTTAAATGATCTTAGAACCGGAAAATCGGTTCCGCTTTTGAATGTGACTTCCGGCTATCATTTTCACAAGATTTCCGCGGAAAGCGAAGAAGTGCTCGACGAGATAGAGCATGCACTGCAGAAAAAGGGCTTTCTGGCGGAAGTGATGCCCTACGAGCAGGAGACACATGCCTAAACGGCACGATATGCCGCATGACACACCGCATGGCATGCCATGCGGCACCTGTATGTCATAGAGAATTGCTGCCATGTCGTAAGGAATCATTTTGCGGCTCTTGACTTCAAACCGGATTCGATTTATAATAAATCGAATTAGCATCAGAAGCTATCATGTTAGGGAGACAGTGAATGATTAAGAGCATGACCGGTTTCGGGCGCGCGGAGGTTGCGGATGCAAGCCGCAAGTTTACCGTGGAGATCAAGTCCGTGAATCACCGTTATCTGGATGTGAATATCAAGCTGCCGAAGACGCTGAATTTCTTTGAGAGTGCGATCCGCAGTCTGTTAAAGGAATATATCGAGCGCGGCAAGGTGGATGTATTTATATCTTATGAAGATTACACAGAAGAGAATTATTCGTTAAAATACAATGCGGGGCTTGCAGAGCAGTACATGACCTATCTGAAGGAGATGGCAGAGCAGTTCGGCATCGAGAATGACGTGCGCGTGAGCACGTTGTCCCACTATCCGGACGTCTTCGTGATGGAGGAGCAGAGCCCGGAGGAGCAGAAGCTTTGGGCGGGATTGGAGCAGGCGCTCCGCCAGGCGGCAGCGCAGTTTGTGGAGAGCCGTATCAAAGAGGGAGAGCGTCTTAGGACGGATCTCGTGGAGAAGCTTGACGGCATGATTTCCTATGTGGATTACATTGAGGAGCGCTCGCCGCAGATCCTGGACGAGTACCGCATGCGGCTGGAGAGCAAAGTGCAGGAGCTTTTAGGCGACAGGCAGCTCGACGATGCAAGAATTGCGGCGGAGATTACTATTTTTGCCGACAAGATCTGCGTGGATGAAGAGACGGTGCGTCTCAGAAGCCATATCTTAAGCATGAAGGAGACCCTGCTTGCCGGCGGCGGCATGGGCAGAAAGCTCGACTTTATTGCGCAGGAGATGAACCGCGAGGCGAACACCATCCTCTCAAAGACGACCGATCTTAAGGTTTCGGACGTCGGCATCAATCTGAAGACGGACATCGAGAAGGTCCGTGAGCAGATTCAGAACATTGAGTAGGTGGCGTCCATGGCTGGGTTAATCAACATCGGCTTTGGCAATATGGTCAACACCGATAAGATCATAAGCATCATCTCGTCGGATTCCGCTCCGGCAAAGCGGCTGATACAGCGCGGCAAGGAGACGGAGACGTTAATCGATGCGACACAGGGCAGACGCACCAAGAGTGTGATCTTTACCGAAAATAATAAAATTATATTGTCGGCATTGCAGCCGGAGACACTGGCAGGAAGATTTAACGGCAATACCGCAGAGGATTATGACGATGCAAAAGAATAAAGGAATTTTGACAGTCGTATCGGGGTTTTCCGGTGCGGGAAAAGGTACGATCATGAAGGCGCTCATGCAGGCACACAGCGAGACCTACGCGCTCTCGATTTCCGCGACGACGCGCGCACCGCGAACCGGGGAGCGCGACGGTATCGAGTATTTTTTCAAGAGCCGCGAAGCGTTTGAGCAGATGATCGCGGACGATGCGCTTGTGGAATATGCAGAGTATGTGGGCAACTATTACGGCACACCGAAGGCATATGTGGAAGAGCAGCTTGCCAGGGGCAAGGACGTGATCTTGGAGATTGAGATTCAGGGTGCCTTAAAGGTACGCAGACAGTTCCCGGATGCGCTGCTTTTGTTTGTGACTCCGCCGAGCGCGGAAGTGTTGAAGAACCGGCTGATCGGCCGTGGAACAGAGACCATGGACGTCATTGAACACCGGCTGGCACGCGCGTTAGAAGAAGCCGAAGGGCTGGAGGAATACGACTATCTGGTAGTCAACGATGTGCTGGAGGAAGCGGTCAGGGAAGTGCATGAGATCATCCAGAATGAGCACTACCGCGTAGCGCGCAATGCAGACAAAATCCGTGAAATGAGAAACGAGCTGAAAGGCTTCACGCGTCAGTAACAGGGCGTCAGAAAGGAGATTTATTATGATACATCCATCTTATGTAGAGTTAATGAAGGTAGTCAACGAGGGCGTAGAGATCGGTGAGGAACCGGTGGTAAACAGCCGCTATTCCCTGGTGATTGCAGCTGCAAAGCGCGCACGCCAGATCATCGCCGGAGATGAGCCGATGGCAGATAAAGTCACCTGCCCGAAGCCGTTATCCATTGCCGTGGAAGAACTTTATGAGGGCAAGGTAAAGATTATTCCGGAGTCACAGTCCGAGGAAGAGTAATCATTTTTTCAGATAGTTTCAGATGGGAAAAGGATGATATGCTTATCATCCTTTTTGGCGTTAAAATACAATGATGGAGACAACGATGAAGTTATTATTTATATCCCTTGGCTGTGACAAGAATCTGGTAGATACGGAATTCATGCTTGGAATGATCCGGGATGCCGGCACATTTGACGGACAGCCGATCGAGATGACCGATGATGAATATCAGGCGGATATCATCATCATCAACACCTGCTGCTTTATCAACGATGCGAAGGAAGAGAGCATCAACACCATTTTGGAGATGGCGGAGCACAAGCGCGATGCAAAGTTAAAGGCGCTGATCGTGACCGGATGCCTGGCGCAGCGCTACAAGGAAGAGATCCGCAAGGAGATTCCGGAGGTGGATGCGATCCTTGGAACCAATTCCTACGAAGATATCGTGAATGCCATAACGGAGGCGCTGGGCGGCAAGTTCTACGAGAATTTTGAGACGCTGGAGGGACTGCCGAAGCTTACAGCCAAGCGGAGCGTGACGACGGGCGGACACTTTGCTTACCTAAAGATTGCGGAGGGCTGCAACAAGCGCTGCACCTACTGCATTATTCCGTATATCCGCGGCAATTACCGCAGTGTTCCGATGGAGGAGCTGGTGGCACAGGCGAAGGAGCTGGTGGCGGCAGGCGCGAAGGAACTGATTTTAGTGGCGCAGGAGACGACGCTTTACGGCGTGGATCTCTACGGGGAGAAGTCCCTCCACAAGCTGCTGGATGCGTTAAATGAGATTCCGGGACTGTTCTGGATCCGCATTATGTACTGCTATCCGGAGGAGATCTATGAGGAGCTGATTGACGCCATTGCCCGCAATGAGAAAGTCTGTCACTACCTGGATCTGCCGATCCAGCACGCCAACGATACCATGTTAAAGCGGATGGGCAGACGCACCAGCAACGCGGATCTTGTGCGCATTATCACGCATTTGAGAGAGCGGATTCCGGACATCACGCTCCGGACAACGCTTATCTGCGGATTTCCGGGAGAGACGAAGGAGATGCACGAGGAGCTGATGCAGTTTATCAATGATATGGAGTTCGACAGACTCGGAGCTTTCACTTACTCTCCGGAGGAGGGAACACCTGCGGCGGAGTTCCCGGATCAGATTGACGAGGAGACGAAGAAAGAGTGGCAGGCGGATGTCATGGAACTGCAGGAGGAGATCATCTTCGACAAGAACGAGGAGATGAAGGGCAGAGAGCTTTATGTCTTTATCGAAGGAAAAGTGAGCGATGAGAATGCCTATATCGGCCGCACCTACCGCGATGCGCCGGATGTGGACGGCTACATTTTCATCAACACGGACGAGGAACTGATGACCGGTGATATTGTACGCGCCAGAGTGACAGGAGCGTACGAGTATGATTTGATAGGAGAATTGTTATGAATTTACCAAACAAATTAACCATTATGCGTGTAATTTTGATTCCGTTTTTTGTATTCTTTCTGCTGTCGCCTTATTTCCCGGCATACGGCAACTATATTGCAGTGGCGATCTTTATCGTGGCGAGCCTGACGGATATGCTGGACGGCAAGATTGCAAGAAAGTACAATCTTGTGACAAATTTCGGCAAATTTATGGACCCGCTGGCAGATAAACTTCTGGTGTGCTCCGCCATGATCTGTCTGATCGAGCTTGACCGCCTGGCGGCATGGATTGTGATTGTGATCATTGCGAGAGAATTTATCATCAGCGGTTTCCGTCTGGTGGCATCCGACAACGGGGTTGTGATCGCAGCAAGCTACTGGGGAAAGTTCAAGACAACGTTCCAGATGCTGATGGTGATCGTTCTGATCCTTGACATCCAGATGCCGTTCTTCCAGATTCTCGGCACCGTGCTGACGTATGTGGCGCTGATTCTGACCGTGGTATCTCTGATCGATTACATTGTGAAGAACAAAGACGTCTTAAAAGACCAGAAATAGAGAAGGAAGAAAAGATGGCAGCAGAGGGACAGACCGGCAGCAAGATGCTTGATGAAATGCTGGAGTATCGGATTTTTGAATTGTTAAAAAAATATCATTATACGCTCACGACAGCAGAGTCCGCGACCGGCGGGATGATTGCCTCAACGCTTATCAATGTGCCGGGGATCTCCGCATTTTTTACGGAGGGATATGTCACCTATTCAAACGAAGCGAAGGTGAAGATGATCCATGTGAAGCCGGAGACGATTGAGCGCTACGGCGTTGTGAGTGCCGAGACGGCTGCGGATATGGCGGTATCTGCGGCGCGGACGGCGGATACGGATGCGGCGCTGTCCGTGACCGGCGTGGCAGGACCGGACGGCGGGACCAGGGAATGTCCGGTCGGGCTTGTCTACATCGGCTGCTGCCTGCACGGAAGGGTTGTCACGGAACGGCATCTGTTTGCGGGAGACCGGATGCAGGTGCGGAAAAGTGCCACAGATGCGGCGCTTCATTTACTTGCCCGCACGATCACAGAGGAGGGAACCATATGCGAATCATAGCTGGAACGGCGAGAAGCCTGCCGCTTAAGGCACCGGAGGGAATGGATACGAGACCGACCACGGATCGGATCAAGGAGACGCTGTTTAATATCATACAGGATGAAGTGCCCGGGGCATATTTCCTGGATCTGTTTGCGGGAAGCGGTCAGATGGGATTGGAGGCAGTCAGCAGAGGCGCGCGCTATGCGGTGTTTGTCGACAATGGCAAAAAGCCGGCAGCCTGCATCGAGGAGAATATCCGGTTTACAAAGTTTGAACATCAGACAAAGCTGTATCCGACGGAAGTGTTGAGCGCGCTGCGCGCCATGGAGGGCAAATATCAGTTTGACCTGATTTTCATGGACCCGCCTTACCGCAAGGGAATGGAGCAGGAGGTTTTACGGTATCTTGTAGGATCTTCCCTTTTAAAAGAGGACACGGTTCTGATCGTAGAGGCTGCGTTAGATACGGATTTCAGCTATCTGGATGAGTATGGAATGACACTTTCACGCCTCAAGATGTACAAGACAAATGAGCACGCATTTATCCGCAGAAAATAGCCGGAGCATGCGAAAAGGAGAAGAAACCTATGAAGAGGGCAATATATCCCGGAAGTTTTGATCCGCTTACACTGGGACATTTGGATATGATTGAGAGATCCGCAAAAATCGTGGATGAACTGGTGATCGGCGTACTGAATAACAGCGCAAAAAATTCGTTGTTTTCTCTTGACGAACGTGTTAGTATGATAAAAGAGATGACGGAATCCATGCCGAATGTCACGGTTGCATCTTTTGACGGTCTTTTGGTAGACTATATGAAGGAGATCAACGCGACGATCATAGTGCGTGGGCTTCGGGCTGTGACGGATTTTGAATACGAGCTTCAGATTGCACAGACGAATCATGTGGAGAATCCGGAAGTGGAGACGATTTTTCTCACGACGAGCCTGCAGTATTCCTATCTGAGTTCCACCATTGTGAAGGAGTTCGCATCCTACGGAGGCGACATCTCCAAGTTCGTTCCGGCGAGATTCATAGACAGGATCTATGAGAAATATCACATCTCAAAATAAGGAGAGGCTTATGGCAAGTAGAATTGAACAGATTATAGAAGAAATCGAGGAATATATCGATGGCTGCAAGCCGCAGACATTTTCCTCTTCTAAAATTATCGTAAACCGCGAAGAGATGGAGGAGCTGCTCAACGAACTCCGCATCAAGACACCGGAGGAGATCAAACGCTATCAGAAGATCATAAGCAATAAGGAAGCAATTCTGGCAGATGCCCAGGCAAAGGCAGATGCGATCATTGCGCAGGCGCAGGTCAAGACGGACGAGCTGGTCAGCGAGCATCAGATCATGCAGCAGGCATACGCGCAGGCGAATGAAGTGGTCATGATTGCAACCAAGCAGGCGCAGGAGATTTTAGATAATGCGACGAATGACGCCAACAATATCCGTATGGGTGCCATGCAGTATACGGATGACATTCTGCGGAATCTGGAGAACACGATCTCACATTCTATGGATGCGGCGAAGGCGCGCCATGATGCTTATGTAAGTTCCCTGCAGGGATTCCTGGATGTGGTGACGGCGAACCGTGCCGAGCTCAATCCGACTGCCGAGGAGCCGGAGATCAAGACGACGGATGCGCAGGCATCCCAGGCAGACGGTCCGAAGGTGGAGATCTCTTCGGATATGCTGGGCTGACCGGACGCACTGTCTCACAGATGAAAGATCTGTGAGACGAGGCAGGCGAGCAGTCCGCAGCAGGCAGCAAGAAGCAGCTTTGCGATGCAGTAGCGTTTTATGGAGAGTGGTGTGTCACGGATCATGGAACTTGTCTGGGCGATACCGGACAGTCCGCCGAAGGCGGTATAGACTACAGCCAGCACATACTGAACGGACTGCGGCAGACCCGAATCCGGAAGCATGGCAATCCCGTTTGTGATTTCAACCATTCCTGTAAGGATCAGTGTGACGACACGGGGAACGGGAAGCTTCTGCAGGAGAGAGGCGATCATGGAAAACAGCATAATATACCCACCAAGTCTGGTCAGTGTTTCAAAACCATCCATGATGCCGGTATCTATGATTTTAAAATTCATTTGAGATCCAGATGCCGGCTGTTTTTGCGCGTGGAACGCGGTGCGGTCTTTTGTGCGGCGTGCGTCTGTAGAGAGCAGGATACTGCCCAGCAAAAGCGCCGGAAAATACAGGATCAGCAGGGTAACTGCCGACAGATGGGACAGCCCAAGCTGGGTGTAGAGGATGAAGCTTGTGACAAAGACCGGACTGATGTTGTTGGTAATGATAAATAAAACATCGGCTTCCCGGCGTGTGATTTTTCCGCTTGCAAGCAGGGCGGCGCAGTTTTTGCTCCCGATCGGGAAGCCGAACAGAAAGCCGCTTAACAGAACAAAAGCCCCGTTGTCGCTGACCGGAATGAGCCGGGATACAAGCGGTGCAGTGATTTTGTTCAGATATTGCAGGTAATTAGAGTCCATCAGGATATTGGACAGAATGACAAAGGGGAGCAGCGTCGGAAGAACGCGCGTGTACCATAGAACGAGTCCCACGGATGCGGCGTTTACGGCATCTTTCGGGGCGGTTAAGATATAGGCAATAAATAATAGCAGACAAAGGAATATCAATTTCTTTTTCATACTAGAATGTATGAAGAACAGGAGGATTCTATGAGCAGTTTAAAAGAAATACAGGCATTACAGTTACAGTCGGAGAAAGTGTTTGATTATTTTGAGGAGATCTGTGCGATTCCGCACGGTTCGAGGAACACAAAGGCCATCAGTGATTATCTGGTTGCGTTTGCTAAAAAGCATGATCTGACCTGGTATCAGGATGAGTCCAACAACGTGGTGATCGTGCAGGAGGCGACAGCCGGCTATGAGCAGGCAGATACCATCATTCTGCAGGGACATATGGATATGGTATGTGAAAAGGAAAGCGGCTGTGCGATCGATTTTGAGAAGGACGGTCTGGATCTCTACGTGGACGGAGATTTCTTAAAGGCGAGAGGAACCACGCTGGGCGGCGATGACGGCATTGCCGTTGCCTATGCGCTTGCCATTATGGATTCGCCGGAGATTGCGCATCCGCGCCTTGAGGTTGTGATCACGGTGGACGAGGAGATCGGAATGCTCGGTGCCGAGGCGATTGATCTGTCCATGTTAAAGGGACACAAGCTTTTAAATATTGATTCCGATGTGGAGGGTCATTTCCTGACCAGCTGTGCAGGCGGCATGACGGTGGAGACTACGATTCTGGTTGACCGTATGTCCCAGAACGGACTTGCGGTGACGCTGACGGTGACAGGACTTTGCGGCGGACATTCCGGAAGTGAGATTGACAAAGAGCATGCGAATGCCAATATGGTCATGGGACGTGTGTTAAAATACGTCTCTGACCGGATGGAACTGGGCGTTGTGACCTTAGAGGGCGGTTTAAAGGACAATGCCATTCCGCGTGAATGTACGGCAGGTCTGCTGATTCCGGAGGAGAAAAAAGAGGAGCTTACCACCTATATTAAGGAACTTACGGCGGAGCTTAAAAAGGAGTATGCGGTATCGGATGCGGGAATAACGATTGACTGTGCTTTCGGAGAGAAGGGGGAGGCATCGATTCTTTCCTATACGGCGATGGCGAGAGTGATTTTTTACCTGCGCCATGTGCCGAACGGCGTACAGCATATGAGCACGGTGATGCCGGGGCTGGTGGAGACCTCCTTAAATCTTGGCATCTTAAAATTGGAGGATCAGGCGCTTCTTGCGACATCCTCCGTGCGAAGCAGTGTGTCTTCCCGCAAGGAAGATCTGCGTGACCGTCTGGAGCATATCGCAGAGTTCTTAGGCGGAGAGATTGCCGTAAGCGGTGATTATCCTGCATGGGAGTATCAGGCGAAGTCCGAGATCCGCGATACCATCAGTGCCGTATATGAGGAGCTGTTCCAGGAGGAGCCAGTATTTGAGGCAATTCATGCCGGACTGGAGTGTGGTATCCTTTCCGGAAAGATCAAGGAGCTTGACTGTGTATCGTTCGGACCGAACAATTACGATATTCATACGCCGAAAGAGCGTCTGTCCATCTCCTCGACCGAGAAAGTATGGAAGCTTCTGGTGGCATTTTTAAAAAAATGTAAATAAAAAAGGAATGATATGAATTTCAGACATGTCCGTATGCTGCTGTTACTGTTTACCATGATCCTATGGAACGTTCTTATAAACGCATGGATTCTGGAGAGAACCAGACAGATAAACTGTTTTTCCTATGAGACGGCGCTTTACAGTTTCCGGGAACACCGGGTGAGCGGGGAACTGCTTGCCCGGATGCAGGAGGAGGCAGAAGAAAAAGGAATGTCGGAAAAAGAACTGCTTGCCGTCTATTTTGCGGAGGATGGAAGCGTCACCGATCCCGGGCAGCTGGCCGTAGAGGCTCTGTATGCAAAACGGTATCAGCCGCAGACATATGCGCGGATCTGCGGCTATCTTTCTGCCGTGTGGGACGATCTGGAACGTTTTCCGGTCGGGACGGTGGCCTCCGACGGGAATGCGGGAGTGAGCTTTGCAGACAGCTGGATGCAGAGCAGGAACTTTGGCGGTGAGCGGGGACATGAAGGCTGTGATATTATGGCTTCGGTGAACGAGCGAGGCATCTATCCCATATACAGCGTATCCGACGGAGTCGTGGAAAATGTGGGATGGCTTCGCCTCGGCGGG
>OIEA01000689.1_pt1 | contig 14062 bp, 13 predicted proteins | sample 1581631 | NCBI WGS metagenome assembly OIEA01 (sample SAMEA3882526, study PRJEB24775) | human gut metagenome | biome: human-associated habitat; feature: intestine environment; material: feces | place: Netherlands | collected 2009/2010
GGATGTTCTCCATCAGGCCCGCCACGGTGGCACGCACGTTGGCGTGGTGGCGACGGTAATCGGAGAAGAGCACCGCGTCGAGCGAATCGGTCTGATCGAGCACCACGGCCTTCACCGTGGTGGAACCGATGTCAAGACCTACGCGCAACGGCTTCGTATCGCAGGTGTTGTCTGCGGTAACTGCTGCTTCGACCATGTACTGTACCTCTATCGTTCTCATCCGCCGGGTTGCGTCCGTGCCAACACGAACGCCCTGCCCCGGTTATCCAAGTATGTAATGGTAGTCTGTGCCCCTGCCTAATTCGGCACGGTATCGCATAAAGTGCACGACACGACGCATAATTAGACAACGAATATAGTCAGCTTGCCTAATTCCAACCGTTCGTATACGAACCGTTCAAAACCATTCAGGAAGCCGCCCCCTCCCCCGCAGCGCGGTCCTTGCCGTAGATTTCGGGAATGAACCGCGTCTGATCGTGTAGTTTCGACCACAGCACCACCTGCCCGCTTTCCAACGACTTGGGCACATCGATGATGCGCTGGTTGGAGCTGCCGCGAAACTGCAGCAGCGAATCGTGCAGATCCTTGATATACCGGCCATCCACGAGGATATCGATCTGTTCGAGCAGTTCACGCTTGTCGGGGCTTTCGCCTTCGCGCATGAGCTCCTCCCACGTGTAGCCCGTCCAGCACCAAATGTCCTTGGTGCGGCCGAACCGCTCCCGGATCTTGCGTGAAAGCGGCAGCAGCACGCCGGTGTTGAGCAGCGGCTCGCCCCCGAGGAAGGTGATGCCCTGCACGTACGGCAGGCTCAGATCAGCCATGATCTGAGCTTCGAGCCGGTCGTTGTATTCGTGGCCGGCGCGGAAATCCCAGATCGACGAGTTGTAGCAGCCTTCGCAGTGGAATGGGCAGCCGGAGACGTACAGCGAGCAGCGGATTCCCTCGCCGTCGGTCATGAGGAACCGCTTGTAGTCGGCGATCATGTTGTGGCTCATCGCGTTCGTCCATTGTCCGGCACGCGGGTTGCTGGCGCGGTTTGTCGGAATGAACGGCCCGCGGCCGGTTTCGCCGGCCGCGAAATCACGGCGAGACACAGCGGGATCGGCGCTGCTTACCATACGTTGCTCCTGAATTGCCTGTTGTTTTGCGATTATTGCGATTGATTACTTGGCTTCCTCGAACCATTCGCGTTCGGAACCGTCGTCAAGGGTGACATGGCCGGTTTCGCCGCTCATGTGCTTGACGCGGTGCGCGATTTCCTCGTGTCGGCCGTGCACCATCGGGCGCTGCACCGGATTGCCGAGGTAGCCGCAGGTGCGCTTGGTCACGTTGCAGCGGTCCGGGTCGGAGTTGCCGCATTCGGGGCACTTGAAGCCTTCTTCGGTCGGTTCGAAGTCACCTTCGAAACCGCATTCGTAGCAACGGTCGATTGGCGTGTTCGTGCCGAGATAGCCGATGCCGATGTTGTAGGCGTAATCCCACACGGCTTCGAGCGCCTTCGGGTTGTCATGCAGGCACGGGTACTCGCAGTAGTTGATGAAGCCGCCGGACGCGTAGTACGGGAAGTCCTTCTCGTAGTCGAGCTTCTCCATCGGCGTGGGCTGCAGCCACACCGGGTAGTTGAAGGAGTTGGTGTAGAAGTCGTGGTCGGTGACGCCGTCCACTTCGCCGAACTTCTCGCGGTCCATGCGGTTGAAGCGGTCGGTGAGCGATTCGGCCGGCGTGGAGTACACGGAGTAGTGGTAGCCTTCCGCGGTGCTCCAATCCTTGCACAGCTCGTTCATGCGCTTGACGATGGACAGGGCGAATTCCTTGCCTTCCGGATCCCAGTCGTGGTCGCGCATCCAGTCCTTGCCATAGAACACGCTGGTCGCCTCATACAGGCCGATGTAGCCGAGGGACACGGTGGCGCGTTCGTTGCGGAACAGCTGATCAACGCTGTCGTTGGCGCCGAGACGGCCGAATGCGCCGAAGCGGAACAGGGTCGGGGCGTTGACCGGAGTGGCCTGCTTGCAACGCATGATGCGGAACTGCAACGCCTGATGGGCGACGGTCATGCGCTCGTCGAAGATCTTCCAGAAGCGGTCCTTGTCTCCGTGGGATTCCAATGCGATGCGCGGAATGTTCACGGTGACCACGCCGAGGTTCATGCGGCCGTCCTCGACATCCTTGCCGGTCTTCGGGTCGATCCAGCCCTGCAGGAAGGAACGGCAGCCCATCGGCGCTTTGAAGGAGCCGGTGATCTTCACGATGTTCTCGTAGAAGATGACGTCCGGGTACATGCGCTTGGTGGCGCATTCGAGGGCCAACTGCTTCAGGTCGTAGTTCGGGTCGCCCGGATCGGCGTTCACACCGTGCTTGATGGTGAAGACGAGCTTCGGGAAGATGGCGGTGTGATGCTCGGAACCGAGGCCGCGGATGCGGTTGAGGAAGATGGCGCGCTGGATTTCGCGCGCGAACCAGTCGGTGCCGAGACCGAAGCCGACGGTCACGAACGGGGTCTGGCCGTTGGACACACGGTTGGAGTTGATCTGGTATTCCATGGTCTGCATGGCGTCGTAGATGGCCTTGCGGGTCTGGATCTTCGCCCAGATCTCACGCAGCTGCTGCAGACGGTCGGACGTCTTGTCGAACGGCTCGTCCATCGGCAGTGCCGGACGATCCTTTTCGAAGTGCAGGCGCTTCGGCTCGACGGCCTTGGCCATGCGCACCTGACGTTCGGCGATCTCGATCGGCAGATCGTCGGGCATGATCTCGTGGGCCTGCTCAAGGAACTTGTCGTAGTCCTTCTTGGCGTATTCGGCGAAATGCTCGTCGGCGCGGTTGGCGGTCTGTCCGCCGTACTGGCTGGAGGCCACGTCCTTCATGATCTGGGTGATCTGCGTGGCGGCGATGGAGATGCTGTTCGGCGAACCCATCGGCGCGTTGCCGAGGGTGAAGCCATTGGCCAGCATGTCCCAATAGTTCGGCAGCGAGCAGTTGGACTGCGCGGTGAACGGCGAGTAATCGGCGTCGTGGAAGTGGATGTCGCCCTTCATATGCGCGTTGGACACCGCATCCGGCAGCATGGAGAAGGCGGACGCCTTGGACACCGCGCCGGCCAGCAGGTCACGCTGGGTGGAGTAGACGTTGGAGTCCTTGTTGGCGTTCTCACGCACCAGAGCCTCGTCGCGGTCCACCAAGCGGCGCACGGCCTCGTTGATGTCTGTGGCCTTGGCGCGCTCGATGTCCTTGTTCAGACGGTAGTTGGTGTAGGTGCGGGCCACGTCGTACAGATGATCCTCGATCAGCCCATGCTCCACGAGGTTTTGGATGTCCTCGATCTTCGCCGGACCATTGTAACGGTCCTTGATTTCGGCCTCGACCTGATTGGCGATGTCGCGAATCAGCCGTTCCTCCTGAGGACCGATTTTCTTGTCGAGGTCGGCGAAAGCCGATTTCACCGCGCTGATGATGTTGATCGGATCGAAATCGACCACACGCCCGTCGCGCTTCTCGACAAGCACCTTGACCATTTCCGGCGCGTTCTCGGTTTCGGTCGCAACGCCTTCCAGAGTCTGGGTTTCCATGTATATTTCCTTTCCGGGCCGGACCCATCCGGCCAGGTTTCATGCTTCGTCCGCATGCCCGTTCGTATCTACAGATGCACACTCTACGCCAAGGTCGGCACTAAATGTAGTGTCACCACGCCGCTAGAGAAACTATATATTCTACTTTTGGCGAGATTTCGCCATTTTGTACCTTGTGTGACAAAAGTAACGATTTCATCTCGGAGTGTCGTTTTGACACAGCCCCACACACCGTACTATCTTCACGCACGGAGCATTCGCAACACTCGAACATATGTTCCATTTGTCCGCAAGATGATGGAATCTTGACTTATGACTTGGAACCCGGATTACAACCCACCGACGGCGCAGCGGACGTCGAAGCCGCTGCCCCGTCTGGCGTCGGAAACCACCGCCGACAACCCTTGGCCGGTGAGCCTGCTCAGCGAGAAGTTCTACACGGCGGTCGAACGTTGGCCCTCCGTATGGGTGGCCGGGCAAATCACGCAGATCAACACGCGTCGTCAGGGAAGCGCCTACATCACGCTGCGCGACGACCAGCAGGACATCGCTATGGAAGTCAACGGCTTCGGACGGTTCGCCGCGGCGGCGGCGCCGTTTGTGCAGGGCGACCGTGTCATCATCCACGGCAAGCCGAACGTGTGGATGAAGCGCACGTCGCTGTCGTTGCGCGGCGACGCGATCATCACGGCCGGCGCGGGCGGCAGTCTGAAGGCCATGATCGACGAGCTACGCAAGAAGCTTAAGGGAGAAGGTCTGTTCGATGCCGATCGCAAGAAGCCGTTGCCGGAATTTCCGCATTGCATCGGCTTGATCTGCGCGCCGCAGGCACGTGCGGAAGGCGACGTCATCACCAACGTGCGTCTGCGTTGGCCCGTCGTCGGCTTCAAGGTGACGCATGTGCACGTGCAGGGCGAGCAGTGCCCGTCGGACGTGGTAGCGGCCATCCGGCAGCTGGATGCCGATCCAGATGTGGATGTGATCATCGTGGCGCGTGGCGGCGGCGCTTTCGAAGATCTGATTGGCTTTTCCGATGAGAACGTGGTGCGCGCCGCGGCGGCGGCCCACACTCCCCTGATTTCCGCCATCGGGCATGAGGACGATTGGACCCTGCTGGATTTGGTGGCCGACCTCAGGGCCTCCACGCCGACCGACGCAGCGAAGAAGGTCGTGCCGGACGTGCATGAGCAGATGCAGCTGATTCAGGTGAACCTGGACCGCATGCGCATGCGCATCGACGCCACCGTCTCCAACGAGACCAGGCTTATCGAAGGCTACGCGAACCGTCCAAGCCTCACCCAGCCGCTCACCATGTTGGAACCGCATCAGCGTTTCCTTGATGACGCACGCACAAGAATGCGGATCGGTCTGACCCGTATTCTTGACGACGCGAGCCTGACCATCGAGAAAGCGCACGCGTCGCTGACCGCGCTGAGTCCGCAATCCACGCTTGACCGCGGGTACGCGGTGGTGCAATGCGCCGACGGGCATGTGCTTGACGACGCGGACAAGGTGAAGACGGGCGACCAGCTGACCATGACCTTGAAGCACGGCATCGTCGTGTCTGAAGTGAAAACCGTAACGAAGGAGTAGCACATGAGCAACGAAGCAGCACCGGCATCCAGCCTGACCGACAAGGAACGCGAAGCAATCGCGCAGATGCCATACGAGGAGGCGCGCGACAAGCTCATCCAGGCCGTGCAGGCGTTGGAGGCGGGCGGCCTGAACCTCGACCAGTCCATGCGGCAGTGGGAGATCGGCGAGGCGTTGGCCAAGCGCGCGCAGAGCCTGCTTGGCGAGGTCCGAGCCAAGCTCGACGCCGCGCAGGCAGAGCAGGCCACCGCGGCCAACACCGCAGGCACGCAAGACAATCTGGCCTGAGCATCCGTCGCGGCACAGCCGCTCCCCTCACCTACGGACGTTCCACCGGAACGTCCGTCAAACGGCTTGAGCCCGAACAATCAGGTCCGATTACCCGTCATGTCGAGTCCATATTGTGTGTACAATGGTGACTCGTTGCCTCAGTAGCTCAGTGGATAGAGCACTTCTCTCCTAAAGAAGGTGTCGTAGGTTCGATTCCTATCTGGGGCACTTTTTCATATCCCCGTACATTGTCGGCGCGCATCGCCATCGGCAGCATCCAAGATCAATCGCACGTCCGCAATCCGGACAACACCATCTCACCGCCACCCTCCAGCACAGGCACAATGACCCTCCCTCTGTTATAGTGGCAAACGGATACTTAAGCGGTTGAGTGAATGTATCCAAAAGGTTCCCCCTTCTGCTATGGAAGCATCGGAAAGCAACCGCACAACCCATACATCACCTTTGGAAGACCAAGGGATCAGCATGCAAGACATACCATATTTCTCTATTGTGGAACGGCTGGCGCACACGAATCCGGTAGGACAGTTGCCCGGACCGCTCTCCTACAAGCTGCTCGACCAGTTCACCATGCCGATGCTGCCCACAGAACCGCAATGCACGAACGTCATCGCCTGCATCTGATATTCGAATAACATGCCGGTCGTCACCGTCTAGCCACGGGCTTAGCCGACCCGCACAATCGCCAGCAGCGCTTTGTGGTCGCTGCCGTCCACTTTGACTGTGCGCACCTGTCCGGCCTGCATGCCGGAATCCAGTACGATATGGTCGATTCCGGCGAACGACGGCACGTAATCGACATTCGCAGGCCATGAGAATTTCAATCCCTCGCCGGCCTGACGGGAGGCGTCGGAGAAACGGTTTCCCAGAATGTTGCGGAACGGCGTATGGTCGTACGTCGCGTTGAAATCACCCATGAAAACGTACCGTCGGCTAGTGTCGAAACGTAGTTTCGCCAGTTCGTCGAGCGACCGCTTCCACTGCTGCCAGTAATCGTTCGTCGGCGACGTGGTATGCACGGATACGAAACGCACCTGCGTGGCTCCCCCATTGAACGAAACGGTGCCGCCCGGCATGAACGACGCGCTCGAATCGACATCGTCATCGGAAGGGTCGTCAAGCGGACTCGCCGACCAAAGGCCGTTGCCGTACACGCCGTCCGAACTCGACACCTGCGCATAGGGCAGATACGAGGCGATGCCGGCACGGTTCAGATCGTCCACGAAAGCGTCGGTCGTCTCCTGCAACGCAAGCACCTCGACGTGTTCGCTGCGCACCAGATCCACGATCTCACGCGCATCGGCGCGCCCTTTGTACACATTGCACGTCATCAGCCGCGCGTAGCCGTCATCCGTGTTGACGGTTTCGCCGGACGCCGCCGCGACTGCGGCACGTGGCAGTTTCGAAGGCTGGTAGAAGAACGGATACTGCCAGAACGCCTGCAACGCAATCGCCAGAACGGACATCACGATGGACACCGTACGTTTGGAGACGATGGCGCAGACGAGCGCGATTACGGCGAGCAGCGTGAACCATGGCACTAGGGAGACGACGATCGGCATATACGGCAACGCCTGCAGTTCTTCCGGCAGAATGTGCGTGACAGTGCCCAGCAGCGCGGCGAGCGCGAATATGAAGGCAATCACCGCGCAGATGAAGTTGCGTACGCGATGCGTTTTCGTCTTATTCAGCGTGCGTAGCGGCTTGACCGGTCTCGTTGCGGCCGGTTTTGCTTTAGCCCGATTCGCTTTGGCCGACGCTTGCGATTTGCCCGTTGCCGGCCCTTGCGGCTGGCGTGTTTTTGCCTGAGCCATACCATTCCCTTGTTTTTTCGGAACGCACGTCCGCGACCATCCATGTCCGCCCGTGTCCGTTTATGTCCGTTCCGTTGATGTTCCGACGGTTTCCTTCACGCCTTCGGCTTAGTCGTCGAGGCCGAGCTCGTGGCGGATGCCGTCGATGATGATGCGGCTGGCGGTGGTGCCGCGTTCACGCGCGTTTTCCTGCAGCATCATTTTCAGATCGGATGGAATTTTGAAACTCATGAGCACACGTTCGCCGTTGCCGTTGCCATTGCCACGGCTGCGGGTGTCCTGCACGCTGGTCAGCGGAGCGGTGGACGCTGCCTTCGCACCACCGTTCGGTTTTCTAATGGCCATCAGGCGATCGCCTCCTCAAGTTCGAGATACACGTCTTCATACCCATTGAGATTGCTAGGAAATGCGTGGCCGACGACTTTCTGCATGCCCACGCGCTTGGGTACGGACGCGTCGAAGACGCTGGCGCCGCGTTCGCGGATGAGATTGACCGCGTTGCCGGCCAGCTTGTTGTTTTCCACTTTGAGCAGCAGCAGCGCGTACGGTTTGCCGGCCACGTCGAGGCTTTCCGCGGTTTCGAGCGCATGGCTCAGTTCGAATGGCCCCTGGGTGGCCGGAACGATGACGAAATCGGCCACATCGCAGGCCACATCCACCACGTTGCCGGCCGGCGGGCAGTCGATGATGACGAGTTCGTCATCCGCCATGGTTTTGCGCAGTCGTTTCAGTTTGCCGATATTGGCGGAGTCCACGGTGAACGGCAGGGTTTCGCCGGCGTCTTCGGCGTCGCCCGCCCATGTGGTGGCGTCGCCTTGCGGATCGGTGTCCAGCACGGACACGTTGCGGTTGTGCCGTGCGGCCGCGGTGGCCAACGCCATGGCGGTGGTGGTTTTGCCGCTGCCGCCCTTGAGGTTGATGACCGAGATGATCATGAAGGTTCCTCCGCTTCGACAATCAATTTATATAAGACGTATATACTTTTTATATATTGGATAGACGACAGTCACGCTGACGGCGTAACGGCATTGGCAATGTAAAAGATAGTGGCGACGCACTCTTGTCAGTTGCTTTGACAGATAACGAAAAATCCCGAGGAGCTCAGCTCAACTCGGGATTCGAAAAGAGTAAACGCGGCGACTTGCTACTCTCCCACACCCTCTCGAGTGCAGTACCATCGCCGTGCTAGGCCTTAGCTTCCGGGTTCGGAATGGGACCGGGCGTCTCACCTAGGCTATGATCACCGCAAGAGGAAATAATACGCGAACATGCGGCAATCGGCAAACTTCGGCGTGTCGCGCACTGCAATCGCGTTCCCCAATCGCCAATGATCGCCAGTAATCGCGCGAATGCCGGCAATCGCAATGCATATGCGCTACAGTCGAAGCAATGCCGCAACAATTGCGGCGTGCTTACGAAAGAAGGCCAGCAATGACGATCGCCTCCTGCGGTTCCGTTTCCGCAACCACTTTGGGTCTGCCGAATTCCACTGCGATTCCCGCCGAGAAGGCGAGGCTGCCGAAAGGCCTGTTCGTGGCGAAGATTCCGGTTTCCGCCAAAACAAAGCAGCGTTTGGCGAACGACATCGAATCAATCACCATGCTGTCGCTGCTGCAGGCGCGCAATATCGGACTCGCCGCCAGTACGCGCGTGCCGGAAATACTGGTGATCGGCCTGCGTTTGCACGAACCAAACGCCGCCGTTCCGACGGATATCGTCGAATTGATTGCGATGCAACGCAAGTCGGGCATGCTGTTCGTTTGCGTACGCGACGCCGATTTCGAGGGTACGACGCGTCAGGAGTGCGCGTTCGCCGTCCGTCGAGCGCTGCCGGCACGTGCCGGGCACACGACCACATCCAAGGTGTTCGCTTCCGATTGGCAGCCGGCCGGCGAGGCCACGCTGAACTCCACGGATCCGGCGGTCGATTCCATGGACGCCTTGTGGGAGTCGCTATGCTCGCAGGTGATTCTGGACGACCCCTCCCCCATCGACGTGAACACGCGTCTTGCCCGACGCATGCAGATTGCACAGCTCACCGCGCAGGTCGACAAGCTCACCCGCGACCATCAGCGTGCCAAGAATCCCGAACAACGCAATGAAATCTACGCGAAACTGCACAAGACGAAGCGCCAGTTGGAGGAACTGCAAGGGCAGTAATACCGCCGTAATACAAAGCTCGGCTGCAATCGTTACGATTACCGAGATTCCAGTAATTGCAACAATTACAGCCGAGCCGTAAGCGAGGTTTGGCAACGTGGCCAAAGCGCGCTCTCAACAACGCGCCACAGCCGCGAAGCCGCTAGAAACCAAGCCTTGTGCGGCCGAACTGGTCGAGCCAGCGCAGAATCGCACCTTCTCGCAGCGCCCACGGGCAGATTTCGATTTCTTTGACGTCCAGTGCCTTCATAATCTCATCGATCACCAGGCCACCGCCGACGATCTGATACGTACGTTCCGGCGTGACGCCCGGCAATGCGGTGCGCTGGTCCGGGGCGATGGCCGCAAGACGCGGTAGCCAATCCTCGAGCTGGTCGATCGTCATAATCGACGTGTCCACACGGCCCGGTTGGCGCATCACCGCACCGGCGAGACGGGCCAGGGAGCGAATCGTCTTCGACGTGCCCACGGCATGCATCGGATGCTTCGATTTGGGGAACGACTTGACCATTGGCTCGAGGATCTTGCGGATGTTCTTGCGGGCAGCTTCCAGATCGTCATCATCCGCGACGCCGCTTTCCGGCAGGAACTCGCGCGTCACGCGGCCAGCTCCGGCAGGAACGGACAGCGCGACGGTCGGGTCCTCGTCGGAGCCCATGGCCACTTCGAGCGAGCCGCCGCCGATGTCGATGACGAGCAGACCACCGGCATCCCAGCCATACCAACGGCGGGCGGCCAGGAAGGTGAGTCGGGCCTCATCCACGCCGGACAGCACGGTGACCGGCTGGCCGATGGCCTCTTCAATCTTGCGTAGGATCTTGCCTCCGTTCGGCGCTTCGCGTAGTGCGGAAGTGGCCAGGACCAGCAGCTGGGTGATTTCGTATTCTTCGGCGAGTTTCATCGCCTTTTCAACCGCGCTAAGCAAGGCTTCGGTGCCCGCTTTTTTGATGCTGCCGTCATCTTTGAGATACTGCATCAGGCGAATGGTGCTTTTGGTGCTGGCCTCGGGCTCGGGGCGCGCGCCCGGAGCCGCGTCGACGATGAGCATGTGGACGGTGTTCGAACCGATGTCAAGCACGCCAAGTCGGGTGGCGTGCGAATGCAATGTAACCATGGTTCACAGCTTAATAACTTAAGCGATTAACCTATTGCACGACATGCCTTGATAACCTTTGCAAATATGCCCACCCTCGGAAAGGAGGGTGGGCACCCAATAATCACAGTGCGGGAAACGATTGCATCGGCGTGAAAAATCGCGCTTCAGACATATGTTTCAGCCGAATATCTCAACCATGCACCTCAGCCACGCACTTTGGCTACGAAATCACCGAGTCGCTTCAATCCTTCGCGCAGGGCTTCGCGGGAAGCCGCGTACGACAGGCGCACGTGCGTATCCGCGGTGGCCTCGCCGAAATCGCGGCCAGGCGTCAACGCGATATGCGCCTCCTTCAACGCACGCTCGCAGAACGTCCACGCATCCAAACCGGTGCTGGAAATGTTGAAATACGCGTAGAACGCGCCGTTCGGTTCGACTTCCAGCGTTTCCGGCGTGAAGCAGGCGAGCGCCGCATGCTGGGTCGGCGTGTGCGCGCACAGGAAGAAGTTGGTGGCGAGGTCGTCCATGGCTTCGAGCGCGTATTCGGGCACGACCATCCAGCCGAGCCTCCAGCCGGTCATGCCGAAGAACTTGGAGAAGCTGGAGCAGACGATGGCGTCCGGATCGCAGGCCAGCACGGATTTCACGTCGGATCCGTCCGGTTCGCGGTCGGCCAGGTCGAGGTAGGTTTCGTCGACGATGCGCCATGCGCCACGCTCACGGGCTAGGTCGCACACGGCTTTCAGGGTGTCGAAGGCGATGGTGGTGCCGGTCGGGTTGGACGGCGAAGTGATCATGACGGCCTTGGTGCGGTCCGTCCAGTATTCTTTGCACAGTTCCGGCGTCAGGTGGAATCGGGTGGCGGCGGACGTCGGCACGTCCACGACTTTGCCGCCGAACGCGCGTACCAGCTCGCGGTTGCACGGGTAGGACGGGTCTGCGATGAGCACTTCGTCGTCATCGTTGACCGTCAGCGCGGCGGACAGCAGCAGTGCCGTCGAACCGCCCGCGGTAATCGCGATGCGTTTCGGGTCGACGTCGACGTGGTGACGTTCCTTATAGAAATCGGAAATCGCCTGGCGCAGTTCCGGCAGGCCCATCGCCGCGGTGTACGGCAGCGGACGGCCGTCATACTGTTCGCGCATGGCGTCACGCACGGCCGGCGGCGCGCCGAAGTCCGGCTCGCCGAGGCTTAGTTTGACCACGTCGGTGCCGTCGGCGATCATCTCATCGGCCATGGCTCCGAACACCATGGCGCGGAACGGATTGGCAATCTGCGCGCGCTTCGACAACTGCGGCTGCGCGCCATTTTCAGCATTTCCCATATTCCTGTTTTTACCACGTTTCGTACAACGCCGCCTGCCGACTGTCATTTCCCGGAATCGTCCGCCTTTCCGGAATCGTCCACGATTTCGCGGTAAAGACGTTCCAACCGTTCGTCGCGCACTTTCTTGCCGAGCTCGCATTCCCAGACCACGATGACTTTCCAGCCGTCCGCTTCGAGTTCGGCGCGCTGCCTCGCGTCTCGTTCGTGATTGCGCAGCAGTTTCGCGGTCCAGAATTCGACGTTCGATTTGGGCACGCGTGTGGCTTTCGGACAGCCTTCGTGCATGTGCCAGAAGCAGCCGTTGACGAATATGATCGTACGGTATTTCGGTAGTACCACGTCCGGGTGGCCTGGGTATCGCTTGTCGTTTTTGCGGAATCGCAAGCCTTTGGCAAACAGAAAGCTACGTACCATCCGTTCGATGGATGTGTCTTTGCCGCGGATGTGGGACATGGTGTAGCTGCGCGTGCCCCGCTCGTATTTTTCGGGTTTGCCGGTTTTTCTAGGTTTGCCGGTTTTCTTGGGTTTGCCGGTTTTTCCGGGTTTGGCTGTCTGCCTGCGATGCTCTGCCGTCACGGCTTCCCATTATGGCAAAAGGGCCGATCAATCGTTTTCGCATAACACGTGCCGCCGTCGCATGTGGCGTACGCTGGTCATTGCAACGTAGCAAACAGGCAGTTCAAAACAAGGAGATTTCATGGCACAGATCAATGTGGCGATTCTCGGCGCGGGCCGTATCGCGCAGAGCATGGCCGAAACGTTGGTGAAAATGGCGGCGGATGACCGGTACCGCGATCTGGTCGCACCGTACGCGGTGGCGGCCCGCGACGGCGAGCGCGCAGCGGCGTTCGCGGCGAAATACGGTTTTCCGGTGTCGTACGGATCGTATGAGGAGCTTGTCGCCGATCCGAACGTGAATCTTGTGTATATCGCCACTCCGCATAACTTCCATGCCGAGCAGGCGATTTTGTGCATGCGCGCCGGCAAGGGCGTGCTGGTGGAGAAGGCGTTCGGCGCGAACACGCAGCAGGCGCGTGAGATATTGGACGTTTCGGATGAGACCGGCATGCTGTGCACGGAGGCGATTTGGACGCGGTATATGCCGTCGCGTGGCATGATCGACGATATCATCGCGTCCGGCGTGATCGGCGAGGTGCAGGCGATCGACGCGAATCTGTGCTATCCGACCACGGCGAAGGCGCGTATCACCGATCCTGCGCTGGCTGGCGGCGCGCTGCTGGACGTCGGCGTGTATCCAATCAATTTCATCGACATGATCATGCATAATGCGCCGATCGCACGTGTTGAATCGTCGATGCAACCGTATGAAACCGGCGTGGACGCGCACAATTCGATGACGTTCTATTACCAGAATGGTGTGATGGCCACCGCGCAAAGCTCGATTCTATGCCATTCGGATCGTATGGGCGCGGTGTGGGGCACGAAGGGGTATCTCACGTGTCAGAACATCAACAATGTCGAGGCGATTGACGTGTTCGACGGCTCGCATGCCGTCACCGCGCATTATGACGTTCCCGAACAGTTGACCGGCTACGAGTATGAGGTGGCATCGGCCGCACAGGCCATGCTGGACGGGCGTACCGAATGCGATGAGATGCCGCATTCCGACACGTTGCGCATCATGGAATGCATGGATTCGCTGCGTGCGGATTGGGGTCTTAAGTACCCGTTCGAAGCGTAGCGATGCGATCGATGACGTGGGCGTGACGCGCTCCGCCCACGTTATAATTGCCCCTTGCGGCGGTTTGGAAACGCATGGAAGGAGCGTCATGGGATTGCTGAGGATGCTGAAGTACGTGCTGGGCACGGAAGATGAGACGCAGCAGCCCCGGCAAACGCAATCCTCTGCCAAGAATGCCAACAACGCCAAGCCTGCGCGGACCGGACAGACCAAGCAGACGGGACAGGTTGCGCGACGAGTCACGCAACCGCAACTGCAACCGCATGCCACGCCGCAACGTCAATCGCAACGCCGTCAATCGCAGCAACACCAATCGCAACGGCCTGCAAAGCTCACCCCGCAACCGCTGTTGCCAGCCGACCGCATCGACAAAGCGCGTGACATCATCGGCAATATCGAAAAGCACGAATTGAGCGACGAGCAGATCAGCGCGATCGCCGGCGCAGGTCACAACACCCTCGTACTTGCGGGCGCGGGAACCGGCAAAACCACTACCATCGTCGGATA
>OIEA01000690.1_pt1 | contig 14058 bp, 8 predicted proteins | sample 1581631 | NCBI WGS metagenome assembly OIEA01 (sample SAMEA3882526, study PRJEB24775) | human gut metagenome | biome: human-associated habitat; feature: intestine environment; material: feces | place: Netherlands | collected 2009/2010
GGACGCCCGAGTGGGCCGAGTCGATGTGCGACGTGCCGGCCGCAGAGATTGTCGCCACGGCGCGCGATCTCGCTGCCGCCGCGCCTGCCGCTGTGGTGGATGCGGGCTTTCATGGTGGCATCGGTATCGCGTATGCCAATAGCACCCAGACCGCGCGCGCTATCTGCTTGGTCGATGTGCTGCTGGGCTGCATCGGGCATGCGGGCGGCGCGCTCAATCCGCCCACGCCGCTTGTGTTGGGCGACCTCGATCCCACGCGCTTTGCGACGCCGCCGGTGCCGCGTGGGCCCAAGCTGGGGTCCGAGCGCTATCCACTGGTCGATCCGGTGCGCGGCCTGTGCACGACCATCGGTCAGTCGATTCTTGCCGGCGATTTGCGTGGGCTCATCGTCTATGCCAGTAACCCTGGTGCGGGCTATGGCAATGCACAGGCTTGGTTGAGTATTTTGCAGCGGCTCGACTTGCTTGTGACGATTGATATTCGCTGGTCCGAGACGGCACGTGCTTCTGACTTCGTGCTGCCCGACGTGACGTATCTGGAGGCCGACCGCGGCGTGGGAACGGTGGCGGGCGTCAACGATGCGCGCGTGTTCTACCGCAACGCCGTGCTGCCCGTGCAGCATGACGACACACGTCCCGGTCGGGAGATTTTTGCCGGTCTGGCGCAGGCGTGTGGCGCGGGCGAGTACTTCCAGTTTACGTCCGACGATCTAGCGGCTGCCCAGGTGGCGTCGTTTGGGATCAATCTGGACGAGCTCAAGGAGCGCGGCTGGGCCGACACGGGTATTGCGTTGCCGTCGCGTACAGGCGAGCCGGTGATTCCCTTGGATGGCGGCAAAATTGCGCTGGCAAGCGACGTGTGGGAACGAGCCGGTCTGGGACGCGTGCCAGGCTGGATTGCGCCGATGGTGGAGCCCGGCCCGGGGATGTTTCGCCTCATTAGCGGCAACCGTCCCTTTGAGTCGCATACTTCGCGCAGGCTCGCGGCCCAAGGTGCCGCTGAGGCTGGATCGGACCTGGATGCCGTGCAGATGAATGCCGATGCCGCTGCGCACATGGGCATCGCCGATGGCGAGGTCGTCGAACTTGTGAGCGATTTGGGCCGCGACCGCGTGCGCGTGGAGACGACGCCGTATCTGCATCCGGCGTGCATCTTCACCTCGGCCGCCCCCGGCGGGCGTTCGTTTGGCGCCGATGCCGGTGGCGCTCAAGCCTTGGGCGTGGGCCCACTCGACCATACGCCGCTGCGCTGGGACCCGTTGACGGGTGCCGCGCTCACCCAGGAAAACGCCGTTCGCGTGGAAAAGATCGCGGCGCGCGAGGATAATAACGAGTAATTGACTCAGCTGATGCATTCGACTGATCCACGTTTCTTTTGAAAGGCCGTACATGAGCGATAGCCAGAACATGTCCGATGAGGTACGCGCCCGCCTGCGCGCCATTCCTTCCGTCAACGAGCTGCTTGCCGAGTGGCCGGTAGTGAAGGCGGCGGGGGAGACCTGCGACGCGGTGGTGCATGCCGCCGTGACGGCCGAGCTCGACGAGGAGCGCGCAGCCATTCGCGCCGGTGCTGCCCCGCGCTCTAAGCGCGACCTTGCCTCGGCCATCGAGTGGCGTGCGCACCGCTCCGCGTTGCCGAGCCTGCGCCCTGCCGTCAACGCCACGGGTGTGGTTATCCATACCAACCTGGGTCGAGCCCCGCTCGCGGAGTCGGCCGCCAAGGCGGTGGCCGAGGTCGCGCGCGGCTACAGCACGCTTGAGTACAGCGTGGACACCTGCTCTCGCGGGTCGCGCAAGGAACATGCCGCGCAGCTGATCCGCTCACTCACCGGTGCCGAGGACGCGCTCGTGGTCAACAACAATGCCGCCGCGGTGCTGCTGGTGCTTGCCACCCATGCCGCGGGTAAAGAGGTCATCGTCAGCCGCGGCGAGCTTGTCGAGATTGGCGGCAGCTTCCGCATCCCCGATGTCATGGCGGCTTCGGGCGCCAAACTCGTCGAGGTCGGCGCCACCAACCGCACGCACCTGGCAGATTATGAGCAAGCCATCACACCCGATACGGCCATGATCCTCAAGGTCCATCCTTCCAACTATCGCATCGAGGGCTTTCACGAGGAAGTGGGCTCTCGGGAGCTTGCCGCTCTGGCCCACAAGCATGGTCTGCTGTTCTACGAGGACCAGGGTTCGGGCGCGCTTTTGCCCGATGACATTCTGGTGCGCGGCGGTGAGGAGCCCACGCCGGCTTCGGTCGCGGCAGGGCTCGATCTGGTGTCGTGCTCGGGCGATAAGCTGCTCGGTGCCGCGCAGGCAGGCATTATCATGGGCCGTCGCGATCTGGTCCAGGCTTGCGGGTCGCATCCGCTTATGCGTGCCCTGCGCCCGGGCAAGCTCGCGCTGGCGGCGCTCGAGGCTACACTGCGCATTTATATGGACGGCGCCGATGTGGCCCATCGTGAGGTGCCGGTGCTCAATATGCTCACGCTTACGAAGGCTCATCTGGAGCGTCGCGCACGTAAGTTGCGCGATCTGATGATGGCGGGCCTCGATAAGGCGAGTTGCCCGTGCGCCGTTCAGGTGGAGATCGTCGAGGAGTCGTCGACTCCCGGCGGCGGCTCGCTGCCTACCGTCGAGCTGCCCACCATGTGCGTTGCCGTGCGTCTTGTCGATGAGCGTCTTTCCGTTGACGCGCTCAAGCGCTCGCTCGTCCAAGATTTCGACACGCCGGTCGTCACGCGCGCCTCGCACGATCGCGTCCTGTTTGACGTGCGCACGCTCGTGGGCGACCGAGATATCGAGACGGCGGCATTGACGCTCGTCGCGTGCGTTGAGAAGGCGATTGCTCGATGAGTGAGGTTCAAGCGCTGGTAGAGTGTCCCGTTATCGTTGGCACGGCGGGCCACGTTGACCATGGTAAGTCGGCACTGATCGAGGCGCTGACCGGCAAGAATCCCGACCGTCTGGAGGTTGAGCGCCGTCGCGGTATGACCGTGGAGCTGGGCTTTGGCGAGCTGGCACTGCCGAGTGGCAAGATCGTTGGCCTGGTCGACGTGCCGGGCCACGCGCATTACTTGCGCGCCATGGTGCAGGGCGCCACGGGCATCGACGTGGCGGTGCTGGTGGTTTCGGCTGTCGAGGGCGTGATGCCGCAGACCCGCGAGCACGTGCATGTGCTGGAGCTGCTGGGCGTTACGCATATGGTGGTCGCGCTGACGATGTGCGACCTGGCCGACGCCGAGATGACCGAGCTTGCCGAGCTCGATGTCGATGACTTTTTGTCGGGTACCGTGTTTGCGGGCGCGCCGATGGTCCCCGTGTCGTCCAAGACCGGCGAGGGGATTGACGCGCTGCTGGCCGCGCTTGACGATCGGGTCGGTGCCTGCTGGGATTCCTGCCGCGACCGTGCCGAGCGCACCGATGCTGCGCCGCGCTTGCCGATTGACCGCTGCTTTACGATCAAGGGCGCCGGCACCGTCGTGACAGGGACACTGCACGATGCGCCGGTTGCGGTGGGCGATGAGCTCGTCGCGCTGCCGTCGCGCACGGCCTGCCGCGTACGCGGGATCCAAGTGCATGGCGACACGCAGCAGGCGCTTCCCGGTCAGCGTGTGGCGCTCAACTTGGTGGGCGGTGGCGTCGCTGCGCTCGATCGCGGTGAGATGCTCGGCGTGGAGGGTCGCTTTGGCCAGACGCTGCGCTTTATGATGGCGTTTACGTATTTAGGTCGCGAGGGCACCAAGCCGCGCGTGCTCGAGTCGGGCGCGCGTGTGCATGTGATGGCCGGCACGGCCGAGGTCGTCGGCCGCATCATGCTTTTGGAGGGCGAGGCCCCCATGGCGGTGGGCGAGACCCGTACCGTGCAGGTGCGCCTGGAGGACCCGCTGCCGCTGTGTGCCGGAGACCATGCCGTGGTGCTGTCGTATTCGCCCGTTATGCTCATCGGCGGCGGGCGCGTGCTGCTTTCGCGCTGCCGTCGCTCGCGCGAGCTTTCTGCCGGCGAGCGCGCACTGTTTGCGGCGCTTGAGTCCGGCGATACCGCGGGCGGTGTGGGCGCTTGGCTGGCGCTGCAGATGCTGCCAGTTACGGCGGTTGATGTTGCCGACGCTTTGGATCTTGGTGTCGGCGAGGTCGATGCCGCACTGCGCGGGTTGGTGTCGCAGGGTTCTGTTCGCAAGCTTGCTGTGGGTGATGCGGACTACTTGGCGGACGCCGTGGTGCTTGACGCTGCGATGGATGCACTGGCGGCGACCCTGTCAGCCATGCACGCGGCGTCTCCCAAGGAGACGGGCTTTACGCCCGGCGCCGTTGCCCATGCTGCGTGGCCTGCCGCTGATGATGGCGTTGCCGCGGCTCTGATTGCCGAGGGCTGCTCGCGTGGCGTGTGCGCCGCCGAGGGTGCCGAGGTATTCGACCCGCACTCCGCTGCCGCCGCGGCGCGTGTGGTGCGCGAGGCCTGCGAACGTATCGTTGCCTTGCTGGACGAAGCCGGCCTCGATGCACCGATATTGCCCGAGGTGGGCGAGCAGTTGCAGCTCGATCGCGACACCATGACGCGTGCCCTGCGCGAGCTTTCGCTCAATCGCTCGATCGTTAAGGTCGAGCGCGACGTTGCCCTGTCCGCTGCCGCCGAGGCCCATGCGCGCGAGCTTGTTGCCGCCGCCATTGAGGCAGCCGGCGGTGCTGCCACCACGAGCGTACTGCGCGAGGCCCTGGGTGTGTCGCGCAAACGTGCCATCAGCATCTTGGAGCACCTGGATGCCGTGCGCTTTACGGTGCTCGACAAGGACGCCGGCGGCCTGAGGTCCCTGCGCTAGATTGGCTGCTCGGTTTGGTAAAATACCGCCGCACTTGGGAACGGATGGGCTCCGGTGGGCTCCGCGGTCCTCAAAACCGTTGCGAGGCGTGCAAAACGTCTTGGATGTGTTCGATTCACATACGTTCCCGCCATACGCTACCAGCGCTTTTGTGCTCGCGGTCTTGCTGCGTGCCGCAAAGGCGCTGTTTTGTTTTTGCACGAGTTTTTCGTAGCGCCGTTATTTCGGCGGCGGTATTTGGCTTCGTGTGTCGGGTTTCGAACATGCCGATGGAGGTGTTTTGCCGTATGACTACCGTAAGACGTGCCGATCTTTCTTGTGTCGTCCAAGCGGGCGGGCTGTCCTCGCGCATGGGCTGCGATAAGGCGCGCATGGCGTTTTGCGGTGAGCCGCTCATCGAGCGTGTTCTGGGTCAGCTGGCGCCAGTTGCCGGCGAGTTGGTCGTGACGACTTCGCGTCCCAGCGAGCTTGCCTACCTTGAGGAGCGCGCGTTTGGCGGCCTGGTGCCGCGTGTGGTGGCGGACCTTGAAGGACCGGCGGGTGCCATGCGCGGCATCGCGAGCTCGTTGGCCGCGGCCCGATTGCCGCTCGTGGCGATCGTCGCCTGCGATATGCCGTTTGTCTCGCCGGAACTCATTGGCGCGCTTGTCGATCGTGTTGAAGCCGAGGCGCTCGACGTGTGCGTGCCGCGCGAGGAGCGGGGGATTGAGCCGCTTTGCGCCGTCTGGCGCCGTGACGCGTGTGCGTCAGTTTCCCAAGAGCTGCTCGCCTGCGACCGCCAGCGCATTCGCTGCCTGATCAATCGCGTTCAGGCCGGTTATATGGATGAGCCGCAGATCGTTAAGGCCGCAGGCTCGACGCTCTGCTTCGAGAACGTCAATACGCCCGAGGAGTTTGCGGCGGCCGAGTTGCTCGCCTAGACGATTGGAGTTGCCATGTCTCACGATATTTGTCCCGACACGGGAGAACCTTGCACTTGCGACGGGTCCGAACCCTGTACCTGCGGTTGCGGTGGCTGTGGACATACTGCGGAAGAGGAAGCGGCCGCCGCGGCGTATCGCGATGCACACCGCGAAGGCCCGTCCGGTGATGCTCTCGACCATGAACGCAAGATCATCGTTTCGTTCGATAGCACCTTCGATGTGATGGAATGCGAACAGCTGTGTCTTGCCGCCGGTGTGCCCGGGCGTATCATGCCGCTGCCCGGCTCCATTACCGCCGGCTGCGGGCTGTGCTGGGCCATGCCATTCTCGGGCGATGCCCTCGCCGCCTTCCGTGCCGCCACCGAGGGCCGCGTAACCCCCGCCGACTACCACCAGCTCGTCCTCTAACCACCAAAACCACCACATTGGGGACAGGCACCTTTGTGGTGGTTTGGAACACGTGGACGAAACAGGTTTGAAACACGGGTTTTGCACGTCAGGCACTCAAAAACGCTTCTACCTGCATCGTAATCAAAACGAAACATCTGCTCGTCGGCTTATGCGAAACTTTGCTGCAACAGTGCGATATTATCCATACTCGATAAAGCTCACGGCGCATGGGGCGCCGCGAACGACACCTTTCTTTTCCATCAATTGGAGGAAGCATGAGCTACACGCAGAAAGTTCTCGAAGAGCTCAAGGCCCGCTATCCCGAGCAGCCTGAGTTCATCCAGGCCGCGACCGAGATCCTCGGCACCATCCAGCCGGCGCTCGACGCCCATCCCGAGTACGAGGAGGCCGCCCTGCTTGAGCGCCTCGTCGAGCCCGAGCGCATCGTTATGTTCCGTGTCCCCTGGGTCGACGACCAGGGCAAGGTTCAGGTCAACCGCGGTTACCGCGTCGAGTTCAACTCTGCCATTGGACCCTACAAGGGCGGCCTGCGCTTTAACCCGACGGTCACCCTGGGTATGCTCAAGTTCCTGGGCCTGGAGCAGATCCTCAAGAACAGCCTGACCACCCTTCCCATGGGCGGCGGCAAGGGCGGCTCCGACTTTGACCCCAAGGGCAAGTCCAACAACGAGATCATGCACTTCTGCCAGTCCTTCATGACCGAGCTCTATCGCCACATCGGCCCCAACACCGACGTTCCCGCCGGCGACCTGGGCGTTGGCGGCCGCGAGGTTGCCTACCTGTTCGGTCAGTACAAGCGCCTGACCAACGAGTGGACCGGCGTCCTCACCGGCAAGGGCCTCTCCTTTGGCGGCTCGCTCGCCCGTACCGAGGCCACCGGCTACGGCCTGGCCTACTTTGTGGACGAGTACCTCAAGAGTCGCGGCGACTCCTTCGAGGGCAAGAACGTCGTCGTTCACGGCTCCGGCAACGTCGCTATCTACGCGGTCCAGAAGGTCACTCAGCTCGGCGGCAAGGTGCTCGCCTGCTCCGATACCCACGGCTGGGTCGAGGATCCCGACGGCATCGACTACACCGTGCTCGAGCATGTCTACAACAAGAAGCGCTCCGGCCACGACAAGGGTGTTACGCTCGCCATGTACGTTGACGAGAAGCCCAACGCCGTGTGGCACGAGGGCGACGGCCGCGGCGTGTGGCAGCTTCCCTGCGATATCGCGCTGCCCTGCGCTCGCGAGAACACGCTGCTGCTCGAGGACGCCCAGGCACTCGTCGCCAACGGCTGCAAGGTGGTCGGCGAGGGCGCGAACATGCCCACGACCATCGAGGCCACGACTTACTTCCAGGAGAACGGCGTCGCCTTTATGCCCGGTAAGGCTGCCAACGCCGGCGGCGTGCTCGTGTCCGGCCTTGAGATGAGCCAGAACGCTGAGCACCTGTCCTGGACCTTCGAGGAGGTTGACGGCAAGCTCGAGCAGCTCATGCGCGGCATGTTCCACAACGTGGACGACACCGCCAAGGAGTACGGCCAGGAGGGCAACTTCGTTATGGGCGCCAACATCGCCGGCTTCCTGAAGGTCGCCGACGCCATGCTCGCCCAGGGCGTCTGCTAATTCTTCGCTCGACATAGCATGTGATGAGGCTCCCAGCTATCCGGCTGGGAGCCTTTTTCTATCCCGGAGGACTCCTCATAACTTGCGGTGAAATACGGACTGTTTAGCGCCCCAGAACGGCTAATCAGTCCGTATATCACCGCAAGTTATGTATGGGTGGGTGGATTTTGTCCTAAAACGGTGTGCGGCCCCTCGTTTGGTACACTTAAACGTACTGGACAAGTGGAGAGATGGGGGAGAACGTGCTCAAGTTCGGTACCTACGTCCGTGTTGGAAACGCGGCCGAAGCCTATGAGCTCTTACAGAAGAACCGCAACAACAAGATTGTGGGCGGCGGCATCTGGATGCGCCTTGGTTCGCGTCGCGTGGCGACGGCGATTGACCTTTCGGCCTGCGGACTCGATCAGATCGAGGAGACCGAGACCGAGTTTCGCATCGGTGCCATGTGTACCCTGCGCCAGCTCGAGCGCCATGCCGAGCTCAACGCGCTTGTCAACCATGTCTTTGAGTTCGCCGTCCACGATATCGTGGGCGTGCAGCTGCGCAATACCGCCACGGTGGGCGGCAGCATTTACGGCCGCTTTGGCTTCTCGGACGTGCTTTCCGCCTTCCTCGCGCTCGATTCCTATGTTGAGCTGACGGGCGCCGGCCGCGTGCCGCTCGCGGAGTTCGTGGGCATGGGCTACGTGCGCGACGTGATCGAGCACGTGGTGGTCGTTAAGCACGATTACCGCGCAAGCTATGAGGCCGTGCGCAAGGCCGCGACCGACTTCCCCTCGCTGAACGTCACCGCCGCCTGGTGGGACAACAGCTGGCATGTCACCGTGGGCGCCCGCCCGCTGCGCGCGACCTTGCTGCAGGGCGAGTCGTGTGGCCTGGTGAACGAGCGGCCTTCCGAGGACGAGCTTCGCGCCCTGGCCGCGTCCGTACGCGCACTGAGCTATGGCACCAACCTGTGGGGCTCGGCTGACTACCGCCGCCGCATCTCGGCACCGTTGGCGATTCAGGCCGTGCGCCGCGCCGCCGGCATCGAGCTTTCTGCCGCGCTTGCCCGCGAGCTCGAGACCGTGCAGGTCCCCAAGTTTGCCACGGACGAGTATTCCTGCCGCCGCGTGCCCGGCGTCGATTCTAGCGAGGTGCGCTAATGGCTGCCAAACTCATCGATCTTTCCTTTACGCTCAACGGCCGTAAGGTCAAGGTTCAGATTGCCCCCGACACCATGCTCTTTGCGCTGTTGCGCGAGCAGGGTTGCGCGTCGGTGCGCTGCGCCTGCGAGACCACCAACTGCGGCCTGTGCACGGTGTGGCTCGACGGCGACCCGGTGCTGAGCTGCTCGGTTCCCGCCGCCCGTGTTGAGGGCCGCTCCATCACCACACTCGAGGGTCTCAAGGCCGAGTCTGAGGCGCTGACCCGCGCAATGGCTGCCGAAGGCGCCGAGCAGTGCGGTTTTTGCGCCCCCGGCCTCATCATGAACGTGCTGGCGCTTGCCCGCGCCGCCAAGGAGGACCCGAGCCTCGTCGCCACGCGCGAGGAGCTCTCGCGCCAGCTCGCCGGCAACCTCTGCCGTTGCAGCGGCTACGAGAGCCAGCTGCGCGCCATCGTGCGCTTCCTCAACGAGTCCGGCGTGCAGGTGGGCTTTGAGATGCCCGAGCTGCCGGTCAACGACACCAGCTGCGACGGTGTCTCCTACAAGCAGATCACTCACAAGCAGCCCAAGAAGGACTCGAAGGCCCTGCTCGAGGGGCGTCCCGTCTACACGGGCGACTTGGTGCCCGCCGGCGCCCTGATCGTCAAGCTCAAGCGCAGCCCCTATGCCCGCGCCAAGATCCGCTCCATCGATACGTCGCGCGCCCTGAAGGTGCCCGGCGTGGTGGGCGTCTACACCTACGAGGACGTGCCCAAGCGCCGCTTTACCATCGCCGGCCAGAGCTATCCGCAGCCTTCGCCTTACGACCGCCTGATTCTCGAGAACCTGGTTCGCTACCAAAACGAGGAGGTGGCGATCGTCGCCGCCGAGACCGAGGAGGCCGCCGACAAGGCGCTCAAGCTCATCAAGGTCGACTACGAGGTGCTTGAGCCCCTGCTCGACTTTACCAAGGCACTCGATAACGACATCGTGGTTCACCCCGAGGGCGACGTGACCTTTATGTTCCCGCAGGGCGGCGACGTTGCTCGCAACCTGGTGTGCAGCGGTACCAGCGATTATGGCGATCTGGACGAGGCCTTCGCCCAGAGCGACATCGTCTTCACCCGCACCTACACCAGCCAGGCCACGCAGACCTCGCCCATGGAAACTTTCCGCGCCTTCGCGACGACCGACGCGTTTGGGCGTATCTCGGTGACCACCTCCACGCAGGTGCCCTTCCACGTGCGCCGCATGGTCGCGCAGTCGCTCGACATCCCGCAGTCGCAGGTGCAGGTCATTAAGCCGCGCATCGGCGGCGGCTTTGGCTCCAAGCAGACGGGCTGCTGCGAGATCTTCGTGGCGTTCGTCACCCAGCAGACCGGCCGTCCGAGCTATTGCTGCTACACCCGCGAGGAGACCATCACCGCGGGCAACTCGCGCCACCAGATGCAGATGACCGTTAAGCTGGGCGCCATGAACGACGGCACCATCACGGCCATCGATCTGCATACGCTGTCCAACGCCGGGGCCTATGGCGAGCATGCCACCACGACGATCGGCCTCTCGGGCCACAAGAGCCTGCCCATCTACAACCATGTGAAGGCGAGCCGCTTTAGCTGGGACGCCGTCTACACCAATACCAACCGCGGCGGCGCGTATCGCGGTTACGGTGCCACCCAGGGCCAGTTTGCCGTGGAGAGCGCTGTCAACGAGCTCGCCGACATGCTGCACATGGACCCCGCCGACCTGCGCCTTAAGAACATCGTGCGCGAGGGCGAGATCATGCCGCAGTACTACAACGAGAAGCTCAACGCCTGCGCGCTCGACCGCTGCCTGCTGCGCGCGATGGACATGATCGGCTGGCGCGACAAGCCGCTGGCCGTGGACCTGGGCGACCGCGTGCGCGCCCTGGGCTGCGCGCTTACCATGCAGGGCTCGGGCATCTCCAACGTGGATATCGCCGGCATCGACATGCGCCTGGAAGAGGACGGCTTCATTACCATCGGCACCGGCGCCACCGATAACGGCATGGGCGTCGACACGATCCTGGCGCAGATTGCCGCCGAGGAGCTGGGCGTGGAGAGCTCGCTCATTGTGGTGCGCGGCGTGGACACCGACGTGTCGCCGTTCGATGCCGGCTCGTACGCGAGCTCGGGTACGTACGTGACGGGCCTTGCCGCCAAGAACGCCGCGACCGAGCTGCGTGAGAAGGTCTGCGCCAAGGCCGCCCAGATGTGGGACGTGGACGCCGCCGACGTGGTCTTTGATGGTCAGTACGTGCGCCTGTCCGACGAGCGTGCCGCGCGCGAACAGAACCGCTACCTCACGCTGCGCGACTTTGCCAACCTGTGCGTCAAGAACATCGCGGGCGGTGACGCGCTCACCTCGCATGCCTCTGCCTGCCTGCCCGTTTCGCCTCCGCCGTTTATGGCCGGCATTGCCGAGGTCGAGGTCGACAAGGCTACCGGCAAGGTGACCGTGGTGGATTACGCGGCGGCTGTGGACTGCGGCACCGTGATCAACGAGGCGCTCGCGCGCGTCCAGGCCGAGGGCGGCATTGCCCAGGGCATCGGTCACGCGCTCTACGAGATCGTCGAGCACGACGACCGCGGCCGCCTGCGCACCGGGAACTTTATGAGCTACAAGCTGCCCACGCGCCTGGATATCGGCAGCATTCGCGTGGCCTTTGAGCCGAGCTACGAGCCGACGGGCCCGTTTGGTGCCAAGTCGATCGGCGAGGTCGTCATCAACACGCCGCTCGCCGCCGTGGCCTCGGCAGTGGCGCACGCCACCGGACACCAGGTCCGCTCGCTTCCGATCACGCCTGAGAAGGCCCTGCTGGGGGAGTAGCGGGTCGGCGAACAAGTCTTACAAGTCGTAATTGGCGGGGCGGGGCAACTCGTCCCGCCTTTTGCTCTCGTGGTGAGGTCGTGAGCTTGTAAAAGGTGTGCGTGCGCTTGCCGTTCGTATCTGCTATCATTCCTAGTCTGTGCGCTCATGCGGGCGTGGCGGAATTGGTAGACGCGCCAGATTTAGGTTCTGGTGGGATTCCCGTGAAGGTTCGAGTCCTTTCGCCCGCACCATCGCACCTGCGTCGGCCTTGGCCGTCGCGACACTTTGTTGCATAAAGGTACCAGCACCTCAGATAAGCTGGGCAGTATGAGGAGGAACGTGTTGAACATCACCGCTTCTGACGTCAAGGACGCCAAGCTCACCGCTACGGTCACCATCCCGGCCGCCGACGTCGACGCCGCGATCAAGAAGGCCTACAAGGACACCGCCAAGAAGTACCGCTTCCCGGGCTTCCGTGCCGGTAAGGCTCCCCGTCCGGTCATCGACTCCGCACTTGGCGCCGAGGCTACCCTCGCTCAGGCCACCAACGACCTGATCGCCGCCAACGAGCCCGCCGTCCTCAACGAGCTGGACATCGTCCCCACCAAGAACGGTGACTACAAGGAGCTCGACCTCGCCAAGGATCACGAGGACTACACCTACACCGTCGAGTTCTCCCTGCGTCCTGCTGCCGAGCTCTCCTCCTTCGACGCTGTCGAGATCGAGATGCCCCCTGCAGAGGTCACCGAGTCCGAGATCAACAACCAGGTTGAGATGCTCCTCAACTACCGTGCCACCTTCGAGGACGTCGAGGGTCGTGCCGTCGAGGCCGAGGACTACGTCACCGTCGACCTCAAGGCCGTCGAGAACGCCGACAACTTTGCCGCCGAGGGCCGCATGCTCATCGCCGGTAGCGACAGCAACCCCAAGGAGTTCAACGAGGCCCTGATCGGTGCCAACGTTGAAGACGTCAAGACCGTCACCTGGACCGACGAGGTCGAGGAGGGCGAGGAGGCCGAGACCCACACCGTCGAGGTCACCGTCAAGGGCATCAAGGTCCGCAACACCCCCGAGCTCACCGACGAGCTCGTCAAGTCCGACTTTGGCTTTGACAGCATCGACGCTATGCGCGACGCCATCAAGATCGAGATCGAGCAGGACAAGGCTTCCCGCCTGCCGGCCGAGAAGGAGAACCGTTGCGTCTCCGCTCTCGCCGAGCGTCTGCAGCTCGACGAGATGGACGCCGACTACGAGCAGTCCGTCTTTGAGGAGCTCGGCCAGAACTTCCTGTCCAACCTCGCTGCCCGCGGCATGACGCTCGACACCTGGCTGCCCGCTTCCGGCCTGACCATGGAGCAGTTCATCGGCGACCTGCACAAGCAGGCCAACGACGTTGCCCGTGAGTCCCTGGCGCTCGACGCTCTCGCCCGTGAGCTCAAGATCGAGGTCACCGAGGACGACATCAACGCCGAGTTCGAGAAGGCTGGCGTCAAGGACGTCGAGGCTTCCAAGGCCGAGTTCATCGCCGATGGCCGCATGCCTGCCGTCCGCGAGTCCATCCGTCGCTCCAAGGCCGTCGATCACCTGGTCGAGAACGCCAAGGTGACCGAGGTCGACGAGACCGCCAAGGACGCCGAGTAATTCTCGCTACCTTGCCCGCGAGCGCATGGGTGCGCCCGTGATGGGGTAAAGTTATACACCGGTTATCCGGTTGCTTCGTACGGTGCCAGCCAATGCATAGCATGCGGGCACCGTACGTTTATCTAGAACCACTATTGGTCCGTAAGAGAAATGGAGATGCGTATGATCGCTAAGTTCGATTCCGCCCTCGTGCCATACGTTATCGAGCAGACGCCGCGCGGCGAGCGCAGCTACGATATCTATTCGCGCCTGCTCAACGACCGCATCATCTTTTTGGGCGAGGAGATCAACTCCGTCAGTGCCAACCTGGTCGTTGCCCAGCTGCTGCATCTTGAGAGCCAGGATGCCGAGAAGGATATCTCGCTCTACATCAATTCGCCCGGTGGCGAGGTCTACTCCGGCTTGGCGATTCTTGACACTATGAACTTTATTAAGCCGCAGGTCTCGACCATTTGCGTCGGTATGGCCGCGTCTATGGCCGCCGTGTTGCTTTCGGCCGGCGCTAAGGGCAAGCGATTCTGTCTGCCGCACTCCAAGGTTATGATTCACCAGCCCAGCGGCGGTGCCCAGGGCCAGCAGACCGAGATCGAGATCGTTGCCGAGGAGATTAAGAAGACTCGCCGCGAGCTCAACCAGATCCTGTCCGACGCCTCGGGCCAGCCCATCGAGAAGGTCCAGGCCGATACCGAGCGCGACAACTACCT
>OIEA01000695.1_pt1 | contig 13991 bp, 14 predicted proteins | sample 1581631 | NCBI WGS metagenome assembly OIEA01 (sample SAMEA3882526, study PRJEB24775) | human gut metagenome | biome: human-associated habitat; feature: intestine environment; material: feces | place: Netherlands | collected 2009/2010
CCCGGTACACTGTCAAAGCATCCAAAAATCGGGGCTTTCGCAAAACGGACACCAACCCCAAGGGTTTCAGCAAATAGTAGAGGAAATTCAGGTCGAACTGGGCATTGTAGGCCACCAACAGAGGATGCTCTGCCCCCTCTAACAATCGGCAGAAGCCCTCCGCCGCCGTGCGGTCATCCACGCCTTCCCGGTCCAACTGCTCGTCCGTAATGCCGGTAAGCTCCGTAATGAAGGTCGGCAGCATCTGTCCTGCCGGAAGGCGGACAAGGGCATTGAAATTCCCCCGCTCCGCGCCGTTTTCCAGCGCCACAGCGCCGATCTCAATGATCCGGTCCCGGCCGAACTCAATTCCGGTAGTTTCCGTATCGAACACCACCAGCCGGTCAAAATTCTTCCAAAGTTCCATTATGCCTCCCAATTCTCCCCGGTGGCATAGTCGATCTCCACACCGGGCTGTACGTTGTAGCAGTAGACATGAAAGCAGACGCCCCGGCCCTGATCTTCCACGGAATATGCCTCCATCTCCACGCCCCGGGCTACCAGTTCTGTGCCTGTAAAGGCGGGGGTCACCCGGTAGAGCACATGATTCCCGGTGGAGGCCACATAGTCCGCCACCTGATTTTCAAAGGGCAGCATCCCCTCCACGTTCATATACCGGGTGCCGGTGATGAGATTTTTTTCGTTGGCGTTTTCGCCGGTAAGCTGAAAGCCGATGAGGTGGCAGCGGTTATAGAGGTCCCCGCCGTCCACAAAATCATATTGGTTCTGCACCCAGCCGGTGGGCTTCACCTTGCTGATGCTCTCCCGCTCCTCTGTGGGCATCAGGTCCACGCCGACGCAGGCCTCCGCGACGCCGCAGCGGCCCAGTCTGTCCAGCTCGCTGTAATACTCATAGGAATCGGTGGTGTATTCCTCCTCCGTAAAGGAAGGCTGATTCCGGTCGATGACGGCGTAAGCGCTGGTGCCGTCATAGTCCGGGATATTCGATAGATCATAGCTGGGGGCCAGCATTTGTCGGGCCAGACCGACGAACATCGCCAGGACGATGACTGCCAAGGCCTCCTTCCGGCCGGGTTTTCGAGTTGTACGCCGTTTCTTTGCCATTTTGTTTCTCCTTTGGGTCCCGCGAAATTTTCACTGCCACATCATAACAGCTTTCGCCGGATTCCGCAACCGGGTATGAAGGGGTTTCCCTCCGGGCAGACTAAAGGAAATCCATTCTCAGGAGGAACGCCATGCGCAAACGTCTGCAAATTTTCTGTCTGCTGCTTCTGCCCTGTCTGACGCTGATGGGGATCCTTGGCCGCGGCTCCCCCGCCGCCCTGTCCGCGTCCAGCGACGCCGCCATCCCCGCCTCCGCCGATAACTGGGGACTGTCCTTCCCTGCGGAGCACGAAACACCCATCGGCAATGCCACAGCGGACTTTCTCACCCAGTATGACGCCTGGTATGTGGGAGACACCAGCCAAAAGGTCATTTATCTCACCTTTGACTGCGGCTACGAAAACGGCAACACCGAGGCCATTTTGGATGCGCTGAAAAAGCACAGCGCTCCGGCGGCTTTCTTCGTGGTTGGCCACATGATCGAATCTGCCCCGGACATCGTCCGCCGGATGGCGGCGGAAGGGCATATCGTAGGCAACCACACCTACCATCACCCGGATATGTCCGCCATTTCCGACAAGGCCAGCTTCCAAAAGGAGCTGGATTCTCTGGCGGCGCTGTATCAGGAGATCACCGGGCAGGAATTGTCCCACTTCTACCGGCCCCCGCAGGGGAAATACAGTGAGCAAAACCTGAAACTGGCTCAGGAACTGGGCTACCAGACAGTGTTCTGGAGCCTTGCCTACGTGGATTGGTATGCCGACAACCAGCCCACAGCGGAGCAGGCCTACGCCAAGCTGCTCCCCCGCATCCACAACGGTGCCATCGTGCTGCTGCACTCTACCTCCTCCACCAACGCCGCCATTCTGGACGATCTGCTGTCGAAGTGGGAGGACATGGGCTACCGCTTCGCCCCCCTGACGGAGCTTTCCGCCCCGGCCAAGTCCTGACCAGCCGCCCCGCCGTTTCTAAAAAATTCCACTGCCCAAAATAACGCTGGAGACTGTCGATAAAGTGGTTAATTCTCAGTGATGGTAAGGAAGGGTGTGCGCGGGAAACCCAAGAAGGGTGTCCTGCGCCATTGAAATCCTGAGTTTTCAGAACTTTTATAAAGTTCTGAAAACTTGCTCAGCGGGGCGAAAAGACTTTTTCGACACGCTGACGCTGTCCGGAGGAATATCCTCCGGGCAGCGTTGCTCATTTTTTCCGTTCCAGCAGGGCCAGCAGCAGTCCGCCGATCAAAATAGCGAGATCCGCCAGATTCCATACATAGCGGCCGATCTTCGGCAGCTTGGGAAACTGCACATAGTCATAGACCGCGCCGCGCCGCAGCCGCTCCCACAGGTTGCTGAGACCACCGCCCAAGGCCAGTCCCGCTCCTATGGGACTGCGGCGGCGGAACACCCACACCAGCGGCAAAATCAGAATGGACAGCGCCGTTACCAGCTTCCGTTTCAGAGGCAGGCTGAAGGCCGCGCCGTCATTCCACAGGGCCGTCAATCGGATGCGTCCTCCCCAGAAAAATGCGTCCTTCCGCTCCGGGCGGTTCAAAAGCTGCCGTAGACCGGCGCACGCGGCCAAAACCGCTGCCGCGGTAAACAGTGTCAGCATTCGCCGCCCTCCTTTGCCTTTTCCATCGCCGCCCGCACCGCGCCGCTGTTGGCATTCTTCCGGTTATTCTGCCACACGGTATCTCCGATCTGCTTCTGGACCTCCATCATTTCCTCGTGGAAAGCGGAGGCCGACAATCGCAGCGCCCCGTGGCCCAGAATGATGATCTGCTCCGGCCCGTCGGAGGTGGCCACCCGGACCCGGTGCTGCCGCCCGATCTCGTAGGTCGCCCGCTCGATATAGGCGTCCGCCGTCTCCGCCTCCTTGGTATAGACAATGGTGATGTTGTGGTACTTTTCTACGCTGCCCAGACCGCCCTTCACCTTGTAGGCGTCAAACACCAGGATGACCCGGCATTTCCGGTAGCCCTGATAGTTGCACAGGAGGTCGCACAGCTTTTTCCGGGCGGCGTCCAGATGCTCCGCCGCCAGCTTTTTCAGCTCGTCCCACGCGAAAATGATATTATACCCGTCTACCAGCAGATAATCCTCGCCGGAGAAGGCCTGTTTCAATTCTCGCCGTTTTTCCTCCGAATGATCGGCCACAGGCCGCTTAGGAGCCTTGGGTGGAAGAAAACTCTCCCGCTTCACCGCGCCGTAGGTCCGCTCGAAGATGGCCTGCAACTCCTTATCCTGGGCTGCGGTCCCGGCGTAGGTACTGACGGGCCGCCGCTGGGGGGCCGCTTCCTTCGGTTCAGGCTCCGTCCCCTGTGGGCGCCAGCCGCTGTCCACCTGGGCGTGCTGGGCCACCTCCCGCCACGGGATCACCACACCGGCCCCGTGGGAGCAGAACACGGAATCCGCCGTGTTTTCCACGTCCCGCTCCGGGTCGTACCCCATGGCCTCGATGACGGCTTCCGCCTCCGCGCAGGGGAAATACCCCGCCGGGACGCAGGACAACCGCCCCTGTCCACGGGTGTAGACCGCCACCTCCCGGGCATAATCCCGAAGGCCCGCCACCGGGGCCGTGCCGGTGAGGGCCGTTTCCTCTCCCACGGTCTCCGGCGGATCCACCTTGCCGCCCATCTGCTGCAAGTCCATCATGGCCCGGCCCACCTGCTGGGCGGGGATTTCCAGCCGGAACCGGTACCACGGCTCCAGCAGCACACTTTCCGCCTGCATCAGCCCATGCCGCACGGCCCGGTAGGTGGCCTGTCGGAAATCGCCGCCCTCGGTGTGCTTTTCGTGGGCGCGGCCCGCCAACAAGGTGATTTTGATATCGGTGATGGGTGAGCCGGTCAGTACCCCCAAATGAGGTTTTTCCAACAGATGTGTAAAGATCAGCCGCTGCCAGTTCAGATCCAACTTGTCCGTGGGGCACACGGAGGCGAGGGTAATGCCGCTGCCCGGCGCGCCGGGTTCCAGCAGCAAATGCACCTCGGCGTAGTGCCGCAAGGGTTCAAAGTGGCCGATGCCCTCCACGGCGTTGGCGATGGTCTCCCGGTAGCAGACAGCCCCTGCGCCAAAGCTGATCTCCATGCCCATCCGCTCCCGGACAAGCCGCTGCAGGACCTCCATCTGCACCTCGCCCATGAGCTGAGCGTGGATCTCCCCGTTATTCCAGACGATGTGAAGTTGGGGGTCTTCCTCCTCTAACTGCCGCAGCTTTTGCAGCGCCGTGTGGGGGTCCATGCCGTCCGCCAGCTCCACCCGGTAGGTCAGGACCGGCTGCAAGACCGCCCCGGACCAGTCCGGCTCGATCCCCAACCCCTGTCCGGGGAAGGTGTGACTCAGGCCCGTCACCGCCACTACGTCCCCGGCCTCCGCCGTGTCCACGGGGCGGAATTTCGCCCCGGAGTAGAGCCGGAGCTGATCCGCCTTTTCCTGCCAGACCGTGTCCCCCTCCCGGCCAGTGAGCAATTCCTTGGTCCGCAGCGCGCCGCCGGTGATCTTCATGTGGGTCAGCCGGGCGCCCTGCGCGTCCCGCGTGATCTTGAACACCTTGGCGCCGAATTCTGCCGGATAGTCCAGCTGGGGGGCATACCGCTCCACGCCGGCAAGCAGCTCATCCACGCCCTCCACCTTCAGTGCGGAGCCGAAGTAGCAGGGAAACAGCTTTCGTTCCCCGATCAGACGGGAGATCATGTCCTCCGGAAGTTCTCCCATTTCCAGATATTGCTCAAGAGCTGCCTCGTCGCAGACGGCGGCCTCCTCCCACAGGGTATCCGGGCCCCCGAAGTCCACGCAGCCGCCGCTGAGTTTATTCTTTAAGTGGGCCAACAGCGCCGCCCGGTCCGCGCCCGCCAGATCCATCTTGTTGATAAACAGGAATGTAGGCATCTGATACCGTTCCAGCAGATCCCACAGTGTCCGGGTGTGGCCCTGTACGCCGTCAGTACCGGAGATCACCAGCACGGCGCAGTCCAGCACTTGCAGCGTCCGCTCCATTTCGGCGGAAAAGTCTACATGGCCGGGGGTGTCCAGCAGCGTCACACGGGTCTCCCCCAGTTCCAGCACCGCCTGCTTGGAAAAGATGGTAATGCCCCGCTGCCGCTCCATGGCGTCGGTGTCCAGAAAGGCGTCCTGATGGTCCACCCGCCCCAGACGGCGGATGGCTCCGGCCCGGTACAGCAGGGCCTCTGATAAGGTTGTTTTTCCGGCGTCCACATGGGCCAGAATGCCGATACAGATCTGTTTCATGGGCAATATCCGTTTCCGCCGGAGCCTCTTGCCCAGCCTGTTTTTTCTTATTATGACAGATTTCCAACGGGGGTTCAACCCCTGCTGCCGGCCCTTTTCCTGATTCCGTATTTGGAAAGGCCGACCTATCGGCAATCGTTTCCGCAAATTCCTACAAAATCACCTGCTCGGAAACATGAGGTTGTTGGTCACACCGCCGATCTCTTGGGTGTTTGCATGATTTCCTCTTGACGGACCGCCTTCACCGTGCTAAACTGCAGCCAACTTGAACGAAAGGACGGAGACAAACGATGACCTGCATAACCGGTTCTACTTTTGCATACGCTTCTGCGCAGGCAGTCTGCGCCGTTTCCGTCTGCTCTGAAGCTTCTTCCCACTCCAATATCGCTATGATTCTGGACGCCGGCCTGCTGCTGGCGTCCATTATTATTTTACCCATGATTATTCTGGTACATCATTTTCCCATTTGTCGAATCCCGGTACAACGCCCGGTTTCCCTTTCGATCCTCTGAGGATCGGACCTGAAACGCCAAGCGGCTCCGTCGATTCGACGGGGCCGCTTTTCTGTTTGCTTTTGCTCCAGCCATCCGGCTGCCAAAGCATAAAGTATTTGAACACACTCGAACTTATTTTCAGGAGGTATCATCCATGTATATCAGCATCACGAAAACGACACACCCCGGAACACTCCTCCCCTCGGATCAGCTGGGCTTCGGCATCCACTACACCGACCACATGTTCATCATGGATTACAGCGATGAAAAAGGCTGGTACGATCCCCGCATCGTCCCCTTCCAGAACATCTCTCTGTCCCCTGCCGCCTGTGTGTTCCATTACGGTGCCGAGGTCTTTGAAGGGTTGAAGGCCTACCGCCGTCCTGACGGTGAGGTGCAGCTGTTCCGCCCCTGGGACAACATGGAGCGGATGAAGAACTCCGCCATCCGCCTGGGTCTGCCGGTAGTCCCCCCGGAGGACGCACTGGAAGCCGTCAAGGCGCTGGTGAAGGTTGACGAGCGCTGGGTCCCCTCTGATCCCGGCACCTCTCTGTACATCCGTCCCTTCCTGTACGGCACCGATGCGAAGCTGGGGCTTCACGGCGTTCACACGGCCCAGTTCATCATCATTCTCTCCCCGGTAGGCAGCTACTTTGACAACGGCATGGAGCCGGTGAAGATCATCGTGGAGACCGAGGACGTCCGGGCTGTCCGGGGCGGCACCGGCGAGGCCAAATGCGGCGGCAACTACGGCGCTTCCAACCGGGCCGGAGAACGTGCCTTTGCCAACGGCTATTCTCAGGTGCTGTGGCTGGACGGCGTGGAGCACAAGTATGTGGAGGAAGGCGGCGGCATGAACGTGGTCTTCAAGATCAACGGCAGGATCATCACCCCCATGCTGACCGGGTCCATCCTCCCCGGCGTCACCCGCCGCTCCTGCCTCCAATTGTTTGAGGATTGGGGGATGCCCGTAGAGGAACGGCTCATCTCCGTCGACGAGCTGTTTGAGGCCGCCGCCAATGGAACGCTGGAGGAGGCCATGTGCGTCGGCACCGCCGCCGTCATCTGCCCCATCGGTGAACTGACCTACGAAGGCAAGGCATATACCATCAACAACTTCCAAACCGGCCCTCTGGCACAGAAGCTGTATGACACCCTCACCGGGATCCAGTGGGGCACGCAGCCCGATCCCCATGGCTGGACCTGCAAGGTCTGAGCTGTCCCGGCAACTTCTCTGTCGATCTCAAAACTCCATATCGTTTTACAGCCGTCTCCCGGATTTCTCTGGGAGACGGCTGCGTTGTTGATCCGATTCAGAATGGACTGCTAAAGACGTTTGGCAGGTCTTTCCGTCTGTCAGTCCTCAATGCTGATAGCGCTGACAGGACAGCCGTCCCGGGCGGTCTCTGCCTCGGTCTGCTGGTTGGCCGGGATCTCTCCACCGTGGGCCAAGCCGTCATCCCCCATGGTAAACACCACCGGGCAGGTTCCCGCGCACAGGCCACAGCCGATGCAGTTTTCGTTCACTGTTGCTTTCATACGATTTACCTCCATTATTCCTGAATGGTTCCGTCCCGGCCCAGTGTTACCACCTGCCAGGGCAAAAACTTTCCGCTTTCCCGGAGCGCCGTTTCCGCCGCCCTCTGCAAGCCGCCGCAGCAGGGCACCTCCATGCGGACGATGGTGACCTCCCGGATGTCATTACAACGGATGATCTCCGTCAGCTTTTCCGTGTAATCCCCCTCGTCCAGCTTGGGACAGCCGATCAGCGTGATCCGGCCCTTCATAAACCGCTCGTGGAAATCCGCCCGGGAAAAGGCGGTGCAGTCCGCGGCGATCAGCAGTCTGGCCCCCTGATAGAACGGTGCCTGTACCGGCAGCAGCTTGATCTGAACAGGCCACTGCATGAGCCGGGAGGCCGGGGCAGACCGCATGGGGACAGCCGTGTCCGTTCCCTGATGCAGTGTGTCTGCCTGACTGCCGGGGCAGCCCATCTGTAAGGGTGCGCTGCCGGAACAGCCGCTGCGGGTGACGGGAGCGCTGCCCTTCAGGGACGCCGCCTTTTTCATCAGTTGTGCGGCGGCAACGGCCTTTTCATCAAACGCGGCGGCCTCCCGCTCCACAAAGGTAATTGCATTGGCGGGACAGTGGGGCAGGCAGTTGCCCAGTCCGTCGCAGTAGTCATCCCGCAGGAGCACGGCCTTGACAGGCGTCGGCGCAGGCGCCGCAGCCGTTGCACTTTTCCCGGTCGATCTCGATCACTCTCCGTACCATATAGGGTGTCTCCTTTTTTCTCAGCTATGCAGGCTTGTTTTTGTGCTCTTAGTATCGTATAATAGGCTCATAAAATCTGTTGCGTTTGCAACTTTTTCTGTAAAACAACTGTCAGTTTCAGGAGGGATTTCCATGCGGGTGCGTGTTCCGGATTATTTTGACGGATTTTCCTGTCTGGCGGGGGCCTGTCCCCATAGCTGCTGCATTGGGTGGGAGGTGGTCCTGGACGAGGACACGGTCCGGCGGTATCAGCAGCTTCCGGGAGCCTTGGGCGAACGGCTCCGGGATGCGATGGCCCTGGACGGGGAGGATGTCTGCTTTCCGCTGGACGGCCGCCGCTGTCCCTTTCTGAATCAGGAAAACCTCTGCGACATCCACTGCGCCTTGGGGCCGGAGGCCACCTCCGTCACCTGCCGGGAGCATCCCCGTTTTATCGAGGACTACGGACCCTTTCAGGAGATCACTCTGTCTGCCGCCTGTCCCAAGGCCAATGAACTGCTGCTGGGCAGCCGGGAGCCGCTGACCTTCTTGGAGCGTCAGGATAATCAGCCCATGGAGGATGGGGACGAATGGCTGGATTGGCTGGTCTCTCTGCGGGACCGCCTGCTGGATCTCCTGCGGGACCGGAGCCTGTCCTTAAAGGACCGCCTGCGGAACTTTCTGCTCATCACCGGGGAGGCCCAACAGCTATTGGACAGCGAAAACATGGCGGAGCTGGCCGCCTTCTGCACGGGATCTTTGGCGATTTCTGCGGAAACCGATGCCGGTTCCGGTTCGTGGGAAGCTGCTGCCTGCCGGTGCTTACAGGACCTGGAAATTCTGGAACCGGACTGGCTTGCGCTGCTGAAACAATGGGAGCAAGCGCCGGAATTGCCCGGCTTCGCTCCCCAAGACCCGGAAAAGCTGGAACGCATCGCCGTGTACTTCGCCTTCCGGTATCTGCTGAAGGCCGTCAACGATGGAGACCTGCTGGGGCGGGCGCAGTTCTGCGCGCTGGGGGTGTTGGTAACGGACCGCCTCTCCCGTTTCGTAGGACTGCCGGAGGCCCTGCGGCTGTTCAGCCGTGAGATTGAGCATAACGAGGAGAATCTGGGTACGCTGCTGGAACAGTTCTGGCAGACGGAGGGCCTTTCCCTGTCCGCTCTGCTGGCGGCCTTCGGCGGATAGGTCCACCTTTGTGCGACCTGCTTGTCCACCGCAGATCTTTTTGTCAAAAACATTGAAATTGCACAAAAGCTATTGACTTATCTCCAATATCATTATATATTATAGACACAAAGAGGGAGAGAAAACCCTCGATGGGAAACCCTCTTTCTTCGCCGGAGAGCGTTACCGGAAGGTCAAATACGAAGCACATCATTTATGGGATCGCGTGAGACATGAATTCTGTACGCACGGTGCTTCATGGATTGGCAGGCAGTGTTTCAGCTCTCAACGGCAGATAGATGGAAGTAGAGGTAACCGTATTGAAAGAAATTCAGCAGAAGTAGCCCCCGTTTGTCGTTGGAACAAGCGGGGGCTGATGCTTTTTATAGGAGCCTACTGAGGAAGGTCAGAGAATTGTTTTGCCTTAATTTTTGTGGGAACGGACGGAGATTTCAGCAGACGTCCGCCTTTTATTGGAAACTTCATCAAATTTCAGGGAGGGGGTTGACATTCCGAACTTCCGCGCCTATAATACGGCACAACAAGGAAATCACAGCAAACCTATGACGGAGAGCAGTACCCAGTCAGGATGACCTTTCAGAGAGTTCCGGGCGGTGAGATCGGAGCGGGAGTCGGCTGGCGAATGGACTTCGGAGGGCGGTCCGAACGGGAAACCAAGTAGAGACCGACGGGAATCCCACCCGTTATCCATCGGGGCGCGTATGATGGTACGCGTAAGCGAGCGGACGTATAAACGTCAATTTGGGTGGTATCGCAGAAGCATCAGCTTTTGTCCCATGAGTGGGGCGAAGGCTGTTTTTTTATTTCCGTTTGGCCCCGGCACAGCCAAAACGGTCATCTGCCACTCAAACATTTTATATTTTGGAGGAAACCAAAATGAAGAACAACATGATGAAGAAGTTCCTGACCATGACTCTTGCCTGTGCCATGACCCTGTCTCTGGCTGCCTGCGGCAGCAAGGCCGAATCCCCCGCCGACAGTCCTGCCGACCAGAACACCGCCGCACCCACTGAAAGCGACGCCAAGACCTATAAGGTCGCCGTCATCAAGCAGCTGGACCACGCCTCTCTGGACGAGATTGCCAACGCCGTCACTGCGGAGCTGGATCAGATCTCCGCCGATAAGAATGTGAAGATCGAATACGAGGTCACCTCTGGTCAGGGCGACCAGACCATTCTCAAGCAGTTGAGCGATCAGGCCATTGCCGACGGTGTGGATGCCATCATCCCCATCGCCACCACCGCCGCTCAGATCGCCGCCCTCTCCGCCGAGGAGACCAAGACCCCTGTGGTCTACGCCGCAGTCTCCGACCCGGAGACTGCCAAGCTGACCGGGATCGGCTATGTCACCGGCACCAGCGACGCCCTGAATACCGATTTCATCATGGATATGATGTTCGCCCAGAATCCCTCTGTCGCAAAGGTGGGCCTGCTGTACTCCCTGTCTGAACCCAACTCTGCCAAGCCCATTGCCGACGCCAAGGCCTATCTGGATACTAAGGGCATCGAGTACGTTGAACAGACCGCCAATACCAACGATGAAGTAGTTGCTGCCGCCTCCGCCCTGATCGCCGCCGGTGTGGATGCCGTGTTTACCCCTACCGATAACGTCATCATGGCCGCAGAACTGGCTATCTATGAAGATCTCGCCAAAAACGGCATCCCCCACTACACCGGCGCTGACTCCTTCGTCCGCAACGGCGCCTATGCCACCTGCGGCGTGAACTACACCGACCTGGGCACCCAGACCGCTGACCTGGCCTACACCGCCATGACCGAGGGCATGGATGGCATGGAGGACTACTACCTGATGGACGGCGGCATCATCACCGTCAACACAGACACCTGTGCCCTCATCGGCAAGCAGGCCGACTACGCCTGCTTCAACAGCATGGGCGAGGTGGTAGAGGTCACCACCACCAAGGACTGATCCAGTCAAATTCCCCGCCCCGCTCCCCCGGCCTGCTGCCGGGGGCCGCGGCATGAAAGGAGCGCATTCTCTTGCTGATGATCACACAAACCGCTCTGGAACTGGGCTTTTTATACGCTTTGGTGGCCATGGCCCTGTTTCTGAGCTTCCGGATCTTGAACATCGCCGATATGACCACCGACGGTTGTTTTGTCCTTGGGGCGGCGGTCTCTGTCACGCTGGCCGCCGGGGGACACCCGATCCTGGCCATTCCTGCCGCCATGCTGGCGGGCAGCTGCGCCGGATTCGTCACCGCTTTTTTGCAGACTCGCTTGGGGATTCCCTCCATTCTGGCGGGCATCGTCACCAACACGGGCCTGTACACCGTCAATCTGATGGCGATGGGCTGGAAAGCCAACCAGAGCCTGCTGGGCGGCAGCACGATCTTCACCCTTCTGCGGGACAGCGGCATCGGCAGTGATTGGTACGAGCTGCTGCTGGCGGCTTCCGTCACCGTTCTGGCAGGCGTGCTGCTGCTGGCATTTCTGAAAACACGCATGGGCCTTTCCATCCGGGCCACAGGCGATAATCCCGACATGGTGCGGGCCTCGTCCCTGAACCCGGCGTTCACCGTCACGGTAGGACTGTGCGTATCCAACGCCCTGACAGCCCTTTCCGGGGCCATGGTGGGCCAGTATCAAAAGACGGTGGACATCAACTCCGGCACCGGCATCGTGGTCATCGGCCTGGCCTGCCTCATCATCGGTGAAACGGTTCTGGGCCGCCGGACCGTTACCAAGGGCGTGCTGGCGGTGATGATCGGCTCCGTGATCTACCGGTTTATCTACGCCGTTGTCTTTTACACCAAGGTTGTACCGGTGGAGTGTCTGAAGCTGCTGACGGCCGTCATCGTGGCTCTGGCCATTGCAGCTCCCAGCATCCGAAAGTGGGCGGCCTTCCAACAGCGGAAGCTGGCCGCTGGAAAGGGAGGGAACTGACATGCTGGACCTTCAACACATCTCCAAGACCTTCAATCCCGGCACCGTCAATGAGAAAAAGGCCATCACGGACCTGTCTCTCCACTTGAACAAGGGAGAATTTGTCACGGTGATCGGTTCCAACGGCGCAGGCAAGTCCACCCTGTTCAACGCCATCGCCGGCAGCTTTTATGTGGACGATGGCGCCATCACCGTAGGCGGTCACAATATGACCTTTCTGCCTGAATACAAACGGGCAAAGCGGATCGGCCGTTTATTTCAGGACCCTCTGAAAGGGACTGCCCCCAATATGACCATCGAAGAAAATCTGGCGCTGGCAGCGGGAAACGGCGGTTGGTTTTCCCGCTTGACCCAGAAGGACCGGGCCCGTTTCCGCGATCGGCTGGCCCTCCTGAACATGGGACTTGAGGACCGACTGAATCAGCCGGTAGGGCTGCTCTCCGGCGGCCAACGGCAAGCATTAACGCTGCTGATGGCGACCATGAATCCCCCCTGGCTCCTGCTTCTGGACGAGCATACCGCCGCCCTGGACCCCGGCACAGCGGAAAAGGTACTGGAGCTGACGAAGCGGATCGTGGCGGAGGGGAACATCACCTGTCTGATGGTAACGCACAACATGCAGCAGGCTTTGGAACTGGGGACCCGGACATTGATGATGGCTGACGGCCGGATCGTGCTGGACGTTTCCGGCGCTGACCGGGCGGGCATGACCGTAGAGGATCTGATCCACCGGTTCAAGGCCGGCACCGGCAAGACCCTGAGCAATGACCGGATGCTGCTCTCCTGAACTTAATGATAGAAAAGCACCCGTTTCGTAAAGAAACGGGTGTTTTTTTGCCAGAAAAGTCCCTATTGTTTTATTGTTTCAGGATTTTTCGTTTACTTTTTGCTCTCAGCAACAGCAACGGCCACAGCCACAGTCGCACCGACCATGGGGTTGTTGCCCATGCCCAGGAAGCCCATCATCTCCACGTGAGCGGGGACGGAGGAAGAACCGGCAAACTGAGCGTCGGAGTGCATACGGCCCATGGTGTCGGTCATGCCGTAGGAAGCGGGGCCAGCGGCCATGTTGTCAGGGTGCAGAGTGCGGCCCGTACCGCCGCCGGAGGCCACAGAGAAGTACTTCTTGCCCTGCTCGATGCACTCCTTCTTATAGGTACCGGCTACGGGGTGCTGGAACCGGGTGGGGTTGGTGGAGTTGCCGGTGATGGACACATCTACACCCTCGTGGTGCATAATGGCCACGCCCTCCCGGACATCATCGGCGCCGTAGCAGCTGTTGCAGCAGTGGCTTATGCTGTATACCGTTTCTTCTTTGCACAGGATTATCTGGAAGACTTCGAGGATGACTTCGAAGATGAAGCAGATGACGTGGAAGAGGATGATGACGACTTCTTCGAGGATGAAGGAGAGAACTAACCCATGAAAAAAGGACAGGTATATGAAGGATCTGTTGTAAGGGTCGATTTTCCCAACAAAGGGATCGTCTGTGTGGGAGATGAGACTGCTGTAGTCAAGAACAGCCTGCCCGGACAGAAAGTCAAGTTCTCGGTGAATAAAGTGCGCAAAGGGAAGGCGGAAGGAAGGCTTTTGGAGGTGACGGAAAAGTCACCTCTGGAAACCGGCCGGACGTGTTCCCTTTTTGGGTTGTGCGGCGGATGTACCTATCTGTCTATTCCCTATGAAGAACAGCTGAAAGTCAAGGAGGAACAAGTAAAACGCCTGCTGGACAGTGTGTTAAACAAGCAGGAGGAAGCCTGGGCTTTTGAGGGCATCAAGGGCAGCCCGAAGGCTTA
>OIEA01000713.1_pt1 | contig 13772 bp, 11 predicted proteins | sample 1581631 | NCBI WGS metagenome assembly OIEA01 (sample SAMEA3882526, study PRJEB24775) | human gut metagenome | biome: human-associated habitat; feature: intestine environment; material: feces | place: Netherlands | collected 2009/2010
GTCGTATTCGATGGAATCCGACCGGCCCTTCCATATGCCATTCCAGTTCTAGAGGTCAGTTATCTTGCGCGGCACGCAGTTTCATGTCGAGCACCACACGGGTACCACCACCGCGACGTGGCTCCCAATGCACCGTTCCGCCAAAATCATTGGTGACGAACGTGTTGATGATCTGTGTTCCAAGCCCTGATCCGGAAGAGCGAGCCATGCCATCATGCTCCTCATCCGCCAAGCCGGTGCCATCATCCTCCACCACCACGTTGAGGTTATTGCCACCGCGGCCCACGGAAATCGTGATATGTCCTTCCTTACGTCCTTCGAAACCGTGTTCCACCGAATTGGTGATCAGTTCGGTAAGCACCAACGATAGCGGCGTGGCATCCTGTGCCGGCATCATGCCGAATTTGCCTACGAAATCGACATCGATGTGCTGGTCGCGCATCGTAGCCAAATCGACGGCCATCTTAAGCAGGTTGGAAATGACCTTGTCATAGTCGACGATCTCATCGGCGGTCTGGCTCAATCCCTCATGCACCATGGCGATGGTCTGCACGCGGCGCTGTGCTTCCTTGAGCTCCTTTTTGACCTCTTCGGACTTGGTCTTGCGCGCCTGCAAGCGCAGCAACGCGGATACCGCCTGAAGATTGTTCTTCACACGATGGTGAATCTCGGAAATGGTGGCGTCCTTGGTCTGCAATTCCTTCTCGCGGCGGCGCAATTCGCTGACGTCACGGCACAGCACGATACCACCCACGCGACCATTGGCGTCCATCAACGGCAGAGAGCGCATGGACACCGCGGCTTTGTTGGCGTCCAATTCGGAATCCACCGCGGCTTTGCCGCTCAGTACCAATGGCAGCGTTTCCAGCACCGGATCGTTCTCATGCAGCAGTTTGGTGCCGATCTCGCTCAGATACTCCCCCTGCATGGTGCTGACCGATCCCAAACGACGGAAACAGCTGATGGCGTTCGGAGACGCGTATCGGACGATGCCGTCGACGGTGAGCACGATGAAGCCATCCGCCACACGTGCGTTATGGCGCTGGTTCATAACCGGGTTACGGTACGGGAACTGGCCGCGCGGAATCATCTCATACAGCTGTTTGCCGGCGCTGATGCTTTCGGACTCATAACGGCCGTTCGATTCGCGTGTGGCCATGTTGGTCTCGCGGACCACCAAGCCAAGCGTCTTGCCATTATGACGCACCGGGGCGTACACGTTGCAGACCTTGGCCTTGCCGACCGTACGCAGTTTCGAGGAGCGGAACACCGATTCGGAGTCCATGGCCGCGTCAAGCTCGGCGCACAGGGATTCCGGGACGACGTTGCCGACCACATCCTCGGCTCTCAGACTCATCACCGTGGACGGACGGCATTGCTCGGCAATGATGTACTTGCCCTCGCCGTTCTGCAGGATTAGCAGCAAGTCGGCGAAACTCAAATCGGCAATCACCTGCCAATCGGCCACCAACTGGTGCAACCATTCACGATCGTCGTCACCGAAATCCGGACGGGTCATCAGGATATGTGAGAAATCAGCCATGCAACCATAATACGCATCAATGGCGAGGTTGCATACCATATGCCCACGTATAATGCGGAAACGCCGATTGACATATCCGACGGTTACGCTAACGTAGGTTACGGTTCCGTAACTTATAGTGGAGGCATCCGATGGCGAAACCTACAAACGCAGAAATCGAGGCGAAACGCGCGGTCATCGCCGAAGCACGCGAGCAGGCCCTGCAGGCGAAAGCTGAGACCATTCGCGTGAAGGCGCACAATAAGGCCGAGAACATTCGACGCAAGGCGGATGCAAAAGCCAAACGTGCCATCGCCAAAGGCGAAGCCCATGCCGCAAAAATCGAAGGCATCGTCCCCGCCGAAATCGAACGCAAAATCAGACTCGACGTGCATGGCAGGCCAAAGCCGCTCCTGCGTGGCTGGATCCACGCCATCGCCACTCCCCTGGCTCTTGCCGCGGGCATCGTGCTGATCTGCCTCGCTCATGGCACCGGGCTCAAATGGGCGTGCGCCGTGTTCATGACCTGCTCGCTGGTACTGTTCGGCAATTCCGCCTGTTATCATCTGGGAGATTGGTCACCACGGGTTACCGATGTGCTCCGTCGCATCGACCATATGAACATCTTTTTGCTGATCGCCGGCACTTATACGCCCGTTTCCTTCGCGCTCACGCCATTCTGGCGTGATTCCATCATCGCGGGCATGTGGATCTGCACCACGGTGGCGCTCATCATCCATGTCATCTGGATCAGCGCGCCTCGCTGGCTTTATGTTCTTGTCTATATTATTTTCGGCGTGTCCGGCGTCGCGTTCATGGGATTGTTCTGGATGTCCCCCTATGCCGGACCTACCGTGGTGATACTGCTGTGTGCCGGCGGCGCCTGCTATATCGCCGGAGCCATCGTGTATGCGCTGCGCAAGCCCGACCCCTGGCCGAAGGTGTTCGGCTTCCATGAGATCTTCCATACCGGAACCGTGGCGGGATACGCCTGCCACATGGTGGCCATCTACATGGTGATCGTGCAATTGTGGCCCTAAGGCGTAATCAACCCCACATGGACAAAACAAAATAAGCCCGTCCCCTCATCGTACGAATGCGATGGAGGAACGGGCTGTTGTTTTCGTCACACGTATGTCAGGCGAGCGGCTTGGCTTCCTTGATGGTCACGGAAATCTCACGGCCGTTCGGAGCGGTATAGGTCACCGTATCTCCGGCATGAGCGCCATTGATGGCGGCGCCAATCGGCGATTCAGGACTGATGATGCTGTAATCCGTGGCGATGGACAGGTCTCGCGTGCCAAGCACGTACACCATTTCACGTCCGTTGACTTCAAGGGTCACTAGGGATCCGTCACCGACCTCACCGGCCTTGGGCGCAGTCAGAATCTTCGCATTGCGCAGTTTGACGGTCAGTTCGTCGATGCGTCCCTGATTCACGCGCTGCGCCTCACGGGCAGCCTGATAGCCGCCGTTCTCGCTCAAATCGCCTTCGGCACGCGCCGCGGAGACCTTGGACAGAATCTCGTCACGGTACTCGCCCTCACGCCAGGCGAGTTCTTCTTTCATCTTGTCGTACGCCTCCTGCGTCAGCAGGATCGTCTTTTCTTCGGCCATGTTATCCTCCTTGACCTTGGAAGAATGATACCCGTCAATCAGCGGGTGGAGATGATGTCGATCACGAACACCAGCGTGTCCTCGCCGCCGATGCCGGCCTGCGGAACACCACGGGAGCCATAACCGTACTCCGGCGGAATGGACACCACCAGGCGGGAACCGACGTTGTGTCCCGGAACGGTCTGATCCCAGCCCTTGATGACCTGTCCCACACCGATGCCGAACGTGGCCGGCTGGTGACGGTCGAAGCTGGAGTCGAACGGGGTGTCCTTGCCCCAGACCACACCATGGTAGTTGACGGTGACGGTGTCTCCACGGCGGAACATCGGGCCATTGCCTTCAAAGAGCTCCACGACCTTCAGGCCGGCGGGAGCGATCTCAGTCGGGAATTCGATGGTCGGGCGATCGCCGAATTCGGCATTGACAACAGGCATTTCAGATGCCATGGTGAACCTCCTTGAAAAAACACAGTGTCACCAAGATTAGCACCATCCATCGCTAGCATTCAACAACATTGACCGCAAGACCGCCTTTCGACGTCTCCTTGTACTTGGCCATCATGTCCTCGCCGGTGTCCTTCATGGTTTTGATGGCTTGGTCAAGACTCACGATATGCGTGCCGTCGCCCAGCATGGCCATACGGACCGCGTTGATGGCGGTATTGGCCGCCATGGCGTTGCGTTCGATGCAGGGAATCTGCACCAGACCACCGACCGGATCGCAGGTCAGTCCCAGATTGTGCTCGATACCGATTTCCGCGGCATTCTCCACTTGGTGAGGCGTGCCGCCCATCACGGCGCACAGCCCCGCCGCGGCCATGGAACAGGCTGTGCCGACCTCGCCTTGACATCCGACTTCGGCACCGGAAATGGACGCGTTGCGTTTGAACAAGTATCCAATCGCCCCTGCGGTCAGCAGGAACGTCACCACACCATCCTCATCCGCATGATCCACGAAATGCCAATAATAGTGGAGCACCGCCGGAATGACGCCAGCCGCACCGTTGGTAGGCGCGGTGACGATGCGTCCGCCTGCCGCGTTCTCCTCGGAAACCGCCAATGCGAACAGGTCGACCCATGCGGCGTCCGATGATTCGAGTACGGCGTCGGAGCGCCTGCCGTCCCGTTTGAGCACGTCGCTGTTGGATGCGAGCCTTGCATACATTTTTGGCGCCCTGCGGGGCACGTCAAGGCCGCCAGGCAGAACGGTTTGGTTGGTATTGCAACCGTGCTGCACGCAGCGGCGCATCACATGCCATACAGTGTCCAAATCGCTGCGCACCTGCACGGCGGACCGCATGGCCGTCTCATTGGCCCACACCACATCGGCCACACTCATGTGACGTTCATCGCACAGCGAGATCAGTTCGTCGCATGTGGTGAACGGATAGGGCATGTCCATATCGATATCGGTTGAGGAATCGTCGGTCTGATCGGCGAAGGCCGTTCCCGCAGGGGGTTTCTCATGGATGCCGATCATCAGGTCGTCGGCGTCGCCTTGTCTGACGAATCCACCGCCAATGGAATACCAGACCTGTTCATCGATGAGATTGTTCTGCCGGTCGAAGGCTTGGAATCGCATGCCGTTGGGATGGGCCGCCATGCGGTGCCATACATCCATCACCACATCGCGTCCGTAATCGAAATCGATGCGATGCGTGCCGTTGAGCATCAGCTCGCCGCCTGCCTCGCATTCCATACGGATATTACTCATGTGATCGGTATCGACGGTTTTAGGTACGTTGCCTTCCAAGCCCGCCACCGTGGCGCGATCGGTACCGTGCCCAAGACCGGTCAGGGCGAGCGAACCATACAGTACCGTTCGCACGCGGCCGACCCGGTTCAGTATGCCGTCACGTTCAAGGGAGGCAGCGAATCTGCTGGCCGCGACCATCGGTCCTACGGTGTGCGACGAGCTGGGGCCGACGCCGATGGTGAACATCTCCAGAATGCTGAACATGTATATTGCGCTCTCTTTTCCGCGTCTTAGCCGTCACGCCGCGTAAAGCACGCTGAACATGCGAATCATGATGAGTAGGCCGATGATGGCAATGACGATTTCCGCGATAAGCAGAATTATCGCAACGGTTTTGCGATTGCCGAGTTTGACGTCGAGCAGTTTTGCGAAAAGGAAAGCGACGAAGCCCAAGGCTGCTCCGTTCAGCGCGATCGCGCCGACCTGGCCGTTGGTAAGAACGCTTTCCCCGACCTTGGCGAGTATCGAATTGATGGTGGCGGTGAACACCAGCAGGCTCCATACGCCGTATCCAATCAATCCTACCGCCGCATAGCCGAACGGGCGGAATTGTTCCTTGAGTTTGAAAGTGAACGATTCGGCGCACCACAACAATGCGAAGCCCACGACGAAGGTGAACGCCACGGCAAGGAATGCGGCTTCCAATGCCCACGGAACGAGTGCCAACGAATGGTCCATCAAGGTAAAGTACAGCGGAGAACATGCGATTTCGCCGATAGCGAGCACGCCGGCAACGATAATCGCCTGCGCAAGCATCAGGGGGATTTCAGTGGCGGGCTGTTCGATTACAGGCTTGATGTCTTTCGAAGTCATGCGTCATCCGTTTCAGTCGGTGTCATACGGTTTGTAATGTCCGACAGTGTACCTACGGAATGTTTCGGGAACGATATGCCACATTTTGCCTACACATTGCCCATATTTTTCCATAACCCACCGTGGAAAAGGGTTGAATCGCAGTGAATCGCGATGATGCCAAAACCGTTGGAGAATAAAGGAAAACCGCCATCTCTGGCGGTTTCCAAAAGTGCCTCCAGCGGGACTCGAACCCGCAATCCGAAGAGGTCGATTTTAAGTCGACTGCGTATACCGATTTCGCCATGGAGGCTTTGCGCCGGCCAGAAGAAAAAGCCGACGCCAAGCTATTATGCCACGTCAGCGCGCAGCAAGCAATCTCTTGCCGTAATCCAGCACGATGCCGTCCAACAGACCATGCTCGCTGGCCATGAAGGAGTCGATGCGCTGGCCATGATCCTCATATGCGGCTTCAGACACCTTGGCAAGCACACGGTTCCACACCAATGCGCCGCCGCCGACCACATCGACGCGTCCGGGATGAATGGTCTTGTAGGTCAGACGCTCCTCACGAGGCATGTGCAGGAACCGGTTGTCAACGGCATAGGCATCTTCCAGCGTGCAGCGTGCGCCGTCCACGGCGGTGTGGTCGTATTCCGTCAATCCCATAGCCAATGCGGTCATGGTGGTGACCGTTCCGGACACGCCGATGATGGTGTGGGTCTTGCCGGCGGGAACGATCTTGAACGCCTCGTCGATATGCGCGTCGATATCCGCGACCGCCTCGGCGATCTGCCCCTCGGTCGGCGGGTCGTTTTTCAGATGACGCTCCGTCATACGGACAGACCCGATATTCATGGAGAACGCGGCCTGCACCTGCGTGCTCGGATGGGTGACGCCGTCGCCTCCCAGCACCAGTTCGGTGGAACCTCCGCCCAAATCTACCACCAGATAGGGGGCCTCGACCTCGCGATGGACGATGCTGGTGGCACCAAGGAAGCTTAAATCCGCTTCCTCCGTGCCTGGAATGACTTCGGGACGCACACCCAAGATCTTCTCGATGTTGTCTTCGAATTCCTCACGGTTCTCGGCATCACGGGTGGCCGATGTGGCCACGAAGCGGATGCCGTCCACGGGATGTTCGGCAAGCACGCCGGCGAATTCTCGGGCGGCCTCATAGGCGCGCGCCAACGCCTCGTCGGCGAAGCGATGGGTTTTGTCCACGTCCTGACCGAGACGAATCACCCGCAGGATGCGCGGAACGATGTCTTCCACACCGTCCTCGCTCACACGCGAGACTTTCAGACGAATCGAATTCGTGCCGCAATCAATACCGGCAACGGTTACCGACTTCATTACTCCCACCTTCTACTCTTCGTTTTCCACTGCGCAACGGCATACGGCCGGATCGAACTCATGTTTGATGGCGGACAGGGCCATATCACCGATGGGGTTGGCGCCCTCACCCATCACCAGCGTCTGGGCCAACAACGCGTGCAGGCATTTGACACGCACCGGCATGCCGCCGGCACTGGTGCCTTCGATGTGTTCCTCGCTGTCTTCCAAGGCCAAAGCGATTTCATGGCGGAACGCGAGGTACAGTTCGTGGGCACGTTCGTATCCGGCACGCAGATCCTCGTTTTCGGCCAGCATATCGTTGTATTCCTTCATCTTGCCTTCGGCTTCGATGTGGGAGATGGCCTTCACCGCTTCGGGCCCGGTCAGATAGCAGGTCGTCGGGAACGGGACACCGCCTGGAAGCAACGGCCGGGTGACCACAGCCAAAGGCCGGCCGCATACGCAACGGGCTCCGACGGCGACCATGCCGCGCGGGTAACGTCCAAGCTGACGCTCCACCACGGCGATATCATGTTCGGTGGCGGGTTGGGCAAGCACTTTGTCCGCCAAACCCTTGGCCTGTTCGATAATCGTCATGTCCATGTCACTCCTGTCCGTCTTCCGACGGCTGCTGACCGTCCTGTTGCGATTGGCCAGTCTGTTGTTGACTGTCCTGTTTGTCTTCTTCGCCGGCATGCTGCGACTGTTTCGTCGAGTCGGCCTTCACGGGATCCGACCGATCCGCCTGCTTGAAGGAATATGCAAGTTCCTTATACCACGGCAGGGCGGTTTTCGGTGATTCGTCGTATGTCGTCCCTTTTTTCGGCTCGCTCTTGCCGGTCACCGCTTCGGGATGCTCGACACGAATCGCCTGTTCGCCGGGGAAGACGAATCCCAAACGATCCCTGGCCTGGGCGGTGACATACGCCTTGTCATCCCATCTTGCGATATCGTTCTCCAGCTCGCGTTTCTGCGCGACCAACGCCGCTTCCTGTTTTTTCAGTCCGTTAAGCTCTGCCAGATTCAACGCATAGGTATGGAATGTCGATGCCAACTGGATGGTTCCCAAAGCCACGATGAACAATGCCACGAAGAACGCGACCGGGCCGGCGCCGCCGCGTTGTGATGGTTTTTTTCGTGCCTTCGAACTCATAGCAACGAAAATACCCGTCGCGTTCGACTTGGAACACGACGGGTATTTCTATGTCAACGCATTCATGATGCGCTGGCTACGCTCACTCAGCGATGTACTTCTTGCAGGCCTTGAAAGCGCTGTAGCCGGCGTACTGAGCGGTGGAGCCGAGCTCCTCCTCAATCTCGAGCAGGCGGTTGTACTTGGCGATACGCTCGCCACGAGCCGGGGCACCGGTCTTGATCTGGCCGGTGTTCTTTGCCACAGCCAGGTCGGAGATGGTGGTGTCCGGGGTCTCGCCGGAACGGTGGGAAACCATGGAGGTGAAGCCGTTCTTGGTGGCCAGCTCGATGGCGTCGAGGGTCTCGGTGACGGTGCCGATCTGGTTGAGCTTGACCAGCAGGGAGTTGGCGGCGCCGAGCTTGATGCCCTTGGCCAGACGTGCCGGGTTGGTGACCAGCAGGTCGTCGCCGACGAACTGCAGGCGATCGCCGAGCTTGGCGGTGATGGCCGCCCAGTCGTCCCAGCCTTCTTCCTGGAACGGATCCTCGATGGAGACGATCGGGTACTCGTTGATGAGGTTCTCGTAGAAGTCGAGCATGTAGCCGGCCTCACGGTCGTCGCCTTCGAAGTGGTACTTGCCGGTCTCCTTGTTGTAGAACTCGGAGGAAGCCACGTCGAGGGAGATGCCAATCTGCTTGCCCGGCTCGTAGCCGGCGGCGGAGATGGCGTCCATGATGTAGTTCAGGGAGTCCTTGTTGGACTTCATCTTCTGAGCGAAGCCGCCCTCGTCGCCGAGGCCGGTGTTCAGGCCCTGCTTCTTCAGGACGTTCTTCAGGGTGTGGTAGACCTCGACGCCAGCCTGCAGAGCCTCGCTGTAGGTGTTGAAGCCGTACGGGGAGATCATGTACTCCTGGATGTCGGTGGCGAAGTCAGCGTGGGCGCCACCGTTCATGATGTTCATGACCGGCAGGATGTGGCCGTTGGTGCCGCCGATGTAGCGGTACAGCGGCTGATCCGCGGACTCGGCGGAAGCGTACAGAGCGGCCAGGGACACGCCGAGGATGGCGTTGGCGCCCAGACGGCCCTTGTTCGGGGTGCCGTCGAGCTCGATCATGGTCTCATCGAGAGCGCGCTGATCGGAAGCGTCCATGCCGATGACCTTCGGAGCGATCTCCTCGTTCACGGCCTTGACGGCGTTGAGCACACCCTTGCCCTGGTAAACGGACTTGTCGCCATCGCGACGCTCCCAAGCCTCGGCTTCACCGGTGGAAGCACCGGACGGAACGAGGCCCAGGCCCTGAGAACCGTCATCGGTGTCAAGAACGACCTCGACGGTCGGGTTGCCGCGGGAATCGAGAATCTGACGCGCGTAAACGCTTTCAATTACTGCCACAACTACTCCTTATAAACGTTAGGTTGTGATGACAATGCCAAGAATAGTGCGATTTATGGACGTATGCCAAACTTTGCCCGCATGTTCCATGTGAACGCTCACACTCTTTTTTGCATCCCATTGTCATTGACGCGGTGTCGGTTTCCAGTCCAGATCGTCAAGCAATTGACTGGTCCATCCGACCACTTCGTCCGAGCTCATCGGCTTGGAACCAAGCGAGCCTGCGAATGGAGCCGGTACCAGATACGTCTTGGTCAACGGCCGGTACTGGATGCCTTTGTAGATTCTGGCCATGCGCATCTGCACGGATTCACGCGGCTCGAACTTCGACACGCGCACGTTGCGTCCTTGCGCGATGATCTCGGAAATGCCGAGCTTACGCGCCTTGAACCGCAACCGCGCCACGTCGAACAGCGCCTCGAAATCGACGGGCGGCTTGCCGTAACGGTCGGTGAGTTCGTCGCGCAGCTCGTCGAGATCGTCTTCGGTGCGTGCGGAGGCGAGTTTCTGGTACGCTTCCAATCGCAGTTTGTCCGAATCGATGTAGTCGACGGGAATGGACGCCTCGATCGGCAGGTCGATGGTGACGGCAACCGATTCCTTGCGTTCCGGCTCCTTGTACTGTTCGACCGCTTCGGACACCATACGCACGTACAGGTCGAAGCCGACGCCTTCGATATGGCCGCTCTGCTCATCGCCCAGCAAATTGCCGGTGCCGCGCAATTCAAGATCCTTCATGGCTACGTCGAAGCCAGAGCCGAGCGCGGTGTTATGCGCGATGGTGGCGAGCCTGTCATGCGATTGCTGGGTCATCGGCTTGGTCGGATCATACAGGAAGTACGCATACGCGCGCTCACGTCCACGACCGACGCGGCCACGCAGCTGATGCAATTGGCTCAAGCCGAAGCGGTCGGCATGGTCGACGATCAGCGTGTTGGCGTTGGAGATATCAAGGCCGGTTTCGATGATGGTGGTGCATACCAGCACGTCGATGTCGCGATGCCAGAAGTCGCGGATCACACCGTCAAGCTGTTTCTCCCCCATCTTGCCGTGGGCTATGCCGACATGCGATTCGGGCACGAGCTCGTGGATTTTCGCCGCGACGGAGGAGATGTCCTGCACACGATTGTGCACGTAGAACACCTGCCCACCACGCAACAGCTCGCGCCGGATGGCGGCGGTGACCTGCGCGTCCTCGTAAGCGCCGACGTAGGTGAGCACCGGCAGGCGATCCTCCGGCGGCGTGGCCAGCGTGGACATTTCGCGGATACCGGTGACAGCCATTTCCAACGTGCGCGGGATAGGCGTTGCCGACAGGCTCAGCACGTCCACATTGGTGCGCAACGCCTTGAGCGTCTCCTTGTGCTCGACGCCGAAACGCTGTTCCTCGTCGATGATGACGAGTCCCAGATCCTTGAACTTGATCTTCGGATTGAGCAGCTTGTGCGTGCCGATGACCACATCCACGGAACCGTCTTCAAGCCCCTTGATGGTCTCGTTAATCTCCTTGGTGGTCTGGAATCGGCTCATGGCAGCCACGTTCACGGGGAAGCCTTCGAAACGTTCGGTGAAAGTCTCGAAATGCTGTTGCACGAGCAGTGTGGTCGGCACGAGCACGGCCACCTGCTTGGAATCCTGCACCGCCTTGAACGCGGCGCGCACCGCGATTTCGGTTTTGCCGAAGCCCACATCGCCGCAGATCAGACGGTCCATCGGAATGGGTTTCTCCATATCCGACTTGACCTCGTCGATGGTGGTGAGCTGGTCGGCCGTCTCCTGATAGGGGAAAGCGTCCTCCAGCTCCTTCTGCCACGGCGTGTCCTTGCTGAAGGCATAGCCTTTCGTACGCTGGCGTGCCGAGTAGAGCTTGACCAGATCCTCGGCGATCTCATGCACATGCTTGCGCGCCTTGGCTTTGGTGGCGGCCCAGTCGGAACCGCCCAGCTTGTTGAGTTTCGGCGTTTCGGCGCCGATGTATTTGCTGACCTGGTCGAGCTGGTCGGTGGGGATGAACAGTTTGTCCGCCGGCGCGCCTCGTTTGCTGGGAGCGTATTCGATGACCAGGTATTCGCGGGTGGTCTGGTTCTCGCCTTTGCCGATGGTACGTTGGCGCATCTCGACGAACCGGCCGATGCCATGCTGTTCGTGCACGACGTAATCGCCCGTTTTGAGTTCCATCAGGTCGATGGCCTTGCGGCGGCGTTTCGGCGTTTTCGCCTGTCCTGCGGCGGATGTGCGGCCGGTCAGGTCGCGTTCGGTGAGCAGGGCGATTTTCGCGGCGTCGTCCACGAAACCGTCGATGGCGCGCGATCGGACGCAATCGAAATTCGCGATGCCGGTTTCGTTGATCGCACGCTTCAGTCGGGTGAGTGTGCCTTGGGCCGCGGCCGTGATCGTCACCGCATAGCCGGCGTCGAGCAGTCCTTCGATGCCGGAGGCCGCTTTGTTTTCGTCACCGCGGTATTCACCGGGTTTGGTGGCATCAAGTTGGATGTGGCCTTCCCGGGTGGCGTCGACGCCGAAGCTGGTGAGTTTCCACACGTCATGTTTGGAGAAGACGAGTGCGGAGATGGTTTCCTCGAAATCGTAGAAATTCGCCTGGTCGAAGGTGATCGGCGCTCCGGCGCCATGTCCGGATGCGGCGACATGCCAGCTTGCGGCAAGGAATTCGTTGGCGGTTTTCGCCAGATCGTCGGCGGCGCGACGAAGTTTTTCCGGGTCGGACAGCATGACCAGCGCATGCTTGGGCAGCATGCCCTGCACCGGTTCCATATCGTCGACCAGCGCGGGCAGCAGCGATTCCATGCCTTCCACCGGGATGGCGTTGGCGATGGATTCGAGCATGTCCTCGGCGTTGGGAATGGAGCCGATCAGCGATTTCGCACGTTGGCGAATCTGGTCGGTCAACTGCAGTTCACGGCATGGCGTGGCCCATACGGTGGAAATATCCTTACCGTAGGTGCGCTGGTCGGATGCGTGGAATTCACGTATGGTGTCGATCTCGTCGCCGAAGAATTCGATACGCACCGGATGCGGCAGAGTGGGCGGAAAAACGTCGATGATGCCACCGCGGACGGCGAATTCGCCACGGTCCATCACCAAGTCGACGCGCGTGTACGCGTTTTCCACCAGTTTGCGGGATGCTTCGTCAAGAGGCAGTTCCTCGCCTTGGGAGAACACGAGTGGTTCGACGTCCCCCAAGCCTGCGACCACCGGTTGGATGAGGGAGCGCACCGGCATGACCAGAATGCGGATGGGGCCGAACAGCGTGCTGCCCTCTTCGGGATGCTTCAGCCTGCGGAACACCGCCATGCGGCTTGCCACAGTGTCCGCGCGTGGTGAAAGCCGTTCATGGGGAAGGGTCTCCCATGCTTCAAGCTGCGCCACATCGTTTGGGTCTCCGTCATACCAGGAACGGATGGACTCCACGGTTTCCTCAGCTTCGCGGCTGGAGGCGACGACGAGCACGACCGGCTGTTTGCCCGCAGCGCCGGCTGCGAGCGCCGGGCGTAGGCCGTCCGGCACACCGACGGTGATGCTGGGGTCGATGTCTGATTCCGGTTCTTCGATTTCCCTGGCGATGAGCGCGCGGAAATCGTCATCGGTTTCCAGCACGTCGAGGATGCCGGCAAGCGAACCTGCGGTCGGCAGTTGCGGTGGTTGCGCCGGAGACGTCGGTTCAGCGGCCATTGAATCGCTCCTGGGCTTTGGCGAGACCGTCGAAGATGATGGTTTCGGCCGCGTCGGCACCGTCGGCGAGGAATTCGGGGAGCTGTTCGCGTTGGTCCGGTCCGAAGCCGCCCAGCACCCAGTTCACGGTGTTGTCGTGCGCGTGGGCTCCGCGTTGGGCGTGGCCGACGCCCATGCGCACGCGCGCGTATTTCGGGGTGCCGAGCGAACGGTCGATGGATTTGATGCCGTTGTGCCCGCCTGCGGAGCCGCCGGCTTTGACTTTGATTCTGCCGAAGTCGAGGTCCATGTCGTCGTGGATAACCACGATATGGTCCGGTTCGATCTGGTAGTAGGCGCTGATGGAGGCGACCGCGTTGCCGGATTCGTTCATGTAGGTGAGTGGCTTGGCGAGGAAGAATTTGACGTTGCGGCCGGATAGGTTCATCACGCCTTTGCCGAGCATGGCGAGTCCCTTGTGGTCGGAGAAGTTGACGGACCAGCGTTCGGCCAGCACGTCGGCGGTCATGAAGCCCATGTTGTGGCGGGGG
>OIEA01000776.1_pt1 | contig 12999 bp, 10 predicted proteins | sample 1581631 | NCBI WGS metagenome assembly OIEA01 (sample SAMEA3882526, study PRJEB24775) | human gut metagenome | biome: human-associated habitat; feature: intestine environment; material: feces | place: Netherlands | collected 2009/2010
AACAACAGGAAGCAAGGAGCTGGAATCCTATACAAGACTGACGGATTACGAAAGCCGGGTATATGCGCGCGTTCTGTCTATTGGCCAGGTGGCAGTTAATTGTGAAGAACTTGGATTCTCCGGACGTCATCTCATCTGTATGCAGGGACCGTTTTCTACGGAAATGAATCGTGCCATGTTAAAGGAATATGATATTGCTTATATGGTAACGAAAGAATCAGGACTTGCAGGTGGATACCCGCAGAAATGTCAGGCTGCACTAGAAGCCGGTGTGAAAATGGTTGTGATCGGAAGACCGGAAGAAGAAGAGGGAATGAATTTTGAAGAAATGTCCAAATTCCTTCAGAAAGAACTGGAACTGGATAATCACTGGAAAGTTACACTGGTGGGAATCGGTGCAGGTGCCAGAGACCAGGTTACACTGGAAGCAAAAAGATGCTGTCAGGAAGCAGAACTTCTGATCGGAGCAGGCAGGATGATCGAGGCAGTGGCAGAAGTCGGACAGACCATATATGAAGCATACCGCCCGGATGAGATCATTTCTTATATCAAAGAAAATCCGGAATATGAAAATGTAACGATTGCGTTGTCCGGTGATACAGGATTTTACAGCGGTGCGAAGAAGATTCTGGAATTGACGAAAGATGACCCACAGATTGAGACAAAAGTGGTGCCTGGAGTATCATCCATCATATATTTTGCATCAAAGCTTGGCGTAACATGGGAGGATGCGGCACTAGTAAGCCTGCATGGAAGAAAAGAAAATCTGATGGCGGTCATTAAGGAGAATAAAAAGGTATTCGCCCTTGTAAGTAATGCAGAAGAGATCCGTCAGATCCTGACAAAAATGACGGAATATGGAATGGGCGAAGTAACAGTCAGGATCGGGACAGAACTTTCTTATAAGAATGAAGAGATTCAGACAGGAACAGCAATATCACTGCTTCATTACAAAGGAGAGAATCTGGCGGTCCTTTATATTGAAAATGAATCCGGCGGCGAAAGCCCGGTGATTCCGGCAATTCCGGATGATACATTTGTACGTGGCGATGTACCGATGACCAAGGAAGAAGTAAGAAGCATTTCGATTGCTAAACTTAAGATTAAGAAGGATGCAGTTGTATATGATGTCGGAGCAGGAACAGGCTCTATTTCCGTAGAGGCCGCCATGGTTGCAACGCAAGGTAACGTCTATGCAATCGAACAGAAAGTGGAGGCGCAGGAACTGATCCGTGAAAATGCAAGGCGGATGCACGTGGATAATCTGCATGTGATAGAAGGTATGGCGCCGGAGGCACTGGAAGAACTGCCGGCACCTGATTGCGTATTTATCGGGGGCAGTAAAGGAAAGTTGTATGAAATCCTGGATGCTATCCGGAAGAAGAACCCATTTGTACGGGTGGTGCTCAATGCAATCTCACTCGAGACGATGATGCAGGTGTTAAAATATACGGAAGAGAATGAGATAGAAGAGGCAGAAGTCATTCAGGTAGCGGTAAGCCGTGCGAAAAAAGTGGGCAGTTATCATATGATGAATGGACAGAATCCGATCTATGTGATCAGCTTTACGAGCAGACCGGCAAAAAAGGAAGCAGATCCAGAAAATGAAGACGATTTCGTTCTGGAAGAAATCAATCTGGACGAGGTGGAACCGGAAGATATGACCGGAGATATTGTGGAGGATATTACGAAAGTGATCTCTGTAGGGGATCTGATACCGGAGAAAATCCGGGAAGAAATGGAGGAATCTGAGTAATGAAACTTCCTAGAATTCTGATTACTGCGATGAGAAGTGGCGCAGGTAAAACCATGCTGACCTGCGGAATATTGAAAGCAATGAAGATGCAGGAGATAAATCCTGCGTCTTTTAAGTGCGGGCCGGATTACATTGATCCAATGTTCCACAAGACTGTGATCGGCATCAGCAGCTATAATCTGGATTCCTTTTTGTGTGGAGAAAATGGAGTCAGAGAGATCCTGAAAAAAAATGGTGCCGGAGCAGATATTTCCGTAATGGAAGGTGTTATGGGATACTATGATGGGATCGCAGGGATCTCTTCAGAGGCGAGTGCTTATGACATTGCCAGAATTACCGATACCCCGGCTGTGATGATCCTGGACTGTAAAGGACTAAGCGTGTCTGCAGTGCCGTGTATCCAGGGGTTTTTGCATTATAAAGAAGACAGCCGTATCAAAGGCGTAATTCTGAACCGTTTGTCTCCGATGATGTATGGAAGAATGAAAGAGATGATCGAGGTGCGGACAGGAATCAAAGTCTACGGCTATGTTCCGGTTATGAAAGATTGTGCACTGGAGAGCCGTTATCTGGGACTGAAGCTTCCAAAAGAACGAAAAGATACGGAAGACAAACTCACAAGACTGGGAGAACAGATTCTGAAAAGTGTAGATATCGCAGGCCTTCTGGAACTGGCAGAAAATGCACCGGAGCTGCAGGAAAAGAAAACGCAAGGATATACATCAGAAATGGTAGAAAATTTGGCGGAAAATGCACAGTATAGTACAGAATCGGTTAGAACAAAAGATACGGTACGGATCGGGCTTGCAAGTGACGATGCATTCTGTTTTTTCTATCAGGATAATCTGGAACTGCTGCAGGAGATGGGAGCGGAACTGATTCCTTTTTCTCCTCTTTACGATAAGCAGATTCCGGAAAATCTGTCGGGACTTTTGTTCTATGGCGGTTATCCGGAACTATATGCAGAAGAACTAAGTAAAAATGAGTCAATGAAGACGAGTATTAAAAAAGCATTGAACGGCGGAATGCCATGTATCGCGGAGTGTGGAGGATTCATGTACCTGCAGGAATATATCAGAGATGAAAGCGGCACAGAATTTCCAATGGTTGGATTTTTAGAAGGGAAAAGTTATCCGACAGGTTCCTTAAAGCGATTCGGCTATGTTACCCTGACAGGGGGAAGAATATTCGGTAAAGAAGCAGGAGGTATCCCGGCACATGAATTTCATTATTATGATTCAGAAGTATGCGGGGAAGCATTTCTGGCGGAAAAACCAATGTCAAACCGTTCGTGGAAATGCATGATCAGTACCGATACGGTACTGGCAGGATATCCGCATATTCATTATTATGGAAATGAAAAGATTCCGGAGAACTTTCTGGAACAATGCAGAAGATGCAGGGAACAAGAGAAAAGAGCTAGGGAAAGAGATAGAACATAGAGAACAGAGAGGATAAAAGCATGGCAGAGCAAAGTTTAGAACAACTGGAACAGGAATTCCATCAGATCGTATCGGGCATTCATCCGGCAGATGTAGTAACGAAAGGAAATGCGCAGAAAAAGTGGAACTCCATTGCGAAACCGTTACACAGTCTGGGAAAACTAGAAGATCATATTATGCAGATTGCGGCACTGACCGGCGATACAGACGTGAATCTGAACCGGAAGGCGCTGATCGTGATGTGTGCGGATAACGGAGTGGTAGAAGAAGGTGTAACGCAGACAGGACAGGAAGTAACTGCAATTGTTGCAGAGAATTTTCTGACATGTAATACCAGTGCGGCGATCATGTGTAAAAAAGCCGGTGTAGACATCTTTCCCATCGATATCGGTATGGCAGCGGATACAAAAGTCCCAAGATATAAAACGGCAAATGGAACCGCAAATATGACCAAAGGTCCGGCTATGACAAGAATGCAGGCGTTACAGGCAATCTTAACCGGGATCCATCAGGTGAAGGAAAAGAAGGAAGCCGGATATAAGATCATTGCTACCGGAGAGATGGGAATCGGAAATACGACGACCAGCAGTGCTGTGGCTTCCGTACTTCTGGGAGACGAACCGGCAGAGATAACGGGACGGGGAGCAGGACTGACGAACGAAGGATTGGAAAGAAAAATACACGCGATCGAGAAGGCGATAGCGGTCAATCGTCCGAAATGGGATGATCCGGTGGATGTACTGGCAAAAGTAGGCGGATTCGATCTGGCGGGAATCACCGGACTCTATCTGGGAGGTGCTGTATATCGAATCCCGATTGTAGTTGATGGATTTATCTCAGCGGTTGCGGCACTTGCGGCCGTCAGAATCTGTGAGTGGGTCAAAGATGCGATGATTGTGTCACATGTCTCGAAAGAACCTGGAATGCAAAAGATCCTGAAAGAGTTACACATGGATGCACCATTGCATGCAGATATGTGCCTGGGTGAGGGAACCGGAGCTGTGGCATATCTTCCGGTGCTGGATCTTGCGGCAGAAGTGTATGGACGGATGAGTACATTTTCAGAAAATGACATCGAAGATTATAAAGAATTAGGTGAGAAAGAATGATACATCTGGTGACAGGCGGAAGCGGAAGCGGTAAATCTGAGTATGCGGAGAACTGGCTGACAGGCAGAAATAAGAAGGATGGTACTTACATATATATTGCAACCATGCAGCCATACACAGAAGAAACGATGAAAAAGATTGAAAGACATCACAGGCTGAGAGCCGGAAAAGGATTCCGGACATTGGAAAAATATACAGATCTATCAGAACTTGAGATACCAAAGAATAAGGGAATCCTTCTGGAGTGCATATCGAATCTGGTGGCCAATGAGCTTTACAGAGAAGATGGGACATTGAATGATTTAAAAGGAACAAAAGAAAAAGTATTGGCAGGAGTACGCAGACTGAGCAATTCTACGACACGTCTTGTAATTGTTACAAATGAAGTGAACGCAGATATAAACGGCTATAGCGAAGAGACGGAAAAATATCGGGAATGCATCGGAATGGTGAATCAAAGTCTTGCAGAGCTTGCAGATATAGTAACGGAAGTTGTGTATGGAATTCCGGTATGCATTCGTAAGGAGCAAAAGAAGTATGAAGAGTATAAAAAGAATATGGAATAGTTTCAAAATTGCGTTTTCCATGTACAGCAGGATTCCGATGCCGCGCAGCGAATGGACAGATGAAAATAAATCGTATGCAATGTGTTTTTTTCCATGGATCGGTGCGGTGATCGGGCTTTTGTCTTATGGAGTGTTTCGGTTTTCAAAATGGTTTGATGGGAATGGAGGAGGAAATTATTCCTTATTTTTTGTAATATTTCTGATCCTGATCCCGGTATTTATTACGGGAGGAATTCATCTGGACGGATTTCTGGATACACAGGATGCGCTGAGTTCCTGGCAGACGAAAGAGCGGCGTCTGGAAATACTGAAAGATTCCCACGCAGGAGCATTTGCTATCATTTCATGTACCGTCTATTTTCTGATGTATATTGGCGTGTATTCTTGTCTGAGTGTACGGAGTATGGAAGTGATCGCATATAGCTTCATGCTATCAAGAACATTGAGTGGACTGTCTGTAGTTACATTTCCACAGGCAAGGAAGAAAGGTATGGTGGCAGATTTTTCGGAAAGTGCATCGACCAGAATTACAAGAATGGTATTGGGCATTTATCTGATTGTACTGTGTTTCCTGATTCCACTGACCGGAGGGATCTGCGGAATCGGATGTGTGATCTCGGCAGGCGTGGTATTTGGATATTATTACCGGATGGCGATGAAGAATTTCGGCGGTGTGACCGGGGATCTGTGTGGATATTTCCTGCAGGTATGTGAACTTGTGATGGCGCTTGTCGTGGTAGTAGTGGATATCGTAGTAAAAAGCGGAATCATCAAATGATGAACAGGCTGGATAAAAGTGTGGAAAGAATGAAGAAAACAAGTGGCAGAAAGAAAACAGCAGAGAAATAGTAGAAAATAACAGAAAGATGAAAATACAGGATTGGAGGAAGGAAAAGAAGTCATGATCATGATAATAGGCGGCGCATATCAGGGAAAACTTGCATTCGCAAAGAAAATCTACCCAGATGTCACATGGGCAGACGGTGCGGTATGTACGGAAGAAGAACTATATAGCTGCGAAGGGATATATCATTTCCATCAGTATATCGAAAGAAAGATAAAGGAAGGAGAACCGATAGATGATCTTGCAGAAGAACTGATTCGGAAGAATCCGGAACTGATCCTGATCACAGATGAGATCGGATACGGGATCGTGCCGGTTGACCGGATGGAACGGGAATACAGAGAGCAGACCGGAAGAGTGTGCACGCGCCTTGCGGCATATTCGGAGAAAGTATACCGTGTGATGTGCGGAATCGGACAGGTGATAAAGGAAGTATGAGGATTTATCTGATACGTCATTCGATGACGAAAGGAAATAAAGAAAAACGCTATATCGGAACGACGGATGAATCTTTATGTCTGGAAGGAATACAGCTTTTGGAAGAGAGAAAAGGAATGTATCCTGAGGTTACATATGTCTATGTAAGTCCGATGAAGCGGTGCGTGCAGACGGCAGAGATCATTTATCCGGAGATGATGAAAGCAGGAGCATATAGCTGTAATGAAAAGTTACGGGAGTGTGATTTTGGCCTGTTTGAAAATCATAATTATATCGAACTTTCCGGCAGCCCGGAGTATCAGGCATGGATAGACAGTGGTGGAAAGCTGCCATTTCCGGAAGGGGAAAGCAGGGAAGCGTTCATCCGGCGGACACTGGAAGGGTTCCGGGAAGTCGTACGGGATGCGCAGGCACATGACCGGGAGACGATTGCGGTTGTGGCACATGGCGGAACGATCATGAGTATCATGGAATGGTATGCAGTAAAGGAAGACGGGACGCCAGCAGGAAGTTATTATGATTATCAGATAAAGAATGGAGAAGGATATGAACTTAGAATTTCAGAGAATGACATATATGACGATCGCGATCGTGGCGGGCTTTGTTCTGGATCTGATCTTCGGGGATCCAAGATGGCTGTATCATCCGGTGAGGCTGATCGGGCATCTGATATCGGGAACCGAAAGAATTATCAGAAACTGTCTGCCGGCGAATAAGACAGGGGAACGCATCGGTGGAGGGATTCTGGTGCTGGTGGTTGTGACGGTCAGTACAGGAGTTCCGGCGGTGATCTTATCGGTTGCATATAAGTATTTCTGGCAGCTTGGACTTGCACTGGAAAGCTTCTGGTGTTATCAGATCCTTGCAACGAAATCCCTGAAAGTAGAAAGTGACAGGGTTTACATAGCACTGAAAGACAAGGGCCTGGAGGCCGGGAGAAAGGCCGTGTCCATGATCGTCGGAAGAGATACACAGAATCTGACGGAAGAAGGTGTGACCAAGGCGGCCGTAGAGACGGTGGCAGAGAATACATCGGATGGTGTGATCGCACCGTTATTTTATATGCTGATCGGCGGAGCTGTTCTGGGATTTACATACAAAGCGATCAATACGATGGATTCGATGGTTGGATATAAGAATGACAAGTATCAGTGGTTTGGAACGGCAGCAGCGAAGTTAGACGATGTGGTGAATTTCATTCCGGCAAGGGTATCGGCAGTGTTGATGATCCTGGCTGCATATCTGACCGGAATGGATGGAAAGAATGCAGCGTGTATCTTCCGAAGAGACCGCTTTAATCATAAAAGTCCGAACTCTGCACAGACAGAAGCAGTCATGGCGGGGGCGCTGGATGTGCAGCTTGCAGGAGATGCATGGTATTTTGGAAAGCTGCATAAGAAGCCGACGATCGGAGATCCGGTCCGGGAGATGGAACTACTGGATATCCGGAGATCGCATAAGCTGTTATATGGGACGGCAATGCTTGGTCTGATACTTGGAATCATCCTCCGGATTCTGGTTCTGTAGATGATATTGATAATAAAAATCAAAAAACAAATAATATTATCTGCAAATTATGAATAAAAAGTTAGAATTGTGCAAACAATGTTCCTGTTGACTAACATAGTCAGTGCAACTTACAATATAAAAAAGAGGTAAAGAAGGTGTTAGTTATGCAGGCATTGTCAAAGGCGGCGGCTGGAAAAAGCTACACCATCAAGTGGATGTTCGGCATCCCGGAAGTTCTGGATAAGATCCGAAAATGCAAGATTGATGAAGGCAGTGAGATCACAGTCATTCAGAATTCCGGAAGAGACCTGATCATCAGAAGTGGTGAGAAGCGGATCGCAATGAGCAGCGATGCGGCAACAAGAATTCAGGTATAAGATTCCGGTTGACTATTTTCTGCAAAGTGAGTAAGATGGTTGTAGCAAAATAGCAGAGAGAGCGGTTTATCCGCACAGGTGAAGGAACGTTGGCAGAACCAAAAGAGACAGTTCACGGTGGAGACATTTACCGGAATCCATCTGTTACAGATTATTCTGTAAACAGTAACCCGCTGGGAGTTCCCGAAGCGGTACGAAAGAGCGTACAGGAAAGTGCAGACAGGATCATGTATTATCCGGATGTCAGATGCGACAGACTTCGGGAGTCGATCAGTGATTTTGAGAGAATAGAAAAAGAAAAGATACTCTGCGGCAATGGTGCTGCAGAGCTTTTTTTTGCTGTCGTAATGGCAGTGAGACCGAAAAAAGCACTGGTGACGGCACCAGCTTTTTCCGAGTATGAGCGAGCACTTGGCACAGTTGGAGCAGAGGTACAATATTACAGATTAAAAGAAGAACAGGATTTCCGGATAAAGGAGGATATACTGGAACAGATTACGGAAGATACAGATATGATATTTCTGTGCAATCCCAATAATCCGACCGGACAGACAACGGAAAAAGAACTGCTGATCCGTGTGATGAACAGGTGTAATAAATGCGGTACGATACTGGTCCTGGATGAGTGTTTTATAGAGTTTCTGGAAGAACCAGAAAGATATGAATGCCGGGGGTATCTGACACAGTATCCGAATGTGGTCATTATCAAAGCATTTACGAAAATATTCTGTATGCCGGGTGTAAGACTTGGATATGCATTGTGTGAGAATGCAGCTCTTAGAAAACGAATGAGGGCAATGCTCCAGCCGTGGAATGTGTCGGTAACGGCACAGGAAGCAGGTGTGGCAGCACTTGTTGATTGCGAAGCATATTTAAAGAGAACGAGGGAATATATAAAAAAAGAAAAGTTCTGGATGACAGAGCGGATGAGAAAGCTTGGTCTGAATGTATGGGGATCGGAAGCAAACTATATATTTTTTAAAGGAAAAGCAGGGCTGTATGAGAAGGCACTGAAAAGCGGACTGTTGATCCGGGACTGCAGTAACTATGAAGGACTGACAGAAGGGCATTACCGGATTGCAATAAGATCTGAAGAAGAGAATGAAAGGTTGATAACATGGCTGGAAAAATTATGATACAGGGGACAATGTCCAACGCAGGAAAGAGTCTTCTGTGTGCGGGACTTTGCAGAATATTCAAACAGGACGGATACCGGGTGGCTCCGTTCAAATCCCAGAATATGGCACTGAATTCCTTTATTACAGAGGATGGACTGGAGATGGGACGTGCACAGGTTGTGCAGGCAGAGGCAGCAGGCGTGGCGCCGCAGGTAGAGATGAATCCGATTCTGTTAAAGCCGACCAACGATGTAGGATCACAGGTGATCGTAAATGGTGAAGTCCTGAAGAATATGAGTGCAAGAGAATATTTTGCTTATAAAAAGCAGCTCATACCGGACATTATGAAAGCATTTCACAAATTAGAAGAAGAGAATGACATCATTGTGATCGAAGGAGCGGGAAGTCCGGCAGAGATCAACCTGAAGAAAGATGATATTGTAAATATGGGGCTGGCGAAGATGGTAGATGCGCCGGTGCTTCTGGTCGGAGATATTGACCGCGGAGGAGTATTTGCCCAGCTTCTGGGGACGCTTATGCTCCTGGAAGATGATGAGAAAGAACGTGTAAAGGGACTGGTCATCAACAAATTCCGCGGGGATAAGACAATCCTGGATCCCGGTATTGTTATGTTGGAAGAAAGAGGCGGCATTCCGGTAGTCGGAGTTACACCGTATATGCAGGTCGAGATTGAAGATGAAGACAGTCTGACAGAGCGTTTTAACATGACAAAGTGTGGAAAAGGTGCAGAAGAAAGAATCGGTCTGGTGGATATCGCAGTCATCCGGACACCGAGAATTTCGAACTTTACGGATTTCATGCTGTTGGAAAATGCTCCGGGAGTGAATCTGCGTTATGTAAAGAATCCAAGAGAACTGGGAAATCCTGATATGATCATCCTTCCGGGAACAAAAAATACGATGGGAGATCTGAAATGGTTAAGACAGAGCGGAATGGAAGCGAAGATTCTGAAGGCGCATGCCGGCGGCTGTGTGGTCTGGGGAATCTGCGGCGGCTATCAGATGCTGGGGCAGTCGCTCAGTGATCCGGAAGGCGTGGAAGATGGCGGCAGTATGAAAGGACTCGGCCTTTTGCCGGTAACGACTACATTTACCACAGAAAAGACCAGAACAAGGGTGAATGGAACACTCCTTCATGTGGAGGGGAATCTGAAAGCACTTGAGAATCTGAAGTTTGAAGGATACGAGATCCATATGGGAAAGACCGAACTTCTGGAAGGATGTCCGATGAATCAGATTCACGATACGGTGAAGAAAAAGGACAGACAGATTCCGGATATGGAGCCGGAAAACAGAATAGAGAACAGTACAGACGGAATCTCGCATGGAAATGTATACGGAACATACATCCACGGCATTTTTGATAAGGAGAAAATTGTATCGGAGATCGTAAAATCCCTGGCAGAAAAGAAAGGACTTTCAATGGAAGAAGTGGAAGGTGTAGACCTGAAAGCATTCAAAGAAAGCCAGTATGATCTTCTGGCAGATACACTCAGAAAACATCTGGACATGAAGGCAATCTATCAGATCATGGGAATGCAGAAATAATTTTTCGGAATTACTATGTATTCGTAAGGAGCTGTAGATACCAAAGTATGCAAGAGAAGTTGCCGATGGCAAGTTTTGTAGTTAGAAAAGATGAGATGTGGGCTATGACGGACTATGAAGAGAAAGGAAGAAAACGTTGAATATACAGAAAAATAATCACGCAGCACATACTAAAATAGAGATAGAAAATGTTCTTCCGACAGAGATCGAAAAGCGCAGCTTTGAGATCATTACGGAAGAACTGGAGCAGGAAGGCATCGTGCTTCCTGAGATTCAGGCACCAATTACAAAGCGCTGCATACACACCAGCGCAGATTTCGATTATGCAAAGAATCTGGTCTACTCCGAGCATGCGGTGGAGAAAGCACTCGAAGCGATCAGAGGCGGTGCTTCCATTGTAACCGATACACAGATGGGACGTTCCGGAATTAACAAAAAGAGACTGGAACAGTATGGCGGTCAGGTATACTGCTTTATGTCGGATGAAGATGTGGCGCAGGCGGCGAAGAAGAATGGAACAACAAGAGCCGTTGCCAGTATGGAAAAAGCGTGTGAACGGAATGAAAAGCTGATCTTTGCCATTGGGAATGCTCCGACAGCACTGATCCATCTGTATGAACTGATCAAAGACGGAAGAATCCGTCCGGAGCTCGTGATCGGTGTGCCGGTCGGCTTTGTAAATGTGGTACAGTCCAAAGAGCTGATACTGACGCTTGAGGATACCCCGTATATTGTGGCAAGGGGAAGAAAAGGCGGAAGCAATATTGCGGCATGTATCTGTAATGCACTGATCTATATGCTGTAAGGAGGAAGAAGCTTATGACATTACAGCAGTTAAGGTATATTACCATGGTTGCGGAGAAGGGGACGATAAGTGAGGCAGCAAAAGAGTTGTTCATTTCCCAGCCGAGTCTTACCAATGCAATCCGGGAACTGGAGCAGGAGATGCAGGTGACGATCTTTCACCGGACGAATAAAGGTGTGACGATCACCGCAGAGGGAGATGAATTCCTTGCTTATGCAAGACAGATACTGGATCAGGTAGGCCTCATGCAGGAGCGGTATCTGAATGTAAATGAGCGGAATCCGAGATTTTCCGTATCCTGCCAGCATTATTCTTTTGCGGTCAATGCGTTTGTAGATGTGATCCGCAAGTTCGATGCGAGAAAATATGATTTTACTTTAAGAGAAACGCAGACTTACGAGATTATCGAGGATGTGGCAAAGTTAAAAAGTGAGATCGGTATCCTGTATACTTCTTCGCAGAATGAGACGATCATTATGAAGCTGATCCGTCAGAATGATTTGAAATTCGAAGAACTGTTTGTAGCAAAGCCGCATGTATTTATCAGCTCGAAGCATCCGCTGGCAGACAGGGAAGCACTGACATTGGAAGATCTGGAGGAGTATCCGTATTTGTCATTTGAGCAGGGGGATTATAATTCCTTTTATTTTTCCGAAGAGATATTAAGCACACTGGACCGGAATAAGAACATCAAAGTCAGAGACCGGGCAACGCTTTTCAATCTGGCGGTCGGTCTGGACGGGTATACGGTAAGCTCCGGCGTGATCAGTAAAGAACTGAACGGTGAGAATATCATCGGGAAGCCGCTTCTGGTGGATGAATATATGCGGATCGGAACGATCGTGCGGAAAGATGTGGCACTGAGCCGGTATGGAAAGGTGTATATGGAAGCGTTGAAAAAATACACAGGCGGGATGTAAGAATAATTCAGAATAATAATGAAAAGCAGTGGAAAAAGGTTTCGTTTGTAAAAGAAGTTGCAGAAGAAGTCTGGGAGGCTTAATATCAAATTGAATATATAAAAAAGATATGAAAGATATATCAAATATACGTTTCACATTTTTGATATTCTCTCGTATAATAGTCTGCTGAGGGGGATTGGTTTGAAAACAATTCCCCGTTTTTTCTAAGGAGATGAAAACATGGGAGTAATGAAAAGTTTATTTTCCGGGAAGCAGATGTCGGAGGCATTCATCTGTAGTGCATTTCTGGCTTTATCGGGAGGATTTCAGGATGCATATACCTATAATACGCGTAATGAAGTATTCTCGAATGCACAGACAGGTAACGTGGTGCTGATGAGCCAGAATTTCATGACGGGAAAATGGGAGGCGGGACTGAAGTATTTATTTCCGCTTTTTGCATTTGCTTTGGGTGTTCTGATCGCAGAACAGATCCAGCATAAGTATAAATATGCAAAACGTCTGCACTGGAGACAGGGAATTCTGGGAGCAGAGATTATAATCC
>OIEA01000789.1_pt1 | contig 12869 bp, 10 predicted proteins | sample 1581631 | NCBI WGS metagenome assembly OIEA01 (sample SAMEA3882526, study PRJEB24775) | human gut metagenome | biome: human-associated habitat; feature: intestine environment; material: feces | place: Netherlands | collected 2009/2010
GGACGCCGCCCTCTCAAGGCGGAGATCACCAGTTCGAATCTGGTACGGGCTACCACGCATCTGATACCCGGTCTTCCCATGGAAGGCCGGGTTTTTTATTTTCAAACAACCGTCTGCAATTCCCGTTTGAACCAGAGCTTTGCGTTCTGCCTATGGCCCTTACGGGTACAATATCCAAGATATTTTGACTGTTAGAAGGAGTCTCATGACGGAGTCCTCTCAGCATACGTCCAAGCCCCAGGTCGAGGTTGAGGCTTCGGGCGGCGATGACAATAAGAGCGCACGCCGCGGCGCCATCTTTATCGGCGTCGTGCTGGTTGGTTATATCGTCTATCTGGTGGTAACCGGGCAGATGGGACAGTTTTGGGCCGCTATGTCGAGCGTCCAGGCGTCTTGGCTCGTTGTCGCGTGTCTTTGCATGTTCATGTATCTGTTCTTTGGCATTGTGGCCTATGCGATCGCTGTCTGGCTCGACCCCAATTCACCCGTCGGCATCCGCGACCTGATCTCGGTCGAGGCGAGTGGCATCTTCTTTGGCAACCTGACGCCCATGATGATGGGCTCGACTCCTGCCCAGATCTACCGCCTGACCAAGGCGGGCCAAAATGTCGGCGAGGCTGGCGCCACGCAGTTCACGCGCTTTATCGTGTACCAGTTTGGTCTCGTTGCCTGGGGCGCTATCCTACTGCTTGCTCGCATGCCTTTTTTTGCCGAGCGCTATGGCGACATGACGTTGCTGTGCGTCTTTAGCTTTGGTGGGCACTGCTGCATCTTGCTGGGCATCTTCGCCGTCGCGCTCATGCCTAAGACCGTCACGCGCGTCGCCCATTGCATCATCAATTGGCTTGAGCGCATTGGTGTCTCGGCCACTAAGATCGAGGGATGGCGCACGTTTGTCGATGGCGAGATCTACTCCTTCTCCGAGAAGTTCAAGCTTTCGGCCGGACATTTTTCTTCCATGCTGCTCACCGTGTTTATCACCATGCTGCAGCTCGCGTTTTTCTATCTGGTGCCGTATTTCCTGATGCTTGCCTTTGGCCACCACGAGGTCGACTTTTTCTCGGTCATGGCCGCGAGCGCCTTTGTCCAGCTGTTAAGCTCTGCGGTTCCTTTGCCCGGTGGAACTGGTGGAGCTGAGGGCGGCTTTGCATTGTTCTTGGGTCATTTCTTCGGTTCGGCTTCGACCGCCGGCTATCTGCTGTGGCGTCTCATTACGTTTATTGCGCCTACCATTTTGGCTGCGCCCCTGCTGGGACTTAAGAGCGCCCACAACGAGAGCATCCATGCGCGCTGGGATCGCGTGATGCGCAAGCTCGGCCGCACGCCTCAGACGCCCTCTGCGCCCACTAAGCCGCACCCCACGAATGCTGTTACCGTTGATCCCAAGAAGCACGCTCAGAAGGCTCCTGGGACCGCTAAGCCGACTCATAAAACCTATGTGCGCCAGACGGGCGACGGTATTCGCGTATCTCCGTCGGCACTCAATAAGAAGAAGCACCCTAAGTCGCAGTAGGGCAGTCGTGCGTTCTTCATGATGCGGGGCATATTTGTGCTGTATGGGGGATAATCCTCTTACGTAGATTATCTCTCATCTGTTGATGAATGCTCGCATATCGAAGGGACACGCCCATGGCAACCAGCAAACCGCGTCTTGACCGCCGCATTGTTCGCAGCCGTAATGCCATCCTTTCCGCTTTCGAGCGCCTGCTCATGGAAAAGCCGCTGGCAGACATTACGGTGAGTGCCATCGCGCGCGAGGCCAATGTCGACCGCAAAACCTTCTACGTGCACTTTGGCACGGTTGACGGCCTGCTCGATGCCATTGCCGTCGATGTGGTGGAGATGATTGTCGACTCGGTTGAGAAAACGCTTGCTTCCATGGACGGCGACACCAACGAGCGCGCTCTTGGCGCGGCGGCGACCTTCTTTAAAACCGTTAACGAGGCACTGTGCAACAACTTGGTGCTCAATCGTCAGCTGATCGAGAACATTCCGCTCGATGATTTTATGGCTCGTCTTCGTGCGCCGCTCGAGCACGAGATTGCCGAACGCGATCTGCTGCCCCAAGGTCTCAAGGACGAGATGTTCGACTACTATCTGGCGTTTTTGCTGTCGGGTATTATCGGTATCTATCGCACGTGGGCGCTGTCTGACGGCTCGGTTCCTATCGAGCGCGTCTCTGAGGTCGCCAACGACCTCACACTCAACGGTCTGTCGAGTCTGGAATCTCGCTTCGAATAGCATCGATAATTCAACAACTTATAGAAGTTGCGGTGGAATAGGGATTGTTTTGGTTATTGGAAGGCCGTTCTGGTCCCTATTTCACCGCAACTTAGTAAAACTGTTTTGATGGTAAGACGGAGCAGCCTCGAAGATGAGCCTCGAGACTGCTCCGCTTCATTTCTGAGCGTTTGTCGTGTAGGGCAGCATTAATCGCCGTTTTTGAGTATGCGGCCCTGTTTTTCGAACTTGTGCATGTCGCTATCGGCCATGCCCTGCGACTTGTCCTCGTGACGCTTGGCGTATAACGGATCGTCGGAGTCGTTCCAGATGCGGTCGGCGACAGGTGACCATGCCTCGGCGGCAGCCTGGGTCTTTTCGCTCAGCTGCTCGGGTGACTCCTTCTCGATAAGATCGGTGCTCATTGCGCCACTCTCGGCAACCATTTTGGGCAGCACGTCGGGATTCTCGAGCATGGGGCATGGTTTGAGGTAGTTGTCGTTGAACGGCATGTTTTCGTAGTACTTCATAAAGAGGGGGGAGCGCAGCGCGTCGAGTAAATTCACATCGTGGATGTTGGCGTTTGAGTAGTGGATGAACACGCACGGCTCCACGTCTCCGGCGGCGTTGATGTGCAGGTAGCGGCGGCCGCCGGCGATACATCCGCCTACAAACTCGCCGTCGTTTTGGAAGTCGAGCGTAAACAGCGGCTTCTTCTCACGCATTTCGCGGATAAAGTGATACATGTGCTCGCGCTGCTCGGGCGTGGGCATGAGCTCGGGGGTTGCATTGCGGCCAACCGGCATAAAGTGGAAGTACCAGCAGAAGAGTGCTCCCTCGTCGATCATCCAGTCCATGTTCTCCTCGGTAGCAACCGTATCGGCATTGGCGCTGGTCCAACAGGTGGAGATACCAAATGGCAAGTCGCGCTCGCGCAGGAGTTTCATTGCGTGCTCGATCTTTGCGTAGGTACCCTCGCCGCGACGGGCGTCGGTGGTGTGCTCATTGCCCTCGGCGCTGATGGCGGGGACAAAATTACCTACGCGAATCATATCGTCGCAGAAGGCCTCGTCGATCAGCGTGGAGTTGGTAAAGCAGAGAAACACGCAGTCCTGATGTTTTTCGCAAATTCTGATCAGGTCGTGCTTGCGGACGAGCGGCTCGCCGCCGGTATAGATGTAGATATGCGTACCGAGCTCTTTGCCCTGCGTAACGATAGAGTCGATGTCTTCGAACGAGAGATTCTGCTTGTAGCCGTACTCGGCGGCCCAGCAGCCCGTGCAATGCAGGTTGCAAGCGCTCGTGGGATCGAGCAGGATGGCCCACGGAACGTTGCACTGGTACTTTTCGCGGTTCTTTTCCTGCTCTGGCCAAGCAAGCAGGTTGGCGTCGACAATGAGGGTCTTAAGCAGTTTGGTTCGCATCTGGGGATTAAGGCTGAACACACGCATAATCAGGTCATACCAATTGCCGCGGCTCTTGATGACATTGGTGAATGCCTCTCGCTGTACAGGAAATACGCGATTGGGGACCAGCTTGTTCACGAGGTCCATGATTTTGTCGATGTTTTCTTGCGGGTTGTCGTCGAGATAATCGATGAGCTTGTTGAGCGCTGCACGCTCTGCTGACTGTGTAAGCGACATGGGTATATCCTTTCACGTGTGCTTAATGTGTGATAATACCCACTTGTGGATTAAACGAAGTCTAAAGATTTGTAGTGTGTCTATTCAACGAATCAATTTAATTTGGGGTGAAGCGTTATACGCCGACACCTTCTAAGTTGCGGTGAAATAGTGTCAGATGGGGATGCGGACGATTTCTTGGACCGCGCCTAGGCGTATCCATTGGAATCCTCCGATGCGCCTTCGCACGCTCGCATGACCTCGATACCATGCGAGCGTGCGAACTCGACGAGCTCTGCGTTGCGGGCGTTTATGGTGCCGAAGGCGGCGGGGCACACGATAAGGCGCGCGCAGTGGACGAGGAGCTCTTTGGCGCGGGCTATGGTTTTATCCCCGATCGGCTCGAAGGCGCGCTCGGCCACGCATTCCGTCGCCAGGTCGCGCGCGAGCTCGCAGTCGATGTCCCCTTCGTGCAGAACGCCCGCGTAGAACGCCTTGCCCTGCCGGATGAGCTGGCGAAACACAGCTGACCCCGTACCTGCGCCGGCGATGACGAACGTGTGCGCATCGCCGTGTGGGCGCCCAATTTCCACGCTGCCGAAGCGCTCGTTGAAGGTGCCATGTTGAAGGCCGTAGAGCTCGCCAATCGTCTCGCGCGTGAATATGTCCTCGGGTGCGCCGGCGCGGAAGACCCGGCCGTCCTTCACGCAAATCACCTTGTCGGCGCTTTTTTGCGCGAGCTCGAGTTCGTGGATGGACATGATGACAGCAACATTCCGCGATTTCGCAAGGTGGCGAAGTATTCGCAGCAGGTCGATCTGGTAGCGGATATCGAGATACGACGTGGGCTCATCGAGCACGAGCACACGCGGATCCTGCGCGATGGCGCGTGCGAGCATGATGCGCTGGCGTTGCCCGTCGCTTATCTGCATGAAGTCGCGCTCGGCGAGCCCTTCCACATGTGCGGTTTTCATGGCCTCGTCGACCCGATTATGGTCATCGAGCGTGAGTGTGCCCATTCGCCCGGTGTAGGGATGCCTTCCCGCCTCTACGATATCGCGGCAGGTGAGGAGCTCGGTCCGGGGGCGATCTGTCAGCATAACGGCAAGGTTCCTTGCGAACTCCGCCGTCTTCCATCGGGAAATCTCCCGCCCGTCGAGCTCGACCGTGCCGGCAAGCGGTGCCAGATGGCGTGTGATTGTTTTCAAGATGGTCGACTTGCCCGAGCCGTTCGGCCCGATGAGCGCCACGACGTCGCCCGTGCGAACCTCCAGATCGACGCCTTCGACTACGACCTTCTTGTCGTAGCCCGCCGACAGGTCGCTTATGCGGAAAAGCGGCACTCCGTCAGCCTGCGTTTCGACCGGGGTTTCGAGGTTCGACTCCGCTCGGAGCGTTTTGGGCCGCGGCACAAATTTCCCCATCTACCTCACCCGCTTCTTCAACATGAGCGCGATAACCACCGGCGCGCCGAAGATGGCGGTGACGGCGCTGATGGAAAGCTCGACGGGGGAAAACAGCGTGCGCGCGATCAAATCGCAGCCCGCGCAGAAGATGGCGCCTCCCAAGAAGCACGCAGGAATCACGCGGATGGGCTTCGACGACTTTAGCGCCGACTTAACGAGATGCGGAACCGCGATGCCTACGAACGACACCGGACCAGCGAACGCGGTCACGCAGGCGGAGAGCATGCTCGCTAGAAGGACGAGCACCACGCGGAAGCATGAGACGTTCACGCCGACGCTTTTCGCGTAGGCTTCTCCCAGCTGGAAGGCGGAAAGGGGCTTCGATATCGCGAATACGCATGCGCTCACGGTGATCACCACGACCGCGATGACCGCGACGTCGTCCCAGCTCGAACCCGAGAAGCTACCCAAAGACCAGTTGTGCAGGTTCACGATGAACTGGTCGTCGGCGAAGGCGATGAGGAAGTTCGTCGCCGCCGAGCAGATGTATCCCACCATGACGCCCGCCACGATGAGCATGGCCATGGAACTTATGCGCCGTGCGATGAGGAGCACGAAGCCGATGGTGATAAGCGAGCCCAGAAACGCTGCGACCACCATGGCCGGCGAGGACATGGCCTGGTTCGCGCCCAGAAGTACGATCATCGTAAGCGCGACGACGAACTTTGCGCCCGAGGAGACGCCCAAGATGAACGGGTCGGCGATGGGGTTGTTGAAAAACGTCTGCAGCAGGAACCCGGAGAGGGAAAGCGCCCCGCCGAGAAGCACGGCTGAAAGCACACGCGGCAGGCGAATCTCCCAGATGACTTGGCTTTCCATGGAATTGGCCGCGCCGCCCGAAAGGATGCCGGGGATGTGGTCTGCGGGCACGAGCACGCTCCCGATGCACAGGTTGGCCCCGACGAGCACGATGAGGGCAACGGCGAGCAGCGCCGTCACGACGCGACACCGCGCGGCGCGCCCCGATTCGTCGTATGTCATGGAAAGCCGGCTTCTCATGGCGCTAGCCAAGCTTCCTCAGATAATGGAAGTTGCTCGCGTCATCGCCGGTGAACGCCCCGTGCAGCTCGTCGATAATGTCGGCGGTGGAAGTCATCTGCTGGTACATGTCGGCGCTTGTGACCCAGACGTTGCCGTTCTTCACGGCTTTGAACTGCGACAATAGCGCGTTTTTGCCTACGAAGTCGTTCAAGGTGGCAACCGATTCGTCGATGGTGCCGTTGTAGACGATAATGTCGGCATCCTTCGCCGTCGCGTAGAAGCGCTCCATTTCGAGCGTTACTGACGAACCTGACGTCGACGCCGTCTGCGCGTCATCGAGCGCGTAGTTGCCGCCTGCAAGCTCGATCATCTGCGCCACGTAGTCGCCCGCCCGCCGCGTGACGGCGGCCCCGTTCGAGTTAATGTAGAAATACGCCACGGTTTTACCTGACGACGCGAGCCTCGACGTTTGCTCGACGCGGGCCTTCTGCTCGTTGAACAGGTGCGCGGCCTCGTCTTCCTTGTCGAACAGGACGCCGAAAAGCTTAATCCACTCGACGCGCCCGAGTGCTTCGGGCTCGCTCGACGACTGTTCGGTGAGCACGACGAGCCCGAGTTTCTGCAGCTTTTCCTTCACATCGGGCGTGTGGTTGATCATGGTGTTCTCGATGGCGAGCGTGCAGCCCGAGGCCGATATTCGCTCGTAGTCGGGCGCGCTGTACTTGCCGCCGTAGGCGATCGCCCCACTTTCGAGCGCGCTTTTGAAGCCCGCGACCGAGCAATCGTCGGCCTTCGTGCCCGACATGAGGATATTGTCGTTCGCATCGAGCGCGTCGACCAGGCACATCGTCGCCGACGACACGAGGTACACCTTGTCGGCGGGGCGCCTTATGACCGCGATGTCGGAGCTCAACCCATCAGGTACCTTTGCATTTTGCGGCACCACGAGGAAGCGCTCCCCGTTCGAAATGCAGATAAGCCGCAGGCCGCCTTCGTACTCGTCGACAGTGAAGTGCTTGGCGTATTCAAGCTGAAGCGTTCCCGTCGGCTTCCAGCCGCAGCCCAAATCGGCGTTGTGGAAGTCGGCCGCGGCGTTTGAAGCCGTTCTCGCAGGGGAGCCGCCGCTTGCTTCGTCGCCCGATTTCTCCTTCATGGTGGATGAATCGAAGTGGAGCGTGTAGTCGATGGTGTGCGGCGTCGACATGGCGACGGTCTCGGCCGACACGGCGATGTCCTCGTCGAGCGTGACGGGTATCTCGAACGTGGAGTTGCCGCCGTCGTTTACGGGCGCGTAGTCCACGCCGTTGACGGTCATTTTGTCGTAGTTCGAACTCGACCAGGTGATGGTCGCGGTGTAGGTGTCGCCATCCTTCACAATTGTGGTGGGTGAGGCGATGCTTGCGCGTCCTGACCCACCGGAAAGCGAGACCCTCACAGTGTATTCCTGAGAGCCTGCTGTGCCACCGGTCGCGTTCGGGCTCGCACTGCACCCCGCGAAGGGAAGCGCGAGCAGGGCGACGAGAACGCAGGCGATCGCGCGCACCGCGATGCTGCGACGCTTCCTGCTTTCCCCCTTGGGAAGAATCGACCGCATGGCGTTACTTCAGTGCGTCGGCGCGCAGATCGACGCCGGCGGATTCGAACACGAGCGTGCGGTCGTACCACTGCTCTTTTCTAATACTCCACGCGGCGCAGGCGGTGTCCTCGTCGAGCGCTTCAACGGGCACGTCGTAGGTGTACTTGCCTTCCGCGTTTTCCACATAGGGGATGAAGTCGGCCTCGCTCGCGGCGGCAGCCTCGTCGCCCGTGCCCATGAAGAGCTTGCCGTAGCCCGTGCCGGAAAGCGTCATCACGCAGTGCATGGAGCCGTTTTCCACGATGAGCTGGGCGTCCACAATCCTGAACATGTTCGAGCTGGAATCTACGGTGATCGGATAGGTGCCGTCGGCCACCTTGTCGGCGGTGATGGGGGCAGCGCTTGCGCCCTCGGGCGCATCGGCCGCCTGTTCGGTCTTTTCCTGGGAATCGGCATCGCTTGCCTTTGCGCTGTCGATTGAATTTCCGCCGCAGCCGACGAGCGAGAACGCGAAAAGCGTCGCTGACAGGGCGAAGGCGAGGGTTTTCTTCAACATGGAGGGGGTTCCTTTCAATCGCTTCGACCGCCCGCGCCGTGCGGTGGGCGGGCGGGATGCGAATGCAACGGGCATGCGCCGTCAGTCGGGGAAGGCGCATGCCCGTTGCACGGGGACGCGACCGGCGCCCCCGTGCGCGGCGAGTTTACAGCTTGGCGATGGCGTCGTCCACGTGCGAGACGTAGATGTCGTCGACCGCGACGTTCTGTCCCAGACCCTGGAGCAGGCACGTCACTTCGAAGCCGGCGGCCACGAACTTCGCAGCCCAGCTGTCGGGGTCGGTCTCGTCTGCCATGTCGTTGTTCGCGTGGTCGCCCGCGACCACCATGAACGGCGCGAGCACGGCCTTCTTGTAGCCTGCGGCGCTCGCGGCGGCGATAACATCCTCGCAGGTCGGTTCAGCCTCGACGGTGCCGACGAAGAACTGCGTCAAGCCCTCGTTCTTAAACACTTCCTGCATCTTGGCATAGTCGGCGTTGGAATCGGCTTCGGTGCCGTGGCCCATGAGGCACAGCGCCGTCTTGCCGTCGTCGAAGGACGCCATGTTCTCCTTAATGGCTGCGGCCACCTTCTTGTAGTCGTCGTCGGAGGTGAGCAGCGGGTCGCCGAGCGAGATTTTGTCGAACTTGTCGGCGTACTTGTCGAGCTCGTCTTTCACGTCGGTGTATTCCAGGCCACCCATGAGATGCGTCGGCTGCACGACGATTTCCTTCACGCCGTCTTCCACGCAGCGGTCGAGCGCCTCGGTCATGTTGTCGATCGTGATGCCGTCGCGCTTCTTCAGCTTGTCGATGATGATCTGCGCGGTGAAGGCGCGGCGGATGTCGTAGTCCTGCCAGTACTTCTCGCGGATAGCGTCTTCGATGGCGCCGATGGTGATGTGGCGCGAGTCGTTGTAGCTCGTGCCGAAGCTCGTGACGAGGATGACCGGCTTCACGGCCTTCTCCTTTTCACTCGATTTCTCGGAACTCGCGGAGGTGTTGGAGCAGCCCGCGAGCGCGACTCCGGCGAGCGCGACGGCTCCGGTTGCTGCGGCGCCCATGAAGCCGCGGCGTGACATCTGGTCGGACATGGTTTTTCCTTTCCTCGGTTTGCCGGTCCCCCGGCGACAGTTGCTTGTCGGCACAAGCGAAAGAAAAGCGCACCCCTCGGGGTTCACAAGGAGCTTACGCCACGGCGATGCCGTGAGGAAAAGGCGAAGCAGTCTGGCTTGGGGCGCGAGGCGGTTCGCCCGCGCGTCCTATACAGTAATGTCCCTTGCCCAGGATTCCCACCTGGTTCCCTCCGCAAGCCAGCGCGGGCCGTGCGGGCGCCGCGCCGGTCATTTCCTTTTATCCGATTGTCATATGCTCGTTGCCGAATCTTTTACTATGATAGTGGGCACTTGTGAACGTGTCAAAGCCAGGGCGGGCGGCATTGCGCCTCCTGCCTGCGTATTTGCGCCGATTGCCGCCGCAGGCGCCGTGTTTTGCCCGCTGCGCGAATGGCGGCGTAAACGGTTGCGATGAGAAACGGGAAGGGAAGGCTCGGATGATTCATATCGTTGGCGCAGGCTCGGGCGCCGCCGACCTTATCACGCTGCGCGGGGCGCGCCTTCTGCGCGCGGCCGACGTGGTCGTTTGGGCGGGGAGCCTTGTGAACCCCGAGCTGCTCGCCGAGTGCAAGGAATCCTGCGTCGTCTACGACAGCGCGCACATGACCTTGGAGGAAGTGCTCGACGTGATGTGCGCGGCAGATGCGCGGGGCGAGGAAGTGGTGCGCCTGCACACGGGCGACCCGTGCCTGTACGGCGCCATCCAGGAGCAGATGGACGCGCTCGACGCGCGCGGCGTGGACTACGAGGTGGTGCCCGGCGTGTCGAGCTTTTGCGGTGCCGCGGCGGCGCTTCGCCAGGAATACACGCTGCCGGGAATCAGCCAGTCGGTCGTGATCACGCGGCTTTCCGGGCGCACCCCCATGCCCGCGGGCGAGGGCATGCGCACCATGGCGGAAAGCGGCTCGACCATGGTCATCTTCCTGAGCTCGGGTATGCTCGCCGAGCTTTCCGCCGAGCTTTTGGCCGCGGGCCGCAGCTCCGACGAGCCGGCGGCGCTCGTGTACAAGGCGACCTGGCCTGAGGAGCGCGTGGTGCGATGCACAGTGGGCACGCTCGCCGACGCGGGCGCGCGAGAGGGCATCGACCGCACGGCGCTCGTGGTGGTGGGCCGCGTGCTCGGAGCTCGCGGCGGGCTTTCGCACAACGGCGCGCAAGCGGAGTCGTACGAGCGCAGCAAGCTTTACGACCCTTCGTTTGCCACGGGGTATCGGAAGGCGAGCAGCTAGCGTGGCCTTCGAGCATTACATATATACCGGGACGACCCGCCTGCGCTGCGGCTACACCACGGGGAGCTGCGCCGCGCTCGCGGCGAAGGCAGCCTGCGAGATGCTCTTGTCACGAAAGCCCGTCGGCCTCGTGTCGATCGTCACCCCCGGCGGGCTGCCCGTCGAGGCGAACGTGGTCGACGCATGCATCGGCGAGGGGTGCGCCCAGTGCGCCGTGCGAAAGGACGCAGGCGACGATGCCGATGTGACCGACGGCGTGCTCGTGTACGCGCGCGTGGAACATGCGGGGTCGGGCACGGGTGCTGCGGGCGGCAAGGACGTGCCCGCGCGCGAATCGGAAGTTTCCGTCGATGGCGGCGTGGGCGTGGGGCGCGTGACGTTGCCCGGGCTCGAGCAGCCGGTGGGGGCGGCCGCCATCAACGCGACGCCGCGCGCGATGATCACTTCGGCGGTGCGCGAGGTGTGCGCCGCGCACGGCTTTTCTGGAAATATTGCTGTGACGATTTCGGTACCCGAGGGCGTTTCCCTTGCCGAAAAGACCTTTAACCCGCACCTGGGGATAGAGGACGGCATCTCCATCCTGGGTACGACGGGCATCGTCGAGCCGCGCAGCCTCGCTGCCTTGCGCGACAGCATCGAGCTCGAGATCCGGCAGCATGCGGCTATGGGACGGCGCGGAGTCGTGCTCACGCCCGGCAACTACGGCGCGCAGTTCATCTCGGGGCATTTCCACCTAAACGGTGCGCCGGTGGTCTTCATCTCCAACTTTGTGGGCGATGCGATTGATTGCTGCGTTCGTGAGGGATTTACCAATGTCCTTCTTGTGGGACACATCGGCAAGTTGGTGAAGGTCGCGGGCGGCATCATGGACACCCATTCGCGTACCGCCGACTGCCGCGCGGAGATTCTGGCCGCCCACGCGGCCATGGCCGGCGCGGGCGCGAAGACCGTGCGCGAGATCATGTCGTCCGTCACGACCACGGCGGCGCTCGAGGTAATCGAGGCCGCCGGCGTGGGGGACGCTGCGCGCGCCTCGCTCGCTGCGGCAATCGAGGACAGGTTGCGCCGCCGCGCGGCGGGCGCATGCGACATCGCCGCGGTCGTGTTCGACGCCGAGCGCCGCGAGCTTTTCCGCACGTCGGGCGCCGAAGCAGTTATCGGGGAATTGGGGGCGACGTATGAGTAAAGGCGTGCTGTATGGGGTGGGCCGCGCAATCGGCTGGCCAGGGACGAAGGTGGTCATGAAGGCGCGCCGCTCGCTTGCGGACACGAAGCGCATCCTTCACGAGGAGAGCGCCTTCGACGGTGCCGAGCTCGTTGAGGACTGTGGGCTTCCGGGCGAGCGCGTGTACCGCTTGCTCGTCGATGTGCCCGATCGGGGCAGCTACTTCTCGACGATGGTGGTGCGCTAGATGAGGGTTTCCTGCATAGCGTTCACTGAGAGGGGGTATGCGTTGGCTGAGCGCACCGCACGCGCGCTTTCCGACTGCGCGCAGACAGGTGAAGATGACCCTGGCTGGGACGTTTCCGTTTCGCGCGGGTTCGGCGAGGGGAAGGCCGACCTGCGCGCATGGACGGCGCTCGCGTGGGAAGCGTCGGACGCGCTTCTGTTCGTGGGCGCGGCGGGCATCGCCGTGCGGGCGATCGCGCCGCATGTCGCCTCGAAGGCAAACGATCCCGCGGTTGTGGTGATCGACGAGGCGGGGCGCTTTGCCGTCCCGCTTTTGTCGGGGCATTTGGGCGGTGCGAACGAGCTTGCGCAAACTGTGGCACGCGCGGCAGGGGCCGTCCCCGTCATCACCACGGCGACCGACGTCCGCGGCGTGTGGGCGGTGGATACGTGGGCGCGCTGTGCGGGGCTCGCCGTTTCGAATCCCGAGGCTATCAAGCGAGTGTCGGCGCGGCTGCTTTCGGGCGGGCGCGTGGCGCTCTATTCCGACATGCCGATTTCGGGACAGCCGCCTGAGGGGGTTGACATTGCGTCCGACCGCGCTCGGGCCGATATCGTCGTGTCACCGTTCGCTGGCGCGAATGCAGGTGCGTCCGTTCGCGCCTTGGAGACAACGGGCGAGGTCGTGCCCGCCGGTGAGACGTGGAAGCCAGCGGGCGTGACCTCGCCCGTTGTC
>OIEA01000791.1_pt1 | contig 12853 bp, 8 predicted proteins | sample 1581631 | NCBI WGS metagenome assembly OIEA01 (sample SAMEA3882526, study PRJEB24775) | human gut metagenome | biome: human-associated habitat; feature: intestine environment; material: feces | place: Netherlands | collected 2009/2010
TTTTTCTTTTCAGCTATATCTCCCACATGCCACATGAACATTCTCTTCCACCTTTCTTTCCGTTATTATACGGATTCAGGCAGACAGAAAATGTCTATCCATATCTTTTTTATAGTTTTCTGACATTTTTACGAGTTCACCAGCCGGAGAATATTTTATTGTTTTTTAATATACTCTTTTTTATTATAGCTTTTTATAAATTCAATTACTACTCACAGATTTCTTGGAAATTTTCCTTATTTTTCTGTTTCATATCTCATTTTCTGAAAACCACAGTCTTCTGGAAAATTTTCCAATCCTCCAGAGCGTGTTTGAAAAATGCTCTAGCATGATTTTTTACTTCAACAGCCAAAGACAGACCGCTGGGAATAAAATAAACCATATGTGTGGTTTCGGAGTTACGAGGGTATACTATGATATTACTTCTCACAACGGCAAAAATCACACATATGGCTTATTTTATTCCCAGCGGGCATCTTTCTTGCCTGCGGCAAAAAGAAATATGAAAAAATTATGTCCTGAATTCTGATTTGTGAGACTGCAAGGCAGACGAACTCCTGAAGCAAAATAAAGCCCACAGAGAATATAATATTCTCTGTGGGCGTCTCTCCTGCTACGCAAACCAGAAGTTATTCAATAATTGTTCCGGTTTTCTCCAGATAGCCTTCTAAAGCTTTATCAATTGATGTAATAATTACCTTTCTTCCATTGCCTTTTTCAAGGAAAGAAACACCTGCTTCAATCTTTGGAAGCATTGTATTTGGCTCGAACTGACCTTCATCGATGTATTTCTGTGCTTCTGCTACAGTAATATGCTCTAATGGAGATTCCTGTTCTGTATTGTAACCAACACAGACATTCTCTACGCTTGTTAAAACCATGAATACGTCTGCGTTCAACAGTTCTGCCATTCTTCCACTGGCATAGTCTTTCTCAATAACTGCGCTGGCACCATGTAGTTCTACTCCCTGTGCTAACACTGGAATTCCGCCACCGCCGCAGGCGATAACTACCTGTCCCTGGTCAGAAAGCGCTTTGATAGAATCAATCTCGATAATTCCCTGTGGCTTTGGAGCTGCTACAATTCTTCGATAACCGCCCTCTACTTCTGTAACATAGTTTCCATGTTTTTCTTCCTGCTCTGCTTCTTCTTTCGAAAGAAGTCTTCCGATAACTTTAACTGGCTCATTAAATGCATCATCATAAGGGTCTACCATTACCTGTGTGATAATTGTACATACTGGGCGATATACTCCTCTTTTTAAGAGTTCGGCACGAATCGCATTCTGTAAATCGTATCCAACATATCCCTGACTCATAGCAGAACATACGGACATAGGCGCCTGTGTATAGTCTTCTCTATCCTTACTGAATTCGTTCATCGCTGTATGAATCATTCCAACCTGTGGTGCATTACTGTGGGATATAACAACGTCTGCCCCTGCTTCTACTAAATCTGCAATTGCCTTGGCTGTATTTCTTGTTGCTTTGTACTGTTCTGGCATTGTTGTTCCTAATGCTCGGTGTCCGAGGGCTATTACTACTTTTTTCTTGCTCATAATTTCCAATCCTTTCTACAGTTATACTTGAGTTATATTTGTCTTTTAGTCTACCAGAAAATAAAAAGAATTTCCAGAGCGTGTTTATAAAATTAGTTTCCTGTAAAAGATTACAAGATGTAAAAAACATTTAAAACACGCCGACTATTTCTCCAAATATTCTTTCATTGCCTCTATTGCCTTTTCTCCGTCATGAAGTCCCTGTTTATAAAGGACCGTAAGTTTGGCCTTATCCTTTTCAATTCTTCCTACTTCCACTTTTGCTTCCGGACGAATGATAAAGACTTTTCCCTCTTTTTCCTGTTCTTCTAAGAAATCTATTGTCTCATTATAACGGACATGTCTTGTCTCCATAGCATGAAGAAATTCTTTATACTTTGGATAACGAAGACGCATAATCGGCATCAGCTTATTCGGCGCCTTACGATATCCGTGGTCTCTTGTGAGAATGACAACATTCTTCTCATTGCCATCTTCTATTGATTTACGAATCGGAATACTGTCAGCAATTCCTCCATCAAGAAGCTTATGTCCTTTTACAACGATTGTCTTAGAAACTAATGGCAACGAACTTGATGAACGAATCATCCACATCTGCTTTCTAAGATCTCGCACTCTTAAATATCTTGCAGCTCCTGTTTCCACATCAGTAACTACTGCATAAAACTTACCTGGATAATTCAAAAATGCCTGATGATCAAATGGATCTAACACATCTGGAATCTGCTCATAAAGCATCTCTGGCCCAAAAATATTTCCTGTTTTCAAAAATGTTTTTGCTCCACAGTAATTCGGGTCATCAAGATAATCTACATTTACTCGAAATGCCCTTCCTCTCTGTTTAGAAAGGTAGCTGCATGCATGGCAGCTTCCGGCAGATACTCCATATACACTGGAAAATTCAATTCCTGCATCTAAAAAGGCATCTAATACACCGGCTGTATATACACCGCGCATTCCACCGCCTTCTAAAATCAATCCTGCATTATACATAATCGACCTCGCTTTCTATTTTGCATTTTCTTTGCTGTCTTTTTATATAGAACATAGTATAACTCGATTTCGGTAAATTCTCCACAGTTATTTTTTATAGTAATTGCTGCGGGCATCTCCTTGCCTGCGGCAAACCAAATTTCACCGTATCACCTGCTGGCGTTTATATTCGCTGATTGGTTTTCTTCCTGCTTTTCTGGCAGCAATCTGTTCGTACAAGTCTGCAGTTCGTATATCTATACTGTAAATCTGTGCCTGTGCCGAACTGTTGGAATAAAGTTTTTTGCCCTCTGCAGGACGTTGGATGATATCTAAAGTGGCGTTTTGACGTATTTCTTTTAGCAGGGGAGAAGCGGTTTTGGAAAAGCCTAATATTCTTGCATATGGTACCGGAATGTCTTTGGCTTCTTCTAAGAATGGATAGTATTTCATGTGAAGTACGATATGCAAAAGAACTCTTCTCAATGCCGCATCCGTAATCTGTCTGGCGTGAAGGCCTTCTATCAAATCCTCGAAAGAAAGTCCTGGCTCATAAATATTTTGAAATCTTCTTGCTAAATCAAGATTCATTCCAAAGTATTTGCCAATTACTTTATTTTTCAGAAGAAACGTATAGTCAAGATAGGGCATTAAATCTTCCCAGGTCACAAAGTTATTCTGTAAAAATCCTTCTATAAAAGGAAGATATTCTCCACAAAGTGCTTTTTCAAATGCCTGGGGTGCTTCTTTTTCTTTGTTATAAGTATTATTATAGATGTTGCTGACTCTGTTATTGGTATTTTTTCCCGTATTTCCACTTTTTCCGCTATTACAAGTTTCTGTATTATACGGATTTTTTCTACTGAAGTTTCTATAAAAATGGTACATTTCCTGGCGGATTGCTGTTGCGGAGGAATAGTTTTCTGTCAGTTTATTTTCATGATAATGATTTCCTTTTCTTTTAATAACAACTGGCCTGATCAAAGAATTCCTTCTTTTTAATGCTTTGATATATTCCAAGCCTAAAATATGATTTGGCTCTTTTAAAAATTCTATTGCTTTTTCTGGTTTCGAATCGAATAATAAGTTTCCCGCTGCGAAAGCTCTCGCTTCTGGAAAACTTTTTCCCGATTTTAATTGTTCCTGCAAAATCTGTTTATATTCTTCCGGTTCTTCAAGAAATAAAGTCGCATATGCCGAAAAATCTTCTACTTCTGCCCATTCGCTTCCAAAGGAAAGATAATCGACACAGCCTAATTGATCAAGAATCCCAATCCCTGCTGTAGCAAAATATTCGGCACTGGCTGTCGCATAGATTGCCGGCATTTCAATAATCAAGTCTGCTCCGCCAGAAAGCGCCATCCGGGTTCGCATATATTTATCTGCAATTGCCGGTTCTCCACGCTGTACATAGTCCCCGCTCATAACTACAACAACATAATCTGCCCCTGTTTTTTTCCGTGTTTCTTCTATATGATATTGGTGTCCTTTGTGAAATGGATTATACTCTGCGATAATTCCCGCTACTTTCATAAATGAACTCCTTTCTCCTTTTATTTCTACCTGAATGCAATTCATCTCCCACCTTAGAGGTCGGAGTATTCTTGCTGTAAGCGGATAAATCTGCTTATCTTTGTCCATATTATAACCGAAAACAAACGAAACAGCAATCTTCCTATTTTTTGTATTTCTTACTATTTTTTATCGTTTTTTGATGAATTTTATTGATTTTTTTGGACATTTTTATATTTTTGTCTAATCATGTTAACTTTCAAACAAAATCATTTATTGTTTACTATGAAATACAATTACCTATCAAAACTCAAAAAAAAGTGCCGAAATAACAAAAAAACTCCATCATAAGCTGAATAAGTACATTTTCAAGATAAAAAAAACAAGCTATAATATGCCTAGCAAAATAAAATAAGCGAAATTTGGCGTTTCGTAATAAATAATTATACAAAAAGGAGATATGAAATGAAGGTTTTAGTAATTAACTGCGGTAGCTCTTCCCTGAAATATCAGGTTATTGATTCTGAGACAGAACACGTTCTCGCAAAAGGTTTATGTGAAAGAATCGGTATCGATGGTGTTTTAACTTATCAGCCAGCCGGCCAGGATAAGATTAAGTACGAAGCTGCAATGCCTGCACATCGTCAGGCTGTTGAACTTGTATTAAAACAGTTAACAGACCCTGAAAATGGTGTATTAAAATCCATCGATGAAATTGATGCTGTTGGACATCGTATGGTACATGGTGGTGAGAAATTTGCTTGTTCCACATTACTTACAGAAGAAGTATTAAAGACAGTAGAATCTTGTAACGACTTAGCTCCTCTTCACAACCCTCCTACATTAGTTGGTGTTGCTGCTTGTAAAGAGCTTCTTCCTACAACTCCAATGGTTGGTGTATTTGATACAGCTTTCCATCAGACTATGCCACCAGAAGCTTACATCTATGGTCTTCCATATGAGTACTATGAGAAATACGCTGTTCGTCGTTACGGCTTCCACGGAACATCTCATAAATATGTTTCTTTAAGAGCTGCTGAGATTCTTGGTAAAAAACCTGAAGACTTAAAGATTGTTGTATGTCACCTTGGTAATGGTTCTTCCATCTCCGCTGTTGATGGTGGAAAATGTGTAGATACTTCTATGGGTCTTACTCCATTAGAGGGTCTTGTAATGGGTACACGTTCTGGTGATATCGACCCTACTTGTATCGAATTCATCGCTCACAAAGAGAACCTTTCTCTTGAGCAGGTTATGGATATCATAAATAAGAAATCCGGTGTTCTTGGTATTTCCGGTGTTTCTTCTGACTTCCGTGATCTTGACGAGGCTGCAAAAGCTGGTAACAAACGTGCTGACTTGGCTTTAAGAGTATTTTCTCATTCCGTAGTTAAATACATCGGAAGTTTCATCGCCGTTATGAACGGTGTTGACGCCATCGTATTTACAGCTGGTATCGGTGAGAACGACGATATCATCCGTTCAAGAATTATCGAACATTTCGATTACCTTGATACAACTTTAGATCAGAAAGCAAACAAGATGCATGGAGAAGAACGTATTATCTCCACTCCAGAATCAAAAGTAAAAGTCATCTGTATCCCAACAAACGAAGAGCTTGCAATTTGCCGCGATACAGTTGAAATCGTTACTAAGAAAATGGTAGAAGATACAGTGAAAGATGTTTTAGGTAACAACTAATTCTTTCCTATTTTTTATCATATCTTCATTACTTAATATAAAGAATCCCCCGGAAAGTTCCTCATCCGGGGGATTCGATTTTTATTCGGGAATGACAGAGGATAGACAAAAAATTCAAAAACAGACGAATCCAGGAAGATAAAATATCCCTATTTGTGACTTTCGTCGCTGCAGGCTGAATGTTCGCTTTAAGCGCCCGCATCCAGCCTTTGCTCCCAGGCCACAAATAGGGATAAATGCCACCTATTCGATTCTTTCAAACACCATTGTTGCCTGGATGCGGTCACCGCCTCCAAGTCCTTTACTTCCACCAGATGTTGTGCTGATGGTATGTAAACGATATCCTTTATCCAATAAAATAGGAATTTGCCGCAGGCAAAGGAGACGCCCTCTGGAAGATAAATAAAGCATATTTGTGACTTTAGTCGCTGCAGGTTGAATGCTCGCTTTAAGTGCTCACATCCAACCTTTGCTCCGAGGTCACAAATATGCTTTATTTATCTTCCAGAGGGCTGTGTTTTGGCTGGGGATGGAATTGCTTTTTATTGTTGGAGGGATTTGAGGACGCTCCAGAAGGTTATAGCTTTCGTTATAACTGTTTTTTGAAGAATTGATTCGAATTACTTCTATCTCTCCTGACTTCTTCCCCAAATCTTTCCACAAATTTGCCCAGGCAGCCAGAAAACAGAAGTCCGAGAATCAAATCATCTATATTTGTGATTTGATTCTCAGACTTCGTCTGTTTACTCACCCAGGCAAATTCCTATTTTCTATGCAGGATTCTGATGGAGTTGAGCAGGCACAATACCGATACTCCTGTATCAGCAAATACCGCAATCCACATATTTGCGAATCCAAACAGACCCATAATCATAACGATGATCTTGATTGCAAGTGCAAATACAACGTTCTGCCATGAAATACTATTTGTCATTTTCGCAATGCTGATGGCTTCTGGGATGGCTTTCATTTCGGAGTTCATGAATACGACATCTGCTGCTTCGATTGCTGCGTCTGCGCCGCTTCCCATAGCTGCTCCAACATCAGCTCCGGCAAGTACCGGTGCATCGTTGATACCGTCTCCGACAAACATAACCGCTCCATGATTTTCTCTGATTTTCTTCAATTCAGATAATTTGTCCTGTGGAAGCAGTTTTGCGTGTACTTCATCAATTCCGGTTTCTTTTGCTACAGCATCTGCACTTTCCTGTGCATCACCCGTAAGCATTGCTGTAATAATTCCCTGTTTCTTTACAGCGGCGATTGCATCTTTGGCATCGTCTTTTACTGTATCGGAAATGACGATATTTCCAACAAATTTGCCATTTAAGGCAACGAGTACTTCTGTACCAAAGTTTTCTTTCTGGTATACACTTAAGTCTACGTTCTGTGCATCCATAAGCTTTCTGTTACCACAGAGAACAACACCTCTGCTAAGTTCGGCACGAATACCATGTCCGGCAATTTCTTCTACTTTCGATGGTCTTTCGATAGAAAGTCCCTTTTCTTCAGCTGCTTCTACGATGCTATTTCCAATTGGATGTGTAGAAGACAATTCACAACTTGCACTGATTGCTAATAAATCATTGGCAGTCATTGCATTTCCTGCTGGATTGGCTTTCTGAACAACAAAGTTACCCTTTGTGATCGTTCCAGTCTTATCCATTACGATTGCTTTTACATTTTTCAGGCTTTCAATTGCAATTCCACCTTTGAAAAGGATACCTTTCTTAGAGCCTGCTCCGATTCCAGAGAAGAATGCCAGCGGTACACTTAATACTAACGCACATGGACAACTGATAACTAAGAATGTCAACGCTGTGTAAATAGATGCTGTTCCGCTTGTTCCATGAATCGTATTTACTGTTCCTGTATAGGCACTGTCTACGAAGAAATGCCAGTTCAGGGAATCTGGTAAAATAAATGGAAGTACTACTGCTACAAATAATGCGAATAATACAACGAATGGTGTGTATACTCTTGCAAAACGAGTAATAAATTTATCAATGTTTGGTTTACTTGCCGCTGCATTTTCCACAGAGTCAAGAATTCTTGTTACCATAGATTCTTCAAGAATTTTTTCTACACGAATCTTTAACTGTCCAGATGTATTCACACATCCGGAAACGATGTTGTCCCCTGCCTTTGCCATAACAGGTACTGGCTCACCGGTAACTGGTGAAGTATCAATACGGCTCTCTCCATCAATGATAACACCATCTAATGGAATACGGTCACCCGGACGTACTAAAAGGATATCTCCTACATTTGCTTCTTCCGCATCAATAATACGGACATCATTTCCAATGACAAGATTAACAACTTCTGGTCTTAAGTCAACCGCTTCCATAATCTGAGTACGGCTCTGCTCGGTTGCTTTTTCTTCAAAATACTCACCGATACGATAGAAAAGCATTACGCCTACTGCTTCCGGGAATTCCTGAATACAGAACGCACCAATTGTTGCAATACACATAAGGAAGTTCTCATCAAATACCTGACCTTTCATGATATTCTTTCCAGCTGTGATTAATACCTTGCCGCCAAGAACTAAATAAGCAATCAGAAACAGGGCAAACATTGGAATGGTTGGTACATTTCCCACATGTTCAAGAATTTCACCAATGATGAAAATAACTGCTCCCACGCCGATGCTTACAAGAGGATTGTTAAAAGAGAACTTCTTCTCTCCTGCTTCTTCAGATTTTATCACTTTATTGTCTTTTGGAACAATTGTGATTCCATCTTCCATTGCATCAATTGTCTCTTTAATCATCGGAATCATCTGGTCTGGATTCTTAGCAGAAAGTTTCATCTGCTTCGTTGCATAAGTAATTGTCAGGTCATCCACACCATTTAATGTTCTTAACTTTGCTTCTATCTTTGCTGCACAGTTTGCACAGTCAAGACCTTCTAAAATATATACCTTTGTATTAGAAATGCCGCTTAGCTTCTTACGCTGTCTTGGAACAATTGTTACTCCATCTTCAATAGAATCTACAACTGCCTGCATCTTTGGAAGTAACTCTGCCTGATTATTTGCTGAAACTCGAAGCTGCTTTGTTGCAAATGCCACTGATGCGAATCCAACTTCCGGCATCTGACGAATCTTCGCCTCAATCTTTGCTGCACAATTCGCACAGTCGATTCCCTCTAAAATATATACTTTCTTCTCCAAATCTTCATCTGGCATATGACAGTTACATTTTGCAAGGCTCTCTCCACAAACATCACAATATTCTACATAGGAATTACACTGCTCACACTGACAGCCTTCCGGATGTCCTTCTACCTGATGATGGTCTACCTGAAAATGTGTGTGTGAACGAGTTGCCTGTGGTTTTGCCGGACCGTGATCGTGATGATGGTGATGATCATGATCGTGATGGTCGTGACCACATCCGCACTCTTCTCCATGTTCATGATGGTGATGATGATCATGTTCCTCATGGTCATGATCATGGTCGTGGTGGTCATGGCCGCATCCGCACTCTTCTCCATGCTCATGATGGTGATGATGATCATGTTCCTCGTGGTCATGATCATGGTCGTGATGGTCATGGCCACATCCGCACTCTTCTCCATGTTCATGATGGTGATGATGATGCTCGTGTTCCTCGTGGTCATGATCATGGTCGTGGTGGTCATGCCCACATCCACACTCTTCTCCATGTTTATGGTGATGATGCTCATGATTGTGAGTTTCTGCTGCTTTACGTCTGCTGCGGGTTCTCTCAACAACTTCTACATCTGGTTCCATAGACTGAATTGTCTCTCTGATTTTTGGCAGAACCGCTTCCGGATCTTCTGCTGCAAATCGAAGCTGCTTGGTTGCAAATGTAACGGATACATCGCTAAGCTCCGGCAGCTTACTAAGCTTTCTCTCAATCTTGGCTGCACAGTTTGCACAATCAAGGTTCTCAAGAATATATACTTTTCTCTGCATTGTGATACCTCTCTTTTTGATATTATAGAATTACCCCAGTACATGTTGAAAAACAACAAGTAATCTACATGCTCTAGAGCATTTTTCAAACACTCTCTAGGAATCGGTATGTGTCATATGTATTAATGCTTCTTCCATAATATCTACAATATGCTGGTCATCCAGTGAATAAAAAACATTTTTTCCTTCCCGTCTTGCTCTTACCTGATGCATCTTACGCATTACGGCAAGCTGGTGGGAAACTGCAGACTTAGTCATGTCAAGGAAAACTGCAATATCACCGGCACACATCTCCTGCTCCTTTAGTGCATACAGAATCCGTATTCTTGTGTCATCTGCTAAAACTTTAAAAAAGGATACTACCTTATCAATCTCGCAGTCTTTCGGCATACTCTTCTGTACCTTTTCAATACTTTCAGGAAACATTGCCACACAATCGCTCTTTTTCGTTCCCATAACTTCCTCCTTCATCAAACAAATAATTGAATACTTGTTCAACTGTCCTTATTATAGTTGAACAAGTGCTCAATTGTCAATAGGTATTTTTAAATTTTTTCTACTTTTTCAGTATGATATAAATTTTAAATAAATTTCTATTGTAAATCACATAGTAACCCTTACTAAGTCAAAGAAACCTTTTTTCTGAAATTTTATTAAAACCTGATTACATTTCCTGTGCAGTTAAAAATAAATTTTTCTCCAAAGTTATTTTTTATCGTTTCTAAATTGTCCTCTCCCGTACAATGGGAAACGGCAATAAAATTTATATTCATTTCTTTTAAGTCATCTATTGTCTTTCTAAGCCGCTCTCCGTCAGCTTCCATCAAATGGGTTCCTCCGACAACTCCGCAAATCTTTTTACCACTTCTCTTTTCAATTGTTCTAAGAATATTCATAATGCCCGGATGAGAACATCCCACTATAACGACAATGCCTTGCTCGGTATCTAATGCTACGGCAATTTCGTCTGTGAAAGAATCCTTCGTATATTCAGATATTACTTTTTCTATTGCCGGCTTCACGCTCAATTCATCAGAAGAACAATCGGTACTGTACGCAGTCATTCCTTCCTCTGTTCCAGAGTGTGTTTGAAAAAAGCTTTCTGCAAAGCAACCAGCAACAATTTCCTTGTCTTCTTTTTTTACAAAAAAACGAGGATTTAACTGTTCATATCCTACAATGCGCTCAAAGTTACGATATAATGTTACTCCCGGAAAAATCATTTGCATATCTTCTTTTACCTCACAAACGGTTATTCCTTTTTTCTCTAATTCTTCCTTGGAAAATGCAATCCCAATATCTTTCATCGTTCCATCGTTTTTCTCATAATATTTCCCCTGAAAAAAATCTTTTCCCACATATATTTTTCTGATTGTCTCTTCTTCTATGAGTCTTTTCACACCACCAGCATGATCATAATGGGCATGGCTAATTAATAATGCACTTAAATTTTCAAGAGAAATCCCCATTTTCGCTGCATTTTCATAAAATATTCCACTCTGCCCTGTGTCCATTAACAGACAAACCTGTTCCTCTTGATTCTCACTTTCAATCAAAATAGCAAGACCATGCTCACACATATATCTTTCCTCTTTATCCACATGATTTTCAATCAACGTAGTCAGCTTCCATCTCATAAAAAGTTCCTCCATTCTCTATAAATCATGATACAATAGATTTAGATTTTTGAGAAGTTTTTTTAAAGTTAAGCTGTGACTATAGTAATTCCACAATTACTATAAAAAAACATCATTACAAAATGCAATTACTACGCTATACAACTACACTATATCTCAATACTTTCCTCTTTTTTAAGTGTCCGTAGTGTAATATCCATTCAGTAATAACAGTTTATGAATAATGATTTGACAGTTAACAATAAAAGATGTACAAGGTAAACTGGCAAAATTATATTCAATAATACTTTTAGAAACCAAATGGATGAAGCAGTAGTTACATCTATAATTACAATAAATTATTTCTGGAGGTTTTATTATGAAACATTCTCTTCATTTATACGGAACTCTTGGTCCTGCCTGTGCCACAAAAGAAAAAATCCGCACAATGTTTTTATCTGGCATGACCGGAATGCGCCTTAATCTTTCCCACAGCAATCTTGATGACTGTAAAGACTGGCTGCAGCAATATTACGAAGTTTCCGAACGTCTGCACATCGTTCCTGAACTTCTTGTTGATTTACAGGGTCCTGAACTTCGCATCGGAACTCTGGATATTCCACTCTCCCTTTCCGAGAATGATCTTATTTTTCTTGTATCAGAAAAATCATTTGATAAAAGAAAAGAAAACTCCGCTATATTTTCACGAATCATAGCTGGAGAAGATGAACTTTCTATTATTCCATGTCCTGATATTCTTTTTTCTTATTTCGATGAAGGACAGGAAGTAAAATTAAACGATGGAAAAATTGTATTAGAATTATCGGCACCTTTAGAAGAAGATATTTTCTGTGCCAAAGTCAAAAAAGGCGGTGAACTGACTTCAAGAAAAAGTATTGCAATAAAGGATGTTACCGTTCCTCTGCCTGTACTCACCGAAACAGATAAACAAAATCTGAAATTACTCAGAAAATATCACGTTACCGGTGTTATGCTTCCTTTTGTAAGAAATGCCGATGATTTAATCACCCTCCGAAAGGAACTGTGTGCCGACGGTATGGATTATATACGCATCTTTGCAAAGATAGAGTCGTTAGAAGGTGTAGAAAATCTGCCTTCTCTCCTGCCTTTCTGTGATGAAATTGTTATAGCAAGAGGGGATCTCGGAAATGCCATTCCTCTGCCAAAACTTCCCGCCATCCAGAAACGAATCGCCATGACCTGTCTGCGTGCAAAGAAACCATTCATGGTCGTAACCCAGATGCTCGCCTCGATGGAGCAAAATCCTGTACCAACCAGAGCAGAAGTAACGGATATCTTTCAGGCAGTCTTAGATGGGGCTTCTTCTCTCATGTTAACGGGAGAAACTGCTGTTGGGGCTTATCCTGAAGAAGCGATAAAAATACTGGCACAAACAAGTGAGGAAGCCCTTCGCTTTAAGATAGCGAAATTCTAATTTGCCGCAGGCAAGGAGACGCTCCCAAAGAGAGCCAATGGTATGCTCCCTTTTAGGTAGACAGTTAAAAAAATAAAACTGTTTATCTGAA
>OIEA01000795.1_pt1 | contig 12830 bp, 10 predicted proteins | sample 1581631 | NCBI WGS metagenome assembly OIEA01 (sample SAMEA3882526, study PRJEB24775) | human gut metagenome | biome: human-associated habitat; feature: intestine environment; material: feces | place: Netherlands | collected 2009/2010
CCCCTCCCATGAATAAACTGTAACAGGCGGGGCATACTGCGAACAGTACCAATTTTTTATTTTGTTTCATAGGAGTGGATTAGACCCATGATGGTAAAAAGGGGAGAAATTTATTATGCGGATTTAAGTCCAGTGGTCGGCTCGGAACAGGGCGGTGTGCGGCCGGTGCTCATCATACAGAACGATGTTGGAAACAGACACAGTCCGACGGTCATCTGCGCGGCAATCACATCGCAGATGAATAAAGCAAAGCTTCCAACACATGTGGAGCTTGACAGCCAGAAATATGCGCTGGTCAAGGATTCCGTGGTGCTGTTGGAACAACTGCGGACGATCGATAAGACGAGACTGAAAGATAAAGTGTGCCATCTGGATCACCAGATCCTTGTGAAAATAGACAAGGCGCTGGAGATCAGTCTGGAACTCTATACATAACTTGACTATTATGCGCGAAAATGTTATGATTTCTGATGTTTTAGTGTGTAATACCGGAGACACGAAAGAAAGGATACTATATGGATGATGGTTGCAGCCCCACTGTGGGCATCCTCATTTTTGCAGGATTTGTCATATTAGATTTTGTGGTTTTTGGCTTTATCGCCGCCATGCAGAATTTGAATGAGGCTGCCATAGAACGTCTGGCGGGAGAGGAAGACCGCGGTGCGAGACTTCTGCGGCGCTATACGGATAAGAATGAACGATATACGCATGTCTGCGAACTGGTGGTTTTAATCGTGCATATGCTGCTCGGTTTTCTGGAGGTACCGCTCTGGCGCGCGTATTTTCTGCCGGAAGATGCGGGAAGCGTCATGTCGGTACTTGTGGATGTCCTCATTTTTGTGATCCTGATTCTCATTGTGCTGGTGTTTGGAATCTACACGCCGCAGAAAGTGGCGTCCAGAAAGCCGGAAGCCTGGGCACTGCGTCTGGCGGGACCGGTACATGTGGTGGAGCTTCTTTTTTACCCGATCATATTCCTGACGGACGGTCTATCCAACCTTCTGGCGCGCGTGTTCGGCGTTGATCCGTTAAGCGATACGGATGATGTGACGGAGGAAGAGATTATCTCCATGGTAAACGAGGGTCACGAGCAGGGTGTGCTCCTTGCAAGCGAGGCGGAGATGATTCATAACATCTTTGAGTTTGGCGACAAGGAAGCCAAGGATATCATGACGCACCGCAAGAATATCTGTGCGCTCGACGGAACCAGAACGTTTCGACAGGCCCTGGAGTTCATCAAGGAGAACAACTATTCCAGATTCCCGGTGTTTCTGGACGACATCGATAACATTATCGGTGTCCTACATATCAAGGAGGCTCTGGAACTGAGCCTGGATGCGGCGGTTTATGACACGCCGGTCTCTAAGATCAAGGGTCTGATCCGCGAGGTGGACTTCATCCCCGAGACGCGCAACATCAATTCCCTGTTTGCCATGATGCAGGCAGCCAAAAGTCATCTGGTGATCGTGGTGGATGAGTACGGACAGACGGCAGGCATTGTTGCGATGGAAGACATTCTGGAAGAGATTGTTGGAAACATCGAGGACGAGCACGACGAGGAGACGAACATGGTCGAACTGCAGCCGGATGGAAGCTATCTGATGAGCGGTATGGCTCCGTTTGACGAGGTTGTGGAAGTGCTGGGAATTCCGCTGGATGAAGAGGACGATTTCGAGACGTTAAACGGTTTTTTGATCTCACTGATCGATAAGATTCCCAGCGACGACGAGGTGTTTTCAACAACCGCATACGGGTATCTGTTTGAGATCCTTTCTGTAGAGAACAAGATGATCCAGAAGGTACACGTGATCAAACTTCCGGAGGAGAAGGCTTCGGAAGTCGAACTGGCAGACGGGACTTGCCAGAATGAAGAATAAATGTTAAAATAATAAACCGGATTTCAACAGAAAAGAGGAAAAAACATGTCAGGACATTCAAAATTTGCCAACATTAAGCACAAGAAAGAAAAAAATGATGCGGCAAAGGGAAAGATTTTTACCATTATCGGAAGAGAGATTGCTGTTGCAGTAAAAGAGGGCGGTCCTGACCCTGCCAACAACTTCAAGCTGGCACAGGTCATCGCCAAGGCAAGATCCAACAATATGCCGAACGATACGATCGAGCGCGGTATCAAGAAGGCTGCTGGAGACGGCAACTCGGTCAATTACGAATTCTGTACTTATGAAGGCTACGGTCCGAGCGGAACCGCCATCATCGTAAAGTGCCTGACGGACAATAAGAACCGTACGGCTGCGAATGTGCGCAACGCGTTTACAAAGGGACACGGCAGTATCGGTACACAGGGCTGTGTATCTTATATGTTCGATGAGAAGGGACAGATTATTGTCGCAAAGGAAGATTACGAGGGAGATGCGGATGAGCTGATGATGCAGGCTCTTGACGCAGGAGCTGAGGATTTTTCCGAGGAGGAAGACAGCTACGAGATCCTTACAGCGCCGGACGATTTTGAGGATGTCCGCAGAGCGTTGGAGGATGCAGGTATTCCGATGGCAGAAGCTTCTGTGACCATGCTTCCGCAGAACTATGTGGAGCTGACAGCGGAGGAGGATCTGACCAACATCAACCGTATTCTGGATCTTCTGGATGCAGATGATGATGTGCAGGAAGTATTTCACAACTGGGATGAATAATAAATTTACAAAAAGAGGGCAGACCATAACAGATGGTTTGTCCTTTTTTTGTAAAACGCTGGAATTGTAGGGTGAAATGGTATATCATAATATTGTATATGCTTTCTGCGAAAAACAGGATGTTTCCGATACAAGGAGGTTTTTATGAAAAAAATACTTTTTGCAGCTTCTGAGTGCGTTCCGTTTATCAAGACCGGGGGACTTGCGGACGTCTGCGGCGCGCTTCCCAAGGAATTTGACAAGGAAGAGTGGGATGTGCGGGTGGTTATTCCGAATTATAGCTGTATTCCGGAAAAATACCGCAGCCAGTTTGAGTATGTGACGCATTTTTATATGAGCGCCGGGACTTATATCCAGGACAAGTACGTCGGGGTTCTTCAGTATGTGCTTGATGGCATCACCTACTATTTTATCGATAATCAGGAATACTTTAACTGCATCGTGCCTTATGGGGACATCCGGTTTGACATTGAGAAGTTCTGTTTTTTTGACAAGGCGGTACTCTCCATTTTAAAACAGATCAATTTCCGGCCGGATCTGATTCACTGTCACGACTGGGAGACGGGACTGATTCCGGTTTATCTGAAAAATGAGTTCCAGGCGGACTCTTTTTACTGGGGCATCAAGTCGGTCATCACGATCCACAACTTAAAGTTCCAGGGAATCTGGGACATGAAGACAATGCAGGGACTGACCGGTTTCTCGGCGGATCTGTTTACGCCGGATAAGCTGGAGTTCCAGAAGGACGCCAACATGTTAAAGGGTGGACTGGTGTATGCGGATTACATCACGACCGTCAGCGATTCCTATGCGAATGAGATTCAGACGGAGTATTACGGGGAAGGGTTAAACGGTCTGCTCTCGGCAAGACATTACGACATGCAGGGAATTGTAAACGGAATCGACTATACGGTTTACAATCCGAAGACGGATCCAAAGATCTATGTCAATTACGACGCCGCGGATTTCCGCAAGAAAAAGCCGTCCAATAAGATGAAGCTGCAGGAGGAACTGGGACTTGCCGTCGACAAGAAAAAATACATGATCGGCCTGATCTCAAGACTGACGGACCAGAAGGGACTCGATCTCATCAATTACGCGATCGACCGCATTGTGGACGACTATACGCAGTTCGTGGTCATCGGAACCGGTGATCCGCAGTACGAGAATATGTTCCGCCACTATGCATGGAAGTACGGCGACCGTGTCTCGGCGAATATCTGCTACTCGGACGAACTTGCCCACAAGCTGTACGCGGCTGCGGACGCGTTCTTAATGCCGTCGCGGTTTGAACCGTGTGGACTGACGCAGTTAATCTCTTTCCGTTACGGCACGGTGCCGATCGTGCGGGAGACGGGCGGACTCCGGGATACCGTAAAGCCGTACAATGAGTACGAGAACACCGGAGACGGATTCTCGTTTGCAAACTATAACGGAGACGAGATGTTAGGCGTGATCAACTACTCCAAACATATCTATTTTGACCGCAAGAAGCAGTGGAACCAGATGATTGACCGCGGAATGGCAAACGACTATTCCTGGAACAATTCCAAGGGACGCTATGAGGGATTGTACCGCTATCTTCTGGGAGAAGTGTAGCGTGAGCTGACATAATATGACGCTGGGTGATACATACTAAGCAGGGTGCAATTTTGCACCCTGCTTTTTTATGCAATTAGTAAAAAGAGAAGACCGAAGGAGAGGGAGAAACTATGTCAGAAAAACAGGAACAGAAAAATGAGGACATCCGGGAATTCGGACAGGTTGCGTTAAATAACAACCGGGAGAACAACCGGATCTCACTTTTAACGATTATAGGAGAGATTGAGGGACACGATTGTCTGCCGGCGACGACTAAGACAACCAAGTACGAACACGTGCTTCCGAAGCTGGCGGAGATGGAGGACAACCGGGATACGGAAGGAATCCTGCTGCTCTTAAATACAGTCGGCGGCGACGTTGAGAGCGGACTCGCCATTGCAGAGATGATTGCGTCGATCAGCAAACCGACGGTATCGCTCGTGCTCGGAGGAAGCCATTCGATCGGCGTACCGCTCGCTGTCTCCACGGATTACTCGTTTATTGTCCCGTCGGGCACCATGGTGATTCATCCCGTGCGCATGAGCGGAACTGTCATAGGAGCCAAGCCGACCTACGATTATTTTAAACAGATGCAGAACCGGATTTTAACCTTTATCGCGTCGCATTCAAAGGCGGGGGAAGAGCGTCTGGAGGAACTGATGATGAACACTGGAATGCTGACAAAAGACCTTGGAACCATTTTAGTCGGGGAGGAAGCGGTTCGGGAAGGGCTGATCGATGCCGTGGGCGGAATCGATGCCGCGTTTTTAAAACTGCATGCGATGATTGATGCCGCAAAGGGAAAAAATTATTAAGAAACCTTTTAATGACAACCGCCCTCAAATATGTTAAAATTGGTCATGTATGTATAAGTTTGACAGATTTTTACGAATCGGATAAGGAGGCTGCCATGTCATTATTACAGGCGATCTTGATGGGCATTATACAGGGACTGACCGAGTTTTTGCCGGTGAGCAGTTCCGGGCATCTGGCACTTTTTAAAATACTGTTTGATGTCAATACCGACACGGGAATTTTATATGATGTACTGCTTCACGTCGGTACATTGATTGCAATCTCCCTGGTATACTACCGGGACATCTTAAAACTGGTGGTAGATGGATGCTGCATCATCCGCGACGCCGGATACAATGTGATTGTCTTCTTCCGGAATAAGACCGGCAAAGAGCAGATGGCGTATCGACGCGTGATCAACAGCAGCTACCGCAAATTTGCCATGCTGATTATCGTATCGACAATACCGACTGGAATTATCGGCTATTTCTGCAAGGATGTCGTGGAGATGGCTTCCGAGATTCTGATTGTTCCAGGCATCTGCCTTATCGCAACGGCAGTGTTGCTTTTGATCGCGGATCACTGCAAGGACGGCGACAAACTTCCGAAAAACGTCACCTACACGGATGCGTTTTCTGTCGGAATCGCACAGGGAATCGCAACGCTTCCGGGACTTTCACGCTCCGGTACGACGATTACCGCCTGCCTGCTTGCGGGTTATCAGCGCAATTTTGCCGTGAAATACTCGTTTTTGATGTCGATACCGGCGATTCTTGGCGCGCTTGTTCTCGAATTAAAGGATGCCACAGACCTGGCGGTGTCGGGAACGGAGGTTGTCTACTATGTGATCGGTATGGCGGTCGCGGCGGTTGTGGGATATGTCTGCATTAATACGATGCTTGTCATCGTCCGCAAAAAGAAGTTCACCGTTTTTGCCATCTACTGTCTGCTCGTTGGCGCATTGTCCATCGGCGGGTATTTTTATCTGGCATAACGGTTTTGGAGGTTAGTAAGTTTTGGCAACAGGGAATAAAAAGAGTACATCTGGGAAACGAAAGGCACAGACAAGCCGGAAGGGAAGTACAGGACGGAAGAAAAAGACGGCTGCACAGCAGCAGGAGGATTTTACCAGGGAGGTCATTCTCTGGATCATTGTAGCGGTATCTATTTTATTATTTATCAGTAATTTCGGAATCGGGGGAACCATCGGCAATGCAGTGAGCAGGTTCTTTTTTGGCGTCATGGGACTGATCGCGTATGTGTTCCCGGTGCTTCTTCTTGTCGGTACTTTTTTTGCCGTGTCGAACAGGGGCAACCGGGTGGCAACCGTAAAGCTTGTGGCGATGATTCTGTTTGATCTGTTCTTATGTATGCTGATCGAACTGCTGACCAAAGGGTCTGCGGTTGACGGTGCCGCTGCGGCATACAGCTACAGTTTTGAGCACCGGACGGGAGGCGGCTTCATCGGCGGACTTCTGGCATGGATTTTCTGCCCGAATTTCGGTCTGGCTGGTTCTTATGTGATCGATGCGATCATGTTAATCATATCGCTGGTGTTAATTACAGAGCGCTCTGCGCTTCGCGGAATGCAAAAAGGCGGGAAAAAGGTCTACGAATCCGCGCGTAGCGGAAATGAACGCCATAAGGAACGCGTGAGAATCCAGCGGGAAGAGCGGGAGCAGCGCAGAGAGGAACAGGCATTAAGGCGGATGGATCGCAAGGTGGAAGGGGTTGCCATTGACACCCGGGTGCTGCCGCGGCAGAATGTCATTGAACATTCCGATGAGATCAGTGAACTGAATGCGGAGGATTATCTGGAGATGCCGGAGGTACGGGAAGAAAAGATTGTGCCTCTCACGTCGGACGGCGGATATCCGCCTGCAGAGAATCTGACGCCGTCGGCGTTCTCAGACGAAGCGCTTGCGGCTGTGACACCGGAGGCTTCACAGAACATATCTGCATGGACTCCGGAAACGGAGACTGCACAGGGAGCATCCTGGAATACTGCGCCGGCGGAAGCATCGTGGGATGTGGCAACAGAGCCGGAAGATCCATGGAGCACTACAGCCTCGCAGGAACAGAAAGATCCGTGGAGCAGCGCAGCCGAACCGGAAGATCCGTGGAGCACTGCATCTGCGCAGGAACAGAAAGAATCATGGGGCAGTGCGGCCGGACCAGAAAACGCATGGGAGGCGGCTGCGCCGAAAGTACAGCTGAAAGAGCCGCAGGAAGCATCGGCAGCCGTATCGCCCGCAGAGACAAAGACTGTGTCCGGCATCGGGGAAAATGCCGGACATACCACATCTGCACCTGCGGCATCCGGTGAAAGTGTGTCGGCGGAGCAGATGCCTCCGGAGCGTCCGTATGTGTTCCCTCCGGCAGATCTTCTGACAAAGGCGGCAAACAAAGCCGGGGATTCCAGACAGCATCTGCAGGAGACGGCGATGAAGCTGCAGCAGACCTTAAAGAATTTCGGCGTGAATGTCACGATTACCAACATCAGCTGCGGTCCTGCCGTGACGCGCTATGAACTGCAGCCGGAGATGGGAGTAAAGGTCAGCAAGATTGTCAATCTGGCCGACGACATCAAGCTGAATCTGGCAGCGGCGGATATTCGTATCGAGGCACCGATCCCCGGAAAGGCGGCGATCGGTATTGAGGTTCCGAACAAAGAAAACGTCATGGTTTCTTTTAGAGAATTGGTAGAGTCGGAAGAATTTAAAAAGCATCCGTCAAAGATTTCTTTCGGCGTCGGAAAGGACATCGGCGGAAAGGTGACGGTGGCGGACATTGCCAAGATGCCGCATCTTCTGATTGCCGGTGCGACGGGTTCCGGTAAGTCCGTATGTATCAACACGATTATCATGAGCATCCTCTACAAGGCGAACCCCAAAGAGGTCAAGCTGATTATGATTGATCCGAAGGTTGTGGAACTGAGTGTCTATAACGGCATCCCGCACCTGATGATACCGGTGGTCACCAATCCGAAAAAAGCGGCGGGTGCACTGCACTGGGCGGTGGATGAGATGACAGACCGTTATCAGAAGTTCGCCAATGCCTCGGTGAGAGACTTAAAGGGCTACAATGCGAAGATCGAATCCCTGCCGACGATCGAGGGCGATCCGAAGCCGGAAAAGCTGCCGCAGATTGTGATTATCGTGGACGAGCTGGCGGATCTTATGATGGTATCGCCGGGCGAAGTCGAGGAATCCATCTGCCGTCTGGCACAGCTCGCAAGAGCGTGCGGCATTCATTTGATCATTGCGACACAGCGTCCGTCGGTCAATGTCATTACCGGTCTGATCAAGGCGAATATGCCGAGCCGTATCGCCTTTGCCGTGACTTCTGGCGTGGATTCGAGAACCATTCTGGATATGAACGGCGCCGAGAAGCTCCTCGGCAAGGGAGACATGCTGTTCAGCCCGCAGGGAATTCCAAAGCCGGTGCGTGTGCAGGGCGCATTTGTATCGGATGAGGAAGTATCTGCCGTTGTAGGGTTTATCAAGGAACAGAATGGTCAGGTGACCTACAGTGCGGAGATGGAGGAGAAGCTGAGCAACATGGAATCCGCCAACACCACCGTAGCGATCGATTCCAGCGCGGATGCAGGGGACGGCAGGGACGTTTATTTTGCAGATGCGGCGCGCCTTCTCATGGAGAAGGAAAAAGGTTCCATCGGCATGCTTCAGCGGTATTTTAAAATCGGTTTTAACCGTGCAGCCCGCATTATGGATCAACTGGAGGAAGCGGGTATCGTAGGTCCTGAGGAAGGCACAAAGCCGCGGCGGGTTTTAATGTCGCCCGAGCAGTTTGAGCAGTACGAAGAGGAATATCTGTAACAGGATTCATATAAAACATACAAAGCCGCTCTGGCGGCGGAATGGAGGAGACATTATGAAAAGTGATATTGAAATTGCACAGGAAGCCCAGATGGTACATATTCGCGAGGTGGCTGCAAAGCTTGACATCCCGGAGGATGATCTGGAATTGTACGGAAAGTACAAGGCAAAGCTTTCGGACGAGCTGATCCGTCGGGTTTCCGACAGAAAAGACGGGAAACTGATTCTTGTGACCGCAATCAATCCAACGCCGGCGGGAGAGGGAAAGACCACCACGAGCGTCGGCCTCGGCGAGGCATTCGGCAGACTTGGGAAAAGGGCGGTCATCGCGTTAAGAGAGCCGTCCCTTGGACCGTGTTTTGGAATCAAGGGAGGTGCAGCCGGCGGCGGATACGCGCAGGTTGTGCCGATGGAGGATCTGAATCTGCACTTTACCGGTGATTTCCATGCAATTACCTCCGCCAACAATCTCCTGGCAGCTCTTCTGGACAACCATATCCAGCAGGGCAATGAGCTTGGAATTGATCCGCGGCAGATCGTCTGGAAACGCTGCATGGATATGAACGACCGTGTCCTCCGTAACATTGTCGTCGGTCTGGGAAGCAAGATGGACGGAATGGTAAGAGAAGATCACTTTGTCATCACGGTTGCGTCGGAGATTATGGCTATTCTTTGTCTGGCTGACGATATGCATGACTTAAAGCGCCGGCTCGGACGGATTATCGTCGCATATACGTTTGACGGAAAGCCGGTGACCGCGGACGATCTGAAAGCGACCGGCGCGATGGCGGCACTGTTAAAGGACGCGCTAAAGCCGAACCTGATCCAGACGTTAGAGCACACGCCTGCCATTGTTCACGGAGGTCCGTTCGCCAATATTGCGCACGGATGCAACAGTGTCCGTGCTACAAAGACAGCCTTAAAGCTCGCGGATTATGTGATTACGGAGGCCGGCTTTGGCGCAGATCTCGGCGCTGAAAAATTCTTCGATATCAAGTGCCGGAAAGCAGGACTGGCACCGGATGCCGTTGTGCTGGTTGCAACTGTGCGTGCACTCAAATACAACGGCGGCGTGGCGAAAGCGGATCTTGGCACAGAGAATCTGGATGCATTGAAGAAGGGGATTGTCAACCTGGAGAAGCATATTGAGAACCTGCAGAAGTTCGGTGTGCCGGTTGTGGTTACCTTGAACTCCTTTGTCACAGACACAAAAGCGGAGACGGATTACGTGGAGCAGTTCTGCAGAGAACGCGGATGTGAGTTTGCACTTTCCGAGGTCTGGGAAAAGGGCGGTAAAGGCGGCATTGAGCTTGCCAACAAGGTGCTGCTTACACTGGAGCAGAAGGAAAGCCATTTCAAGCCATTATATCCGGATGATATGAGCCTTGAGGATAAGATCGCAACTGTTGCGAGAGAGATTTACGGAGCCGACGGAGTGACCTATTCCGCAGCTGCCAAAAAGGAACTGAAGAGAATTGCCGATATGGGAATGTCATCCTTCCCGGTCTGCATGGCAAAGACACAGTATTCTCTTTCGGATGACCAGACGAAGCTTGGAAGACCGAACGGTTTTACCATCAATGTGCGCGAGGTTTACGTATCGGCAGGAGCCGGCTTTGTCGTTGCAGTTACCGGTTCGATCATGACGATGCCGGGACTTTCCAAGAACCCGGCGGCGTACGGTATTGATGTCAATGATGACGGAGTCATTACCGGATTATTCTAAGAGCCAGAATGGAGGATACGTATGACACAGATCATTGACGGAAAAAAGATTTCACAGGAGATCAAGGACGAACTGCGCGAGCAGGTTGCGGAACAGAAAAAGCTTGGAAAAGAAGCGGTGCTTGCAGTGATCCAGGTAGGAACCGATCCGGCTTCCAGCGTGTATGTCAATAACAAAAAGAAAGCCTGCGCCTATATCGGCATCGGTTCCCTGTCCTATGAACTGCCTGAGGAGACGACGGAGGAAGAACTTCTTGCGCTTGTGGAGAAGCTGAATGGTGATGCTTCGGTAAACGGAATTCTGGTGCAGCTTCCGCTTCCGGCACAGATTGACGCAGACAAAGTGATTCGTGCGATCGCACCCGAAAAGGATGTGGACGGGTTCCACCCGGAAAACGTTGGAAAGCTTGTGATCGGGGAGCCGGGATTTGTCTCCTGCACACCGGCGGGAATCATCCAGCTCTTAAAGCGCTCCGGAATTAAGATGGAAGGAAAACATTGTGTGATAATCGGCAGAAGCAATATCGTGGGGAAGCCGATGGCACTTTTAATGCTGCGCGAGAATGCCACGGTCACCATTGCACATTCCAAGACACAGAATCTGCCGGAACTTTGCAAAACGGCGGATATCCTGATCGTTGCAATCGGAAAGCCGCAGTTTATCACGGCAGATTACATCAAAGAAGGGGCGGTTGTCATCGATGTGGGAATTCACCGCGATGAGAACAACAAGCTGTGCGGGGATGTCAGATATGATGAGGTTGCGCCGCATACGTCGGCGATCACACCGGTTCCGGGCGGAGTAGGGCCTATGACCATTGCAATGCTGATGCATAATTGTGTGGAGTCCATGTTGCAGTAACAGATGTAGAATCCATATGGATGAAAGAGTGAGAGGAATCGTTTCATATGAAATGTGCAAAGTGTGGGGCAGAGATCAAAGAGGGATGTATCTACTGCTCCGTGTGTGGAAATGCGGTACAGATTGTGCCGGATTACAGTGTGTTGGAGGATGACTATCTGCGTTCTCTTCTAAAAGAGGAGGAATCTGCCGGGAAGGAACCGGCGCCGGCACAGGCAAAGCAGCAAAAGCCCAAACAGCCGCAGAGGAAGAAAAATCGCCGGCTGCCATTTCTCATCGGGGGAATTCTGCTGGTGCTTCTCGTTCTGGCGGGAATTCTGATTAAGGTTGCAATCGATCACCGGAATGCCAATTCTTACGACTATCAGATGGAACAGGCGGCCATGGCGGCTGATGCGCAGAATGACGGGGAGGCACTTGACTATTACGAGCGTGCGCTGTATCTGTATCCAAACGATATTACCGCGCGTGAGAAGATGATTGAGATCTATGAAAAACAGAAAAATACCGATGCGGCAATGGTGCTCCTGATTGAGATCATAAAGCTTGATCCTGCCAATGAGGACGCATACAGAGATCTGATCGCTATCTATGATGCGAGGGAAGATTACGACAGCATTCTGGATCTGGAAGCGGAGGTCGATGCCGAGGATCTTAAGAATAAGGATAAGATTCTGGATTTGTTTGCGGATTACATGATATCTGCACCGCTGATTACGGATCCTGAGGGAGATGTGCCGTCCGGAAAGTATGATGAGGCGCTCGAGGTAGAGATTGCGTCGACAGACGGGGATGCCATCTACTATACGATCAATGGAGATGAGAACGAACTGGATGCCAAGACCGGAACGAGGTATTTTGTCGGAAACCCGCTCGTCTTTGATGAGAGTGGCAAATATACCATCGCGGCGGTCTGCCGGAACGATAAGGGAATCTACAGCTCCGTGACGTATGCCGATTTTGAGATTGAACTTTCACCACCGGATTTTGCAGATGTGTCGCCGGATGGAGGCCGTTTTTATGAGCCGACACTCGTGACGCTGACCGCAGAGGATGGATGCAGCATTTACTATACCTGGGACGGAACCGATCCTACCACGGCGTCTGCGCGCTACACGGAGCCGTTTGAGGTGCCGGAGGGCAACAATGTCCTGTCCGTACTTGTGGTGGACAAAAAGACGGGATTGGACAGCGGTGTTTACCGTGCCAATTTTATCTATTACCCGTAAAAAGGAATTGCCGCAATAAGCATAACCTCTTTGGGGTGATAAGTAATATTACAAGAACTAGATACTTAAAAGTTCCAGATAAACATGCGGTGACAAATTCTGACCGCAAAATCCGGTATTTCTAACCATGCCGCAGCTGGCATCCGTG
>OIEA01000796.1_pt1 | contig 12826 bp, 11 predicted proteins | sample 1581631 | NCBI WGS metagenome assembly OIEA01 (sample SAMEA3882526, study PRJEB24775) | human gut metagenome | biome: human-associated habitat; feature: intestine environment; material: feces | place: Netherlands | collected 2009/2010
TATTTTATGATATTGGAAGCAGAACCGGCTCGATTGCGGTGGAGGCGGCGCTGCGGTCAAAACAGCTGCGGGTGTATGCCGTGGAACATGGAGAGGAAGCCTGTGGACTGATTGCGGAAAATGCATCGCGTGCAGGCGTGAAGAACCTTGTTGTCGTAAAGGGGGAGGCACCGGAATGTCTTGGGGAACTCCCGGTGCCGACGCACGCGTTCATCGGCGGAAGCGGCGGCAGGCTGCGGGAGATTCTTCTGGCACTCCGGGAGAAAAATCCGAACGTGCGCGTTGTCTTAAATGCCGTCTCGCTTGAGACGGTCGCCGAGGTTGTGGCACTGTGGAAGGAGCTTTTGATCTGTGAGGAAGAGATCACACAGATTGCGGTCAGCCGCGCAAAAAAAGCAGGTTCCCATCATCTGATGCAGGCGGAGAATCCGATCTATGTGATCTCGTTTTCCCTGTCGGAGAACGGCGAGGGGGAAGAACAAAAACCGGACAGACGGGAGGAGAGGTAAGATGAACATTCCCAGAATCATGATTGCGGCGGCGGGAAGCGGGAGCGGCAAGACGCTTCTTTCCTGTGCGCTGATGATGCTTTTTTCACAGGAAGGAAAAAGCGTCAGTGCCATCAAGTGCGGGCCGGACTATATCGATCCGATGTTCCATCGGACGGTGCTCGGCGTCCCTTCCCGGAATCTGGACACTTTTTTCACTGGGGAGAGACTGACGAAAAGCCTTTTTGCGCGCGCGGCAGAGGGCGCAGACCTTGCGGTGATGGAGGGCGTGATGGGACTTTACGACGGCCTCGGTGGAATCCGCAAGGAGGGATCGTCCTACCATCTGGCAGAGGTGACGAAGACGCCTGTGATTCTGGTGGTGAACGCACATGGAATGGGGCGTTCCATTCTGCCGGTCATAAGGGGCTTTCTGGACTATGACCGGCATCATCTGATCCGGGGCGTGATCTTAAATCAGACATCGGTGACATTCTGTGAGACAATCCGTCCCGAAATAGAGCGCGAGCTGTCGCTGCCAGTGCTGGGGTGTCTGCCGAAGTTAAAGGAACTGCACTGGGACAGCAGACATTTAGGACTTGTGATGCCCGAAGAGATTGCGGATGTGAAAAAGCAGATTCAGACGGTGGCGGATACGCTCGGAAAAACGCTTGACTGCGGGAAGCTTCTTGCGATTGCCGCATCCGCAGAAGCGCTGGAGACAGATCCGGTGCCGAAAAAAAAGATTGCGGATGTAAGAATCGGAATTGCAAGAGACGCGGCGTTTGGTTTTTACTATGAGGACAATCTGCAGCTACTGCGGGAGGCGGGAGCCGAGCTGGTGCCGTTCTCTCCGTTACAGGATGAGAGCCTGCCGGAGGGGATTGCAGGACTGATCTTAGGCGGCGGATATCCGGAACTGCATGCAAAAGCGCTGTCGAAAAACATCCCAATGCGAAAAGCGGTGCACGACGCGGTGGCGGACGGTCTGCCGACGATCGCGGAGTGTGGCGGATTCCTCTATCTGCATGAGACGCTCTGTGACGATGAGGGAGTGTGCTATCCGATGGCGGGAGTGATTCCGGCGTCGGCTATAAATACCGGGAAACTGGTGCGCTTCGGCTATGTGATGCTTACGGAAAAGGAGGAGAACTTCCTCCCGGCGGGCGCACAGATTGCGGGGCATGAGTTTCACTATTATGACAGCACGGACAACGGCGTGGGTGCGGTGGCCAAAAAGCCGGTAAACGGAAGATCGTGGGAGTGCGTTCATGAGAGTCCGTCGCAATGGATGGGATTCCCGCATCTATATTATTACTCCAATCCGGAATACGCGTACCGTTTCCTGAAAAAGGCGGCGGACAGAATCTACTTGAAAAAATAAACATGCAATGGTAATATGTTTTTAATTTCATAAAAAAGTAACTGGTGCCGGTGCAAAGGTATGTGCAGAAGATGTACAGATGAGCCTTTGTACCGGTTAAAAGGGAAACAGGTGGGAATCCTGTACGATCTCGTCACTGTGATTAGGGAGTGCAGATACGAAAGCTTTACGCCACTGGCGCGCATGCGCCGGGAAGGTAAGTAGCTGCATGAGGATCTATCAGCCAGGAAACCTGCCAGTTATGATAGTACAGGAAGAGATTCCGGATCACGAGTAATTGGTCGTACTTTTGTGTGTTGATCAGCTGCTCCGTTTCTATGTTTCATAGAGCGGAGTTTCTTTCTGTTGTTTTATGGAAAATATACAATCATCAGCAGGAGGAATTATGAAAAAAAAGACACTGGCACTCTTACTAAGCCTGACACTTGCAGCTGGCATGATCGGTGGATGCGGCAGTAAGACAGAGACAACCACAGAGGAGAACGTGCAGACAGCACAGACAGAGGCTGTTGCGGAGACCGGGACAGAGGCAGTATCCGATCAGGATGCGGCAGATCATGTTGCAGCGCTGATTGATGCAATCTACGTACAGGAGCGCACGGATGAGACCGATGCGCAGTGTGCAGAGGCAAGGGCGGCATGGGATGCACTGACCGACGCACAGAAGGAACTTGTCGAAGGTGAGAATGCAGATCCGGATTATTTCGGAAAAGATACCGGGGACGCTTCCAAGGACGATCCGTTAAATGAGGATGAGATCGGCGAGAATGAGATCCTTGTCGTAAGTTTTGGTACATCTTTCAATGACAGCCGTACCGAGGATATCGGCGGCGTGGAAAAAGCAATCGCAGAGGCATATCCGGACTGGTCGGTAAGAAGAGCGTTTACCGCACAGATTATCATCAACCATGTACAGGCGAGAGATGATGAGAAGATCGACAATGTAGATCAGGCGTTAGACCGCGCGGTGGCAAACGGAGTGAAGAACCTTGTGATTCAGCCGACCCATCTGATGCATGGTGCAGAGTATGACGAACTGATGGAAGCGGTAGAGAAGTACCGCGATCAGTTTACATCCGTTGCAGTCGCAGAACCGCTGCTCGGCGAGGTTGGCGAAGATGCAACAGTAATCAATGACGATAAGGAAGCCGTTGCAAAGGCGATCACGGCAGAGGCTGTGGCAGATGCAGGTTATGACTCCCTGGATGCGGCAGCAGAGGATGGTACCGCATTCGTATTCATGGGACATGGAACCGCTCATACCGCGAAGGTAAGCTACAGCCAGATGGCAAGTGTGATGAAGAACTTAAACTACGCGAATGTCTTCATCGGCACTGTGGAAGGAGAACCGGAAGAGACTGCATGCGAGGCAGTGATCGAGGCAGTCAAAGAAGCCGGCTACACGAAAGTGGTATTAAGACCGCTCATGGTAGTGGCAGGAGATCATGCCAACAATGATATGGCCGGGGATGACGATGATTCCTGGAAGAGCATGTTTGAGGCAGACGGAGCGTTTGAGAGCGTCACATGCCAGATTGCAGGTCTGGGAAGAATCGATACGATCGAGCAGCTGTATGTATCCCATACACAGGATGCGATCGATTCGCTCGGCAGCGTAGATACTGTAGCAGCAGCAACCACAGCAGGAGATCTGGAGGACGGCACATACAGTGCCGTCTTCGACACTGACAGCAGTATGTTCCATGTCAATGAGGCATGTGACGGACGCGGCACACTTACCGTCAAGGATGGCAAGATGACCATTCACGTAAGTCTTGTGTCACAGAGTATTGTGAATCTGTATCCGGGAACCGCCGAGGACGCGCAGAAGAGCGGAGCCAAGCTGCTTGAGCCGACGAAGGATACCGTAACCTACAGTGACGGAACATCCGAGGAAGTGTACGGATTCGATATTCCGGTGGAAGCACTGGATCAGGAATTTGATCTGGCAATTATTGGAACCAAGGGTGTGTGGTACGATCACAAGGTGAGTGTATCCGACCCGGTTGCGGAGTAAGAGATGAAAAAGAAAGTAACAGAACTGATCGTATGTCTGCTGTCTGTAATCTGTTTTCTCACAGCGTGCCACACGCCGCAGAGTGAAAAACTGGCGGACGGAACCTATCAGGCGGACGTCACGCTCACCGGCGGCGCTTACGGTGGAGGGTGGCAAAATATATGCCACCATTGTGTGGAGCAGCCCGTATTATGATTACATGATGGTAGAGGATGAGACCTATTACAATGAGGCGGAAGCAGGAGAGAACTCGACGTTTACGATCCCGCTTGAAAAACTGCCGTGTGAGATCTCTGTGATCGGAGATACGACGGCGATGAGCGTGCCGCATGAGATTGAGTACACGCTGTCATTTACGTTAAAAGAGACGGACTTTTCGGAACTGACGAAGACGGGGCAGTGGGATCTTTCTTATGCCACGCAGTACCAGGTGGAGCAGTACGGGAAGTATGATCTGATTACGATCGCTGACAGCCGGTTTTTGCTGGTGCCGGAGAATGTTCCGGTACCGGAACATGTGCCGGAGGATGTGGTTGTGTTAAAACAGCCGCTGGATCACACCTATCTGGTGTCCTCCTCGGTGATGGATATGATCCGTGAGATCGGAGCGCTTTCCGACGTCCGGCTTACGGGAGTGAAAGAGTCTGACTGGTATATAGAAGAAGCGGCATCTGCCATGAAAAGCGGTAGCATGCTGTACGCAGGAAAATATAATGAACCGGACTATGAACTGATATTAAAGGAAGGGTGCAACTTTGCACTGGAGAACACAATGATCGGACATAATCCGGAGGTAAAAGAAAAGCTGGAAAGCCTTGGCATACCGGTCATGGTGGAACGTTCCAGCTATGAAGAGCATCCGCTCGGAAGACTGGAGTGGATCCGGTTATATGGTCTTTTGTATGGAAAAGAACAGGAAGCCGATGCATTTTATGAAGAACAGCTTAAAAAAATAGAACCAATCATGGAAAAGGAAGATACAGGCCGCACGGTGGCCTTTTTTTATATCACGGCGAACGGAGCGGTCAATGTCCGCAAGCCGAATGACTATATTGCGCAGATGATCGGGCTCGCCGGCGGTACCTACGTCCTAAACGACCGTCTTTCGGCGGAGGAGAATGCCCTGTCCACGATGAACATGCAGATGGAGGATTTTTATGCGGCAGCGAAGGACGCCGACATCCTCATCTACAACAGTACGATCGAGGGGGAGCTTTACAGTGTCGATGAACTTCTGGCAAAGAGCACACTGTTTTCTGATTTTAAGGCAGTAAAAGAGGGAAATGTATACTGTACCGGAAGCAATTTCTTTCAGGAATCGACGGGAACCTGCGATTTCATTGAGGATCTGCACAAGGTGCTTGCGGATGAGACAGACGAGAATTATCGGTTTTTAAAACACGTGAGGTAAGAATGAAACGGTATGTGATAGCCTTTGGCGCGATGATCCTGCTGCTTGGCGGGTTGTTTTTCTTTAATATCGGTTCCGGAAGTGTCAAGATGACGGGAAGTGAGATTGCGGACATTCTGCTGCACCGCTTTGGCAGCACGGCGGATGAGACGGCGCGGCAGATTGTCTGGGAGATCCGCCTGCCCCGGATCTGTGCGGCAGTTATTCTGGGGGGAGCGCTCTCAGTTGCGGGATTTCTGCTGCAGTCATTTTTTCAGAATCCGATTGCGGGTCCCTATGTGCTTGGCATCTCATCCGGGGCGAAGCTTGTGGTTGCGCTGACGATGATCACCCTTCTGGAAATGGGCAGGACGATCAGTTCGCTCGGCATGATTGTGGCGGCGTTTGCCGGATCGATGCTTGCGATGGGGTTCGTGCTCTTAATTTCCTGCCGGGTAAAAAAAATGTCCATGCTTGTGGTATGCGGCATTATGATCGGCTATATCTGTTCGGCAATCACGGATTTCTGCGTGACGTTTGCGGATGACTCCAACATTGTGAACCTTCACAACTGGTCGATGGGCAGTCTCTCCGGAATGACCTGGTCGAATGTGCGGATGATGACAGCGGTGGTGGCAATCACGATGGGAGTGACCTTTTTTCTGGCAAAACCGATCGGTGCGTATCAGATGGGCGAGGCGTATGCGAGAAACATGGGCGTTAAGATCCGTTTGCTTCGCGTATTGCTGATTCTGCTGTCGAGTCTGCTGTCTGCCTGCGTGACGGCCTTTGCCGGACCGATCTCCTTTGTGGGAATTGCGGTTCCGCATCTGGTGAAGACGGCGATGAAGACGGCGAAACCGCTTTTGCTGATACCGGGCTGTTTTCTGGGCGGGGCAATTATCACGCTGTTTTGCGACGGCTTTGCGAGGACGGTGTTTGCTCCGACGGAGCTTTCGATCAGTTCGGTGACAGCCGTATTTCTGGTGCCGGTAGTGATTGTGATGATGCTGCGCAGGAATGAGGACAGGTAACGGAGGAACGTGTGATGGAACAGAGGAAAAAAGAGTCTGGAATCAGGCTTGAGGATGTGGCGGCAGGGTACGGCAGAAAACCTCTGCTTAACCATATTTCACTGCATGTAAGTCCGGGAAATGTCCTGACGCTGATCGGACCGAACGGTGCGGGCAAATCCACGATATTAAAAACTGTGACCAGACAGCTTGCAGAGCTTGGAGGAACGATCTTTCTGGAGGGGACATCCATGAGCCGGATGCGGGAAGAGGAAGTTGCACGGACGCTTGCGATGGTGATGACGGAGCGGCTTCATCCGGAATTTATGACCTGCCGTGAGGTGGTTGCGACCGGCAGGTATCCGTATACCGGAAGGCTCGGGATTCTCTCAGCAGAAGACTGGAAGCTTGTGGATGACGCCATGCAGCTGGTGCATGCCGGGGACACCGCGGACCGGAATTTTTCACAGATCAGCGACGGACAGAGACAGCGGGTGATGTTAGCGCGCGCCATCTGCCAGGAGCCGCGGATTCTGATTCTGGACGAACCGACTTCGTACCTGGACATGCGCTACAAGATCGACATTTTATCCAGTATCCGAAGACTCGCGGCAGAAAGAAATATGGCGGTTGTCATGTCGCTCCACGAACTGGATCTGGCGTTAAAGGTATCGGATGTGATCGCCTGCGTGGAGGGAGACCACATCGGAAAAACAGGGACGCCTGAGGAAGTATTTTCGGGCGATTATATTCAAAAATTATACGGGGTAGATACAGAGTGTTTTGATCCACGGACAGGCGCCGTGTATCTGCGCGGAAATAAAAGCCGGCCAAAGATCTTTGTGATCGGCGGTGCGGGTAGCGGCATACCGGTCTATCATGCCTTACAGCGGAAAAATGTGCCGTTTGCGGCGGGAATTCTGATGGAAAATGATGTGGAATATCAGGATTCGTGTGCCGCGGCAAGCCGGGTGGTTTCCGTGAAGCCGTTTTTCCCGGTCACAGAGGAGGAGATCGCGGAGGCGAGGTCGTGGATAAAGACGTGTGAGACGTGTGTCTGTTGTGCGGAAACCTTTGGACCTTACAACGAAGCGAACCGCGCGCTGCGCGAGTATGCAAAAACACTCGGAAAGCTGATCCCCGCAGAGGCGCTGCATCATTTGGAAGGAACTTGAAATGGCGGTTGACTGCAGGAGACGGCGTGTGAATTTGGAGACAGTAGGTGTGCCGGAACGGTGAATGCATCGGGAAGGGCATGTGTACCGGCGGCAGAGAAAGAGAGATGCGCGATGGAGCGTGGCATATTGGTCGTGAGCTTTGGAACGACTTATCAGGAGACAAGAGAAAAGAATATCGATCAGATGGTGGCGCTTGTCAGAGAGCAGTATCCGCATTATCTGGTGGAGGAGGCGTATTCCAGCAGCACTGTGAGGAAGGTGTTAAGAGAGCGGGACGGCATCGCGAAAGATGATGTGAGGCAGGCGCTTTGCCGGATGCGCGATGCCGGGGTGCGGCGTGTGATCGTATTTCCGACCCACATCATTGACGGGATTGAGAACCGTCGGATGAAGCAGGAGGTAACAGACTGTGCACCGTGGTTTGAGGACGTTCGGATTGCGGATGCGCTGCTTAAGACACCGGAGGATTATCAGAGAACGGCGGAGGCTCTCTGGGAATCGGTGGCGGCGGAGGCGGGATCTTCGCCGGTGATTTTTATGGGTCATGGAAGTGAGCATGCGGCGGATGAGAGCTACGAGCGTCTGGAATGTGTGCTTGCACAGGTGACAGAGAACGACGTCTATGTGGCGACCGTGGAGGGAAGCGTTACGATTGACGATGTGATCGGGAGGATGAAGGTCTCAAGGCATAAGAGCGGACGTGTGCTTGTGGCGCCGTTTATGCTGGTTGCGGGAGATCATGCCAATCATGATATGGCAGGAGAGGAGGATTCCTTTGCTGCCGCACTCCGCGAGGCGGGATATGAACCGGTCTGCCTGTTGAAGGGGATTGGAGAGTATGAGCCGGTGAGAGAGTGCTATTTCAGACATCTGCGGCGCTGCATGGGAACCCTCTACGGGATCGGCGTGGGTCCCGGCGATCCAGAGCTGGTGACCGTAAAGGCGCTCCGCTGCATGGAGGAGAGCGATCTTATCGTGCTTCCGGCGGCGGCTGCGGCGGAATGTCATGCGTATCAGATCGCAAGGCAGGCGTACCCCGGGATTGAGAAAAAGGAACTTGTCTGCCTGCCGTTTCCGATGACAAAGGAAAAAGAAAAGCTGCGCAGGGCGCACGAGGAGATTTTTGCGCGGATTGTTTCTTATCTTACCGAAGGAAAGATTGTGGCATTTTTAACGATCGGAGATCCGTCCGTCTATTCCACATACGGTTATATCCACCGCAGGGTCGCGGCGTGGGGCGGGAATGTTAAAATGATAAGCGGCGTGCCGTCCTTTTGCGCGGCTGCGGCGAGTCTTGGAATATCGCTCGGGGATAACCGGGATGAGATCCATGTGATTCCGGGATCGTACGAGATGGAGGAGACGATGGCGCTTTCCGGCACCCGGGTGTACATGAAATCCGGAAAAAGCCTCGCGCGGCTGAAAGCGCTGTTGGAAGAACAGCAGAAGGAGAAGAAACTGTCCGTCTACTGTGTTGAGAACTGCGGAATGGCGGATGAGCGGATCCGCCTGGGAGTGGAGGCGCTTGGGGAGAGCGGAAGCTATCTTACGACGCTTATTGTCAAAGACGATGAGGAGGTGGTATAATGACAGAGAATTCATATCGCTTTTTTTTCAACCGGGAGTGCCAGTATTATCCGTTCCATGAGGGCATTGAGGAGATGAACTGTCTGTTCTGCTATTGTCCGCTCTATGAGAGACGTCATTGTCCGGGAAAGCCAGAGTATATTAAGAGCAGACGGGAGGATGGAAGCGAAGTACAGATCAAGTCCTGCATGAAGTGCACGTTTCCACATCAGGCGGAGAACTATGATGTGATCATGCAGTTTTTGAGGAAGGGAGATAGATAGGATGAAGAGAGTATTTTTGATTGTATTGGACAGCGTGGGGATCGGCGAGATGCCGGATGCTGCAGATTACGGGGATGCGGGAAGCAACACCATCAAAGCCGCGTCCATGAGCCCTTATTTTTCTATGCCGAACATGAGAAAGCTTGGCTTTTTTAATATCGACGGCGTGGAGATCGGAGAAAAGGAGACAGCTCCTGCCGGAGCGGTTGCCCGCATGACGGAGGTGTCAAAGGGAAAAGATACAACGATCGGCCACTGGGAGATTGCAGGCGTCATCTCACCAAAGCCGCTGCCGACCTACCCGAATGGTTTCCCGCAGGAGATTATTGAGGAATTTTCCCAAAAGACAGGAAGGGGCGTGCTCTGCAACAAGCCGTATTCCGGTACGGACGTCATCCGCGACTACGGGGAGGAGCATCTTAAGACCGGCGATCTGATCGTGTATACATCAGCGGATTCTGTGTTTCAGGTGGCTGCACATGAGGAGATCGTTCCGGTGGAGAAGCTGTATGAATACTGCCAGATCGCGAGAGATATGCTGCGTGGAGAGCACGGTGTCGGCCGCGTGATCGCAAGACCGTTCACCGGAACGCCGGGGAACTTCACCCGCACGACTCGCAGACATGATTTTTCCTTACAGCCGCCGAAAGTGACGATGTTAGACCAGCTCTCGGGAGCCGGTTTTGACGTGCTTTCTGTCGGTAAGATCATCGATATTTTCGCGGAGAAGGGCATCACGGAGTATGTCCGCACGACCGGAAATGAGGACGGCATCAACAAGACGCTTGATTATATGAAGAAGGATTTTAACGGACTGTGCTTTACGAATCTGGTGGATTACGACATGCTCTACGGACACCGCAATGATGTCGAGGGCTACGCAAAAGCACTGACGTACTTCGATGAGCGCCTGCCGGAACTTCTGGCAGCGATGGGTGAGGAGGATGTGTTGATGATTACGGCAGATCACGGCTGCGATCCGAGTACACCGTCCACGGATCATTCCAGAGAGTATACGCCGCTTGTGATGTACGGAGCACCGGTGCGGGCAGGGGAGAATTTCGGAACAAGAAAAAGCTTTTCTGACATTGCAGCGACAATTCTGTCCTACTTTGATCTCACCCCGGAGTGCGCGGGCGAGGCGATTCCGGTATTTAAGAAATAGTACAGATCTTCGGAAGAGAAGTTTTTGCATTTTTCATGAAATTATGTTATAGTGCCAACGTATGCAAAGTTTCGGCTTTGTTGCGTTGGCATTTTTGAAGTGATTTGTTTTTTGGAGGATAGATAGTTTGGCTGATTTAAGAAAAGAGATTGAAAAGAGACGTACGTTTGCAATTATTTCCCACCCGGATGCCGGTAAGACGACGCTGACGGAGAAGTTCCTGCTCTATGGAGGAGCAATCAATCTGGCGGGTTCCGTCAAGGGAAAAGCGACGGCGCGTCATGCAGTGTCCGACTGGATGGAGATTGAGAAGGAGAGAGGTATTTCCGTCACGTCATCGGTACTGCAGTTCAATTACGGAGGTTACTGCATCAATATTCTTGATACACCGGGACATCAGGACTTCTCGGAGGATACTTACCGTACCTTGATGGCGGCGGATTCTGCCGTCATGGTAATCGACGGTTCCAAGGGTGTCGAGGCGCAGACCAGAAAGCTGTTCAAGGTCTGTGTGATGCGCCATATTCCGATTTTTACATTCATCAACAAGATGGACCGCGATGCGAACGACACGTTTGACCTTCTTGATGAGATCGAGAAGGAGCTTGGCATTGCGACCTGCCCGATCAACTGGCCGATCGGTTCCGGTAAGAATTTTAAGGGTGTCTATGATCGCAACACAAGAGAGATTATGACGTTTTCCGATACATTAAAGGGAACCAAGGAAGGTACGGAGAAGCATATTTCCGTGGACGATCCGGCGCTGATTGCAGAGATCGGACAGGATGCGTATGATAAGCTGATGGAGGAGATCGAGCTTCTGGACGGAGCGAGCGCGGAGTTTGATCAGGAACTTGTGACGAAGGGAGAGCTTTCACCGGTATTTTTCGGTTCGGCATTGACGAATTTCGGTGTGGAGACTTTTTTGCAGCATTTCTTAAAGATGACTTACTCGCCGCTGCCGCGCAAGGCGGATATCGGAGAAGTTGATCCGTTTGGTGAGGATTTCTCTGCGTTTGTATTCAAGATTCAGGCAAACATGAACAAGGCACACCGTGACCGAATTGCGTTTATGCGCATCTGCTCGGGCAAGTTTACCGCCGGCATGGAAGTGACACATGTGCAGGGCGGCAATAAAAAGATCAAGCTTTCGCAGCCGCAGCAGATGATGGCGCAGGAGCGCCACATCGTGGATGAGGCTTATGCCGGAGATATCATTGGTGTGTTTGATCCGGGTATTTTTTCCATCGGAGATACACTCACCACGGCGAAGCCGTTCAAATTCGAGGGAATCCCGACGTTCGCACCGGAGCATTTTGCGAGAGTGCGGCAGGTGGATACGATGAAGCGCAAGCAGTTCATGAAGGGTATGCAGCAGATTGCGCAGGAAGGTGCGATCCAGATTTTCCAGGAGTACAATATGGGAATGGAGGAGGTCATCGTCGGCGTGGTCGGTGTACTGCAGTTCGATGTGTTGAAATACCGCCTCGAGAATGAGTACAATGTTGAAATCCGCATGGATACGCTTCCGTATGAGCATATCCGGTGGATTGAGAATGAGGACATCGATATGGATAAGCTGGTCGGAACCTCGGATATGAAGAAGATTCAGGATCTGAAGGGCAGACCGCTGTTACTGTTTGTCAATGCATGGAGTGTCGGCATGGTATTAGACCGGAACGAAGGTCTGGTACTCTCGGAGTTCGGCAGGGAATAGAGCGTGTGTCAGAGCAGCTGCCGGCAGAAAACAGTGCCGGCGGAATGCACAGAAAGGAAGCAGAATATGGCAGTTGTTACGATTACAAATGAAAATTTTGAGGACGAGGTGCTGGCGGCAAAGGTGCCGGTCATTCTGGATTTCTGGGCAGAGTGGTGCGGACCGTGTAAAATGCAGTCGCCGATATTTGAGGCGCTGTCCGAGGAGCTTGCCGGAAAGGTGAAGTTCGGAAGCGTCAATGTGGACGAGCAGGCGGCGCTTGCGTTAAAGTATCAGGTGATGAGCATTCCGATGCTCGTTGTGATGCAGTACGGCATTTTTAAGAAAAAAGCGATCGGACTGCAGACGAGAGAGGAAATCTTAGATCTGCTTGCATGCTGCGAAGCAGAATAGATAACAAAGCGTTAGAGAAGGGAATTGCCGCAATAAGCATAGAGCTTTTGGGCGATAAGTAATATTATCAGAAGATCACACCGTGGGATTTCAGATGAAAATGCAGATGGAAATTCGGTTCAAAAAATGTGGCATTTCTAACCAGCCGAATGTTTGCATCTTCGATGATCCGTGTTTTTCCAAGTTTGGAGCACTCCGCGGGTCATGTCCGCATCCCGGAAGACAATTTGT
>OIEA01000800.1_pt1 | contig 12805 bp, 14 predicted proteins | sample 1581631 | NCBI WGS metagenome assembly OIEA01 (sample SAMEA3882526, study PRJEB24775) | human gut metagenome | biome: human-associated habitat; feature: intestine environment; material: feces | place: Netherlands | collected 2009/2010
TCTGACCTCCTGAATTCATATCTTTCTTAATTTTTAATATATTTAACTATGAAAAAATCATACCTTATACTCTTACTTATCTTCATATTGTGTTACATGTTAATAGACCCCGTGCATGGAATGGAAGGCGTAAAAAATGGTCTTTTGCTCTGGTATGACCGCATTTTACCGGCACTACTGCCATTTTCCATTATCTCTTATATTCTGGTGGCATCGGATAATCTGTCTTTTTTCAGCAGAATCTTGCATCCTGTGATCAAAAAACTCATTCCTGTATCGCCGGACGGTGTCTATCCGCTGTTAGCGGGATTTTTATTTGGCTTCCCGTTAGGAAGTAAAATCATCGGTCAGTTATCCGAAAACGGACAACTAAGATCATCGGAAGCACAGATCCTGCTCTCTGTCTGTAACAACATCAGTCCGGTCTTTATTACCGGCTATATGGTACACCAGTGTATCGGATGTGATGCATATATGCTACCTGCGATCCTGTGCATTTATCTGCCGCCGCTTTTTTTTGCAGCTATCCGGCTGCGGTTTTTAAAAGGAACGGCTTCTGATAAAAAAAATGAGGCATCAAGATCTCAAATTACCTTTAAAATCATTGATGCCGGAATTATGAACGGTTTTGAAACCCTGCTCAAACTATGCGGTTACATTGTGATTTTTTCTATTCTATGCAAACCGCTTTCACTATTAAAAAACAGTATTCCCTTTGTCAGCCTGTTATTTGGCAGTATCTTAGAAGTTACAAACGGTATCTCCTGTATTGCCGGGTATGGCTTTTCTAAAGAAGCAATGTTCTTACTCTGTACCACCTGTACCTCTTTTGGAGGAATCTGTGGTATTGCCCAGACCAGTTCAATGATCTCAGACACGAACCTGTCTATGTCTGTTTATATCAGGGATAAACTGTTCTTTTCCGTTATGACGTTCGGATGTGCTCTCTGTTACCTTTATCTATTATAATGATAACAGCGTCTACTGTAACAGATCTGCACTTACATCGATTTCCGGCAACTCCTCTGTGGACTGTTCTGCCGGCTGCTCTTTTGCTCCCTGCTCTTTGCTGTGTTCAATCTGTTCAGGAACAAGCTCTGCACGGTTAGCTGTAACAATATCTAAAAAGCCCTGCAAAGCACCGATCAGGCTTTCACTTCTGGCTTTGGAAGTCTCGATCGCACCTGTCAGGCTTGCTTCTAAATTCTTGAGCATATCATCGGTATAGGCAATGGCACTCATACGGATATTATTTGCATCATTTGTGGCATTGTCTAAGATATCCTGTGCCTGCTTTGTTGCGATCATAACAACCTCATTTGCCTGCGCATATGCCTGCTGCATGATCTGATGCTCGCTGACTAATTCATCCGTCTTAATCTGTGCCTGAGCAATAATTGCCTCTGCCTTTGCTTTGGCATCCGCTAAAATCGCCTCCTGATTGCTGATAATCTTCTGATAACGCTTGATCTCATCCGGAGTCTTCATACGAAGTTCTGTTAAAAGTTCGTCAATCTCATCACGATTCACAACGATCTTACTGCTGGAAAAATTATGAGGTTTACAATTGTCAATGTATTCTTCAATCTCATCAATGATCTGTTCAATCTTACTGCTCATGGTTTCACCCCTTATTTTTTGATATTATACTTCTCATAAATCCTATCCACAAACTGTTCCGGAACAAACTTAGAAATGTCGCCGCCATAGGAAGCAAACTCTTTCACGATCGTGGAACTCAGATAGGAATACTGTAGATTCGTTGTTAAGAATATCGTCTCAATATCGGTATTCTCGATATGATTTGTCTGGGCAATCTGCAATTCATATTCAAAATCCGTTACGGCACGCAGTCCGCGGACAATGATACTTGCATCGATTTCCCGCATTTAATCAACTAAAAGTCCATCAAAAGAAGTAACCTCTACGTTCGGTAAATCTTTTGTTAACTCTTTTAACATACTAACACGTTCCTCAACCGAAAACAATGATTTTTTTGCACTATTGTTTAAAACGCCGACAATCAGCTTGTCCACAATTTTAGAAGAACGCAGGATTATGTCTACATGTCCGTTAGTAACCGGATCAAAGCTGCCCGGATATATTGCTCTTTTCATATCAGTCCTCTTTCTGACCTGCCCGTTTTAAAAACAGATGCATATTGGTCTTGTATTTTTTCAGTTTCTCTACGGTAAAACCAAGCTCATGTACATAGTCAAATGTTGTCCGGTCTGACATCTCTACAATGATCAGGCTGTCTTCATCGATCAGCTTTGACGTTGCAAGATAGATCAGCACTTCTTTTTCTAATTCCTTGCCATAAGGCGGGTCCATAAATACAATATCAAAATATTTGCGTCCCTCTAACTGACACAGTGCCGTCAGCACATCGGTCCTCATCAGTGTGGATTCCTCGGTAAACTTTGTAAAACGGATGTTTTCCTCGATACAGTCTGCCGCTTTTTTATTATTTTCCACAAATACGGCTTCATTCGCGCCACGACTTAATGCTTCAAGTCCGATGGCTCCGCTTCCTGCAAACAGATCTAAAAAAGAAGCTCTTGGAACATCCATCTGGATGATGTTAAACAAAGTCTCTTTGATACGGTCTGTGGTTGGTCTGGTGTCTTTTCCTTCAATCGTTTTCAGTGGAAGGCTTCTTGCCGTTCCTGCTATGATCCTCATAGTATCTTCTCCTCTGTCAGCATTTTTTCTAAGAGTGAAAATGCTGCTGCTACTGCCTGCTGTCGTATTTCGGTGCGGCTGCCGCATCCGAGCATATGGTGTGTCAAAACGCTGTCATTGTAACAGCAGCCAAGATATACGTCTCCTACCGGATGCTCCTTCGTACCGCCGTCCGGTCCTGCAACGCCTGTGGATGAAAGGGCAATCGTGGTATGAGCCGTTCTTGCGGCACCCGTAGCCATCTCGGCAGCGGTCTGGCTGCTGACTACCCCATGATCGGAAATGGTTTTGGGGGCAACCCCTAACAGTCGTTCCTTTGCATCATTGGAATAGGTAACATATCCCTCGTGAAAAATCTCAGATACGCCCGGAATATCCACGATCGCAGATGCGATCAGCCCACCGGTACAGGATTCCGCAGTTGTAATCGTTAATTTTTTGTCAATCAAAAATTCTACTATCTCTTCTATGGATTTATTCATCATTGCCGTTCTGATTTATTTTTTATTTTAGTTCCTGTTATTTCTGCTCTTTTAATACCTGCTTATTTTTTGCAATGTAGTCGATCAGGGAAACGACCGTTAAGATTAATGCAATATAGGTCAGTGCTGTTGCAAGCATCTGGAAGTAGCGGTTCTGGAAATCCAAGATCAGCGCGATGATCATAAGCATCTGGAAAGTGGTCTTAAATTTGCCCCAGTAACTTGCGGCAATGACGATACCGTTATCCGATGCCACTAAACGGAATCCGCTGATGATAAACTCTCTTGCAATAATAACAATAACGATCCATGCTGCTAACCGGTCGATCTCCACAAGACAGATCATGGCAGAGCATACTAAGAGTTTATCTGCTAACGGGTCCATAAATTTCCCGAAATTTGTCACAAGATTGTATTTTCTTGCAATTTTTCCATCTGCCATATCGGTCAGACTTGCCACGATAAAAATGGCGGTTGCAATGTATTTTCCATATTCCGGAAAATATGGTGCAAGTAAAAAGAATACAAAAAATGGAATTAATATTACTCGAAATATCGTCAGTTTATTTGGTAAATTCATGCAATCTCTCCTATCAAATCGTATTCATAAGCTCCGGTTACCCTTACCTTTACAAAATCACCACTCATCAGCGTTTCATCCGTATCGATAAAAATGTAACCGTCGATATCCGGTGCGTCCCGGTAAGTTCTTCCCACATAGGTGTTTTCACCGGAAACCTGACCTTCAATCATACAATAGAGTTCCCTGCCAATCATCCGCTCGTTGGCATCTATAATAACTTCTTCCTGAAGTTCCATGACTTCCTGCTGCCATTGCTTCTTCTGTTCTTCATCTACCTGATCGTCAAAAGCTGCTGCCGGAGTATCTTCCTCCGGAGAATAAGTAAATGCACCAAGGCGGTCAAATTCCATCTCATTGATAAAATACATCAGTGATTCATGTTCTTTTTCCGTCTCTCCCGGGAAGCCACAGATCAGTGTGGTACGGAGTGCGATATCCGGGATATCTGTTCGAAGCTTTGTGACAATACTGCGTAAATCCGCCTGTGAAGTTCTTCTTCCCATGCGTTTTAAGATCATATCATCGGCATGCTGGATCGGCAGATCTAAGTAGTGGCAGACTTTCTCGTTGCGTTTTATGGAAGCGATCAATTTATCGTCAATCTCTTCCGGATAACAGTAAAGGATCCTGATCCAGTAGATTCCTTCTATTTTATTCAGTTCATCTAAAAGTCTGTACAGAGATTTCTCTCCATACAGGTCGATACCGTAAAGAGTGGTCTCCTGTGCAACCAAGATCAGTTCCTTTACGCCCTGTGCCGCTAACTCTCTTGCAGATTCCACTAATTCTTCGATCGGGATACTGCGGTACTCGCCACGGATTTTTGGGATAATGCAGTAAGTACAATGCTTGTTGCAGCCTTCTGCGATTTTTAAATGGGCATAATGTCCTCCCGTGGTCAGGGAACGTTTTGCGGAAACGGCTGGAAGTCCCTCTAATGTCTTAAAATTCTCATAATGACTGCCGCCTAAAACATTTTTTACGGCTTCTGCAATGGCATCGTAAGAATTCGTTCCAAGGATGGCATCCACCTGCGGGATCTCTTTTTCGATTTCTTCCTGATAACGCTGTGCTAAACATCCTGTTACGATCAGCGCTTTGCAGTTCCCGGATTCGCGGTACTCTGCCATTTCTAAAATGGTATTAATGCTTTCTTCTTTGGCATCGTTGATAAAACAACAGGTGTTGATCACAATGATATCTGCCTCCTGCTCATCATCCGTAAAGGCATAGCCCTCATTGCCAAGGATACCAAGCATATACTCCGTATCTACGAGATTCTTATCACATCCGAGAGATACAAACAGAATTTTCATTATACTTCCTCTTCTTCCTCGTTGTCATCTCCGATAATCTTTACTTTTCCTTCGTATAACTCCTGCACTGCAGTAGAAAGCGGTTTCTTTCCGGCTGCTCCTTCTACTAACGGCTCATCTCCTGCGATGATCTGTCTTGCACGTTTCGAAGCGGCGATTACGATGGAATAACGGCTGTTAACAACCGGTTCCTCTCCAAACTCCACACCACTGTTCATTACTTTCATTAAGTCTACATAAGATGGATGTATCATAGTTATTCTCCTTTCAAAAATCCCTTTAATTCTTCACGCATCTGTGTAATCGCTTTTTCATTTCTTGCAATCGTAAGATGCTCGTTTCTTATCATCTGGTGTACTTCTTCGACACAGATGTCTAAATCATCATTGATGACTAAATAGTCATAATTTTCAATGCCCTCGGCTTCTTCGCATGCACGGCTTAAACGCTTGTTGATGATCTCCATATCCTCTGTGCCCCTGCCGATCAGCCGTTCTTTTAAGATTTCGGCGGATGGCGGTGTTACAAAAAGAAGCAAGGTCTGCGGGAACTGTTTTTTGACTTTTAAAGCGCCCTGTATCTCAATTTCTAAGATGACATCTTTGCCGTCAGCTAACTGCTTTTCCACATAGGCTTTTGGTGTGCCGTAATAGTTGTCAACATACTGTGCATATTCAAGCAGTTCGCCGTCTGTGATCATCTGCTCAAATTCTTTGGTTTCTTTAAAAAAATATTCTACGCCGTCTGTTTCGCCTTCTCTTGGCTGTCTTGTCGTTGCCGAAATGGAAAGTGCGTATTGCTCAGGATACTTTTTTAAAAGTTCTTTCATAATCGTTCCCTTTCCTGAGCCGGAAAAGCCGGAAACGACAACTAATATTCCTTTTTTTTCTAAATTCATCGTATTTTCCTCTTCAAATATCGGTTATGTAAAGCTATTCAATGTTCTGAATCTGTTCTCTGACCTTCTCAATGTTCGTCTTCAGTTCAATACCGGTATCTGAAATGGCAAGGTCGTTTGCTTTGGATAAGATCGTATTTGCCTCGCGGTTCATCTCCTGGGCAATAAAATCTAATTTTCTTCCAATGCTGCCGCCTTCTTCTAAGGCATCCTTGGTACCCTGGATATGGCTTTTTAAGCGTACGGTCTCTTCGTCTACACAGATCTTATCTGCATAGATCGTAACCTCTGCCGCAATCCTGCCGTCATCGATCTGCGTATCTTCTAACAGCTCTTTGACCTTAGCTTCGAGCCTGCTGCGGTAATCACTGAGGATCTGTGGGGAACGCTCCTCGATAAAATCTACGTTCTTTAACATTTCATCGAGTTTTTCCACTAAATCTTTCTTTAAATTCTCTCCCTCAGTGATCCTCGATGCAACAAACTGTTCGCATGCCTGTCTGAGTGCTTTTTCTAAAACGCTCCACAGTTCTTTTTCATCGACATCCTGTTCTTCCATCGTGAACACTTCCGGATATTTGGACAATTTGCCGACGGTAATATCGTTTTGCAGATCAAACTGTTCTGCCATGGCGTTCAGATGTGTTAAGTATTCTCGGGCAATCTCTTCGTTATACTTCAAAGCTACATTGTTCTCGTTGTAGTCTTCGTAAGTGATAAAGACATCGACCTTGCCCCTTTGCATGTATTCTTTTAGGAGATTACGGATGGTACTTTCAAAAAAGCCCAATTTCTTTGGCATCTTGATATTGACATCAAAGTACCGGTGGTTGACGGATTTGATCTCAACCGTAAACTTCCGGTTTTCCTCCATAACCTCTGCCCGGCCAAAACCGGTCATACTTTTGATCATAAAAGCCTCCTGTCTGATTTCTTCTGTGCATCTCTCTATCCGTCTTGCGATACCTGTATGCATAGATACTTTATTATATACAAAAATGAAGGGTTCGTCAAATATTCTTGACTTTTTTCCTGTCAACAATTAGGCTAGGAAGGAAGGAGGTATGACACCATGGCATTTGACGGTATTACCATCGCAAATATTGTATATGATTTAAACCGGACCATTTTAAACGGACGCATTGCAAAGATCGCACAGCCGGAAAAGGATGAGCTGATCTTAACGATCAAGGGAGGAAACGTCGGACAGGCACGTCTTCTGCTCTCCGCTTCCGCATCTCTTCCGTTAATATATCTGACAGACACAAATAAACCAAGTCCGATGAATGCACCGAATTTTTGTATGCTTTTACGCAAACATATTGCAAACGGACGGATCACGAAGATTTTCCAACCGGAAATGGAGCGTATTGTACGCTTTGAGATAGAGCATTTAGATGATTTAGGGGATTTATGTAAAAAATCTCTGATCATTGAGGTAATGGGAAAACACAGTAACATTATTTTCTGTGATGAAAATGACAAGATCATCGACAGTATCAAACATATTTCCGCGCAGGTCAGTTCTGTGCGTGAGGTGCTGCCGGGCAGGGAGTATTTCATTCCAAAGACCAGTGAAAAATTCAATCCGCTGACGGAAAACCGTGAACATTTTCTTTTTGAGATCATGGAAAAACCAACAACTATCCGAAAGGCAATCTATTCCTCTTATACGGGGATCAGTCCGTTAGCAGCCGGAGAAATCTGCTATCGCGCATCTTTAGATGCCGATGCATCGACTTCTGCCCTGTCGGAAGATGAAAAACTGCATCTGTCGAATAATTTCTTCTGGTATATGGAAGATGTAAAAGAAGGGAATTTTACACCGAATATTGTGATGCGCGGCAAAGAGCCGGTGGAATATTCGGCATTTTTGTTAAAACAGTACGCAGATTTAGAGACAATTTCCTACGATTCCATCTCACAGGTGCTTGAACAGTTCTATGCGGCAAAAAATGTTTACACTCACATGCGGCAAAAATCCGCAGATCTACGAAGGATCGTAACCACTGCCCTAGAGCGCAGCCGGAAAAAATATGATCTGCAGTTAAAGCAGTTAAAAGATACGGAAAAACGCAAAAAATATAAAGTCTACGGCGAACTGCTCAATACTTATGGCTATACCGCCCCGGAAGGAGCAAAAAGCCTAGAGGCATTGAATTATTATACCAATGAGATGATCACGATCCCATTAGACAGCGATCTGTCGGCTTTAGAGAATGCAAAAAAATATTTTGACCGCTATAACAAATTAAAACGTACCTATCAGGCACTCAGCAGCCTGATCGAAGAAACCAAAATGGAGATCATCCATTTAGATTCCATTGCAACGTCTTTAGATATTGCAACGAGTGAAAGCGACCTCTCCCAGATCAAGGAAGAATTGACGGAAAGCGGCTATATTAAAAAGCACAGCACGAAAAAACAGAAATCTGCTAAAAGTAAACCGTTCCACTATGTATCTTCCAATGGATATGATATCTATGTCGGAAAAAATAATTATCAGAATGATGAACTGACTTTTAAGATGGCAACCGGAAATGACTGGTGGTTCCACGCAAAGGAAATGCCGGGTTCCCATGTCATTGTAAAAACGAATGGCGACGAACTGCCGGATCAGACTTTTGAAGAAGCCGGACGGCTGGCTGCCTATTATTCTAAGGGAAAAGAAGCCGGAAAGGTAGAGATTGACTATCTGCAAAAGAAAAACGTGAAAAAGCCAAACGGTGCGGCACCGGGATTTGTGGTTTATTACACGAACTACTCAATGGTCAGTGAAGCTGATATTGCAGGAATCCAACAAATAGATTAGCGAACATGACGAAAGCCCGGATTCTCCATCCGGGCCTTTTCGCCTTTACTGATTCTTCATTTTCCTGTTGTGTCGGGTATGCTTATTTGTCAGCCATCTGGCGTTCCTGAGCCTCGATCATTTTTTTGACCATATATCCGCCTACGGAACCATTCTGCTTAGAAGTAAGGTTACCGTTGTAACCATCAGATAACGGTACTCCTAACTCGCTTGCTACCTCATACTTAAAACGGTTCATTGCGCTTTTTGCTTCCGGTACACTTGTGGTATTAGAACGTGCCATAATCATTTCCCCCTTTTACTTTTGTAAGCTGTAACTTGTTTGTTACAATGCTAGTATATGTGGTTTCGGGTTTTCTAGACTTACAAATGTATGGGAAAACTGTTAATTTTAGTTAGATTTTTTTATACTATTAGAGATTTAGTTGTTCGAACCATTGTTCGCCGTAGGTTTCCATGTGTTGTTTTAATGCCCGGTGTTCTTCTTTTGATAGTTCTGGGTCTTTGTCTAAGAGAGCGTTTACGTCTTCTGCGGCTTCCTGCAACAGCCCTGCATCTGCAAAGATATCTCCGACGGCAAATTCCATTTCACCACTTTGGCGTACACCAAAGAAATCTCCCTGACCACGCAGTTTTAAATCCTCTCTGGCTATGTAAAATCCATCATTGGAACGATTTAAAATGTCTAATCGTTTTTTGGATTCTTTGGATTCGGAGGTATTCATCATGATACAGTAGGACTGGAGATCGGAGCGTCCGACTCTTCCGCGGAGCTGATGCAGCTGGGCCAGTCCGAAACGTTGTGCATCCTCGATCAGCATGACCGTGGCATTCGGGACATTGACTCCGACTTCGATTACGGTAGTGGAAACTAACACATCAGTATCGTGATTTAAAAATTCTTCCATGATCCGGTTTTTCTCTGCCGGTTTCATTTTTCCGTGCAGGCAGGCAATCCGTACATCCGGAAGTTCTGCTTTTAATAATTTCGTATAGTCTGTGACATTTTCTGCTTCGGTATTCTCACTCTCTTCCACTAACGGACAGATGACATATGCCTGATGTCCGTCTTTTACCTGTTTTTCTATAAATTCATAGGCTTTTGGGCGAAATTCCGTACCGACTACACAATTCTTGATCGGGAGCCGTTTTGCCGGAACTTCGTCAATTACAGAAATATCCAAATCTCCATATAAGATAATGGCGAGTGTTCTTGGAATCGGTGTGGCACTCATCACTAAAATATGCGGTTTTTCTCCCTTTTTTCCAAGTGTTTCCCGCTGTCTGACACCAAAGCGGTGCTGTTCATCCGTGATGACAAGTACAAGATTTTCATAGACGGCGCGTTCCTGGATCAAAGCATGTGTTCCGACGATCAGTGCGTTTGGATATAGCAACATCCTTTCGTAGGCATCCCTTTTCTGCTTTGCCGTCATGGAGCCGGTCAGCAGGATCACCGGAAAGTCTAAGTCATAGTCCAGGCACATCTGTGTAAAATTCTCATAGTGCTGTCTTGCAAGTACCTCTGTCGGTGCCATGATGGCAGACTGGTAGCCATTGGATGCCGCATCGATCATGGCTAAAAATGCAACGATGGTCTTACCGGAACCGACATCTCCCTGGATCAGCCGCTGCATCACATAATCTCCACGCATTTCGTTATGAATGCAGTCGATCGTCCGCTTTTGCGCACCGGTTAACGGATAAGGCAGTTTGGAAATGATCTGTTCTACGATTCCGTTTTCTTCAAAGGTAAACTGATTTTTTGCGGTAACACGCTGCTCTTTTGACATCTGCATCATCAGGATAAATTCAAAAAAATCCTGATATGCCAGACGGTTTCTCGCATTTTTCAAAGCATACGCACTGTCCGGAAAATGCATCTGCCTTACAGCCTGTCCATATTCACAAAAATCATGTATTTTTCTCAGTTTTTCCGGTAAAAAATCATCCAGCAGACAGATGGATTCTAATGCCTGTTTTTCCATCTTACGCACAAGATTGTTTGTCAGTCCTTTCGTCAATACATAGACCGGCTGAAGACTGTCGGAAAGCTCCTGATACTGTGTGATCGTATAGATCTTTGGCTGTTCCATGATCAGCTGGTTTTTACGTTTTTTCACAATTCCGTAAAATACATACTGCATGCCCGGTTTTAACGTGTTTTTTAAATAAGGCATTCGAAACCAGATCAGAGAAAGGATTTTTTCCCTGCCTTCGATCTGTGTGCTCGTGACTGCTATTCTTCCGTTACGACGGACTAAGGGTGTCTTTTTGATCCTGCCAAGGACTGCGATTACGGTTCCTTCGGATATTTCATCGACACTTTTTGGCTGCTCAAATTTATGATATTCGCGTGGAAAATGAAGGAGTATATCACGCACGGTGTATACTCCTAAGTTTTGAAACAATGTTTCTGTTTTTTCTCCGACGCCTTTTAATTCTCGAATCTGCGAATCTAAGTTCATCGTTTGTTTACTCCACGGAAATTACATAATAGTAAACCGGCTGTCCGCCATAATTTACTTCTACATCTAAATCAGGATAAAGTTCACCAAGTTCAGCGCCTACTTTTTCGGCTTCTTCTTCGGTAATCTCATCGCCATAGTAGAGGCTGATCAATGCTGAGTCCTCATCTACTAATTTAGAAAGCATTTCTTTTAAGGTCTCATCACGGTCTTTGCCGACAGAAATAATACCACTGTCGCCGATTCCCATATAGTCCCCACGCTTGATCTCTTTTTCGTTGATGATCGTATCACGCACGGCATAAGTAACCTGACCGCTCTTTACGTTCTCAATCTCTGCTTTCATGGCAGCTTCGTTTTCCTGCGGTGTATTCTCAGGAATATAGTTGATCAGTGCGGCAATTCCCTGCGGTACGGTCTTTGTCGGGATGACAATGACATGTTTCTCTTTTACTAAGGTTGCTGCCTGATTTGCTGCTAAAATGATATTCTTGTTATTCGGAAGGATGAAAATGGATTTTGCATGAACTTTTTCAATCGCCTCTAATATATCTTCGGTGCTTGGGTTCATGGTCTGACCACCTTCGATGATCTCATCGACACCGAGGCTTCTGAAAATCTCATTGATCCCTTCTCCGATGGACACAGAAATAAACGCCATGTCTTTTTCTTCGACAGGTCCTTCCTGTTCTGCCTGTTTTTTGGCTTCTTCCTCTTCTTCTTTTTGCTGCTGCGCAAGTTTTTCAGCATCTTTGATCAGTTTTTCCTGATGCTCCTCACGCATATTATCAATTTTCATTCTGCTCAGTGCACCATACGTCAACGCTCTCTGGATTGCAAGACCAGGGTCATTCGTATGTACATGAACCTTGGTAATCTCGTCATCTGCTACGACTACGATAGAATCTCCGATCGACTCTAAATAGGATTTGAAATCACGTTCCTGTTTGTCAGTCATCGGCTTGTTCAGCATAATGATAAATTCTGTACAATAACCAAATTTGATATCTGCTTCTGCCTGTGGTGTGATCTTTGTCACGGTTCCTGCGGATGCAGCACCTTCGATCGTATAATCAATTTCTTTGCCAAGAAGTGCATCATTTGCACCTTTTAACACTTCCACTAAGCCCTGTCCGCCGGAATCTACCACACCGGCCTGTTTTAAGACCGGAAGCATATCCGGAGTCTTTTGCAGCATGCGGTCCGCTTCTTTGATGACCTCACTGACAAAATATACCAGATCATCGGTCTCTTCTGCTAACTCTAATGCTCTGTGGGCTCCTGCTTTTGCAACCGTTAAAATGGTTCCTTCTTTTGGCTTCATAACTGCCTTGTATGCAGTATCGACTGCCTTTTGCAAAGCCTCACTTAAGATCATGACATCAATTTCATCGTATTCTGCGACACCTTTGGTAAATCCGCGCAAAAGCTGGGATAAGATAACACCGGAGTTACCGCGCGCACCACGCAGGGAACCGGAAGAGATGGCCTTACATAAGGATTTCATGTCAGGATTGTCTAATGCACTGACCTCTCTTGCGGCAGACATGATCGTCATGCT
>OIEA01000817.1_pt1 | contig 12619 bp, 7 predicted proteins | sample 1581631 | NCBI WGS metagenome assembly OIEA01 (sample SAMEA3882526, study PRJEB24775) | human gut metagenome | biome: human-associated habitat; feature: intestine environment; material: feces | place: Netherlands | collected 2009/2010
CAACAAGACCGCCGTCGATTACGCGATCAAGCTGGGTCTCGCCCTGCACTGCGAAATCGCCGAGTGGAGCCAGTTCGCCCGTAAGAACTACTTCTACCCGGACATGCCGCGCGATTACCAGATCTCGCAGTATGACAAGCCGACCAACGGCAACGGCTACCTCGACGTGGAACTTGAGGACGGCACCATCTTCCGTGTGCCGATCGAGCGCGCCCACATCGAAGACGACGCCGGCAAGAACACCCACGTCGGTGGCGCTGACGGCCGTATCGAAGGCGCCGACCACTCGCTGGTCGACTACAACCGCGCCGGCGTGCCGCTGATCGAAATCGTGACCAAGCCGATCGAAGGCGCAGGAGACCGCGCCCCCGAAATCGCAGGCGCCTACATGCGCGCCATCCGCGACATCGTGCGTGCGCTGAACATCTCCCATGCCCGCATGGAGCAGGGCAACATGCGCGCCGACGTGAACGTGTCGCTGCGCAACAGCCCGTCCGATCCGTTCGGCACCCGTTCCGAAACCAAGAACGTGAACTCGTTCCGTGGCATCGAGAAGACTATCCAGTACGAGATCCGCCGTCAGGCCGCCATCCTTTCCGAAGGCGGCGAGATCCTGCAGGAGACCCGCCACTGGGACGAGGCCTCGCAGACCACCGCCGGCGGCCGCGTGAAGTCCGACGCCGACGACTACCGCTACTTCCCGGATCCGGATCTGGTGATGCTGCACATCACCAAGGAGCACATCGAGGAGATGAAGGCCCAGATGCCGGAAATGCCTCGTGAGCGCCGCAACCGCCTGAAGGGCGAGTGGGGCTTCAACGATCTGGAGATGCGCGACGTGCTCAACGCCGACGCTCTGGACCTGCTCGAGGACACCGTCAAGGCCGGCGCTTCCGCCTCGGGCGCCAAGAAGTGGTGGCTGGGCGAGCTGTCCCGCGAAGCCAACAACAAGGGCGTGAGCCTTGAAGAGCTGCCGATCACCCCGGCCGACGTCGCCGAGGTCGAGAAGCTCATCGCCGACGGCAAGCTCAACGACAAGCTCGCCAAGCAGACCGTCGCAGGCGTGCTCGCCGGCGAAGGCACTCCGGACGAGGTCGTCAAGAAGCACGGCTTCCAGGTCGTCTCCGACGACGGCGCGCTCGAAAAGGCCGTCGACGAGGCACTCGCGGCCAACCCGGACATCGTCGAGAAGCTCAAGAGCGGCAACATGAAGCCGATGGGCGCGATCATCGGCGCCGTCATGCGCGCCACCCGCGGCCAGGCCGACGCGAAGGCCGTTACCAAGATCGTGATGGGCAAGATCAAGTGACATTCCGGCGATTGCCGAACGTTGCCTGATTGATGGCATCGAAAGGCGTGCGTTTTTGCGATGAGAGGAATCGTAAAAACGCACGCCTTTCTGCATTTTGTTGCTTTTTATCTGCTTTTACATGCCTTTTCATACGATTCACGCGTCGGCTGGGGAGGTTTCACAGGGATTTTGCCTAACAAAACTCCCAGCTGGCGTTCAGTCGGGTACAATACCGTCGGTATGGGTGCGGCGAGGGACCGCGCCGAGAAACATAGGGAACGATAATCATGTCAGAGTACGCTGAAACCACAGCGAAGGAACAGACGACGGACCAGCGGGCGAGGGAGCTGCCGGAACGCATCGTCATTCCGCCCATCAAGGGCGAGATGGTGCACTTGCGCCCCGCCACCATCGACGACATCGCACGCATGGAGGTCATTGAGGCGTACGTCGGCGCATCCGGCATCACCGGCAAGGACCGCGTGGCCGAACGTGGCGCTGTGAACGCGTGGGTGCGTCGTTCCGTGGCATGGTCCAATGGCGAAAAATCGAACGAATCCGGCGTGGGGGATCCGGAATCTCGTCGTACCATCGCATGGTCCATCGTCACCGAAGCCGACCATGACGGCGACGGCGAGCTTGACGCGGCCTCTTCCGACAACGTGATCGGCATGATCTTCCTCATCGACATCGACGGCTGGGCACGTTCCGCCCGCATCCAAGTGGTGCTCGGCAAGGACTACCGCGGCCGCGGCTACTCGCGAGACATCATGCCCCGCGTGATGACGTACGGCTTCGCGCCGGAACCGGCGGGCCTCGGCATGCACCGCATTTGGGTGGCCGTGCCGGAACAGAACACGCGTTCCGTATCCGTCTACCAGTCGCTCGGCTTCGTGCCGTCCGGCCGTTCGCGCGATGCCCTGTGGAACGCGTCGGAGAACCGTTACCAGGACCTCATCGTCATGGACACGCTCGTCGACGAATTCGACCCGATCCGCTCGCTCGACGCGTTCGGCATGCACGTGATCGAAGACAATCCGGGCGTCAAGGAGGCGTTGAGCGCCCGCGAACACTCGATCGCCATCCAACTCAACTCCGTACATAAGGGCGATGCGGACGATGCCGCAGCGGCAGGCCAGAGTGGAGACACGGCGCAGACCTCCGCCGACGAGACGTCTGCCGCGCCATCGCAGGAATCGCAGCCGAACGAAGCATCCGGAACGGCGAAGACGGACCAGAAGGCCGGCGATGCCGACAACAACTGGCCGTACAGCTCGGATGAGCGCAAAACCTCGAAGGATGCTTGGTGGCGCACGCTTGGACGTGGCCGCAAGCGCGACACGGAAGGCAGACGATGAGCGCCGAGGACCTCGACAACTACGAAACCGACGCCGAGCTGTCCCTATACAAGGAATACCGCGACGTCATCAAACTGTTCACCTACGTTGTGGAGACCGAGCGCCGCTTCTATCTGGCCAACAAGGTCGATTTCAACGTGCGTTCCGCCGGCCAGGACGTCTACTTCGACGTGCGGCTGACCGACGCGTGGGTGTGGGACGTCTACCGTTCCAGCCGTTTCGTCAAGAACGTGCGCATCGTCACGTTCAAGGACGTGAACGTCGAGGAAGTGCAGAAAACCGACATCGACATTCCCGACAGCATGTAGCGGACCTACGGAAAACCAGTCTTCGGCGGAAGCCGTACGGCTGGTTTTCCTTCTATCAGGGCGATTGCTGTCGGACTTGGCGGTGATTTTGTGTGCATGCGCACAGGTGCGCTGTGCGTTTCCCTACCTTCGGGTAGAATATCTTCGATTTTGTTTGTAAGGAGACTTCAAAGTGACGCAAAAGCAATCCGTGGTCATCATCGGTGGCGGCCCTGCCGGCCTGACTGCCGCTTGGGAGCTCGTCAAGGACGGTGGCTCCGAACAGTACGACGTGACCGTGCTGGAAGCCACCCGCGAATTCGGCGGCATCTCCCGCACCGTCAAGCATGACGGCAATCGTATGGATATCGGCGGCCACCGCTTCTTCTCGAAGGACGACCGCATCATGGACTGGTGGAAGGACGTTCTGCCGCTGCAGGGCGCACCCAGCTATGATGACAAGAAGCTCCACCGCGAGCATGATATGGAGCCGGGCGGCCCGGATCCGGAAATCGAAGACAAGGTGATGCTCAAGCGCCACCGCGTGTCCCGCATCTACTGGAACCGCCACTTCCTCGACTACCCGATTTCCCTGAGCGCCAACACCCTGAAGGCCATGGGCTTCAAGCTCACCATGGTCGCCGGCTTCAGCTACCTGAAGTCCATGGTGCACAAGCTGCCGGAAACCAATCTGGAGAACTTCTACATCAACCGTTTCGGCCGTAAGCTCTACTCCATGTTCTTCGAGGGCTACACCGAGAAGCTGTGGGGCCGTCACCCGTCCGAAATCTCCGCCGACTGGGGCGCACAGCGCGTCAAGGGCCTGAGCATCATGGGCGTGCTGAAGAACGCCTTCCAGAAGCTCCTGCCGAAGAAGCGCGACAACTCCGAAGTCGAAACCTCCCTCATCGAGGAATTCTGGTATCCGAAGCTCGGCCCGGGCCAGCTGTGGGAAACCGTCGAATCCAACTGCGAAGCCGCCGGCGTGAAGGTCATCACCGACGCCAATGTGGTTGAAATTCGCCAGAAGGACGGCAAGATCGCATCCGTCGTGTACGAGGATTCCGAAGGCAACCGCACCGAAATGGCCGCGGACGACTTCATTTCCTCCATGCCGGTCAAGGACCTTGTCAACGCCGTGGACGCCTCCGACCAGCCGGCTCCGAAGGACATGACCGAAATCGCCAACGGCCTGCCGTACCGCGACTTCGTCACCGTCGGCCTGCTCGTCAAGCACCTGCGCCTGACCAACACCACCGACATTCCGACCCTCGGCAACCCGCCGATCGTGCCGGATTGCTGGATTTACGTGCAGGATCCGGGCTACAAGGTCGGCCGTCTGCAGATCTTCAACAACTGGAGCCCGTACCTGGTCAAGGACGTCGACAACACCGTGTGGATCGGCCTCGAATACTTCTGCGAGGAAGGCGACTCCTTCTGGAACATGACCGACGAGGAAGCCACCAAGTTCGCCATCCAGGAGCTCACCCGCATGCAGGTCATCAACGGCCCGCAGGACGTGCTCGACTTCCACCGCGAACGCGTCAAGAAGGCTTACCCGGCCTACTTCGACACCTACGACCGCATGCCCGAACTCGTCGACTACCTCGACTCCTTCGGCAACCTGTACTGCGTTGGCCGTAACGGACAGCACCGTTACAACAACATGGACCACTCCATGGCCACCGCCATCGAAGCCGTCAAGGACATCAAGAGCGGCGAAACGTCGAAAGACAACGTGTGGTCGGTCAACACTGACAAGTCCTACCACGAAGAAAAGTAGAAAAATAAATAACGCGTGCGCATACGCCCTTTCTCCGGCGCTCGACGTACCTTTGTACGCCTTCGGCCTCAGACGGGCGTCTTCGCACGCGTTATTTATTTTTCGCAGCGTAACTTTGATCAAGCCCATGCTTTTTGGCATGGGCTTTTTCATTGCGATTTTTATTGCGATTGCGCGGTGCGCGAACCGCACGGGCGGACCGCGCGTGCCCGCTTTGCGTTGGTCTGGGTTGCGTTGTATGGTTAGGACAGTTCGAAAACCGCGATGTTTCGCGGCGGACTTTTCATTCGACGGAAATTTTCCGCAATTCTTTTTTGCAGCTGTCGCGGGCGCATGCCTGTGGAAGCCAAGGAAAGGCAACTACCAGTGGCAACAAGCCCTAATCTCGATGATATGAAACTGCCCGAGCTCAAGGAGCTCGCCAAGCAGATGGGACTTCGTGGTGTCTCCACCATGCGCAAGACCGAACTGATCGCAACACTTCAAGCCGCCCGTTCCGGCGGCCAGGCTCCGGCCGGCGTCACCGTGCGCGCGCCAAAGTCCGCTCCCGCCGCAGACGCTGAGGTCAAATCGGCAAAGGACAAGAAGGCCGATGAAGCCAAGCAGGAGGAACGCCCCGTCCGTGCCAAGCAGGCCAAGTCCGCGGAATCCTCCGAAGTCGCGGATGCCGTGGCAGCGGTGGACGCGTTGAAGCCGAACGATGAAGCGCCGAAGCGTCGTCGCCATCGTGACGCCGAAGCCGGCGCCGACCTGCTCGCCGAACTGGGCCTTGACGATGCCGCTCCGAAGCAGGATGACCGCCGTCGCCGTCGTGATGACGACCGTAGGGACGATTTCGAGCCGCGTCGCCGCCGTCGCGTGGCGGACGGGCCGAAGAGCGAAGACGTCGTGCGCGACCTTGATGACATCCTCGCCACGCTGCCGTCGCAGGAAGACGCCGACGATGATAAGCGTCGCGACGAGACCGAAGACAACGAATACCGTCACAGCCGTGGCCGCCGTATGCGTGGCCGTGACCGCGATTACGACGAGCGTGACGAGCGTCGCGGCAGGGGCGATCGCAATGATCGCAACGACCGTAACGATCGCGCCGACCGCATGGACCGCAACGCCGACCGCGACCAGCGCAACGATCGTATGGATCGCGCCGACCGCGACCAGCATCGCGACGAGCCGAAGGAAGACCTCGTGCCGGTCGCCGGCATCGTCGACGTGCTCGACTCCTACGCGTTCGTGCGTACGTCCGGCTACCTGCCGGGACCGAACGACGTGTATGTCTCCATGGGCCAGGTCAAGAAGTACGGCCTGCGCAAGGGCGACGCCGTGCACGGCTCCATCCGCGCCCCGCGTGAAGGCGAACGTCGCAACCAGCGTCAGAAGTTCGTGCCGCTGCAGTCCATCGACTCCATCAACGGCATGAGCGTCGAGGAAGCGCAGCATCGTCCGCAGTTCAGCAAGCTCACCCCGCTGTATCCGCAGGAACGCCTGAAGCAGGAGACCACGCCGAACAAGCTCACCGGCCGCCTCATCGACATCGTGGCGCCGATCGGCAAGGGCCAGCGTGGCCTGATCGTGTCCCCGCCGAAGGCCGGCAAGACCATCACCCTGCAGAACATCGCCAACGCGATCGCCACCAACAATCCGGAAGTCCACCTGATGGTCGTCCTCGTGGACGAACGTCCGGAAGAGGTCACCGACATGGAACGCACGGTGCAGGGCGAGGTCATTTCCTCCACCTTCGACCGTCCGGCCTCCGACCACACCACCGTCGCCGAACTGGCCATCGAACGCGCCAAGCGTCTCGTGGAGCTCGGCCAGGACGTGGTGGTGCTGCTCGACTCCATGACCCGCTTGGCCCGCGCCTACAACATCGCAGCCCCGGCCTCCGGACGCATCCTGTCCGGCGGTGTGGACGCGCAGGCGCTGTACCCGCCGAAGAAGTTCTTCGGCGCGGCCCGCAACATCGAAAACGGCGGCTCCCTGACCATCATCTCCTCCGCGCTGGTGGAAACCGGTTCCAAGATGGACGAGGTGATCTTCGAGGAATTCAAGGGCACCGGCAACATGGAACTGCGCCTGAGCCGTGAGCTCGCCGACAAGCGCCTGTTCCCGGCCATCGACGTGAACGCCTCCGGCACCCGCCGCGAGGAGCTCATCACCGATCCGCAGGAACTGCCGATCATCTACCGTCTGCGTCGCCTGCTGGGCGGCCTCGAGCCGGAACAGGCCTACCAGACGCTTGTGCCACGCCTGAAGAAGACAGCGACCAACCGCGATTTCATGGCGTCGCTCATCCAGCAGAGCGGCAACGCCACCAACGGCAACTGAGTCGTCGGCTGCAAGCGAATCTGAAGGTTTGAGGGGCTGCATGGCAATCGCCGTGTAGCCCCTTTCCTATGCGTACGTTTCGACGAATTTCGTGAAATTGACCATTTTTTGGACAACGTTGTCAATTAAAAAATAGGTAAAAATACGACGAGAAAAGATAAATGGGAAAAATATATATGGTCGATATGGGGGTATGAGCTAAATAAAACAAAGATATTTCATGACAGCGTTGCGCCGTCCGGATAAACTGCGGCGATTCCGCGACGGTATGTGCGCGGTAGTGGGTATGGTAAGGAAGAAAAAGAACATGGAACTGCAGTGGGGACGGTCGATTGCGGCCGGTGCAGTGGATTGTTGGAAAAGGGGTATGAATGACCAACAGTGACAATGGTCCGGTAGACGCACGTACGGTTGCGAGCCAGCTCGACGCGACCGATGGCGTAATCCTCGACATGCTTGAAAAGGATGGCCGAGCCACGCTGTCCCACCTTTCCGAGGCGACAGGCCTGTCCGTGTCCGCCGTGCAGTCGCGCGTGCAGAAGCTTGAGCGTCGCGGCGTGATCCGAGGCTACAAGGCGGTTATCGACGACGAGCGCCGCGGCCTTGCGGTGAACGCCTACATCGCGGTCACGCCCATCGATTACTCCCAGGAAGCCGAGATTCCAGACAAGCTCAAAAACATCGACGGCATCATGTCCTGCGATTCCGTCGCCGGTTCGCCCAGCTTCATGCTCACCGTTCGCGTCGAATCGCCCAGCAAGCTCGAAGAGCTGTTGAACCTCATCCATCGCACGGTGTCGGTCAGCACCGAAACCACCATCGTGCTGCAGCGTTACTTCGCGAAGTGACCGCTGTTCGGCAGATGTCGCGGTAGGGTGCGCGGTAGGCTTATACCCATGAGCGACAGCGAACATGACTGGCTTCGGCCAGAAGAAGAAACCGAATCCGAAACCATCATCGACGCGCGCACCGCGCAGAACAACCCCGAAGTGGCCGATGTGGTGGCTAAAATCGCCTCGCTGCGCCAATCGATAGACAACGTCGACACCGCCATCGTCTCGCTGCTGGCGGAACGGTTCAAATACACGTCGCAGGTGGGTGTGCTCAAGGCGCGTGCGGGCTTCGCGCCGGCCGATTACCAGCGTGAACATGCCCAGATCGAGCGTCTGCATCGCATTGCCGACGAAGCCGGACTGGATCCGGAAATCGCCGAAATGTACCGCGAATTCGTGGTGACCGAGGCCAAGCGCCGCCACAAGCGCATCGCCGAAAACGGGGGAGACCCGGGCGTACTCGACGTTTTCGCCTGAGCCGTCCGTTTTCCGCGCGCCCCGCGCGAACGTCCATTGCCGACGGGCATGCCGGGCACTACATTAAATGCCTTGGAAAGTTGTTTCGATTGCGATTGAGAGGTCCGGCATGCGCCACGCCACCGCGAACCGTCCATCCGGTGCCCGACGCCCGCTTGCCGCGGCGATCGCGGTCGCCGTCATCACCGCCGCTCCCGTCGCGGCAGTCGGCGTGAACGACGCGATATCGGCCTTGCAACAGAATGGGCAGTACGCGGCCGATGCATCGCATGATGACGTGATGAGCGCCTACACCTCCATCGACAAACCAGGCCGCCTTTTCCTGACCAACAGCGGATCCTCCACGTCGAAACGCGTTCCCAAAGGCGTTGTCGCATTGCCGTGGAAAATATCCGCCTCCTTCACCCTCAACGGGCCCGACGTAAGCGTTTCCGACGTTTCCGGCGCTTCCGGCATGATCGGCATACGCATCGCCCTGCATGCCACGAAACCCGACGTGACCGCCAATCTGACGCCAATCGTCGCCTTCACCATTCCCGGACGCGTCGGCAGTGACGTGACCGCCGATGACGGCGTGCTCGTCTCATCCGACAACACCTCGACCCTGGTGGCTGCGGTCGGCAAACCGGGCGAGGACCTGACCTTCAACGCCTACGTGACGGCGAAGCACTTCACCATGAGCTCACTGTCCATCGCCGCGGTGGAAGGCAACGTTCAGCAATCACTGCCTGACCTGACCAAGCGCGCAACCACCTTGGTGGACGGTCTGACCAACGTCGGCTCGCAACGCAACCGCAAGCTCATCGCCCAACTGGAACAGCTCAGAGACAACGAGAAAGCGCTTGCCAAACAGACCATCGCCGTACGTTCCAAAGCGCACGATCAGGCGTTCGACGGCTACATCGACGCGTACGTGGGCTCATACACCACGCATCTGTCCGGTTCGATCGGCAACGCCACACAGCTTCCCGCCATTCTCGGCACCGCGTCCGAACTGAACGGCGATACCTCCGTAGCTAAATCCGTGGCAGACCTGGCCAACGCCGTCAACGACGTGAGCGCCGCATACCGGCATATCGGCGCGGCCGACGCCGTCGACGAGGTGATTCGCACCATCGAACAGCGCGGCACATCCGGCTTGGTGAACGAGCTCACCAAGCGCGCCGGCGAGGAACAACAGCGCGGCTCCAAAGACTACAGTGCCGGCCAATCGCAGCTGTCCGCGGCCATGATCCCGTATTCGATGGATTTCACCGACGCATACACGGCTCGGCTTAAGGAACTGGGCGCCACCGCAGGCACGGCTGGCAGCTACGAAACCCAGGCGATCGCCGACGTGCGTGCCGGCATCAAAGACAATGAGAAGCTCAAAACCGCGTCCGACAAGGTGTCCGCGGCGATGACCGCGTTGGCGGACGCCAGCGAGCACACCGGACAGGCCAGCGCATTCCACCAGATCGTGCTGCGATTCGCCGACCAGCTGGATTCGGATGACGACACGTCCGAATCGGGCGCTGCCGATGACGCTTCTGTGCTGGACACGTTGCGTTCCGCCTCCGCCAGCCAATCGTTGTGCGCGAAAGCCGAGAAACGGCGGTCCCGTGCGCAACGCAAGGCCGAACGCGCGCAGGCGAAGAACAACACCGCCGATTCGACCAGCTTGGTCGATGACAAGAACGCCATCAGCATGGATGATGTGATGAGCTACGCGGGCGGACTACGCCCGTCGTTCGGCGCCGCAGCGGACACCACGTCGAAGAATGTGGCGAAAGTCGGGGGAGTGGACGGCTCTTCGAAGAACAGCGGTGGCGATTCGTCCGACGGTTCGGTGGATTCGTCCGCCAGCTCGCTACCAATTACCGGCTATGGCTTGGCGAAAACCGGTTTCACGCCGGATAATGGCGATTTGATTGACGAGACGGTCGAATTGGCCGCCGCTGCGGAAGTTTTCGACGATGCGCTGCAGGCCGGATTGGGTGGGAACGGTTCCGGAAATTCGTCCGCTGGCCCGCAGTACCTCCTGTCCGTTCCGGTGCTGTAGAGCACGCGGTTTGTGCGATGCGCTAAATCCGATAGTGCTCCGTCGCTTACGTGGTACGTTTCGGGGTTTTTGATTGCGATTTCCGCCTCCGCTTGTGCATTCGTTGAGATTACGCCCATAAAAACCATTTTTCGCGTACGGGTTTGTGCGCAGGGGCAGGAATGTACGCTGAGAACAGCCGAGAACGGGATAAGGACGGTTCTATGCGCGCACGTCTTGCGATTTAGGGCGATTCTGCACGGACGTGAGCAAAAGGGGATATGATTTCGACCGTTTTGCCTGCGATTTATACCCCTTTTCGCTCACGAAAGCATTTTTCCCGCGATTTTGACTGAATATGAGCAAAAGGGGGCACGGTTAGTTGCAGACAGTGACGGGATATACGAGGGGCCTCTCCTTCATGCAAAGGAAAGGCCCCTCGTATGTGGGTGAAGTGAGCGGCTGCGCTACAAAAGCCGCTGGCGGCTCACCTCAGAGACTCACTTCTTCGGTTTCTTGGCCGGCGGTTCGCCTAGCTCGCTTTCGGCGACCGTCACATCGGCGGCCTCGTCCTCACCCTCGGCGGCAGCCGGTGCGGTGAAGGCGATCGGTCCGGTCACGCGACCAGCTTCGGCGATATCGCCCAGCGCGGCCTCGATGGACCCGCGCACATCGTCGGCAACGGCAAGCGTCACAGACAAGATCGGGGTCTTCATCGAAACCTTGGCCTTCGACTTGATGCCACGCAGCGCGGCCAGAGCCTCACCGGCATGAGCAAGCAGATCGGCGGATGCGTCGCCGGCGGCGGCCGCGTACACGTCGGCCACAGGCCATGCGGCGCGGTGCACGGAGCCCTCGCCCTCATGCATCCAGCTCCACACCTCTTCGGTGGCATACGGCAGGTACGGGGCCAGCAGGCGCGCGAACGCATCAAGACCCAGGCCCAGCGTGGTGCGTGCGGACTTCACCGCGGCCTCGCTCGGCACGTTGCCGGTGGAATCGGCGGTGCCGTAGGCGCGGTTCTTGACCAGCTCGATGTAGTCGTCGCAGAACTGCCAGAAGTAGTTCTCGATGACTTCCAGAGCCTTGGAATGCTCGTAGTTGTTGAGATCGTCGGTGGCTTCGCGGACCACGGCGGCCATCTTGGACATCGCGGAACGGTCGATCGGCTCGGTCACGTCGGCCGGGTTCCATGCGGCGACTGCCGGAGCGCCCACGTGATGGTTCTCGTCCTCACGGCCGATGGCTAGCGCGAACTTGGTGGCGTTGAGCAGCTTGATGGCAAGACGACGGCCGATCTTCATCTGGCCTTCGTCGTACGTGGCGTCCAGGCCCAGACGTGCGGCGGCGGCCCAGTAACGCACCGCGTCGGCGCCGAACTGTTTGATCGGCTTGTCCGGCACGACCACGTTGCCCTTGGACTTCGACATCTTCTTGTGGTCCGGATCGAGGATCCAGCCCGACAGCGTGGTGTTGGCCCACGGCAGGCACTTGTTCTCGAGATGCGCGCGATCCATGGTGGAGAACAGCCAAGTGCGGATGATGTCCTGGCCCTGCGGACGCAGATCCATCGGGAAGGTGGCATTGAAGATCGCCTGGTTCTCCTCGCCCGGTTCCTCCCAGCGGGTCACGATCTGCGGGGTGAGCGACGAGGTGGCCCAAGTATCCATGATGTCCGGCTCGGCGGTGAAGCCGCCCGGCACGTCACGCTGGTCCTCGGTGTAGCCTTCCGGCACATCGTCGGTCGGATCGATCGGCAGACGGTCCTCGCTCGGGGTGATCGGATGATCGTAATCCGGGGTGCCATCCTCCTTCACCGGGTACCACAGCGGGAACGGAACGCCGAAGAAGCGCTGGCGGGAGATCAGCCAGTCGCCGTTGAGGCCGTGCACCCAGTTCTCGTAGCGCACGCGCATGAAATCGGGGTGGAAGTTCAGCTCCTTGCCGCGCGCGATGAGCTCGGCGTTCAGCTTCTCGTCGGTGCCGCCGTTCTTCAGGTACCACTGGCGGGAGGTGACGATTTCGAGCGGCTTGTCGCCCTTCTCGTAGAAGTTCGTCATACGCTTGGTCGGGGTCGGCTCGCCGTCCAGATCGCCGGCAGCGCGCAGCTCGTCGACGATGACCTTACGTGCGGAGAACGTGGTCTTGCCCGCGGTCTCCTGGAAGATACGCTTGCCTTCCTCGTCTTCGATCCAATCCGGGGTGTCCATGACGATGCGCCCGTTGCGCTGGATGATGGAAC
>OIEA01000856.1_pt1 | contig 12198 bp, 8 predicted proteins | sample 1581631 | NCBI WGS metagenome assembly OIEA01 (sample SAMEA3882526, study PRJEB24775) | human gut metagenome | biome: human-associated habitat; feature: intestine environment; material: feces | place: Netherlands | collected 2009/2010
AAGACACGGCTGACAAAGAATGATGTGCCGGAACTGATTGCCATGGGTGGAGATTCAAACTATACGGAACTTCAGAGTGCGGGAGTCCTGCTCGACTTAAGCGGTGAGGATTTCATATCTGAAGTACAGAGTGCATATCTTGAGATGCTCTATGATGTCAATGTAGACAAAGAGCAGAAAGCGTATGGTGTACCTTATGCGACCAATGCATCCGGTGTGTTATATAATGAAGATCTGTTCGCGCAGGCCGGTGTTGAGGTACCTCAGACCTGGAGTGAATTCCAGGATGTGGTGATTCAACTGCAGGAGGCTGGCATCACACCATTTGAATTGACGTTTGCGGACAGCTGGACGTGTCTGCCGCCGTGGAACAGCATGGCTCCGGTTATTCCGGCAGAAAATTTTACGGATGAACGCAAAGAGGGAAAGACGGCGTTTACAGGTACACACGAGGAGGTTCTGGAAAAATATCTGTGGCTTTTGGATTATGCGCAGGATGATTTTATGGGAACGACGTACACAGATGGAAATGCAGCATTTGCAAATGGTGCAGCAGCCATGATGATCAATGGAAACTGGGCAATTTCAGAGTTTTTGAATACCAATCCGAATATGAATGTGAATATGTTTGCGTTCCCGTCCGTGGATGAGGCTGACCGGAATACCGTGACATCCGGTGTAGATGTACTGTTGGCTGTTTCTAATCAGGGAGATGAGGCACAGCAGGAGGCTGCAAAAGAGTTTATCCGCTATGCTCTGACACCGGGGGTGGCGCAGTCTTATATCGACGACCAGTTTGCATTTTCGGCTGTCAATGGGGTAGAACAGAAGAATGAGACGGTATCAGGTGTCAGCAAGGACATTGCAAATGGTAAAGTTTCCAATTTCCCGGATCATTATTATCCGAACGGATTTGATCTGTCTGCGATTCTGCAGCAGTTTGCATTAAATAAAGTGGACGGTATGGATGATACAGAGAATATCACAGAAACGCTGCAATCCTGCGATGAGCAGTATGATGCAGCAAATGTAGAATAAATGATATGAGGTGCGTATGAAACAGAAAAAGAGAATCAATCCGGCATTTTACATTATGACGGTGCCGATGGCAGTCCTGTTTTTCTGTTTCCATACGTTTCCATTTCTGCAGGGTGTATTTTACAGCTTTACGGACTGGAAAGGGTATGGAAACTGGAATTTTGTAGGGCTGCGAAATTATCTGCATATTTTTCAGGACAAAAATGTTGGATATTCGTATTTGTTCACGTTTAAATTTGCAATATGCGCAACGATACTTGTAAATGTCGTGAGTCTGCTGTTAGCCTGTGCACTGAATGCAAAGATTGGGTGTAAAAATTTCCTGAAGGCGGTTTTTTTCCTGCCGTACATGCTGGGAACGCTGATCATCAGTTATGTTTTCAAGTATATTTTTGCAAATCTGATTCCAGTACTCGGAAAAGCGCTGGGCATTGCAGCACTCAGCAATAATGTGCTGGGAACAGGGAATGCGTGGATCGGGGTTCTGGTGGTTACGATATGGCAGTCCATGGCGTTTAACACATTGATATACCTGTCTGGTCTGCAGACGGTAGACCGTGATCTTTATGAGGCTGCGGCACTGGATGGGGCAACAGGATTCCGGAGATTTTTCCAGATTACATTTCCACTGATTGCACCGTTTTTTACAATCAATATGGTGCTTAGCGGGAAAAATTATCTGATGGCATTTGACCAGTTTATTGCGATGACGAACGGCGGACCGGGAACGGCAACGACAACCATTTCGGTATTGATCTATAAGAAGGGATTCAGCGGCGGACAATTTGCCTATCAGTCTGCCAATGCAGTGCTGCTGTTTCTTGTGGTTGTCCTGATTTCTGTATTCCAGCTTCGTGTGTTGGAGCGAAGGGAGGAGAAGGTAGGCTGATGAAAAAGACAGCATGTAAACAAAAAGAAAAGAAAAACAGACTGCTGACCCTGCTTCTGCTTTTGCTTGCGGTAGTGTGTATTTTCGGACCTCTTTATATGACGGTCGTGATTGCATTGAAAAGTCCGCAGGAGATGAGTCATGTGCTGGCATTGCCAAGGCACATCCAGTGGAGCAATTTTGCAAAAGCGTGGGATATGACCGATTATCCGAGAAAATTTGCCAATACACTGTTTATTACACTTGTAAATCTGATATTTACTGTATTTACAAATGCAATGGCATCCTATGCAATTGCAAGAAACAGAAAAAAGAGCAGGTTTTTTAATTTTCTGTATTATTACTTTATCAGTGCCATGTTTATACCTTTTAACGTGTTGATGCTTCCGCTGGTAAACGAGGCGAATAAGTTTCACATAGATAATGTGCTTGGAATTACGTTTTTGTATATTGTATTTGGGATGCCGATGAATACTTTTTTATATACCGGTTATATAAAATCAATTCCGGAAGCGTTGGATGAAGCAGCGGTCATCGACGGTGCCACACCGTTTCAGACATTTGTGCGGATTATGTTCCCCGTCTTAAAGCCGATGACAGCTACAGTAGCAATTCTTTCTGTTATGTGGACATGGAATGACTTCCTCATGCCGTTGGTGCTCCTGAGTGACAAGAAACAGCAGACACTTCAGCTGGCACAGTATATTTTTCAGGGGCAGTTCAATACACAGTATAACCTGGCGTTTGCCTCTTATCTGCTGGTTCTTCTGCCTGTGCTGGTTTTTTATGTGTTGTGTCAGAAGTGGATTATTTCAGGTGTTGTGACAGGTGCAGTGAAGCAGTAAAAAGAAAGACAGGTGGGAAGAATGAAAAATGCATGGTGGAAAGAAGCAGTTATTTATCAGATTTATCCCAGAAGCTTTTGCGACAGCAATGGGGATGGAATTGGAGATATTGAGGGGATCATCAGCAAACTGGATTATTTGAAGCGTCTTGGCATTGACATAATCTGGCTTTCACCGATCTATGAATCTCCAAATGATGACAATGGATATGACATCAGTGATTATCAGAATATTATGAGAGAATTTGGTAATATGAAAGATTTCGACCAGTTGCTGGAGCAGGCGCATATACGTAATATCCGGATTATTATGGATCTTGTAGTAAATCATACGTCTGATGAACATCCATGGTTTATAGAAAGCAGAAAAAGCAAAGAAAATCCGTATCGTGATTTTTATATATGGAAAGAAGGAAAGGATGGCAGGGAACCTAATAACTGGGGATCGTGGTTTGGTGGAAGCGCATGGGAATATGATGATGCGACAGACATGTATTATCTGCATATTTTTTCTAAAAAACAGCCGGATCTGAATTGGGATAATGATAAGGTGCGGCAGAAAATATATGAGATGATGCGGTGGTGGCTGGAAAAAGGTGTGGATGGATTCCGCATGGATGTTATCAGCCTGATTTCAAAGAACCCGGCATTCCCTGACGGGGAAATACATGGTTTGTACGGAGATCTGGCACCGTATTGTGCACATGGACCGCATGTGCATGAGTATTTAAAAGAGATGAATCGCGAGGTTCTCTCCCAATATGATATCATGACAGTCGGGGAAACATCATGTGTGACGTTGGAGGAAGCAAAAAAATATGCGGGGGAAGACCGGCAGGAACTGAATATGGTATTTCAGTTTGAACATGTGGAACTTGGCAGTGGGATTTACGGGAAATGGAATGACCAGCCAATCGATCTTATAGCGTTAAAAAAGGTTTTCAAAAAGTGGGAAGAAGGTTTAGAGGGCATTGGGTGGAATGCCCTGTTCTGGAGTAACCATGATCAGCCGAGAGCCGTTTCACGTTATGGAAATGACGGGGAATATCGCGAGTATTCGGCAAAAATGCTAGGAGTATGCCTGCATTTGATGAAAGGAACGCCCTATATTTATCAGGGAGAAGAACTTGGAATGACAAATGCCGGATTTACCGATCTTTCAGATTACCGTGACCTGGAATCCATCAATGCTTACCATGAACTGGTGGAAGTGCAGGGGGTAGCGCCGGAGCAGATGATGCGTTATCTTGGAAAAGTAAGCCGTGATAATGCGAGGACACCAATGCAGTGGAATACAGAGACAAATGCCGGATTTACAACAGGAACGCCGTGGATCAGGGTAAATGAAAACTATAAAAAAATCAACGCTGCAGCACAGCTGAAAGCCCCGGATTCTATTTATAATTTATACCGGAGACTGATCCAGATCCGGCATGAGGAGGAGATTGTAGTCAGCGGAAGCTTTGAGATGCTGATGGAAGAGAGCAGACAGATTTTTGCATACCAGAGAGTATTGGATGATAAAAAGCTGGTGGTACTTTGTAATTTTACACCTAACCATGTGGCTTTTGACGGAGTGCCTAAGAAAGCGGAGATTATGATCGGAAATTACAAGAACGAAGGAGGAACCTACTTAAGACCTTATGAAGCGATCGCATATAAGGTGGAGGTGTGAACAGGCGCAGGTTGGATGCGGAAAAATGATTTATAGAAACCTTCAGGCTGGTATAATATGAATATACGAAGTCTGAAGGTTTTTATAACGAAGAGGAAAGCTAGGAGTGATCCGTAGATTTTAAAAAGTCCTGGAGAGTAGCTGCTTTTGCCTCATAATCGGATACGCCCAGGTCGTAAAGCTGCTGTTCCAAGGCTGCATTTTTGGAGAAAGTGCCGAGCGGCAGATGGCGGCTTGGCGCGAAAATCAGCGCACGCCCCTCTTTTTCCAGCTGGTTGGAAAGATCAATCGAGGCCTGATAATTGATATGGCGGTGGTCGATTCCTTCAATAGTTTTTGGATACTTGCGCAGCATGCGCTTGTAGATCGGCCGGTGTGCCTCCGGCTGCTTCACAAAATCGCGCGGATTTGACAGGATGATGACAACCTTGTCGCAGCCGTGTTCTAAGGCATGATGTACCGGAATAGAATCGGCAACACCGCCGTCGTAGTAGAAGTGTCCGTTGACATTGACCGGGCGGCAGAACGCAGGAAGCGCGCAGGTCGCCATGATGGTGCGGTAGTCGTCGCGCACGATGTCGAACTTGGAAAAATAGGCTGCCCTTCCGGTGAGGGCATCCGTTGCCGGCATATAAAATTCAGCCGGATTTTTCATGATGGCATCGTAGTCAATCGGGTCGGCACCATCCGAGTTGGTCAGCGTGCCGTAGATATACTGGAGACCGAACAGATTTCCGGTGCGAAGCAGGCTGCGGACAGAAAGATAGCGCGGATCGTCAAGATGTACGGTATAGAAACGCAGATTTCTGCCGCGCTGACCGGCAAGGTAGGAGAGCGTGTTGGCAGCTCCGGCAGAGACGCCGATACAATAGTCGAATGCGATAGAATCATCTAAAAACTTGTCCAGAATACCGGCGCTGTAAGCGCATTTCATACCGCCACCCTCGACAATCAGTCCTGTTTTTCCCATGTAGATCAAGATCCCTTCTGTTACATTTGTGCAACGCATTATAACACAAAAAAGAAAGAAATGCATCCTGAGATAGTCGACATCCAGAAACCTGATCTGGAAATTCGTGATTTCGACCAATAGACATTTGACGTAAGAATGATTTATAATATTTTACAGGCAGGCACTTCCCACAGAGGAGGTACTTGTATATGGGAGAAAGTTTTCAGAAACTGAATCTGATCAATGCATATTTGTTTGCAGCAGCCCTGCAGGACGAGGAGATCTGCAGAAATCTGCTGGAGATTGTCCTGAATAAGGAGATTCCACGCGTGAAGGCGCATGCGGAGCACACACTGTTTCTTGACAGCGATTTTAAGAGTGTGCGTTTCGATGTGTATGCATCCGGATGAAAAAATCCGTAATATTCATGAGAGAGTCAAATATCTAAAACGTGATCGAAAATTGGAGGCAGGCTATATGACGATGGAAGAGTATATCCGTGAGGAAGCGGAGCGAAGGGCAAAATTGATAGCACCTTCGATAGCGGAGTCAATGGCGGAGTCGATGGCAGAGACGCTTGCGGAGTCGATGGCAGAGTCGATGGCAGAGACGCTTGCGAAGCCGATGGCGGAGCCGCTTGCGGAGTCGCTTGCGAAGCCGCTTGCGGAGTCACTTGCAGCGTCAAAAGTAGCACAGAGTATATTGTCATTAGCAGCCGAACTTGGAACTATTCCGGCAGAACAGCAGCAGCGCATCGCAGGAGAACAGGATGATGAGACACTGGAAAAGTGGCTGAAACTTGCTGCGCGCTCAACAACTGTGGAAGAGTTCCTGTCTGGAATGTAGAGACGAGTCTGTCTCATTCTTAAGCGGCGGGTCTGCCGCTGTTATCAACCAAACAATTTCGGGACGTGTCTGTCTATCTATTTCTGTTATGGGAAAGCACGGGAATGATCCGTGAAAAGATTTGAATAATTCCGTTGTTCATAATATAATGAAAAAACGGAGGATTTATTATGTCATTTGCACATTTACACGTCCATACAGAGTACAGTCTGCTGGACGGTTCCAATAAAATCAAAGAATATGTAAAACGAATCAAGGAACTTGGCATGACAGCGGGAGCCATCACGGATCACGGTGTCATGTTCGGCGTGATTGATTTTTATAAGGAAGCGAAGAAGGCAGGGATCAATCCGGTTTTGGGATGCGAGGTCTACGTGGCACCGAACTCCAGATTTGACCGGGAGATGTCCCATGGGGAGGATCGCTATTATCACCTAGTGCTGTTGGCGGAGAATAACCAGGGGTATCAGAATCTCATGAAGATTGTATCGAAGGGATTTGTGGAGGGATACTACTATAAACCGCGTGTCGATATGGAACTTTTAGAACAGTATCATGAGGGGCTGATTGCGTTGAGTGCCTGTCTGGCAGGTGAGGTGCAGCGTTATCTTGTCAGAGGTCTTTATGATGAGGCGAAGAAGACGGCGCAGCGCTATGAGGCATGCTTCGGTAAGGGCAATTATTTCCTGGAACTGCAGGATCACGGAATTCCGGATCAGAAGACAGTGAATGCCGGTCTGATGCGGCTTAGCCAGGAACTGGGTATTGAACTTGTCGCCACCAACGACGTGCACTATACCTATGCGGAGGACTGGGAGGCACATGATATCCTGCTGTGCCTGCAGACAGGGAAAAAGTTGTCCGATGAGAACCGGATGCGCTATGAGGGCGGACAGTATTATGTCAAATCCGAGGAGGAGATGCGCGCACTTTTTCCCTATGCCGCGCAGGCAATCGAGAATACCCAGAAGATTGCAGACCGGTGTCATGTGGAGATTGAATTCGGCGTGACGAAGCTGCCGCACTTTACAGTGCCGGACGGGTATGATTCCTGGACGTATCTGAACAAATTGTGTCATGAGGGACTGATCCAGCGTTATCCGGACCGCCATGACGAGCTGCTGCCGCAGCTTGATTATGAGCTTTCCGTTATCCAGAAGATGGGATATGTCGATTACTTCCTGATCGTGTGGGATTTTATCAATTATGCCAGAACGCATGGCATCCCGGTCGGACCGGGGCGTGGAAGCGCGGCGGGAAGTCTTGTCTCGTACACGACCGGTATCACCAACATTGATCCGATCCGGTATAACCTGCTGTTTGAGCGTTTCTTAAATCCGGAGCGTGTCACGATGCCGGATATTGATATTGATTTCTGCTATGAGAGACGAAGTGAGGTCATTGACTATGTAATCGGGAAATACGGTAAGGACTGCGTGACGCAGATCGTCACATTCGGTACGCTGGCTGCGCGCGGAGTCATCCGCGATGTGGGGCGTGTGATGGATCTGCCGTACAATTTCTGCGATACGATTGCGAAGAACATTCCAAACGAACTGAACATCACCATCGATAAGGCGCTTACCATGAATCCGGAGCTGCGCACCATGTACGAGACGGATGACACGGTGCATACACTCATCGATATGGCAAAACGTCTGGAAGGACTGCCGCGCCATACGTCCATGCATGCGGCGGGTGTCGTGATTTCACAGAAGGCGATGGATGAGTATGTACCGCTTTCCAGAGCTTCAGACGGCACGATTACCACGCAGTTCGTCATGACAACGATCGAGGAACTCGGTCTGTTAAAAATGGACTTCCTCGGACTTCGGACGCTTACCGTAATCAAAGATGCCGTTGCCCTTGTGGAGAAGAATCACGGTGTGCGGATCGACGTCGATCACATCGATTATAATGACAACAGCGATCCGGATGCGATCCAGATTGATTACGGCGACAAGAAGGTGCTGGATGCGATTGGAACCGGAAAATGCGAGGGCGTCTTCCAGCTTGAAAGTGCCGGGATGAAGAACTTCATGAAGGAGTTAAAACCGCAGAGTCTGGAGGATGTTATCGCCGGAATCTCTCTGTACCGTCCGGGACCGATGGATTTCATTCCAAAGTACATTAAGGGAAAAAACGAGCCGGAGAGCATCACATACACCTGCAAGGAACTGGAACCGATCCTGGAGCCGACATATGGCTGTATTGTCTACCAGGAGCAGGTCATGCAGATCGTGCAGAATCTTGCCGGCTATTCCATGGGACAGGCGGATAACATCCGCCGTGCGATGAGTAAGAAAAAGCAGTATGTCATTGATGCGGAGCGCCACAATTTCGTTTACGGAAATGAGGAGCAGGGGATCAAAGGCTGTATTGCAAACGGTATCAGTGAGAAGGCGGCGAATGAGATCTACGATTCCATGGTGGATTTTGCGAAGTACGCATTCAACAAATCCCATGCGGCGGCATACGCGGTGGTCGCATATCAGACGGCGTATCTGAAATATTATTATCCGGTGGAATTTATGGCGGCGCTGATGACCTCCGTGATTGATAACCCGCGGAAGGTGGCGGAGTATATCTATACCTGCAGACAGATGGGAATCAAAGTGCTGGCCCCGGATATCAATGAGGGCGAGGGACGTTTTTCGGCGACGAAAGACGGCATCCGCTACGGACTGTATGCGATCAAGAGTATCGGGCGTTCGGTGGTGGATGCGATCATAGCGGAGCGGAATCAGAACGGTCCCTACCGTACCCTGCAGAATTTTATTGAGCGGGTGGCGGACTCTGAGGTAAACAAGCGCACCGTCGAAAATCTCATCAAATCCGGTGCCTGCGATACCTTAGACGGCAACAGACAGCAGATGATGATGGTGTACAACGCTCTGATGGATCAGCAGGTGCAGACGAAAAAGAAGTCGCTGGCGGGACAGATGAGCCTGTTTGATCTGGTGTCGGAGGAGGAGAAAAAAGCCTATGAGATTCAGTATCCCAACGTTGGAGAGTACAGCAAGGAGATCAAGCTTGGCTTTGAAAAGGAAGTCATCGGTATCTATCTGACCGGCCATCCGCTGGAGGAATACGAGGAGAAATGGCGCAGAATCATATCGGCAGTGACGTCGGATTTCCTGCTGGACGAGGAGAGCGGCGAGGTCAAGCTGCGGGATAACCAGAAGGTTATCATCGGCGGAATGATTACGGAGAAGAACATCAAATATACGAAGAATAATAAGACGATGGCATTTCTATTGCTCGAGGATCTGTTCGGTACGGTGGAGGTGATCGTATTCCCTGGCGAGTATGAGCGCTATCATACGCTGCTGAATGAGGATGAGAAGGTATTTATCCGCGGACATGCCAACGTGGAGGAGGATAAAAACGCCAAGATCGTCTGCGAGCAGATCTGTACGTTTGAACAGGCAGAGAACGGAATGCCACAGGAACAGCGCACTTACCGGCAGGGCGGAGGATACCGGCGCGGTGCAGGCGGGAATGCGGGCAGCAGTCCTGCATCCGCGGGAGACGGCGGATCAAGCCGTGGCGGTGCAGCCGCGCAGGTTCCCGCGCGGCGCGGCGATGAATTATGGCTTCAGTTTGAGACCAAGGAAGCGTTTGCGGAAAAGGAAAAAGAACTCTATGCCATGCTCCATGATTCGGATGGGAAAGACACGGTGGTGATCTATATTTCATCGGTCAAGGCGATGAAGCGGCTGCCCGAAAACTACAGTATCTGCATCGAACCGGAGATTGTGAACAATTTAACTAAGTTTTTGGGGGAAAATAACGTAAAAGTTGTCAAAAAGAGCATTGAAAAGAAGCCATAAAGAGATTAAAATAAGATAGATTAAATGGGTATATTATATGAGGAGGGAACGATAAATGGCGAAAGAGATAAACACCATTGGTGTACTCACGAGCGGCGGCGATGCCCCGGGTATGAACGCAGCAATCCGTGCAGTGGTTAGGGAAGCCATTGCAAAGGGTAAGAAAGTCAAGGGAATCAAGAGAGGTTATGCAGGACTTCTCCAGGAAGAGATCGTAGATATGGAAGCAAAAGACGTTTCCGATATCATCCAGCGCGGCGGTACTATTTTACAGACAGCACGCTGCATGGAGTTTAAGACACCGGAAGGTCAGCAGAAAGCAGCAGAGATCTGCAAGAAGCACGGAATCGACGGTATTATCGTTATCGGCGGTGACGGTTCTTTCAGAGGTGCGCAGAAGCTGGCGGCACTCGGCATCAACACGATCGGTCTTCCGGGAACGATTGACCTTGATATTGCATGTACAGAGTATACCATCGGTTTTGATACAGCGGTAAACACCGCAATGGAAGCGATCGACAAGGTACGTGATACCTCTACTTCTCATGAGCGTTGCAGCATCATCGAGGTTATGGGACGCGGCGCGGGCTATATTGCATTATGGTGCGGTATTGCGAACGGCGCAGAGGATATCCTGCTTCCGGAGAAATATGATTACGATGAGCAGAAGATTGTAAACCATATCATCGAGAACCGTAAGCGCGGCAAACAGCATCACATTATTGTCAATGCGGAGGGGATCGGACATTCTGCAAGCATGGCAAAGCGTATCGAGGCTGCAACCGGCGTTGAGACGCGTGCGACGATTCTGGGGCACATGCAGCGTGGCGGAAGCCCGACCTGTAAGGATCGTGTCTATGCATCCACGATGGGTGCGCTGGCAGTGGATCTGCTCTGCGAGGGCAAGAGCAACCGTGTCGTTGGTTATCGTCACGGTGATTTCGTGGATGACGACATCGATGAGGCACTTGCAATGCAGAAATCCATTCCGGAGTATCAGTATCAGATCAGCAAGAACCTTTCAATGTAAGATACATAACAGTATTTGGAACGATCATAAGACTCCATGGGCGGGAACTCATGGAGTTTTTTCCGCTTAGGGAACAAAAAGGAGCAGTCATGATTACGAGCAGCAGCAACCAGCAGATGAAAAATATTACGGCATTGATGAAAAAGGCAAAGGAGCGCAAAAGCCAGAACCTGTTTGTCGTGGAAGGCAGAAAGATGTTTGAGGAGGTCCCGTCGGAGTGGCTCTCTAAGGTCTATGTCTCCGAGCGCTTTCTGGAGGAACCGGAAGCGGAGCAGCTGCTTGCCGGAAAGATCTATGAAGTTGTTGCCGATGCGGTATTCAAGAGCATTTCCGACACACAGACGCCGCAGGGGATCTTATGTCTGGTGCGTATGCCGCAGTATCCGCTTTCCGATCTGCTGCGCGGGGACAGGACACATCTGCTGATCGTTGAGAGCATCCAGGATCCGGGGAATCTGGGAACCATGCTGCGGACCGGCGAGGGTGCGGGAATTACCGGCATCATTATGAACCGGACGACGGTGGATCTGTTTAATCCAAAGACCATCCGCTCTACGATGGGAAGCATTTATCGGGTACCCTACTATATTGCGGACGACCTGGCAGAGACGATCGGTGAATTAAAACGGCAGAAGGTTGGCATATACGCGGCGCACCTGAAGGGACAGATGCAGTATGACGAACCGTCCTACTGTAAAGGGACGGCGTTTCTGATCGGGAACGAGGGGAACGGATTGTCCGATGAGATCGCTGGGCTGGCAGATACCTACGTGCGGATACCGATGGAGGGAAGTGTGGAATCCCTGAATGCGGCAGTATCCGCAGCATTGCTTATGTATGAGACCAACAGGCAGAGGAGAAGGAACGGAAAATGAGAATCTGGTTTAAGATGATGAAGAACAACCACTTGCTGCGGGACACGACGATCACGGATGAGTCCGATGAGACAAGGACGCACAAAGTCTTTCATGCGCTCGAGGAAGTGTGCTATGAATTTGATCTCGGAAAACCGATCTGGCTGGAGGCGAATGTGAATGAATTCAAGCGCCATGCCAAGACGCGCTTTACGCAGGATTCCTTTATCGAGCAGA
>OIEA01000861.1_pt1 | contig 12184 bp, 9 predicted proteins | sample 1581631 | NCBI WGS metagenome assembly OIEA01 (sample SAMEA3882526, study PRJEB24775) | human gut metagenome | biome: human-associated habitat; feature: intestine environment; material: feces | place: Netherlands | collected 2009/2010
TTTCCCCTGTACTTGCCATGTACAAGGCCAAGAATTTTGACGATGCTGTTGCAAAGGCTGCGCAGCTCGTTGCAGACGGCGGCTATGGTCATACCTCTTCCCTCTACATCAACGTAAATGAAACAGAGAAGATGGATAAATTCGAAGCAACTATGAAAACCTGCCGTATCCTTATCAATACACCTTCTTCCCAGGGTGGTATCGGTGACCTTTATAACTTCAAGCTCGCTCCATCCCTTACTCTTGGCTGCGGTTCCTGGGGCGGTAACTCCGTATCCGAGAACGTTGGGGTCAAACACCTTCTCAATACCAAGACTGTTGCTGAAAGGAGAGAGAATATGCTCTGGATGAGAACACCGGAAAAGGTTTACTTTAAGAAGGGCTGTATGCCGGTTGCTCTTGATGAGCTCGGTACTGTTATGGGCAAGAAACGCTGCTTCATCGTAACAGACTCCTTCCTCTACAAGAATGGCTACACCAAACCGATCGAAGATAAACTGGATCAGATGGGCATCGTTCATACATGCTTCTCTGATGTAGCTCCTGACCCGTCTCTCGCTTCCGCCAAAGCCGGTGCCAAGGCTATGACAGCCTTTGAGCCAGACTGCATCATCGCTCTTGGCGGCGGTTCCGCAATGGATGCCGGCAAGGTTATGTGGATGCTTTATGAGAATCCGGACGCTGACTTCTCCGATATGTCCATGGACTTCATGGATATCCGTAAGAGAGTTTATACATTCCCGAAGATGGGTAAAAAAGCTTACTTCGTAGCGATCCCGACCTCTTCCGGTACAGGCTCCGAGGTTACTCCTTTCGCCATCATCACAGATCAGGATACCGGCGTTAAATGGCCACTGGCTGATTACGAGCTTCTCCCGGATATGGCGATCGTAGATACCAATAACATGATGAGCGCACCGAAGGGACTTACCCGTGCTTCCGGTATCGATGTTATGACACATGCCATTGAGGCTTATGTTTCCATGATGGCTTCCGATTACACCGATGGTCTTGCACTGAAAGCGATCAAGCTTGTATTTGAGTATCTGCCGCGTGCATATAAAGATGGCAATGACGTAGAGGCCAGAGATCACATGGCTAACGCTTCCTGCATGGCAGGTCTTGCATTCGCCAATGCATTCCTCGGCGTTAACCACTCTCTCGCTCACAAGCTCGGTGCTTTCCACCACCTGCCACACGGTATCGCAAACGCAGTTGTTCTTCTGGATGTTATGCGTTACAACAGTGCTGAGGTTCCGACTAAGATGGGTACTTTCCCACAGTATCAGTATCCGAAGACACTTGCACGCTACGCTGAGATCGGACGTTCTGTAGGTCTTACAGGCAAGAACGATGCAGAAGTATTCGAAAAACTTCTTGCTAAACTGGATGAGCTTATGAGAACTATCGAAATCCTGCCGACGATCCGTGATTACGGCGTAGATGAGAAGCATTTCCTGGAAACCCTGGATGAGATGTCCGAGCAGGCCTTCAATGACCAGTGTACCGGTGCCAACCCGAGATATCCGCTTGTATCCGAGCTGAAAGATATCTATCTGAAAGCTTATTACGGAGAAATGCCAAATAAAGAAAAGAAAAAAGCCAAATAAATGTGGAACATCCTTTTAATGAAACACAGTCGGGAGTCTATTCACTCCCGACTACGTTTCATTTGCTTATTCCCTCTTGCAAAAGATCCCCGATACAGGGCTGCATGAACAGACTGTACCGGGGATCTTTTATTCAACTGCTTTGTAATGACCGTTTATTTCAAGCCATACTCTGCTGCAAGTTTTTTAAATTCAGGAAGAGAATTCACAATTGTCTCATAGGATACACAATATGCAAGTCTCACATAACCGGGGCATGCAAAGGAGCTTCCCGGTACCATAAGGATGTTATATTTCTTACCGGCTTCACAGAAGGCTTTTTCGTCTTCAACCGGAGATTTTACAAAGAGATAGAAGGCACCCTGTGGTTTGATGCACTCAAATCCGCATTCTTTCAGGCCATTATAAAGTGCCTGACGATTTTTATCATAAGCTACAAGATCCGTCTTGGCGTCTACACATTTTGCAACTACCTTCTGGATCAGGGACGGTGCATTTACACAGCCAAGTGTACGGTTTGCAATGGTTGCTGCAGAGATCAGCTCTTCGCTTCCGTCTGCTTCATCAGGGATCACCAGATATCCGATACGTTCACCCGGAAGGGAAAGAGATTTGCTGTAGGAATAGCCTACAACAGTATTGTTATAATATTTCGTCAGGTATGGGACCTCCACGCCATCATAAGCCAGCTCACGGTATGGCTCATCGGAGATCAGGTAGATCACACTTCCGAACTCTTTCTGTTTTGCTTCCAGGATTGCGGAAAGCTTCTTGATCGTTTCTTCTGAATATACAACTCCGGTAGGATTGTGCGGGGTATTTACGATAACTGCTCTTGTCTTCGGTGTGATCTTCTGTTCAAACTCAGCGAGATTTGGCTGGAAGGTTGTGGTATCCGGAGAGATTTCCACAAGGACACCATCATAATTGCGGACATATGCACCGTATTCCAGAAAATAGGGTGCAAAAACGATCACCTCTTCTCCAGGATTCAGGATTGTTTTCAGGATCACATTCAGTCCGCTTGCAGCACCGACGGTCATGATCAGATTCTTTGCGGAAAATTTCGTATCGAAACGTCTGTTGAGGGATTCTGCGATGGTCTGGCGTACATCCTCAAAGCCTGCGTTGCTCATATATCCGTGAAGAACTGTCGGATCCGTAGTGTTTACAAGCTCGATAATTGCTTCGCGGACGCTGTCCGGTGCCGGTACACTTGGATTTCCGAGGCTGAAGTCAAAAACCTTGTCTGCGCCATATTTCGCACGGAGGCGGTTTCCTTCCTCAAACATCATACGGATGGCGGAATTATTTTTTACGTAGGGTTTCATTTTTTCTGATATCATTTTGTGCTCTCTCCTTTTATCCGATTTTACAGGGTTTCATATCCTTATTTCTACCATAGTCAGAATCTGTTGTACTGTCTACAATTTTACCCCGTCTTGCTTCAGCGTGTCAATACTTTGTCCAGGTAAAGTGTTTCATATTTCCTATGGACAATGCTAGTGTACCTGTTTGTCTTCCGGTTTCGTTCGCACGATCCATACTGACAACATGCTTCCCACCAGCGCGATCACGAATCCGGTCAGAACATCTGTCGGATAATGGACACCAAGATACAGTCTGGAAAATGCCACCAGTGCTGCCAGGACTACTGCCGGGATTCCGAATTTCTTCGGAAGCATCCGGAGCATTACCAGAGCAACGGCAAAGGATGCTGTGGTGTGACCTGACGGAAAAGAGAAATCCTTCGGTTTGGTGATCATAGGGATGAGAGCTTCGATTTCCGCAAAAGGCCTTGGTCTTGCCACTATATTTTTGAGAAGCAGGTTGGTAACGATCGCCCCGAAGATCAGGGATAAGGCTGCCGCATAGCCTGTTTTTCTTGTCTTTGGAACAGCAAGAAGAACAACTGCACAGAGGATCCAGAACCATCCTCCGTTTCCCAGAAATGTAACAGATTTCATAAATGGTGTCAGCATATCCGTTCTTAAATATCGCTGGATCAGGAGAAGGATTTCTCCGTCCAGCTGTTGTATTGACTGTAAAATATTCATATACCTCTTACTGATCAGACGCTACCGCAATCTGCTTTGCCAGCTGTTCATAGCCATGCAGCTGCCCGGCAGTTTACCTGGTCAGATCAGCTTTCTCCTCTTTCTTTATTTTTCATTTCTTTATTTTTCAGCAGACAGAGCAGCTTTCTTTTATATTTCTGCATCTGCAGCTGTCTGATTTACTTATTATCTATTATACTGTATTTTTCTTGATTTTCTGATAACAAAAGCTAAATATTTTATAAATAAAACGCCCCTGCACTGCCGAAATTTCACACAGTACAGGGACATCTCCTTTCCGTTACTTAAAACTTTCTATATAAACTTTTCTTTTTCTTTCAGGATGGCTGCGATTTACGCTCCGCGCTCTGCCTCCCGCTCCTTATAATGATGTGCCTCCTCCAGCATCATATCTTTCACCTTCATCAGTCGGATCTGAGTACTTCTCTCGTTCTCATCCAGCTTCATGGTGATGTATTTGATGTTTGCCTGTGCTTCCGGTATGATGACATGCTCCAGGGCATTTACACGACGCCTTGTTTTTTCGATCTCGGAAGCCATAAGCTGACAGGCCTTTTCCACTTCTGCCAGACGAAGCATATCCGGCAGGATGTCTGCCAGGGATTTTACCGCTCCGTCCAGATCACTGGATGTAAAAGCAAAGCCATAGGAATAAATATCGTTGGCATCCGGTGTTCTTGTTTTGTATTCAAAAACAGGAATATCCACACTCATGACATTCTTTTTTCCGGTTTCCAGATAAACTTCCTGCTTGGGAGCCATCAGTGCCGTATTCAGCGTCTCCTCCGACATTCCTGCTTTTGCAATGACAAAATTGGTGTTGGCGCTTCGGATACCAGCTTCTACTTTTTTTCGCAGCTCCATATTCTCCCGTACCAGATCCAGGAACTGTCTCATCAGCTCGTCCCGCTTATCCTTCAGAAGCTTATGGCCACGTACTGCAGTCACCAGCTTCTTTTTCTGCTTCGTAAGCTCCATACGGGTAGGATTCACCTGTGTTGATGCCACAAATCATCCCCCCTTTATACTTTTCCGTAATACTGATCAAGGAATTTGTCATCGATACGTTTCAGCTCGCTTCTCGGAAGAATGGAAAGCAGCTTCCAGCCGATGGCCAGTGTTTCCTCAATATCACGGTTAGCCTGATAGCCCTGGGAAACATATTTCTTCTCGAAAGCATCCGCAAATTTTGCATAGATCAGGTCAATGTCGGAGAGAGCTGCCTCACCAAGAATAGTCATCAGCTCTTTGGCCTCTTTACCACGGGCATATGCGGCAAACAGCTGGTTCATGGTGTTGGCATGGTCTGCTCTTGTCTTGCCTTCACCGATACCCTTATCCTTCAGTCGTGACAGAGACGGAAGAACATCGATGGGCGGTGTGATTCCCTTACGGTAAAGCTCACGGCTCAGGATGATCTGTCCCTCTGTGATGTAACCGGTAAGGTCCGGGATCGGATGGGTCTTATCATCCTCAGGCATAGTCAGGATCGGAACCATGGTGATACTTCCTGATTTTCCTTTCTGACGGCCTGCACGCTCATAAAGAGAAGCAAGATCTGTGTACATATATCCGGGATATCCACGACGTCCCGGAACCTCCTTACGAGCCGCGGAAACCTCACGGAGCGCATCCGCATAGTTTGTGATATCCGTAAGGATTACAAGAACGTGCATGTCTTTTTCGAAGGCAAGATATTCAGCCGCTGTCAGTGCCATTCGCGGAGTAGCGATACGCTCAACAGCCGGGTCATTTGCCAGGTTCACAAACAGAACAGTACGATCTATCGCTCCGGTTTCCTTAAAGCTCTCTACAAAGAAGTTTGACTCCTCGAAAGTGATACCCATGGCTGCAAATACAACGGCAAACTGCTCATCTTTTCCGCGAACCTTCGCCTGTCTTGCGATCTGTGCCGCAAGCTGTGCATGGGGAAGACCGGATGCGGAGAAGATCGGAAGCTTCTGTCCGCGTACCAGGGTGTTCAGGCCGTCAATCGCAGATACACCCGTCTGGATAAACTCCTCCGGATAGCTTCTGGCCGCCGGATTCATGGGAAGTCCGTTGATATCTCTTCTTTCCTCCGGAAGGATCTCCGGGCCGTCATCAATGGGACGTCCCAGTCCGTCAAAAACACGACCCAGCATATCGCCGGATACACCAAGCTCCATGCTCCGTCCCAGGAAACGTACCTTGCTGTTGGAAAGATTGATACCTGTAGAGCTCTCAAACAGCTGCACCAGAGCATTGCTTCCGTCGATCTCCAGAACACGGCATCTTCTTGTTTCGCCATCGGCAAGCTCGATCTCACCAAGCTCGTCAAATGCTACATCTTCAACGCCCCGTACCAGCATCAAAGGGCCGGCAACTTCCTGTATGGTCCTATATTCTTTTGGCATTTTACAGGCCCTCCTTTCCCAGAAGTTCTGCAGTCTCTGCTGCCAGCTGGCGGGTTACTTTCTCATATTCTGCTGCCAGCTGATCTTCTTTTGTATATTTATAACGGCCGATCTGCTCACGTACCGGAAGCTTTACGATATCATTGATATCTGCGCCCTGTTTCAGCGCATCCAGACCCGCATCATAAAATGCAAGTACCAGACGCATCATATTGTGCTGTTTTTCCAGAGATGTGTAGGTATCGATCTCGTGGAAAGAGTTCTGGTGGAGGAAATCCTCTCGGATGGAACGGGCTGCTTCCATTTTCAGGCGGTCACCCGGTGAAAGCGCATCCATACCTACCATCTTTACGATTTCTTCCAGCTCTGCCTCTTCCTGAAGAAGGGTCATCATTCTCTGACGGAGCTTCATCCAGTCATTCGCTACATTTTCGTCAAACCATCCGCCAACGCTGTCCAGATACAGAGAATAGCTGGTCAGCCAGTTGATCGCCGGGAAATGACGTTTGTATGCAAGGTTTGCGTCCAGTCCCCAGAATACCTTTACGATTCGAAGTGTCGCCTGGGAAACCGGCTCGGAGATATCACCACCTGGAGGAGATACGGCGCCGATTGCTGTCAGGGCACCCTCTCTTCCGTCTTTTCCACTGCAGATCACATGTCCGGCACGCTCATAGAACTGTGCAAGACGGGAACCCAGATATGCGGGATAACCTTCCTCACCTGGCATCTCCTCCAGTCGTCCGGACATCTCACGAAGAGCCTCGGCCCATCTGGAAGTGGAATCTGCCATCAGCGCTACAGAATAACCCATATCACGGAAATACTCCGCAATTGTAATACCTGTATAGATCGATGCCTCACGAGCTGCAACCGGCATATCTGAGGTATTGGCGATCAGAACCGTACGCTCCATCAGGGATTGTCCTGTTTTCGGATCCTTCAGCTCCGGGAACTCGTTCAGAACATCTGTCATCTCATTTCCACGCTCACCGCAGCCGATATAAACCACGATATCTGCCTCAGCCCATTTTGCAAGCTGATGCTGGATAACCGTCTTGCCGCTTCCGAACGGGCCGGGAACTGCTGCCACACCACCCTTGGCAATAGGGAACATGGTATCAATAACACGCTGTCCTGTTACCAGAGGTTTGGCTGGCGGAAGTTTCTTCTTATATGGACGGCCACGTCGTACCGGCCAGTGCTGCATCAGTGTCAGTTCTTTATCTCCATCTGCTGTGGAAAGAACTGCAACGGTCTCGTCCACGGTGAACTCACCGGATTTAATTTCCTTCAGAGTACCTTTCATATTGGGAGGTACCATAATCTTCTGTGTAACAACGATAGTCTCCTGAACGGTTCCAAGAACATCGCCGCCCTCCAGCTGATCTCCCACCTTCGCAACCGGAATGAAATTCCATTTTTTGTCCCGCTTCAGGGCAGGAACCTCAACACCTCGTTTTAGGTTGTTGCTGCCTGCTACTTTCATGATGTCGTCCAGCGGACGCTGGATTCCATCGTAAATACTTGTGATAAGGCCAGGTCCCAGTTCCACAGAAAGGGGAACTTCCATAGACTCTACCGGTTCTCCCGGACGAAGTCCTGAAGTCTCCTCATATACCTGTATGGAAGCCTCATCTTCATGCATCTCAATGATCTCACCGATCAGACGCTGGCTGCTTACACGAACCACGTCATACATATTTGCATCCCGCATACACTTGGCAATTACCAGCGGTCCTGCCACCTTCTTAATGGTTCCTCTGCTCATCTGAACCAATCACCTGCTTTCTTGTCACTCATTACTGAAAAGAATATCGGAGCCAACTGCCGTCTCCACGGATTTCTTTACATTTTCGATACCTGCACCTGTATTTCCGGAAATTCCGGGAATCTGAATGATCGCAGGCATCAGCTCCTCACTGTATTTACTGATCTCTGCGGAAAGCTGGACCGCCAGCTGTTCCGTAATATAAATAACCGCATATTCACCGGCCGCCAGACGGTTAAGCTTCTCTTTACCTTCTGCAGGATCCTCCACCGGAAAAGTATCAAGGCCAAGAGCCGCAAACCCGTAAATGCTGTTATAATCACCTAAAACTGCGATCTTATACATACATTTCCCTTGCCCTTTCCCGGATAAACTCTTCCGGAAGGCCGCTGCGCTTTCCGGTGAGAATGATCCGCACCGTCTTGATCTCATTTTCACGGGCAAGCACATAGGCTACCAGCGGTCCCAGTGAAAATGAATTGTACAGCTGAGGGCGGATGGTCTCCATGATCTGGTTATCACACCATCTCTCAAAAGCGGAAGCTGATTCCGCCAGTGCCAGAGCTCCGTCCCCATATTTCGTTTCTGCCAGATAACCCATGATCTGATCCATTCCGCTTACTGCCGCGTGGATCAGTCTCTCCTTATCCAGTGTGTCACATTCTGCCATGGCTTTTTTCATAAAGTCCGAACTTTTTCCTGTTTTGCAGGCACGGACTGCGATCCGGATATCTGCTACCGCTACCGTGGATTCCGCATACTGCCGGACGATCTCTTCTTTTGACCGTTCTCCGGCTTTTTTTATGGCATCCAGTGCTGCCCTGTCTACGATAATATCCGCAAGCTGTCCGTCTCTTGTGTGCAAAAAGGTCTCATAGGCTTCTCTTGCCGCTTCCCTCATATCCTCAGGAAAACGATCATATTCCTTATCTGTCAGGAATTTCACCATATCCTCTCCGTCAATGGAACAGTCGCTGAAAAAAATATTCGGCGCTGCCCCTTGCAGGATGCTTGCCTTCACAGCCGCTTTCAGGTTATGGAAAAGATCCTGATAGGAAAGAACAGAAAACACAGATCGGTCCGCTACCAGCGAATCCATAATCTCCCAGATCTTTTCTCTCTCCCGGGAAAGAATGGCATCCGCACCGGCTGCAGGATCACCGTTTCCCCAGCCCTTCTCTGTAAGGATCTGAAGGCACTGCTGCTCATCCTGACATGCCAGAAGCTGCTCGATCGCTACCTGATTCAGAAGTCCGGTCTCCAGAACACGTATCCGCGCCACCGCATAGGCATAATCTTCACCAAACATCATTCACGCCCTCCTTTTTGCGATGGTGTTTTACGCAAACAAAATCTTTCTTACCTGATCCAGAAGTTCATCCCGTTTCTCTGCAAACATGGCATCAATGGAACAGTTTTCCTCAATGCCGCCGTATATCAGGATAAAACCTCCGTCTATGTTTCGGGTTTCACCGGAAATTTCCAGCACACCACCCTTTTTCTGTGCCAGGCTCTTTATTTCCTCACGGAAACCTGCCGGCATACGTTCCAGATCCTTCTTTGAAAAACAGATCTCTCCTTCTCTTGGAAGCAGATATTTCTCTGCCATACTCTTAAGGATCTCAAAATATTTTCCTTCATCCAGATTCTTCACACGGTCACAGGCATCTGCGATCACATTTCCGATCAGCTCCTGCTTGGCTGCAAGAACTGCGGTACGCTTCTTCATATCTGCAGCGGAAGCTGTCCGCTCTTCATAGCTTTTCACCTTTGCCCTGGACTGTTCTTCTCTCTGCTGCCGGATCTTATCTGCCTTTTCTCCGGCTTCCCTGAGGATCTCTGCGGCTTTTTTCTCCGCATCACTGATCGTAACGGCTGCAGAAGCATCGGCCTCTTCAAGAATCTGGCTTACCATCTTCTCTAATCCTGTCATGCTCTGCCCTCCTGATGAATCAAACCTGAATTCCGCTGACTGCAAGAATGGAGATCAGAAGAGCCAGAATCGCATATGTCTCAACCATTGCAGGGAAAAGCATGGCTTTACCGAACTGCTCCGGTTTCTTGGCTACAATACCGATGGAAGCTACGGAAGTTTTTCCCTGATGGATCGCAGAAAGAAGACCTGCGATAGCGATCGGAAGACAAGCCACAAAGATCATAAGACCGGTTTCCAGGGAAATATCAGCAACACCGCCGCCCAGGATACCAACCTTGGAAAGTGCAAGGAATGCTACCAGAAGTCCGTAAATACCCTGCGTACCGGGAAGAAGCTGAAGAAGCAGAACCTTAGCAAATTTGTCCGGGTCTTCTGTTACAACGCCTGCTGCTGTACGGCCGGCTGTACCAACACCGATGGCGGAACCTATACCTGCAAGAGCTACGGAAATTGCTGCTCCCAATAATGCCCAAACGATACCACTCATAATATTAATCCTCCTTAATATCTACATATTTTGTATTTTCGCGGAAGGGGTGGAACTCTTTTCCTCCGCCCTCAAAGAATTTGCCGAAAAACTCTACGTACTGTAATCGGCAGGTGTGCACGTATGCACCCAGAAGATTGATCAGAAGGTTAAACGTATGACCAATCACAAATACAAGAATAAATACGATCCATCCAAAAATACTGTCTCCCAGCATACTGCCCATCTGGTTCATAACCGACGCAATAACACCGGTGGCAAGTCCCAGGGCCAGAAGTCTGGAATAGGAAAGGATATCACTGACCCATCCTGTGATGTTATAAAGGTCGTAAGCTCCAAGCGCCAGCCGGAGGAACGGATTCTTCTTATCTCTTCCTGACATGAAGAGAATTCCCACTGCTCCGATGATGGCCATCCATTTGCCCACCTGTATCACTGCGGGCGGAAGGTTCAAGTCCATCTGAGAAATAGAACGGAACATGCTGCTCGGGATAAAGATAAGGATCAGTCCCATAAGAAGCAAGAACCAGAGTACTACATCGCAGAAAAAGTTGAGATATTTTCTGTCACGTAACAGCATGTAGCCCTTAAGACCCATTCCCAGAAACATATGGATCAGGCCAAACAGCATGGAGAATACCAGAAGTCGCATTGGCTCATTTAACGGTGCAAACCATACCGGCTTCACCGTGACCGGCCTGTGCAGATATACTTTCGAGAATACATCGATAAAATCTCCGAAATATCCGCCAAACATCACGCCCCAGAACAAAGTGGACAATCCACAGTACATAAAAAGCCGGATGGATTTCTGCATTCCGCTCTCCATCCTGGGGAACTTCAGAAGTACTCCCAGACAAACTGCAAAGACGATCAGTCCATATGCTGCGTCTGACAGCATCAGTCCGAAAAGAAATACATAGCAGGCTGTCATGATCGTGGAAGGATCGATCTCTCCCTTTCCGGGAAGACCAAATGCTGCCAGAACTCCCTCTCCTGCTGCTCCGAATTTACCGTTCTGAAGGGCAACCGGAACATTTTCTCCCTCAGCATCTTCTGCTTCAAAAACAATATCGTACTTCTCCGTAAGCCGTTTCTCCATTGCAGGAACCTGTTTCTTCGGAAGATATCCTGTCACAAAAAAAGTGCTCTCCGACTGGCGGAGCTGTCCTAATACCTCATATTTCTGTGCACGGATCCGGAAATAATCGGACAAAAGCTGAAGAGAGCTCTTCCTGTCGTGAAGAGCACGTATCTGTTCCCGGATCTGTTCGGACTCTTCCTGAATGCGTACCACTTCATTCTTAAGGTTCTCCAGCTCCTGTGCCGGAACCTCTGATACCAGCTGTGCCGGTCTTGCAAATCCCTGCATCCGAAGCGCTTCTTCCAGTTCCTGTGCCTGTGCTTTCAGGCAGACAACCACAAAGCTCAGCTTACCGGCATCATTTGAGATTTCCCGAATGTCAAAGGCTTCAAGCTGTGGTGCATCCGCTGCCAGCTGACTGTATACCTGATCCAGAGTTATATTTCCATCAATACTTCCCACAAGTACCGCTGCTTTCGCTGTACCGCCGAAGTTCATCGGAATATCCAGCTTCAGCCATGGAGCAAGAGCTGCTTCCTGCTGCTCGATCTTAACTGCTGCCGCATTGTTCTCTGTAAGCTTCTTCCGGTATCCCTGGATTTCTCTAGCTGTTCTCAGGATCTCTTCCTGATCCCGGATAGCTTCTTCCTCCTGCTTCCTTCCGATCAGCGGTTTCCCTGCCAGGGATGCCAGCATGGATTGCTTTTCCTTCGAAAATTCATCCAGTATTTCGATTGCCTGATCACAAAGGGATGCGTTTTTCTCAAAGATCAGCCGGGCATTCATAGTATCCATCGTCTTAAGCTCCGGATCCAGCTCCGC
>OIEA01000869.1_pt1 | contig 12122 bp, 9 predicted proteins | sample 1581631 | NCBI WGS metagenome assembly OIEA01 (sample SAMEA3882526, study PRJEB24775) | human gut metagenome | biome: human-associated habitat; feature: intestine environment; material: feces | place: Netherlands | collected 2009/2010
AGGGGCTAGACTCTCTTCGGGGGCTGTGCTTTGGCTGGGGAGGGAAATTCTATTTATTGCGGGAGGGATTTGGGGAATCTCCAGAAGGTTTTGGCTTTCTGTGGAGTTGTTTTTTGAAGGATTGACTCGAATTATTGTTGTAGTACGCTGAAAACACATCAAAACAGATGAATATATGATATTTTTGCTGAGAACGGATTATCGGTAATAGTACACCGATAATATACTCTTTTTTCTTATTAATCGTGTGTCAATCCTGAAATATTTAACTTCCCGGATTATTTCTATCTCTCCTGACTTCTTCCCCAAATCTTTCCGCTAATTTGCCCGGGCAGCCAGGAAACAGAAGTCCGAGAATCAAATCACAAATATAGATGATTTGATTCTCAGACTTCGTCTGTTTACTCACCCCGGCAAATTCCAATTTTTAATAGTAGAATTCCCATAAGGATGTTATAATACAAATGATATCTTTTAAGAAGGGACGGTGATATAATGGGTATCTTTTTAAACAGTACTGCACCATTTGAAGCATATAAGATAACAACCCTGGATAAATACTTTGTAGATAAAACGATGTTAATAGAAGAATTGATTCCATCAATAGGAAGAGAACAAAGATTTTTGTGTATCACAAGACCCCGTCGATTCGGAAAGACCGTAATGGCAAATATGGTAGCGTCATATTTTGGCAAGGCAATAGGTAGTAGTTTTGTATTTGAACATCTTGCGATAGCAAAAAGCCCGGTATATGAAGAATATATAAATAAATATGATGTTATCTATATTGATTTCAGCAGGCTTCCAGAGAATTGCCAAACTTATGAAGAATATATTAATAGAATCAAAACAGGAATAAAAGAAGATTTGCTTGAAGAATTTTCCGAATTAGAATTGAAAGAAGAAATGTCACTTTGGGATATCCTGGCAAAAATTTTTCAAAAAACAAATCGTAAATTTATGTTTATAATGGATGAATGGGATGCAGTATTTCATATGCCATTTATTTCCCAAAAAGAAAGACAAGAATACCTGCTTTTTCTTAAAAACTTACTGAAAGATCAGGTATATGTAGAACTTGCTTATATGACCGGAATACTTCCAATAGCCAAATACTCTGCCGCTTCAGAGTTAAATATGTTTGTGGAATATAACATGGCAACAAGAGAACGGTTTAGCTCTTATTTTGGATTTTCAGAAGAGGAGGTAGATAAACTGTTTCAAATTTATAGTGAAACCACAATTCGACCACGAATTACAAGACATGATTTAAAAATCTGGTATGATGGATATTGTACGGCATCGGGTGAACAGCTTTATAATCCCCGTTCAATTATCTGTGCTTTATCAGATAACCAGCTAGGCAGTTACTGGACAGGTTCTGGTCCCTATGATGAAATATTTTATTATATCAAAGGGAATATTGATGAAGTCAGAGAAGACTTTATTCTTATGATTTCCGGCGAACATATAGAGGCGAAAGTACAAGAGTATGCGGCCACCGCAGAAGAATTAACAACAAAAAACCAGATATACTCTGCAATGGTCATATACGGGTTACTTACTTATGAAGATGGAGAAGTCTTTATTCCAAACAGAGAGCTGATGTACAAATATAATGAACTCCTTTTAACAAATGAAAGTTTGGGATATGTATATCGATTAGCAAAAGAATCTGAAAGAATGCTAAAGGCAACACTAGCTGGAGATACACAAACAATGGCAGAAATTTTGGAGTATGCTCATAATACAGAATCTCCTATTCTATCTTATAACAATGAAATAGAATTATCTGCCATAGTTAATCTTGTATATCTGGCAGCAAGAGACAAATACCGTGTTGAGAGAGAAGATAAATAAGCAAAAAAGCCCCCTCCTCTGATTTCGCAAAGGAGGGGGCTGTCCGTTTTGCCTCTCTCTACTGGTTCTTGGTTTTTTAAGGCATATCTTTATCTCTTGTATACTACCACAGGGAACTCCCGTTGAAGTAGCTGGGTTAGAAGATTACTCTTCTGTCAGCTTAAATCCGGCAATTCTAGCAAGCTCGCGGATAGAATCTCTGGATACCTTCTTACCTCTGTATTCAATGAGGTCTTCACACTGTCCTGTAAAGATATCACTAGGGTTATACTTCTTAATGATGATCTTATCTTCTTCTGTGAAGATTTCTAAAGGCTCTCTCTCACCAATATCGAAACTTTTACGAAGTTCCATAGGTAATGTGATTCTTCCTAATGAATCAAGCTTTCTAACTATTCCTGTACTCTGCATAACGTACTCCTCTCTGGTGCTATAATATTCTCTCTTATGATGTGCACCCGTGCAATGTCCTCTGGGTTGATTGTAGTATATCATAAAGCAGCTAGTCTGTCAACCAAAAAATAGATAATCTTTTTTAAAATGTTAAATGTTTTAGAAACTGTTGTTTTGAAATTGTTATGACAGTTTGCCGTTTTATTTTCATTCTAGTATAAATATGGGAAGTTTTGTGCTTTCTTCTATAAAAAATTGTTATTTGATTCGGGTTGTCTCATTATCTCCCGTGTAAAATAGCAACTTTTTACTTTAATTTGAGTAAGTACTGTCCATAGTTGGTCATCTTGAGGCTCTCGCCAATCTCATGAACCTTATCTAAAGATACGAATCCTTCTTTCCATGCAAGTTCTTCTAAGCAGCCTACATAGCATCCTGACTTCTGAAGTGCCTTAACAATCTCGGCTGCCTCTAACATACTGTCTGCTGTTCCGGCATCCATCCATGTAAGTCCTCTGTCAAATGGAATTACCTTTAACTGGCCTCTGCTTAAATACTCTAAGTTAACATCTGTAATCTCGTACTCACCTCTTGCGGATGGTTTAAGATTCTTAGCAATGTCAATTACCTGATTATCATAGAAGTATAATCCTGGTACGATGTAATTAGACTTTGGATTCTTTGGCTTCTCTTCGATGGATACAGCCTGTCCGTTCTCATCAAATTCTACAACACCAAATGGTCTTGGGTCATCTACATAATAACCAAATACCTTTGCGCCGTGGTCATCCTTGATGGCTTCTTTCATGATCTCATCAAGATTATGGCACTGGAAAATGTTATCTCCTAATACGAGACATACAGAATCATCTCCAATGAAGTCTTCTCCGATGATAAGTGCATCTGCGATTCCCCGCGCAACTTTCTGTACTGCAAACTCGATATGAAGTCCTAATTCACTTCCATCTCCGAGAAGGTTCTGGAACTCTCTTTCTTCCCCTGGTGGAATAATTACAAGAATGTCCCTGATTCCTGCCTGAAGTAAAGTGGCAATTGGATAATAAATTAACGGTTTGTAATATACTGGTAATAACGGTTTACAAACTGGCTTTGTCATAGGGTACAGTCTCGTACCTCTTCCAGCCGCTAATACTATTCCTTTCATAAAAATAAGTCCTCCTTAGTAACTTTGAATCCCTATGTTACTCATAATGTCTCAACTATGCTGTCAACATTCTTACATGATGCTGTCTTTAGATTCATGCTTATTAATGCTTTTATTTTAACAAACTACCATGATTCCAATATTTTATATTATTTTCCATGAGCTGTCAAACTTTTTTTGCAATTTAGTTAAATATTTATATAGTTTGTCTTTATTTTCCTGCAAATGCGCTCTGTACTGCAGCCATCGACAGTATTTAGGAACGTTTCGCGGAACTTCTTAAGGTCTGCCTGTTCATTTGCCGATACAATATTCTGAAGCATGGCAGCAGATTCCTCGCATAATGCCTCAAAATCCGTGACAACGGGACCTGGTGTAAACTGCGAATAATCAAAGTAAAAGTCTCTGCTGTCCATGTATTCTTTCTCATCAAATGCGTAGAAAAGCATTGGTAATTCAAGGATTGCTGCCTCAAATACGCTGGAACTGTAGTCTGTGATAAGAAGGTTGCTGATCAGCATGAGGTCATTGATATGTTCTTCCCCGCTCAAATCAAGTACTCTGTCCTGCCATTGTGCATCCACAGTAAACTTTTGCTTTACAAATGGATGATTCTTTAAAATAAGTACCGTGTCTTCTGGCTGCCTTTCCATAAAGTGATTCACATCAAATGCTTCCAATGGATAATATGCATCTTTATTCCCATCTCCGCGGAATGTCGGTGCAAACAAGATTACCCTGTTCTCCTTTAATATAGGATATTTCCCGTAGAGTTCCTCGCGCTTTTTCTCCTCATAATCCCAGTCAAAAAGCAGATCTGTACGCGGTACTCCCAGCGCCTGTACCTTACTTCCTGAAATGCCAAATGCTTCTGCATAAATATCTCTCACCGTATCGCTGCTGACTGGTACGAGGTCATAATTCCTGTGATTCATCGATGTCTGAGGCGCACCGCCCTGTTTACCCATACGGGTAAGGCCAAACGTCTTAAAAGCTCCGCAGGCATGCCACAACTGCACAATCTTTGTCTCGCTGCGTTTCTGAATGCTATGAAGCTGCGGATAGAAATCTTCTAAAATGATAACTGCAGATGTAGCGCATTTGAACGCACAATCCCGAAGTTCCTTCTTGCGAAGCTGATCAACTGTCTTTGTATTGATAAATGTCGTAATCTCTACCTCGGGTTCATTCTCCTCAAACCACCTCTTCACAAGCATAAGATTCCCATTCTTCTCTGGCTCTCTCTCTGAAAGGAAAAGAATCTGATTCGGATTTACCTTATTCTTCGCTATATATTTGCGGTATCTGGCTGCAAAATAGTCAGTATTTTGCTGACGGGCACTATAATTATAACCACTAATTCTATATACGGTATCATTCGCCCGCTTCGCTGCCTTTATAAAATTCTTGTCTTCCTTAAAATAATCTCTGACCAGTAAAAATGGCAGTCCAAGAGAGCAAAGTCCAAACTTGAACAGATTCCTCTTGCGGACAATCTCCGCTCTGGCAAATAGTTCCTTTTGCACTGGAAATGGCTGGTCATCTAAGCAAATCTCTTCCGCTCCACACCAAAGCGTAAAAATAACATTCACCTTATGGCGTGGCGGACTGTAAAATACATATGGCAGCAATATCTCTGCATCTGCGCGAATCTGGTCACCAACTTCTCCTTCTTCTATTACTACTTCCATCGGAAAACGACGTTCTACCTGTCTCTGGGTAAATACAGCCTGCACGCGGATGCGCTTTCCCTGCATCTCGTCCGGCATCTTTGCGCGAAATCCAAGCTTCATCGTCTTCTGTGTTATATTAACTGTAATTCTGTAATTAATCTTTCTCATAATTCTTTGTCCATTATTTTAAATTATCACAACTTATTTGTTCATTAGCTTAAAGTGTGTTTGAAAAATCATTCCTACAACCTGCACGCCTCAATTTACAGATTATTTTTCCAAAGTTCCCTGCATATAGTTGTCCATCCAGCTTAAATCAATCTTTTTCTCCCACTGCCTTCTTGCGATATCCTGCTTCAGTGTGAGCGCCAGATTCTGTGACTTCTTCGCAGACTGACCCTGGCTCACTGTATCTGCAGCACTTCCTGCAAGTGCTGTACTTCCACTCTGGCTACCTGCTTTCTTATTACTCGCATCTGTGTTCACCACAATAACCTGGCTATTCTGGCTCACTGGCGAAAGTACAGAACTTCCCGCATTAGAAGTGCCTGCCAATGCGGTTCCTTTACCTGCTCCGATTGTATCTAAAAGGCTCTTACCAGTTGACATCTTAAGAATAGATACTACCTTTTTCATAGAAACATCTGCCTTCTCTTCCTGGAGTACTTCTGGAAGATTTCCCTTTACTTTCATGTAGGAAACATCAGCAAAATCTTCTGCCATATCTTCTTCTGTATAATCCTTAATCGCCTGTTTCTCCTGAAGCGCAGACTTACTCTCCTTATCATAGGACATAATCCAGAATGGACCGCCTGCACTGGCACCTTTTGACTGTGCGATTACATCTGACAGTCTGTACTTGTAAGCGGAACGCGTCCTGCTTCCGACATCGGCTACTGTTACGCAATCGTTCTTATCAATTGCTACCAGTACCATAAAATGCCCGCCTCGGGTGAAATATCCAGGTCCCATAAGGCACACTACTGGCTTGCCTTCTTTTAATGCCTTTTTAATCGCATTATAATCGGTTCCTGCTCCCTGACACTTCAATCCATAAGCCGCTGCCATCGCAGGAATCATCTCATGTGCCGAACCTGCTCTTGAGTAAAAGCCATGCTGATAGCCCCAGATGGCTGTATCCAATGGAGTTACCCACTTACCTGTAAGAGATGTGATTACTACTGCCATGGAAGTCGGACCACATCCAGCCTTAGCGATACAGTAGCCATTCTGATTCCAGGCACTATCTGTCTGATTAAAATATACATATCCCGCAATATATTCCTTATTATTCTTCATAGCCAGACGGGTATCATTATAAATCTTCGGGATAAATGTACTCGTTTTATCGCTTCCGTCCGGTGCGTCTTCCTCTGCTAACTGATCCGTAATCTTCTTAATCGCCTTTGTACGAATCTCTGCATCTTCTCTTGAGGAAATGTCCTTCTTCGCCTTCTTCTGAGTTGTTCCTTCTTCGTTACTATGAGAGGAATTTCCGGATGTATCTGATGTAGAAGAATCGGTATCTTCTGCCTGATCTGTATTACCAGATGTACCAGATGTATTCCTCTTCGTACTTTCTGTTGTATGTTCTGTCTGCGAATGCTCTGTATTACCGCTGCTTGTATCCCTTTCGGAAGAAGTCTGGCTCTCCTGACTTTCCGTTGCTGTCGTACTCTCTTCTTTCTTCTCTGTTGTCACTTCTGTCGTGCTCTCGCCTTCTGCAGAATTATCTCCTGCTATCTTGCTCTGCACAGCCTTCTCCTCTGCTGCATAAACACTTACAGGTTCTATCCCTGACTGAAAAAAGTATTCTGGACCTGTAAATGTCATGACTGCACTTAACCCCACTGCCAGTACTGCCCGTCCAAAGTTGTTCATTAATCCTAAACCTTCTTTCTTTTTGATGTAGATTTTTTCGTGACTTACTGATATAATAAATCAAATAACATATTTTTACAATAGTCTTTTGCATAGTTTTGCATATTTAAGAATTACTTCTGCATGATAGTAATTCCAGTCGCATTCTACTTATATTTTATTTGTATTTACTTGATACAAAGATTTTATAGATATTGGGACAATATTACATTTCAACTTAAAATGTAATTGGATAGCTGAATATTGACCAAATATTATTAAAGATTATTTTCCATTTTATTCTGTTTGAAGGAGGAGCATTTATAATGGATAAAAAGTTTAATTTTCAGGAATTACAGGCGATTGTTGCCACACTTCGCGGAGAGAATGGCTGTCCGTGGGATAAGTCACAGACGCATGAATCTCTTAAGTTATATACATTAGAGGAAGCCTACGAGGTGAATCAGGCAGTAACTGACCTCACTAAGACTGGTGACTGCGCTAATTTAAAAGAAGAACTTGGTGACCTTTTATTTCAGGTACTTTTGCAGTCCCAGGTTGCTGAAGATAATGGCGAATTTGCTATCGAAGATGTTATCGATGGCATTGCCCGCAAGATGATCCACCGTCACCCTCATGTATTTGCTGGCCGCCATTATGATAGTGTAGAACAGCAGCAGGCCGACTGGGAGAAGTTAAAATCTCAGGAAGAAGGACATAAACAGACCTCTTTAAAAGAAGAGATTACCCTTGTTCCAGAAAGTTTCCCTGCCCTCATCCGCGGCCAGAAGATTGCGAAAAAGGCTGCCTCCGCTGGAATGTTTTCCACGGAGGATGAAGATGTCTTTAAAGACCTGCTAACTTCTGTTGTGAATTTACAGCTCGGCACCGCTGGGGAAGATCCAGAGAAAAAATTCAGCAGTGATGAGGAATTGTCAGAGAAGCTGGGGGAAGTTCTCTTTGCATTATGTCGGTTCTGTGCGAAGTATAAGGTTTCAGGGGAAATGGCATTGCTGAAGAAGCTGGAGGAATTCTGATTGCCGCAGGCAGGGGGAAACGCTCCTAACGGGAGAAGATACCCTTTTTGAGTGGCTCCAAAGTCATTTTCGCTCATACGAAGAATAATGCCTGCCCCGAGAAGATACCCTTTTTGAGTGGCTCCAAAGCCAGAAAAAGCAGCTTAATTCATTAGCATCAGAACGTGTTTAAATGCTAATGAATTAAGCTGCTTCTCCTGTCAGAGACACTCAAAAAATCTCATCTACTAAAATCGTGCAAAACTGGCTGTAATAATAGAGAAACTTATACATATCCTTTTCTCCCATTCGCTCTTTTACCCTCTCTAAGAGCTTACAGCATTTTTCTAATTCCTCGGTGATAAGTTCTTTTCCAGTCTGGGTGAACTGTACCTTGACGTAACGGTGATCTTCTTCGCTGCTTTTCATTTCCAGATATCCTTTACGCTCTAAATTATGGAGCATTCGGGATACAGCTGGCCTTGACAACTTCATCGCATCCCCAATATCTGACGGAATGACAAATGCTTTTGCCAGTAACAGGTGGCGCAGGGTGAGTAACATTGTCAGTTCTCCTGATGGAATGTTACACATTTGCTGAAACTGTACATTGGCCTTTCGCATTTGCATGATTAGTTGCTGGTAGTCCTCTAAAGTCACTTTTTGTTCTGCTGACGGCTCACCTTCTGGCCAGTCAGAACTCTCTGTGTCTTTCGCTTTCATATTTTTGTTATTTTCCTCCCCAAAAATAGCTTTATTTTAAAATTCTCTTTACTATTCCACGATAATTCTATCCTTCATTGGAACATATTCCTTATCCATAGCCACACTCTGGTATGCTGGACGGATAATCTTATCGCAGTTCATTAACTCTTCTAAACGGTGTGCGCTCCAGCCGACCATACGTGCCACGGCAAACATCGGGGTGAATAACTGGTCTGGCAGCCCTAAGATCCGATACATGAATCCGCTGTAAAAGTCGATATTGGCACTTACACCTTTATAGATACGGCGTTTTTCCTGAATGGTTTCGACGGCGAGTTTTTCTACTCTGTCATAGAATTCAAATTCTTCATCGTAACCTTTTTCCCTCGCGAGTTTGTCAAGGAATCCCTTGAAGATTCTCGCTCTTGGGTCAGAGATAGAATAAACGGCATGTCCCATTCCATAAATTAATCCGCTGTGATCAAAGGCTTCCTTATTGAGAAGCTTCAGCAAGTAATTTTTAATCTCGTCTTCGTCTTTCCAATCCTTCACTTCCTGCTTCATCTCATCAAACATATGAACAACTTTGATATTTGCTCCACCGTGTTTTGGCCCTTTGAGTGAGCCAAGAGATGCTGCCATAGCGGAGTAAGTATCTGTTCCAGAGGAAGTTACTACATGATTGGTAAATGTCGAGTTGTTACCACCGCCGTGATCCATGTGAAGTACGAGGGCAATATCTAAAACTCTTGCTTCAAGTGGTGTATACTTTTTATTTGGGCGGAGCATACGCAAAATATTCTCCGCCGTGGAAAGTTCCTGCTTCGGAGAATGAATGTAAAAACTCTTGCCTTCTACATAATGATTATATGCCTGATAACCATAAACTGCGAGTAACGGCACAGTACTTGTAAGCTGTAAGCACTGGCGCAGTACATTCGGTATGGAAATGTCATCTGCCATATCGTCATAACCGTATAATGTCAGTACGCCTCGCTGCAGTGTATTCATCATGTCCTTACCTGGTGCTTTCATAATAACGTCTCGCACAAAGTTCGTCGGCAATGTACGATAACTTCCAAGAAGATTCTGGAATTCCTGTAATTCCTGCTTCTGTGGTAAACGTCCAAAAATAAGCAGATAGGCCACTTCTTCATAGCCAAATCTCTGCTCTGCTACAAATCCGTCTACTAAATCGTGAATGTCGTAGCCACGATAGCGCAGCTCTCCATCGCAGGGAACCATCTTTCCATCAACTTCTTTGGAAGAGGTGATGGTGGAAATATCCGTAAGTCCTGCCAGCACGCCTTTACCGTTCACATCACGGAGACCTCGCAGTACATGGTACTGGTCATACAGGCCTGAAGGAATCTGTCCGTGTTCCATAGAAAGTGCAGCCAGATCCTGCAGTTCCTGTGTCATCATTGAGTATTCATTCATTCTATCACCTATTCTTTCCTGGTTAACAATGTTAGTTAGCTTTGTTAATTATTATATAGAAAAAAATTTGTTTTGTCAAATTCATCACAGATGAAGTATACTAGAGCGTGTTTGAAAAATACTTTCCCCATAAATTGGGACATACATATTACTGGAGTGATTTTTCAAACACTCTTTATTTAACTACAATTTATTCTGACAAGATTTTACCCTGTTTATAAGTAGTTTACGCAAAAACCGTGTCTCTTACCACCAAAATTTTATGTAATGTGTACAAGTTTTTTCTGTTTTAAAATATTTGACTGTGCTATACTATAAATAACTGTATATACGCTGAAGAATATATGCACTAAAACGTATATATATTACATATTATAATCGGGGATAGTATGCACTTTTCCCGATTTTAATGCAACTTATAATTATTTAAATAAAAATATTTTTTAGAAAGGAGCGTATCATTTATGCAAATACAACGTCTCGTAGATCTGGAGGACTACGAATTTGATACATTGCTCGTCACATACAATCATAAAAATCGTCTGAGTATCGAGCTTGGAAAAGTTAGCGAGATTTTTGAAAGTCTTCAGGCCGATGGTCTCGTTGGAGGAAGCAAGGTATACGGTCTCCGAGGAAAGGATTTTTCTTATCAGGGACAGCCTTATTATAACCTGATTTTCATTGGTATTCCTGAGAAGGCAACTCCAAGAAGATTTCAGTTACAGTTCGGTCAGGCTATGAAGGAAGCAAAGCGTTTCCACGGAAAGAACCTTCTTATGACCGCAATCGGAGAAGATGTTTCCTACTGGTTAAGTTCTGCTATGAAGGGACTTCTCCTCGCAGATTACTCTTTTGACAAATACATTTCTGATAAGCCAGAATCTCCAGAGCTGCATCTTGGAATTCTGACAGGAATTGATTCTGCATCCTTTAAAAAGGAAGAGCAGTACACAAGAATGATGGCAAAAGCCGTTACAACAGCCCGTGACCTGGTAAATGAACCAGCGAACGTGATGACTCCTGCAGCTCTCGCAGCTAAGGCAAAGGAAATCTGCGAAAAGAACAATATCAAATGCACAATTCTTGAAAAGCAGGATTGCGAAGCACTCGGCATGAATTCCTACCTGGCAGTTGCCCGTGGTTCTAAACAGTCCGCTAAGTTTATCGTTATGGAATATAACGGCCGTGTTACAGACGATGAAAAGATTGCTTTAATTGGAAAAGGTCTTTGCTTTGACTCCGGCGGATATAATTTAAAGCCTGGCAATGCCATGAAAGGCATGCATGGTGACATGGGCGGCGCAGCCGCAGTTATCGCTGCTATGGGTGCAATCGCAGAGGCGAAACTTGGCATTAACGTAACCGCAGTTATTCCTGCCTGTGAAAATATGATTTCCGGCAAGGCAATGAAACCGGGCGATATCGTTAAGTCTATGAATGGCAAATACATCGAAGTTGTTAACACTGATGCTGAAGGCCGTATGGCACTTATTGATGCCATTACTTACGCAATCCGTGAATGTGGAGCTACAACATTAATTGACGTAGCAACTTTAACTGGAGCCTGTGTTGTTGCCCTCGGTGACCGCTACACTGGTGCTTTCAGTAACAGCGACGAACTTATGTCCAAGATTGTCCAGGCATCCATCCTTGCAGGAGAAAATATCTGGAGACTCCCAATGGGCGATGAAGAATATGATAATCTGAACGCATCTACTGTAGCAGATATCGCTAACTGTGGTAAAAAATGTGGTGCAACTGCCGCTGCAAGATTCTTAGGTGAATTCGTTGAGAAAAAACCTTGGGTACATCTTGATATTGCTGGAACATCGGAATCTGATGAAGATACTGAGATTTACTCTAAGGGTGGAACTGGTGCAGCAACAATGTTGCTGTATGAAGTAGTGAAATTGATGGAAAAACCATATAAGAGTTATTAAATCCTGCGTTGCACAGCAAAGGAGACGCTTCCAAAGAGAGCCGATACCCTATATTTGTGACTTTAGTCGC
>OIEA01000877.1_pt1 | contig 12022 bp, 8 predicted proteins | sample 1581631 | NCBI WGS metagenome assembly OIEA01 (sample SAMEA3882526, study PRJEB24775) | human gut metagenome | biome: human-associated habitat; feature: intestine environment; material: feces | place: Netherlands | collected 2009/2010
GCTTCGAATCGTTGCTGAGCTCCGACTACTCGCAGGTCGAACTGCGCATCATGGCCGACCTTTCCGGTGATGAGGCGTTGATAGAGGCCTTCCGCTCCGGCAAGGACTTCCATAAGTATGTGGCCAGCTTGGTCTACGGCATTCCCGTTGACGACATCACGTCCGATCAGCGTAGCCACGTCAAGGCGATGAGCTATGGACTTGCCTACGGTCTGAGCACGTATGGACTTGCCCAGCAGCTCAAGATCAAGCCCAAAGAAGCCGAATCGCTGAAAAACCAGTATTTCGCCACTTTTGGCAAAGTCCATGAATACCTTGAATCGCTTGTCTCGTCCGCACGCGAAAAAGGATATACCGAAACCATTTTCGGAAGGCGCAGGTATTTTCCCGGTCTCAAATCGCCGAACCGTGCCGTGAGGGACGCGGCTGAACGCGCCGCGTTGAACGCGCCTATCCAAGGCTCGGCGGCGGACATCATGAAAATCGCCATGATTCGTGCGTATGACGCACTGCAGGAAGCGAACCTTGGAAGTCGCCTCATACTGCAGATTCATGATGAACTTGTGGTGGAGATCGCGCCCGGTGAGGAGAAGCAGGCCACCGCGCTGGTGAAGGATGCCATGGAGCATGCCGTCACCATGGCCGTTCCGTTGGACGTATCGACGGGCATCGGTTCCGATTGGCAATTGGCGGCCCACTGATCCGTTCCCGTCGGATAATCGAAGGCTGATTAAAAAAGAAAGAAGGAAGATTGTGGCAACGCTGAAGCAGGTCGTGGATGTGCTTGAAACGCTGTATCCGCTGCGATACGCGGAACAATGGGATGAGCCGGGACTCATCGTGGGAGACCTTCGCCACGACGTGCGCAACATCGCGTTCGCGGCGGACCCATCCATGGCGGTGATCGACCAGGCTATCGCCGGAGGCATCGACCTGCTGATCTGCCACCATCCGCTGTTCTTCCGTTCCGTGCATGCGGTCTCCGGACTAGGATTCCGTGGTGAGATCGTCCGGAAGCTCAACCTCGCCGGTTGCGCGCTGTGGGTTGGGCACACCAATGCCGATGCCTCCTACCGAGGAGTCAGCATGGCCACCGCCGACGCGTTCGGCCTGATCGAACAGCGTCCGCTGGTACCCATCGAAGATCCGAAAGCCGAACATCCGGTCGGATTGGGCCGTGTCGGCCGGTTGCAGGAGCCGATCGCATTGCGTGATTTCGCCCGTCGTGTGGCCGACGCGCTGCCATACACCGAACTTGGCGTGCAGGTGTGCGGCGACCTTGACGCGACGATCGGCACGGTGGCGGTATTGCCGGGCTCGGGCGATTCCCTGTTCGATGAAGTGCGTGCCGCAGGCGTCGATGTGTATGTGACCAGCGATCTGCGCCATCATCCGGTGACCGATGCCATCGAGCAGGCGCGCTATGAGGCGTCCATGCGTGCCGCGGACATCGAACTCGGCCGAGGCGACGCCACTGTTCGTCCGATGTTCATCAACACGCCACACAGCGCCATCGAATCCATATGGTTCCAATACGCCATGGGCGATGTGCCTCGTGCCGTATCTGAGGCGACCGGAGACATCCCCACCGTCCGCTGGATTTCCATGAACACCGATCCCTGGAATCTGGTACTGCCGTCCTGCGGGCAGGAACGCTGAACGACGATGTCCGATATGACCAGCATGGATATGTCGCTGAACGAATCCAGCGATGGCGTGGACATGACCAGACCGGCCACAGTACTCAGCAGAGAGCACGTGTATCAAGGCGCGATTTTCGGCGTGGAGGACATGCGTATCGCGTTGCAGACACGAGACGGCGGACAAACCGTGATCCGCAGACAGGTGATGCGGCATGCGCCCTGTGTGGTCATGCTGGTGCATGACTGCGCGCAGGATTTGTACTTGGTCGAACGAGAATACCGTGTCGGCTGCGACGCCTTCGCCTACGGTCTGCCGGCAGGACTCATCGATGACGGGGAAGACGTCGATGCGGCCGCATTGCGTGAGCTGCGCGAAGAGACCGGCGTCGAGCCAATCGACGAAAACAGTTGCGATATCGACCATGTCGGGCAATTCTATTCATCCGAAGGCATGACCGACGAACTGGCCAACATCATGGTGGTGCACCTGCGCCACTGGCAGGCCGTCGAACGGCATTTCGACGCCGACGAGCATGTCGAATCTGCTTGGATCCCGTGGAAGCAGCTACGAGACACGCACATCACGGCCTCCAATTCGGAGATCGCCATTTTGCATGAGCAAATTCGCAGAATGCGGCAACAATAGCGGCCTGCAGGTTTCGAATTGTAAAAACAATCGCCGGAATAAACGAAATAACGAATTCAACTCGCAAAACGTGCGATACTTGAATTATGCAAATCAGACCTGGATCGATGTATCCACTCGGTGCGAGCTACGACGGCGCCGGCGTGAATTTCGCCCTCTTCTCTCAAGTGGCCCAGAAAGTCGAGCTTTGTCTTTTCGATGAGGAAGACCGTGAGACCCGAGTGGAAATGACGGAGCAGAACTCCTACGTATGGCATAACTATCTGCCGGGAATACAACCCGGGCAACGGTACGGCTATCGTGTGTACGGTCCGTATGATCCAGCAAAGGGCCTGCGGTGCAACCCGAACAAGTTGCTGCTCGACCCGTACGCAAAAGCCATCGAGGGAAACATCGACGGTGACGAAAGCCTCTATTCGTATTGGTTCAAAAGCCCTGAGGACGTCACCAGCATGAATACGCTGGATTCCGCGCCGCATACCATGAAATCGGCCGTGGTCAATCCGTATTTCGACTGGGGCAACGACCAACATCCGAACATCTCCTACCATGATTCGGTAATCTACGAAGCCCATGTGCGTGGCATGACCAATCTCAACCTGGACGTGCCGCCGGACATCCGTGGAACCTACGCGGGCCTCGCATATCCATCGGTCATCGAATATCTGAGGAAGCTCGGCGTCACCGCCATCGAACTTATGCCGATCCACCAGTTCGTCAACGACAGCTTCCTGCAGGAAAAAGGCCTGAGCAACTACTGGGGCTACAACACCATCGGCTTCTTCGCGCCTCATAACGCGTACTCAAGCTCCGGACAACGCGGCGAGCAGGTCAACGAATTCAAATCCATGGTCAAGGCCTACCATCGCGCCGGCATGGAAGTGATCCTCGACGTGGTGTACAACCACACCGCCGAAGGCAACAACCTCGGCCCGACCCTAAGCTTCAAAGGCATCGACAACGGTGCCTACTACCGTCTGGTCGACAACGACCGACGCCACTACTTCGACACGACCGGCACCGGCAACTCCCTGCTGATGCGCTCGCCGCACGCGCTGCAGCTCATCACGGACAGCCTGCGCTACTGGGTCACCGAAATGCATGTCGATGGTTTCCGATTCGATCTTGCGGCCACGCTGGCCCGCCAGTTCCAGGAAGTCGACAAGCTGTCCGCCTTCTTCGACATCGTCGAACAGGATCCGGTCATCTCCCGTGTCAAGCTCATCGCCGAACCTTGGGATTTGGGTTCCGGCGGCTATCAGGTGGGCGGCTTCCCGTCCAGCTGGTCCGAATGGAACGGCCGCTACCGTGATTGCGTGCGTGACTTCTGGCGTTCGCAACCATCGACGCTACCGGAATTCGCCAGCCGTCTGATGGGCAGCTCCGACCTGTATCAGATGAACGGCCGCCGTCCGGTGGCTTCCGTGAACTTCATCACCGCACATGATGGCTTCACCATGAACGATTTGGTGAGCTACAACGAGAAGCATAACGACGCCAACGGCGAAGGCAATAGGGATGGAGAAAGCAACAACCGTTCCTGGAACTGCGGTGTCGAAGGCCCGACCACCATCAAGGACGTCAACGACCTGCGGCAACAGCAGATGCGCAACATGTTCGCGACGCTGCTGTGCAGTCAGGGCATTCCGATGATCTGCGGCGGCGATGAGGTGGCACGCACGCAACAGGGCAACAACAATGCCTATTGCCAGGACAACGCCATTTCATGGACCAATTGGGATCTTGACGATAGTCAGAAGGATCTGCTTGAGTTCGTTTCGAAGCTGATTCATCTGCGACTCGAGCACCCGGTGCTCCACCGTCGTCGTTTCTTCACCGGCCGCGAGCCAGGAGACCCGGACGATAAGATTCCGCAGGTCGAATGGATGGACCACACCGGTTCCATCATGGACATGGAAGATTGGTCCAATACCCACGCGTTCTCGGTGATGATCTATCTGAACGGTTCCGATATTCCGGAAGCCGACTGGTATGGCAACCAGATGGTGGACAATAACTTCATCCTGATTTTCAACGCGCATTACGAGCCGATTATGTTCACCTTGCCGGACGAGCGGTATGGCAAGAAATGGCGTCTGGTCGTCGACACGCATAATCCGAAGGGTCCGGAACTCAACTATGAGGCCGGCTTCGCGATCACGGCGCAGTCGAGAAGCTTCCTGTTGCTGATGAGCGATAGAAAGCCCACCACAAAGAACTACGATTTCTGATAGCCATGAGAACAGGCGAGGTGCCATCCGTACGGGTGACACCTCGCCGTATTGTTTGTGGACTGTGCTCGTGAACCGTTACGAGAATTAGACTTCCGACGAGAGTCGGGAAACGGTTCCAGGAACGGTTTCGCTGACCTCCGCAAGATCCTCGACGGATTCTGGCCGCTTGGTTTGCGCCAGAATAAGCTGCGTCTGCACACGATCGGATTCGATGGCCGCAATCTGCCGTGAAAAGATGATGAACCAGCCCAGAAACATCATGCCGGCAAGAGCCTCGACGTTCGTCAACGTGTTACGCCCCGACAACCACTGGAACCCGGCAAGAGCCCCGATCACGATAGCTAGGTCTGAAATCACATATACTACTTTTGAAAGCTGCGGGGCCAGCCAAGGCAGCGCGATCATCAGCACGCTCATCAGGCAGGGAAGACCGCGGGCGAATACGTTGTGCAGAATCGGATGCGGCGTGTAACGGAACATGCCGATGCCGATGAAGGCGATGCCTGCGAGCGTCAGCATGGTCGATAGCAGAAGAATCCGCGCCTTGAAGTGTTTGGGAGCTTCTTTTTCATCGCTTGCAGACAGATACTGCATCTGCAGACGGTGCGTGGTGATGAGCTCCGAAATCGCGAAATAGCTGATGATGACGATGCAGACGCCGGCCAACATCAATGTCGAATTGAACATACGAGCAGCAAAAGTGGTTCGATCGCCCAATTGGGAGAAATTGTTGTTGTACCAGTATGGATCATCGGACGTCAATCCTGCGATGCTGACACCGGAAACCACGAAGAACGGCAACAAGGATGCGATGGTCTTGGCATTCATGAGTTCCGCCTGTACGAACGTGACATAGCCTACGACCCCCGAGATCGCGGCGCAGAGCGCAGTCAGATAGCCTTTTAACGTGCGCAACCCCATCATGTTGCTGGCAATGGAAAGCAGCATGAACGCCGTGACGAAAATGGTCGACGCGTAGACCACGGACAAAGCGAGTATCTCGAAGATACGGCGAATAGGAATGGTCCAGCCATGTTTCAACGTCATCGACCTGGAGTTGCGCGCATACCCCAAGGTGAACGAGATGACTCCACATCCCGCGGTGATTCCGGCACACACGGTGAACAGGCGTTGGGTGACACGCCAGATGGCGGGAGCGAATTGCAGATATAGGTCCATGGCGATCCATGCAAGAGTGGCGCATGCCATGAAGGAAATGATGCCTGAAGCCTCGGCTTGCTGATGACGTCCCATGCGCGTTCCCTCCAGTATTTGCCATTCTAGCCTGTCGTTGTCCTACCATACGCTACAATGGAAACTCGTGTTCACCTGCCACGTGCGGGAGTGCATGAACGGGCTGTAGCGCAGTTTGGTAGCGCGTCTGCTTTGGGAGCAGGATGTCGCAGGTTCAAATCCTGTCAGCCCGACAAAAAGCCCGGAGTTCCAATGGTTTTGCCACTTGGAATTCCGGGCTTCAATGATTGTGCGCACAAAAGAAACTCAGATGCCACGCATGTTGTAGTCGGCGCTCAGATCATTCATGGCATGCAGGATCTTGTATGTGTAGACCAACGGCCCGACGATGATCAACGTGCCGAGAACGCTCCATAGCCAGTATGTCGCGGCCGTCACGGTCACCGGCAAATGCCGGGCGGCCTGTTCGGTGCCGATTCGAGCGCTGAGACGATGGTTCCAGACAAGCCAGCCGATGCCGAAAGTCAGCCAGCCGACAATGAAGAACATGAGGCAATAGTGCATGGTGCGCTTGCCGTCGCGACGCGTGGCGATCAGGTTCAAGGTTTCCCCAACCTCACTCATCTGCCAAATGTCGTAGATGCCGAAAGTGATGAGACCAAGCAGCACGAATTTGAGCAGACCGCGTTTGGTACGCAACGCCGCTCCCGCCGGAACGGGAACCGGAGCCATTGGCTGAGGCTGTTGAGCGGCAGGCGGATAATATTGCTGCGATGCGGATGCGTAGGGCTGCGGCTGCGGCACGGCCGCATTCGGTTGTTGGGGTTGCGGCACAGGCACATATGGCTGTGGTTGCTGTGGCGATGTCATTCTATGCGCTCGCTCTTCTCCACATTGAGGTGAAAAAGAACGGACGTCGTCAAAGGACGCCTACACGCAATGATAGGCAGATGGGGAAGGAGTTGTATAGTTTGCATCCCATATGGATACCAGCATGTCGCTGACGAGATGGACACGTCTTTTTCCGCAGGTGTTGGTTACCATGGGTCGCATGAAAGCACTTCAAGAGAACCTATGGCCGGCACCGTATGCCGGCAAACCGCTCAACGCCACTGTGGTGGTGCCGGGTAGCAAATCCCTGTCGAACCGGTATCTCATTCTCGCGGCTCTCGGATCGGAGCCCGTGCGTTTGGTAGGGCTGCTGCGCTCGCGTGACACCGAGCTGATGATGGAGGCGTTACGTGCGCTTGGCGTCCGCTGTGAGGTTGATGTCGAAACTGATACGACGGTAACGGTGACGCCGCCAGCGGATGGCCACTTCCATGGCGATGCGAAAATTTACTGCGGACTTGCCGGCACGGTGATGCGTTTCGTGCCGGGACTTGCGCTGTTCGCCGATGGTCCCGTCGATTTCGATGGCGATGAGCAGGCATATGCCCGCCCGATGAAACCGGTGTTGGATGGCTTGCGGCAGTTGGGCGCGACCATTGAATACCACGGTGAAGAAGGCCGTCTGCCGTTCACAATCACTCCGCCCGCATTTGATTCGGCCGTGCGCGAAACGCCGAATGTGGTTTCCATCGATTCGTCCGGCTCGTCGCAGTTCATTTCCGGCCTGTTGCTGATCGGCTCGCGTGTGCCAGGCGGCCTTGAGCTGCACCATACGGGGAAAAAGACTCCAAGCCTGCCGCATATCCGAATGACGGTGGCCGATCTTAAAAGTGCTGGTGTGGATGCGATTGCAGATGAAGACGTTCATGTCTGGGGAGTCGCTCCGGGAACGGTTCAACTACCCGGGCAGGTGACGGTCGAACCGGATTTGTCGAATGCCGCTCCGTTCCTGGGCGCCGCGTTGATCGCCGGCGGAACCGTGCGTGTGCCGCATTGGCCGGAAACCACCACGCAACCTGGTGGTTTGCTGCCGGGGTATCTTGAACGCATGGGAGCGCAAGTGTCTTTCCCGGAAAAGAACGGCATCCGTTATTGCGAAGTCACAGGTGGACATGCCATCAACGGTTTGGGTGATTTCGATCTGACCGCTGCCGGTGAAATCGCGCCATCGCTTGCTGCGATTCTGGCTTTCGCCGACAAACCGACCAATATGATCGGTATCGGCCATTTACGCGGACACGAGACGAACCGTCTTGAGGCGTTGGTCAATGAAATCACGCGTATTGGGGGAGAAGCTCGTGAATTGCCGGATGGATTGAAGATAACGCCCGTATCCGCGGGCTGCCTTCGACCGGCCGTGATGGAGACTTATGCCGATCATCGCATGGCCACGTTCGCTGCGATGCTTGGTTTGCGCATCAAAGGCATCCAAGTGGAGAACATCGCCGCCACGGCAAAAACCTTGCCGAATTTCGTGAATATGTGGAACGACATGCTTGCTTGACGGATGTATGAAAGAGATGTTGTGAAGGAGATTGTTCGATTCTAACGAGAGTGGACTCTTTTCGCCGCATAATGGGAGGGGCTTTCCGCGAGTAGTTCCGCGGGAAGCCCCTCCCATTACGTGTCTAAGCCTGCGGGCTCACTCCCATTCGATGGTTGCCGGCGGCTTGGAAGTGCAGTCAAGCACCACGCGGTTGATCTGACGGCATTCGTTGGTAATACGCGTCGAGATGGTGGCGAGCACGTCGTACGGGATACGCGACCAGTCGGCGGTCATGGCGTCTTCGGACGACACCGGACGCAACACGATCGGCGAGCCGTAGGTGCGTTCGTCACCCTGCACGCCCACGGAATGCACGTCGGCAAGCAGCACGACCGGGCACTGCCAGATGTCGCGGTCGAGGCCGGCCTTGGAAAGCTCCTCACGTGCGATGGCATCAGCTTCGCGCAACAGGTCAAGACGTTCCTTGGTGATTTCGCCGATGATGCGGATGCCGAGACCCGGACCCGGGAATGGCTGACGCCAGACAATCTCATCCGGCAGACCGAGTTCGGTGCCAATGGCGCGCACCTCATCCTTGAACAGGGTGCGCAGCGGCTCGATGAGCTGGAATTTGATGTCCTTCGGCAGGCCGCCCACATTGTGGTGCGATTTGATGTTGGCCGCGCCATCGCCGCAGCCGGACTCTACGACGTCCGGATACAGCGTGCCCTGCACGAGGAATTTGACTTCCTTGCCGGAGGCACCGGCCTCTTCGATGACCTGACGCTGCGCCTTCTCAAAAGTGCGGATGAACTTCTCTCCGATGATCTTGCGCTTCTTCTCCGGCTCGCTCACGCCCTTCAACGCGGTGAGGAAGTCTTCGGAGGCGTCCACGGCGATGAGCTTGATGCCGGTGGCCTCGACGAAATCATGCTTGACCTGCTCGGCCTCGCCCTTGCGCAGCAGGCCGTGGTCCACGAATACGCAGGTCAGCTGATCGCCGATGGCCTTGTGCACCAGCGCGGCGGCGACGGCGGAATCGACACCGCCGGACAGGCCACAGATCACCTGTGCGTCGCCGACCTTCTCGCGGATCTTCGTCACCTGGTCGTCGATGATGTTGGATGCGTTCCAGTTGTCACCAAGGCCGGCGCATTTGTGCAGGAAGTTCTCGATGAGCTTCTGGCCCATCGGAGTGTGCTTGACTTCCGGATGCCACTGCACGCCGTACAGTTTGCGGGACTCGTCCTGCATGGCGGCGACCGGTGCGCCTTCGGTGTGGGCGAGCACTTCGAAGCCTTCCGGCGCGGTCTTGACGGCCACGCCATGGCTCATCCACGTGCTTTGCTCTGCGGGAGAGCCGTCGAGCAGACCCTCCGCCTTGTCGATGGTGGTTTCCGTTTTGCCGTATTCGCCCAGGGCGGCCTTGTCGACATCCGCGCCCAACGCGTATGCCATGGCTTGGAAGCCGTAGCAGATGCCGAGCACCGGAACGCCCGCGTCGAACAGCTTCTTGTCGACGCGCGGAGCGCCCGGTTCGAACACGGAAGCGGGGCCACCGGACAGGATGATGGCCTGCGGATCCTTGGCCAGCATCTCATCTACCGGCATGGAATGCGGCACGAGCTCCGAATAAACATTGGCCTCACGCACGCGACGTGCGATCAGCTGGGCGTACTGGGCTCCGAAATCGACAACGAGCACAGGACCTGCAGCCATAACACTCTCCCTTTAATATGAGGTATCAAGAAACGAACAATACTAACTGCTCTATTGTGACGTTGCAAGGAGACATTGGAAACACGTGAACGGAGAATGAGCGAATCTCACAATTGCTTACTCCCACCTACTCAACACGCCGCGTGTGTATCTAGGGAAACGAACGTGGGAAACATGTGTTAACCGACTAAAAACGTTGATTTTGAGCCGTTTTTCAATCTTTTTGATAGAGTGTGAAGTACGCACAAAAATCCCGATAAAAGCACACATTTGCGTACAGAAAAATAACAATTGAACACACAGTCGCAAAAAAACAGCAAAAAGTCGAACCGCGCTCGTAATATGTGCAAGTGACTGGAAATGAGGCATGCCGCGTAACCGCAAGGTTTTAGGCATGGCTCATGACCTAAGGAAATAAACAATCGCACATCACAGTGCAGGAGTACAGGAGTACACATGACGAGTCCTGTTATTGGCACCCCTTGGAAGAAGCTGAACGCTCCGGTTTCCGAGGAAGCTATCGAAGGCGTGGATAAGTACTGGCGCGCAGCCAACTACCTCTCCATCGGCCAGATCTATCTGCGTAGCAACCCGCTGATGAAGGAGCCTTTCACCCGCGAAGACGTCAAGCACCGTCTGGTCGGTCACTGGGGCACCACCCCGGGCCTGAACTTCCTCATCGGCCACATCAACCGTCTCATTGCTGATCACCAGCAGAACACTGTGATCATCATGGGCCCGGGCCACGGCGGCCCGGCTGGTACCGCTCAGTCCTACCTGGACGGCACCTACACCGAGTACTTCCCGAACATCACCAAGGATGAGGCTGGCCTGCAGAAGTTCTTCCGCCAGTTCTCTTACCCGGGTGGCATCCCGTCCCACTACGCTCCGGAAACCCCGGGCTCCATCCACGAAGGCGGCGAGCTGGGTTACGCCCTGTCCCACGCCTACGGCGCTGTGATGAACAACCCGAGCCTGTTCGTCCCGGCCATCGTCGGCGACGGCGAAGCTGAGACCGGCCCGCTGGCCACCGGCTGGCAGTCCAACAAGCTCATCAACCCGCGCACCGACGGTATCGTGCTGCCGATCCTGCACCTCAACGGCTACAAGATCGCCAACCCGACCATCCTGTCCCGCATCTCCGACGAAGAGCTCCACGAGTTCTTCCACGGCATGGGCTATGAGCCGTACGAGTTCGTCGCTGGCTTCGACAACGAGGATCACCTGTCGATCCACCGTCGTTTCGCCGAGCTGTTCGAGACCGTCTTCGACGAGATCTGCGACATCAAGGCCGCCGCTCAGACCGACGACATGACTCGTCCGTTCTACCCGATGATCATCTTCCGTACCCCGAAGGGCTGGACCTGCCCGAAGTTCATCGACGGCAAGAAGACCGAGGGCTCCTGGCGTTCCCACCAGGTGCCGCTGGCTTCCGCCCGCGATACCGAGGCCCACTTCGAGGTCCTCAAGAACTGGCTCGAGTCCTACAAGCCGGAAGAGCTGTTCGACGAGAACGGCGCCGTGAAGCCGGAAGTCACCGCCTTCATGCCGACCGGCGAACTGCGCATCGGTGAGAACCCGAACGCCAACGGTGGCCGCATCCGCGAAGAGCTGAAGCTGCCGAAGCAGGTTGTGAACGTGATCAAGTGCAAGAATCCTCGCTGCATTACTTCCATCGAGCAGGGACTGGATCAGATTTTTGTTCTTGCAGATGAAGAGAATGAGGTTTACCGGTGTAAGTATTGCGAGGAGAAATATAGAGGTAAACGGAATAAATAGTGTTCATATGAGCATGATTAACAAACGGACGCGTCCGGTCCCCGCTTCGATATTTGGCTGTTTCGGAGCCTAGTAATACTAAGCCTGCGAAAGACTGCTAAAAACATTTTCCAAAATCATGAACTCGCTCCTGACGTCGCTCAGACAGCATGATTTTGAAAAATAACGCAGTCTCCCGCAGACCAAGTATTACTACGGCTCCTGTAAAGGCCTGAATATCGACGCGGGGACCGGGCGCTGTGTTTTCATAGATTTTGAAATGGTGGGTTTCTGCTCATTGCTCCTCTGTTTTTTTATTGTTGACTTTTTGTGTTAGATATTTTATTCTTTTAGAAACAGATTTGCATTTCCGGAAAGGATTGTCTGTATTACATTTTTTAGTTTTTCTATTTCTATTCTTATTATAATCTACCGATTCTGGTATTTTTTC
>OIEA01000888.1_pt1 | contig 11828 bp, 9 predicted proteins | sample 1581631 | NCBI WGS metagenome assembly OIEA01 (sample SAMEA3882526, study PRJEB24775) | human gut metagenome | biome: human-associated habitat; feature: intestine environment; material: feces | place: Netherlands | collected 2009/2010
TGGTTTAGCGGTAGTTTATGCCAATATGCGTATAGACAGCCGTATCTTACCCCCCCCGACATTCCCTTGAGAAACCTGCTCTTGGCGGCTCTTTGAGAAACAGGGTTGAAGGAAGCATCCTGTTGGCACACGCACGGGATTTGCAACGGAAAAGGCCCAGGGCAAACCATTGGTCGGTTTGCCCTGGGCCTTTATAAAGCGTATGGTTTCTATTTCTTCTCGCCCCATTTCTTGCAGAGCTTGCCGCCCAAGAGGCAGTAGAGGCCGATGGCAACGAAGGGGATGCTGAGGAGTTGTCCCTGGTTGAGCCCGATGGTGTTGACCATCTGGATTTCCCATGCTTCCTGAACGTCTTTGAAAAACTCGACGAAGAAGCGGAAGGCGAAGATGGCCGTCAAGCACCAGCCGAAGAAAAATCCCGTGCCAACGCGGTCGCGGTTGCGGCGGTAGAGCCACAAGCCGACGAGGAAGAACACGAAATAGGCAACGGCTTCGTAGAGCTGGCCAGGATGGCGGGGCAGGAGGTCGCCGTTGCAGGCGAAGATGAAGCCGTAGTCGGTGCCAGTGTATTTGCCAACGATTTCCGAGTTCATGAGGTTGCCGAGGCGGATGCAGCAGGCTGTGATGGGCGTGGCGATGGCGATGTTGTCGAGCACGCGGAAGATGTTTATCTTCGTGCGGCGCACATAAAGCCAGAGCGCAATCATCAGTCCGAGCGTGCCGCCGTGGGAGGCCAGTCCAGCATAGCCCGTACACTTCCAGCCGGTGCCAGTTTCTCTGACAGGCAGAAGCATTTCAACGGGGTGGCTGAGGAAATAGCCCGGCTCGTAGAGCAGGCAGTGGCCGAGGCGCGCACCGATGAGGATGCCGATGAAGCAATAGAAGAAAAGAGGGTCGAACTGGCGTTGCGGGATGCCCTGTGCCTTATAGAGCTTATAGACGATGATATAGGCCGCTATCAGTCCGACACACCAGAAGAAGCTGTACCAATGGAGCGAGAAACTGCCGATGGTGAACACTTCCTTCGATGGTTGCCAGAGAATGGAAAGTATTTCCATGATGTCTTTCTTGATTTGATGAGCCTGAGAGAGGCAGGCGTTTATACGTTGAAACGGAAGTGCATGATGTCGCCATCCTGTACGACGTATTCCTTGCCCTCAACATGAAGCAGGCCAGCGTCGCGCACGGCCGATTCAGATCCGAGGCGGATATAGTCGTCGTATTTGATGACTTCTGCGCGGATGAAGCCCTTCTCAAAGTCGGTATGGATGACACCGGCACACTGCGGCGCTTTCCATCCGCGGCGGTAAGTCCAGGCTTTCACTTCCATTTCTCCAGCCGTGATGAAGGTTTCGAGTTCGAGCATCTTGTAGGCCGCTTTGATAAGGCGGTTACATCCGCTCTCTTCAAGCCCAACATCTTGGAGGAACATCTGGCGCTCCTCGTAGGTCTCGAGTTCGGCGATGTCGGCCTCAGTCTGTGCGGCCAATACGAGCACTTCGGCACCTTCCGGTGCTACAGCTTCGCGCACCTCCTCCACATAGTGGTTGCCGGTGGCGGCGCTGCCTTCGTCAACGTTGCAAACGTAGAGCACAGGTTTCGAGGTGAGGAGGAAGAGGCCCTTGGCGGCTTTTATTTCCTCTTGCGATTCAAACTGCACGGTGCGTGCCGATTTGCCCTGGAGCAGAGCTTCCTTGAAGGCCATGAGCACTTCATATTCCACTTTGGCGTTTTTGTCGCCACCCACTTTAGCAATTTTCTCTACGCGCTTGATGCGGTTTTCAACGGTTTCGAGGTCCTTGAGCTGGAGCTCGGTGTCAATAATTTCCTTGTCGCGAACGGGGTTGACCGAACCGTCAACGTGCACCACGTTGCCGTCGTCGAAGCAACGGAGCACATGGATGATGGCATCGGTTTCGCGGATGTTGCCCAAGAACTGGTTGCCGAGGCCTTCGCCTTTCGAGGCACCCTTCACGAGTCCGGCGATGTCAACGATTTCCACCGTTGTCGGCACGATGCGTCCCGGATGCACCAGTTCGGCCAGTTTGGAAAGACGTTCGTCGGGCACCGTGATGACACCCACGTTGGGCTCGATGGTGCAGAAAGGGAAATTGGCCGACTGCGCTTTGGCGTTGCTCAAACAATTGAAGAGGGTGGACTTGCCCACGTTGGGGAGTCCAACTATACCACATTGTAAACTCATTGGTCTGTATGTTTTATTTTTTGTGTTTAAAAGTAATCACCAGTGCCGCTACGAAGAGCGCCAGGATGGCGAAGATGGCAACGTAGGCAAGGGTGTTGGTGGTTGAAACAGAGGCGGGGCGGAACTCAAACACCACTTTGTGTTTGCCTGCCGGCACCTTCAGGGCGCGGAGCACATAGTTGACGCGGCCCACTTCGGCGCTCTGGCCGTCGATGGTGGCGGTCCATCCTGGGTAATACACTTCCGAGAACACCACCACGCCGCCTTTGTCGCTTTCCACGTCGTAGTGCAATTCGTTGGGCTCATAGGCCGTAAGCGTCACGGTGCCGCCAGAGAGCGCACTGCCGTCGAGCTGTTGGCGGAATTGTTCATCGGCCACAGCCGCATGCTTCGTGTCGAGATTCGTCAGGCCCGCCATTTCAGCGTCGGCGCCCTTCACGAAGTTGAGCTTGCCGACAAACCATCCGTGGCCGTTGGCGGCAGGGTTTTTGACGGCGATGTCTTTCGTGACGATGAAATATTTCGCGTTGAGCATATTGAGCACCGGCACGAGGCTGTCGAGGTTAAGCGCTTCCACGTCGCCCGTTTGCGTCAGAGCTTGATAAAACGCTGCATGCTCCTGATTGAGATGGCGCTCAATGAGGTCTTGGTAGCGTTGCAGTTTGGCGGCATGGTAGCCTCCGATGTTCTTGTGCCAATAGCTCGTGGAGTTTTCGCTGAAGGGGTTGCCCACGGTGTAGTTGAGCACGCGGTAGTCGGGATCGGGGTCAGCGAGAATCTGCTCGTCGGCCGCCGTTTTCTGCGCCATATTTTCGCTGCGCACGATGGGGTCGGTGAAGTTGTCGTCGTTGAGGTAGTGGCGGTTGACCGTCCACATGTCCACCAAGGCCACCAAGGCCAGCGCTCCGCAGGTGGCCCAGGCCGGAATCTGCTTGATGCGCGTGCCGAGCAAGAAGATGCCGCCGCAAACGATGAGCACGATGAGCGAGCGGAAGGCCGAGGCCGACAGCACGGCGCCACGCATGACGTTGATAGCGTCGGTGTAGCTGCCGAGGAAATTAGCGTCGAAAGCCCCCGTCTTGGCGAGGAGATCCATCGTGGCCACTTCATCGGCAGAGAGCAGTGGGCCGAAGGCGGTCGGGGCGAGCCAGAAGAGCAGGCAGAGGCCCGCAGTCACTGTCGTTGCAACGCCCAAACCGATTTTTCCGCGTAGCGTTGAGAGCACGTCGCGGTGGCGAAGGGCGTAGGCCAGTGCCATGATGCCCAGCAGCGGCATGGTAAATTCCGCAATGACGAGGGCCGAAGAAACCGTTCGGAACTTATTGTACATCGGCAGGTGGTCGATGAGGAAATGCGTCACGCCCGGCACGTTGTGTCCCCACGCGAAGAAGAGCGACACGAGCGTGGCGGCCGCCATTGCCCATTTGAGCGGTCCGCGCACCACGAAGAGCGCGAAGACGAAGAGGAAGCAGACGAAGGCACCCACATAGACCGGACCGACCGTGAAGGGCTGGTCGCCCCAATATTGGTTCTGTCCTGGCATGGCGCTCACGCGTGAAGCCACAGCAGGATTCTGCGAGAAATATTGTCCGATGGGGGCGATGTGCTGGTAAACCGTTGAATAAGGTTCGTCAAAGACATTCTCCTCCGTGATGGCCGACTTGGTGCCGCCGCCCTTGAAGTTGGGGATGAGGAGCGTCATGGTTTCGTCAACGCCATAGCTCCATTGCGTGATGTAGTCGTAGTTCAATCCGCCCTTCGAAGCCTCCGCCCCGTCGCCGCTCTGCTTGGCAGCAGGCAGCGGTGTCAGTTCGGAACCGCCGCGCATCGTGTGCTTCGCATAGTCGTAAGTGTGGTAGAGGTTAGGCAGGTTGGCCGCCACGCCCAAGATTCCCGCCACGACGATGACCCCCGTGGCCTTCAGCCAGCGTTTCGGAGAGAGCACGCCATTCCCCAAACCGTCGTCTTTGCGACGCAGAGCCTGGATGCCGTAGGCCACCACGATGAGGCCCATGACAAAGAGGAAATAGTAAGTCATCTGCACGTGGTTGGAGAGCACCTGCATGGCCGTGAAGAGCGCCGTCACGGCACCGCCCCAGAGCAGTCGTCCGCGATAGCAGAGGATGAGGCCGCCGATGGTTGGCGGGATGTAGGCCAGCGTCATCACCTTCCAGATATGTCCAGCGGCGATGATGATGAAGAAATACGAAGAGAAGGCCCAGATGATGGCGCCCAGCGCCGCCAGATAAGGGCGGAAGTTGAAGGCGCGAAGCATCACGTAGAAGCCCAGCAGAAAGACAAACACGTAGCAGAGAGCGCCCTTCGTGCCGAGATTGTAGATGTCGGAAATGTGGGCCAAAAACTGCGTCGCACTATAAGAAGGCGCAATCTGGTAAGTGGGCATTCCCGAGAACATGGCGTTGGTCCAGCGCGAGGTCTCGCCATCGTGTGAGGCGCGGTAGTCGGCCTGCTCGCGGCCCTGGTTCATGGCCGCGTCGGAGTCGTGTCCTCCCAGTTCCATCCCTTGCGTGATGGGAGTTTGGAAATACACGAAACTGATGAGCAGGAACACCACCACCATGGCAATGTCCATCGCGGCGTTGCGCCCATACTTTTTAAAGAAATCGTTCATATATGAAAATGTTGTATTGATTTTCAAAGGCGGAGGGGGCGTATGGCTTTTCTGTATGGATGTCCCGAAAAAACGGCAGCGATTCTCAATCTCTTTTCGTCTGCAAAAAGGCCAGTTTTTTCTGTCTCTGGCGCCTGGCAAGGCAGCGACATCCCTTTCGAAATGAGCCGTACACACTATTTCACTTTGCAAAATTACCACAAGACCACTGATAAGCAAAGCAAAATTAGAGTTTTTTGTTTTGCTCATCCCACGTCAAACACTAACTTTGCAGAAACGTTTAGGGACCGGGCTGTTGTGTGTTCTGATTTTGGGTGTCCTGGAAATTCAGTAATAGTATCTTGCGGTATAAAACTTTCCCCATCATCAATCCGACTGCCAACTCAGACCGCTCCTGTCTGTAAGCAACTTATGCGAGTACTCTTAGTTAATACATCAGAAACGGTTGGCGGGGCCGCCATGGCTGCCAACCGGCTTTTGAGGGCGCTCAACCGAAACGGGGTTGAGGCCGAATTGCTTGTGCGCGACAAGCAAACCAAAAATCCGCGCGTCATTGCGCTCCAACACCAGCGGGCTATGAAACTGAAGTTCATGGCCGAGCGCCTGCAGATTTTCTGCCACAACGGTTTCACGCGCCGCGGCCTTTTCGCGGTGGACAACGGCGGCTTCGGCACCGACATCACGTCGCTGCCAGAGTTCAAGCGTGCCGACGTGGTGCATCTCCATTGGGTGAACCAAGGCATGCTTTCGCTGAAAGACGTGAAAGCCATCGTTGAGAGCGGCAAGCGCGTGGTGTGGACCATGCACGACATGTGGCCCTTCACGGGCTGTTGCCACCACGCCGCAAAGTGCGACCGCTGGAAAAACGGCTGCGGAAACTGCCCCTTGCTCAACAAACCAGGCAACCGCGACCTCTCGTGGCAGACGTGGCACGCCAAGGAACGCGCCTACGGAAAGGGGCGCATCGCTTTTGTGGGCTGCAGCAACTGGCTAACCGATCTCGCCCGGCAGTCGCCCCTCTTGAGGGGATGCCGCGTGGAGAGCATCCCTAACGCGCTCGACGCCACCCTCTTCTCGCCAGCGAGCCGCACAGAGGCTCGCCGCCGCCTCGGATTGCCGGAAAATGGCAAGCTTATCCTCTTTGTGGCGGCAAAGGTGACCAACCCTTACAAGGGAATCAGCTATCTGCGCGATGCCATCGGGAGCCTGTGCGCCACCTATCCCGTCTTGAAGGAGAGTCTGAGCGTTGTGGCAGTGGGGCAGGAGGCCGACCGCTTGAAGGACACGTTCCCGACACCAGTCCACGCTGTCAACTATGTGGCCGACCCCGGCACGATGGCCGATTATTACCGCGCTGCCGACGTGCTCGCCATGCCGACGCTGCAAGACAATCTGCCGAACACCGTGGCCGAAGCCATGGCCTGTGGCACGCCCGTTGTGGCCTTCGAAATCGGCGGACTCCCGCAAATGATCGACCACGGGGAGAACGGCCGCTTGGCGCAATATATGAGCACAGAGAGCCTTGCCACCAACCTCTTCTCCGTTCTCACAGATTCCCAGCCGGAACGCTTTGCCGAAGCGGCACGCCGAAAGGCCGTGAAGGAATATTCGGAACAGGTCGTGGCCAACAGATACCGCCAGATATACGAGCAACCATAACCAACCTACTTATATAATTAAATGTCTGAACCTCCGCTGAAAATAACCGTCGCGACTGTCACCTACAACGCGGCGGCACTTATCAACAAAACCATCGCTTCTGTTGAAGCGCAAGATTATCCATACGTGGAACACGTGATTGTGGACGGCAATTCCACCGATAATACGCTGGAGCTCGTCCATCATTATCAGGAGCGCAACAGCGTTGCTTCCGTGCCCCACGAAATCAATTGCATCAGCGAGCCCGACAAGGGGCTTTACGACGCCATGAACAAGGCCATCGACATGGCCACGGGAAACTATATCGTGTTTCTCAATGCGGGCGACGTGTTCCACGAGACCACGACGCTCTCCAAAATCGTTGCTGCGGCCGAGCGCTATGGCAAGGAGTTGCCAGCCGTGGTGTATGGCAATACCGACATCGTGGACGATGAGGGCCATTTCATCCGCCACCGCCGCCTTGCGCCGCCAGAACGTCTCACGTGGCGCTCCTTCCGTAGCGGAATGCTCGTGTGCCACCAGGCCTTCTTCGCCCGCACCGATTTTGCCCGCCAGTTCCATTATGACCTGCGCTACCGCTTCTCGGCAGATTTCGATTGGTGTATCCGCATCATGCACAATGCCAAGCGCCGCAAAACGCCGCTCTGCAACGCACACGTCATCGTGGCCGACTATCTCAACGAAGGCACAACCACCCGCAACCATAAGGCTTCGCTGCGCGAGCGCTTCACCATCATGCGCCGTCACTATGGCATCGTGGTCACGCTTTGGATGCACGCGTGGTTTACGCTCCGCAACTTTATCTTGAAATAAAACGCTTACATTTGTACAGACAGTGGTTGCCACCTTGTCTGGGCAAACAGTTTCCAATATCCTCCCATGCCTCTCCCCAAGAAACCCTTCACGCCTGAAGCGGCGTACACGCAGGCTGCTGCCCGGTGCGCCACGGCGGAATATTGCCTGAACGACTGGCGGCGGAAGTTCCAGATGAAGGGACTGCCGCCGCGCGACATAGAGCGCGTGCTCGACCGTCTGGTCGACGAAGGGTTCATCAACGAGGCACGCTTCGTTCGCGCTTATGTCCACGACAAGGCGCTCTACGACCGTTGGGGGCAACTGAAAATCCGGCAGTCGCTGATGCTCAAGCGCCTGCCGCCCGCGCTCATCGAGGAGGCTTTGCGCGAGACCGACCGCGGACTTTGGGAGGAAAATCTTCTCGACCTCTTGCGGCAGAAGCGCCGCAGCATCAAGGCCGATACGCCTTTTGAGGAGCGCCAAAAACTGCTACGCTTTGCCGCCGGACGCGGTTACGAGCCAGCCCTCATCTACCAGGCTGTCAACCGCCTTTGTGGCGAGGAAGGCGAGGAGGCCGACGAAGTGTTCGTGGAGCCCGATGACGAAATTGTCGGGCCAGAAGAGGCCGACAACGAGTTTTAAGCAATACCAAACCAGAATATGAAACATCTCTATATAGAAACATACGGCTGCCAGATGAATGTGGCCGACAGTGAAGTGGTGGCCTCCGTGATGCGTATGGCGGGCTACGAACCGTGTGACACGCTCGATGAAGCCGATGCCGTGTTCCTCAACACCTGTTCTGTGCGCGACAATGCCGAGCAGAAAATCATCCACCGCCTGGAAGCCCTCAACGCCTTGCGTCGCAAGGGTCGCAAACTCATCATTGGCGTATTGGGCTGCATGGCCGAGCGCGTCAAGGAGGGGCTGCTCAACGAGCACCATGCCGACCTCGTGGCCGGTCCCGATGCCTACCTCTCGTTGCCCGACCTCGTGGCGCAGGCTGAGGCTGGCAACAAGGCCATCAACATCGAGCTCTCCACGACGGAGACCTATCGCGACATCATTCCTGAACGCGTCTGCGGTAGCCATGTCTCTGGATTCGTGAGCATCATGCGCGGCTGCAACAATTTCTGCCATTATTGCATCGTGCCTTATACGCGTGGCCGTGAACGTTCACGCGATGTACGCAGCATTCTCCAGGAGGTACACGACTTGCAGAAGCGCGGATATAAGGAGGTGACGTTGCTCGGACAGAACGTCAATTCCTATAAAGCCATTGCCGACGACGGCACGGAAACCAATTTCGCCGCCCTGCTCCGCATCGTGGCGCGTGCCGTGCCAGAGATGCGCATCCGCTTTTCAACGAGCCATCCGAAGGACATGAGCGACGAGACGCTACATGTTATCGCCGAAGAGCCAAACGTGTGCCGTCACATCCATCTGCCCGTGCAGAGCGGTTCCGACCGTATTCTCAAACTCATGAACCGCAAATACACGCGCGAATGGTATCTCGACCGCGTGGCGGCCATACGCCGCATCGTTCCCGATTGCGGACTTTCCACCGACATCTTTGCTGGATATTGCACCGAAACGAAGGAAGACCACCAGCTCTCGCTCTCGCTCATGCGTGAGTGTGGCTACGATTCGGCCTTTATGTTTAAATACAGTGAGCGTCCTGGCACTTATGCCTCGAAGCATTTCCCCGACGACATTCCAGAGGAAACGAAGGTGCGTCGCCTGGAAGAACTCATCGCCCTGCAAAACGAACTCTCGGCCGAGAGCAACCAGCGCTGCATCGGCCGCGAATATGAGGTGCTTATTGAAGGCGTTTCAAAACGTTCTCGCGAACAGCTCTTCGGACGTACGGAGCAAAACAAGGTCGTGGTCTTCGACCGCGGCAACTGCCACATCGGACAATATGCCCGCGTTGTCGTGACGGAGGCTTCGTCGGCAACGCTGAAGGGCCATCTGGTGGATAATGCCGAGGCGTGACGCCAATTCTCCGACAGAATCTTTTGGAGACTTCTAAAGCGAAAGTATTAGGGCCGAAAATATCTAAAAAACTGAATCACCATGGGAAAGACCATCACCATCCGCTGCAAAAATACAGGCCGCAGCCATAAAATCCCCATCGGGTTTACCTTGGAGGAAGTCTACGAAATGCTCGAAATCAAAATGCCCTTCGAGCCAACGAGCGCCAAGGTCAACAACAAGGTGGAGGGGCTGCATTTCATGTTCTTCAACGACAAAGACGTGGAGTTTCTTGACGTGACTTCGCCCTCAGGCCTGAGAACGTACACGCGTTCCCTGTTTTTCGTGCTCTACAAAGCCGTGCGCGACCTCTATCCTGGAGCGCGTCTGCGCATCGATACCCCCGTTTCCAACGGCTATTTCTGCCAACTCGAAACGGAGGGCGGCGTGACGCCCGCCGTGGTCGGCGCGTTGAAGAAACGCATGGACGAAATTGTGGCGGAGAACTTGTCGTTCCACCGCATCACGTGTCCCACGGACGAAGCCGTGGCCCGCTTCCGCGCTGATGGTCTGGAGAGCAAGGCCCGCCTGCTTGAGAGTTGCGGTTCGCTCTACACCACTTACTATACGCTCGGCGACACCGCCGATTATTTCTACGGGTCGTTGCTCATCAAAACGAGTCAGCTCATCTTGTTTGATCTTGTGGCCTATGGCGACGGACTTCTGCTCCGCCTGCCCGACCCCAAGAATCCCCACCACCTGATGCCGATGACCGACCAGCCGAAGATGTTCGAGGTCTTCCGCGAGCAACACCACTGGCAGCATATCCTCGGCATCTCCACCATCGGGGAGTTCAACGTGGCGTGTGACGAGGGGCATACCAACGACCTCATCAACGTATCGGAAGCCCTGCAGGAAAAGAAAATCAGCCAGATTGCCGACCGCATCGCCTCGACGCCGCAGGTGAAGGTGATTCTCATCGCCGGACCTTCGTCGAGCGGCAAGACCACCTTCTCCAAGCGCCTCGCCGTGCAGCTCATGGCCTCGGGTATGCGCCCTGTGCCCATCTCGCTCGACGATTATTTCGTTGACCGCGAAGACACGCCGCGCGATGCGTCGGGAGAATATGACTTTGAAAACGTGGAGGCCATGAACATCCCGCTCTTCAATCGCCAAATAACGGCGTTGCTCAAGGGCGAGGAGGTGGAGCTCCCGCGATATAATTTCCAAAAGGGGAAGAGCGAGCCAAGTGGCAACCGCCTGCGCCTCGAACCGCAGACGTTGCTCATCCTCGAAGGCATCCACGCTCTCAATCCGCTCCTGACGAAAGATATTCCGCAGGAGGCGAAATTCAAGATTTATGCGTCGGCGCTGACGTCCATCTTGCTCGACGACCACAATTATATCCCCACGACCGACAACCGCCTTCTCCGCCGCATCGTGCGCGACTATAAATATCGCGGATACAGTGCCGAAGACACCATCCGCCGCTGGCCTTCAGTGAGAGCAGGCGAGGAGAAATGGATTTTCCCCTTCCAGGAGGAGGCCGACGTGATGATCAACACGGCCCTGCTTTTCGAATTGGCCGCCCTGCGTTCGCAGGCCCTGCCTTTGCTGGAACAGGTGCCGGAGAATGTGCCGGAATATTCCGAGGCCTATCGCCTGCGCAAGTTCCTCCACTATCTCAAACCGATTTCAACCGACGGTTTGCCGCCGACCTCGCTCCTGCGTGAGTTCCTGGGCGGTAGCACGTTTAAATACTAATCAGACAGACGTAGGGTTGGGCAGGGGAGTGGCGTACACCATCTGCTCCTCTCTGTCCTTCCTTGTCCTCCCCATTTGAATTATGAAAGAATTAGTTTTCGCAACCAACAACGCCCATAAGCTGCAAGAAATCCGCAGCATGGTTGGCCAGAAATTCCGCATCTTGAGTTTGGCCGACATCAATTGCCACGACGACATCCCCGAAACGGCCGACACGCTGGAGGGCAACGCCCTCATCAAGGCCCGTTACGTGTTTGAACGTTATGGCCTTGACTGTTTTGCCGACGACACCGGACTGGAAGTGACGGCCCTCGGCGGCGTACCAGGCGTTCACACGGCACGCTATGCCTTCCCCGACCGTCACGACCCTGAAGCCAACACGCAGAAACTCTTGCGCGAACTGGAGGGCGTTGCCGACCGCTCAGCGGCATTCCGAACGCTCATTGCTTTGATTATGAACGGAGAAGAACTCCTTTTTGAAGGCCGCGTCGATGGTTTCATCGCCACGGAGAAGCGTGGAACAGCGGGCTTCGGCTACGACCCCGTCTTCATTCCCGAAGACACCGGCAAGACGTTTTCCCAATTGGGTGAGGACGTGAAAAACCAGATAAGCCACCGCGCCCGCGCCGTGGAAAAACTCTTGCAACACTTGGCAAAATTGTAGTTTCTATACAGGTAGGGTGTTCAAAATCCGGAAATGTCTCTGTGCGGTTTTGAGCCCAATAACATGGCAGTTGCGCCGCTGCCCCTGAAAGGGGCTCATATTCCAGGATAGGGGCTTGCCCCTATCTCTCGCCGCAG
>OIEA01000906.1_pt1 | contig 11607 bp, 10 predicted proteins | sample 1581631 | NCBI WGS metagenome assembly OIEA01 (sample SAMEA3882526, study PRJEB24775) | human gut metagenome | biome: human-associated habitat; feature: intestine environment; material: feces | place: Netherlands | collected 2009/2010
GGAGGACTGTTTACAGCCCGAGCGCTTGGCTCACCAAAGAAACCGTCCATCCATTGCCCTCCCATTATAACAAAAATAAGCATAGCCTCCGAGGCTTCATTTGCACTTCGGGTGCTATGCTTATTTTGTACCAACCAAAGAAGAACGCCTCCGGCAGCGCAGAAATTGCGCCGCAATAGTCAAAGATAAGGCGGCGCGGCTCAAATAGAGCAAATGATAACTTTCTGATAACGATTCCATTTTTCGGTAGCTTTGTTGCCTTGATTACGGTATTGTTCGTTGGCAGATGAAACGGCAAAAATTAAGTGCCACAAAAAGTTGCGAATTACGAAAGAAAATCACCGGAATCACTTGATTCCGGTGATTTTTGGTGGAGACTACTGGACTCGAACCAGTGGCCTCATGCGTGTGAAGATTCGATAGGGATGCCTTCTGCCGAATTTTGGGAGAATAAAGCGGGTTTGCCGCATGATTTCCTCACCCGCAGATACGCTTTTCTCCGTTGTTTCCGCCCCGTTTTTTCTGCTCGTGGGTCACGGCGTGGGTCAAAACGCGATCCTCGTTCTCTGTTCGCTGTGGGCAAGGCGCTCTCATATCCTCACGGACGAGATCTCCCGCGCATGGTCTGACATGTCTACCCGGCAGTACAAGAATCTACTGTCAGGCTTTCGGGCACAGGGACAGGGCGGCGGCGTCCGCAATCACGGTGACATCCGGGTGCAGCTGCAAAATAGACGCGGGCACCGCAGGCGTCACCGGACCGAAGAAGCTGTTCCGCAGGGCTTCCGCCTTGTCCTCCCCGCTGACGGCCAGCAGAATTTTCCGGGCCTGCATAATGCCCCGCATGCCGAGGGAATACGCCCTGCGGGGCACATCCGCCTCCTTTTCGAAAAAGCGGGTGTTGGCCGCGATGGTGCTCTCCGTCAGCACCACCTGATGGGTGCCGTTTGAAAAGCAGGTGTCCGGCTCGTTGAAGCCGATGTGGGCGTTGCGGCCCAGCCCCAGCAGCTGTAAGTCAATGCCGCCTTGGGCTTCCACAATTCCGTCATAGCGGGCGCACTCTCCGGCGCTGTCGGTCTGGGTTCCGTCCGGCAGGAAGACGTGGTCGAGGCGGATATTGATACGGCTGAAGAGATTGTGCTGCATGAACCAGTGATAGCTCTGGGAATTTTCGGCGGGCAGTCCGCAGTATTCATCCAGATTGATGGAGGTAACCTGGGAAAAATCCAGCTCCCCCGCTTCATAGCGGGAGATGAGCTGCCGGTAAATGCCCAGCGGGGTGGAGCCCGTGGCAAGGCCCAGCACGCAGTCCGGCCGCAGAATCACCTGGGCGGAAAGCAGATCCGCCGCCTTCCGGCTCATGTCCTCATAGTCCTTTGCGCAAATCAATCGCATATGATGATCCTTCCTGTCAATCCGTAATCCAGATAGGCTGGGTAAAGGCGCCGTAGCCGCCGCTCATGTAGGCCTCCGCCCGGATATAGCCCTCATCTCCCCGCACCTGATAAGTGAATTCCTGAAAATGTCCGGTCTTTTCCGCCAGAACCTTCCCGTCCCTGCCGTACAGGGTCAGATAGTGATAGGCGTTTTTGTACTGGGGGGTGTCGCTCCGCAGGCGGAAGGTGACGGAGGAATCGTCGGAGGAGATTCTGGAGAAGCCGAAGCCGGTGGAGACGTAAAAGCTGCCCCGCTTCATGGCGGAGAGGATTGCCTCCGGCGTCCGGGCCTCGGCGCAGACCACGTTCCAGACGCGGCGCTCCTGCCCCCAATGGTGGAAATCGTCGTTTCCGAAGCCCCACAGGTGCCGTCCGGCGGAGAGCACTCGATCCCACAGCTCAAAGCCTACGTCCTGATCCACATGGATCCCGTCGCCGCTGAAGACCTCCATGCCGATGAGGCCCCGGGTCTCCAGCAGCTCCTCAACAGACCAGTGCTGGCCGAAAATCCGCATGGGGTGGGCCGCAATGGCCAGATTGCCGGCGGCCACGGCGTCCTCGGCCAGCTGGCCGTAATGCGCCACCGAGAAGGTGTGATCCAGATCCTCCGGAATCAGCTTTCCGTTTCCGGCCAGCAGCATGTGGTGATCGCCGCTGACCTCCACGCCCCGGAACAGCACATGATCCTTCAGAGCCTCCGTCTCCGTGGTCACCCGGTCATGGTCGCTAACGGCCATGAAATCATAATCCCGGTAAGCCAGCGCCAGCTCTTCGATTCCGTGCCAGCCGCAGACGCTGAAGGTGGAGTGAATGTGCAGGCTACCGCGGTACCATGTTCCGTTTTGCAGATACGGATTTGCGATTTTCATACTCTTGCCCCCGTCTGACAGTCAAAAAACCGGGTTTCGCCGAAGGTCAGGGGAATCCGGCTCCCCTGATGCAGCTTCTGGGGATATTCCACGGCAATCCGGGTTTTCTCATCCAGTGCCACGATATACTGGTACCCGGTTCCCCGGTAGAAGCTGTCCTCCACCGTGCCCTGTACGGCTTCCGCCGATTCACTCAGAGACACGGCCTCCGGCCGGAAGCTCAGAACCAGGGGGCCCTCTGCACCGGCGGGGATATTGCAGGCAATCCGGGTTCCGCCTGCGGTTGTAAAGACACCGGCGGACACCGTGCCGTCCACAAAGTTGCTCCGGCCCACGAAGTTGGCCACAAACCGGTTCTGGGAGTCTCCGTAGACCTCCTCCGGCGTGCCGATCTGCTGGACAACGCCCTGATTGAACACGGCGATATGGTCGGAAATCTCAAGGGCCTCTTCCTGGTCGTGGGTGACATATACGGTGGTGATGCCCAGCTTTTTCTGGAGCTCCTTGATGTCCTGCCGCATTTTGATGCGCAGCTTGGCATCGAGGTTGCTCAAGGGCTCGTCCAGCAGCAGAACCTGGGGCTGAATCACCAGCGCCCGGGCGATGGCGATCCGTTGCTGCTGGCCGCCGGAGAGTTGGTTGGGAAAGCGCTCCTCCACGCCCGGCAGGTCAATGAGATCCATGGCCCAGCGGACTTTTTCCGCAATCTGGTTTTTGGGCAGCTTGCGGAGCTTGAGACCGTAGGCAATGTTTTCATAAACGGTTTTATGGGGCCAGAGGGCGTAGTTCTGGAACACAAAGCCCACGTCCTTTTCCCAGGGGTTGAGGAAGCCCACGTCCTTGTCCCCGAAGAGGATATGGCCCGCGGTGGGCTTTTCAAATCCGGCAATGCACCGCAGCAGCGTGGTCTTTCCGCAGCCGGAGGAGCCCAGAAGCGTGAAGAACTCCCCCTGCTGGATTTCAATATTGACGTTTTTCAGAACCTCATGGTCACCGAAGGACTTGCAGATGTTCTGAATGTGCATCGGCACGGAATGCATCTCGTTATGATTCATACAGCTCTCCCCTCTCAGGTTTCCGCCTTTGCGCGGGTCAGCTTGTTGACCAGCAGCAGCGGGGCATATACAAACAGCATCAGCAGCACGCCCATGGAAGCGGCGATTCCGAAGTCCGCCCCGGAGGACATGGTGTTTTCAAAGATGACCACCGGCATGGTCACATAAGGCGGCCGGTAGAGGATGATGGTGGACGACAGCTCCGTCATGATCTGAAGGAAGGACAGGGTCGTTCCGGAGATGATGCCGCTGAGCATCAGCGGGAAGGTGATATCCAGGAAGGAGCGCAGCGGCGTGGCGCCGGAGGACATGGCCGCCTCCTCCAGCGCGCGGTGGACGGAATAGAGGGACGCCTCCGCACTTTTGACCAGATACGGCAGTTTTCGGATAAAATAACTCAGAACCAGTATGACCCAGGTGCCGGTCAGCAACAGCGGCTTTTTATTGAAGATCATGATGAAGCCCACGGCCAGCACCGTTCCGGGAATGACATACGGAACCATAATAATCGAATTGATGAAGCTGGAGATGAATTTATAGTGCTTGCGGACGATCAGGTACGCAATACCCACGCCGAAGACAAGGGTCAGCAGCGTTGCCGCCAAACCCAGAGCAAAGGTCATCCAGATAGGCGTCATCTGCTGGGCGAACAGCTTCTGATAGTTGGCAAGGGTGAAATTGCCCATCAGCACGCCGTATTTCCATTCCATGAAGGACACGACGCACAGGGTCATATGGGGCAGGAAGGACATCAGCAGAACCAGCGCCACATAGACGCCGATGAGAATGGAGCAGCCCTTTTTCGGCTGGGCAAGGGTATAGCGCTTGACGGAGACGGCCGCGTAGGTCTTCTTCGCCAGAATGGTGCGCTGGGCATAGAGCATCACGGTGGAAAGAAGGATCATGACGATGCCCACCGTGGAGGCCATGCCCATGTTGCCGCCCACCTCGCTGACGAACTCGTTGTAAACCGCCGTGGGCAGCAGGGGAAATTCGCCGCCGATGACCGCAGGGGTTCCGAAGTCCGCAAAGGCGGCCAGCGCCGCCATCAGCATGCCGGTGAGAATGCCCGGCATGGCCAGGGGCAGCTCAATATGGAAAAAGCTCTTGACGGGATTGGCACCCAAACTCATGGCCGCTTCCTTGTGGAACACATCCTCATCGCTGAAGGAGTCGAAGGTCATCAGGAAAATCAGGGGGAAAATCATCCAGGTGATGACCCAGATCACGGCGTTTCCGCCGTAAAAGCCCCAGGAGGGCTGATGGCCGGTGAGGGCCTTGATGATTTTGTTGACGGCGCCGTACCGGCCCAGAAGGATGATCCAGGCGTAGGCCCCCAGAAACGGCGGAGAGGCGGTGGCCATGGTGATGAGGGTGACAACGGCGTTCCGCCCCTTGAACTGGAAGCGCGACAGCAGCCATGCCAGCGGCACCGCGATCAGTGTTGCGAACAGGGTGGTCAACAGCGTCACCTTCACGCTGTTGGCAAACGCGATCCGATACCGGTAGCTGGTGAAAAATGTTGTGTAATTGGACAGGGAGAAGCTTCCGTCCGCCGCCCTGATGGATGACAGGAAAATGGAAAGCTGCGGGACGACAATCAGACCGATCGAGATCACAAGGCAGACCAGCGCAAACAGGATCCAGGGATCTCTCAGGGAACGTCCGATGCGTTGCTGTGCATGGCCATTCATGGCACACCTCCGAAGCATAGATTTCGCGGTTGGGAAAGTGGGCTGGCCGTATGATCAGCCAGCCCACGCACGGATTTACTTGGTGCGGGAGCTTTCGTAGGCCGTGTTGTAAAGTGCGGTAATATCGTCGCGGGAGATCTTCTCCGCGTCGATCAGGTTATAATCGGTGGTGGGAGTCAGGCCCTCGGCCAGATTCGCGTCCACGCGGGTGGAGCGGCGCAGGATGTGATCCACCAGAACCGCGTGGTTCTCGGGAGAGCCGAAGAAATCGATGAACAGCTTGGCGTTATCCATGTTCTTGGCGTCCTTGATGATGGACAGGCAGTCCACGGAGTTGATGACGCCGTCCTCCGGGTATATCAGCTGAATGGGCAGACCGGCCTCCAGCCACTTCAGGCCCAGATCCTCGTTGACAAAGCCGATGGGATAGGTGCCGTCCTTCACGGCGTCAAACATGGGGTCGGAGCCGGAGAGCACTTCGCAGTTGCCCAGCATTTCCGTGATGTAATCCCAGCCGTACAGGGAGGCGATGTTGTTGGTGATGGTGGCGCCGGTGCCGCTCTTGCTGGGATCGCAGAAGGCGATCTTGTCAGCGCTGTACTTGGCGTCGGCCAAGTCGCTGAGCTTCTGGGGCCAGTCCGCCTCGTTGGGCAGGCGGTCGGTGTTCACGGCGATGGGGGTCAGCATGACGCTCCAGGGATGCCACAGGCCCTCGGGATGGGACATGATCATGTCCTGATCTGTCTCGGACACATAGGGCTCAAAAACCTCGGCGTTGGCTTCGTACAGATACGGCTCGCCGCCGATGAGCACGTCGCCGCCGGGATTTCCGGCCTCGGCCTTGATACGGGCCATCAGCTCGCCGGAGCCGGCCTTGATGATTTCCACATGAATGTCGGGATACTCCTCATTGAACAGGGCCAGAATGGGATCCGTGATCTCCGGGCCGCAGCCGGTGTAGATCACAAGATCGCCATTGGCGGCGGAGGTGCTGCCGGAGGGCGTATCCGCGTCGGCAGCGGGAGTTTCGTCGGCCTTGGAACCGCCGCAGGCGGTCAAAGACAGGGCAAGGATCAGTGCAAGCGCGGTGCTGAGCAGTCTTTTCATGTCATTTCCTCCAAATAATATTTATCTCCAATGCTGTACATACTGGCCCTGCATCTGACAGAAGTCCTCCACAAGGCTTTTTGCCACACTGTAAGATCCGATCAAGGGATGCGCGATCAGCGCCTTCACCGCGGCGTCCTTGGAGCCGTTCAGGATGGCCTCCACGCTCAGGCGCTCATAGGCTTTCACGGAGACAATGAGAGAGTAAATCTCCGGTGCGGTCTTGCCAATGTGAACCGGGTGGGCGCCGTCCTGATCCACCGTGCAGGTGATCTCCACCACGTCGCTGTCAGCCAGTCCTTCAATGCTGCCGTTGTTGGGAACGGAGAGCACCACGCTGCGGCTCTTGCCGCTTTCAATGGCGGAGGCGAACTCCATGGCGATGCCGGCATAGCCCTCTCCCTCCGGCATAACCAGCGCTTCCGGCGTGTGCATGACCTTTTTGGAGGTCTCGATCTGCATGTAGGAGGCCTCTCTGGAGTACATGTGCCGCAGGTAAATCTCCTGCGCCTTGTCGGCTTCCTGTTCCAGATCCAGCTCCTTCAGCTCCGCCAGCATCCGGATGTTGTTCTCCTCCACGCTGAGGCCCCGGGTGGTACCGGCCTTCTGGATATTGCCCACAGTCTTGTCCCGGTAGTAGTAATAGTAGAGATACTCGTTGGGAATGTGGCCGATGAGCCGGATCAGGTCGGGCTCAAACATGGCCAACTCGCCTACCTTTTTGGGCAGCTCCTCGTCGGAGAGGATGTCCTTCATGACGTGGCGGCCCTCGTATTCCGCGTCTCTGGCCCAGGAGAGGTGGTTCAGCCCGAAGAAGTCCAGGGTGAAGCGGTCGTTGTCATAGCCCATGGCCTCCGCGATCCGCAGCTTTGTGGAGCTGGGGGTGTCGCAAATGCCGATGACCCGGTCATAGCCCAGAGTCCGCATGGCCTGCGCCACCAGACCGGAGGGGTTGGTGAAATTGAAGATCCATGCGTTGGGGGCCAGCTCCCGGATTTTTTCGCAGTACTCCGCCAGCACCGGGATAGAGCGGGCCGCCATGAAGAAGCCGCCCGCGCCGGTGGTCTCCTGACCCAGAACGCCGTTTTTCTGGGCAATCTGCTCGTCAACCACCCGGGAGTGGTCGCCGCCCACCCGGATGGTGGTGACGAAATAGTCGGTGCCGGCGATGGCCCGGGTCAGATCCGTTTCCAGAACCACGTTCAGCTCCGGGTCGATGTTGTGGGCGGCATGCCGGGCAATGCTTCCGATGATCCGGAGCTTTTCGGGATCCGTGTCATACAGACACAGGGTGGAAACGTGCAGCGCCTTGGCGCGCTTGGCAAGGCTGTTGGCAAAAAACGGTGCGCGCACGCTGCCGCCGCCAATGATTGTCCATTTTTTTCCCATAAAGAGTCCTCCTCACTCTTTTGTTTTTTCATTTCTGAACCGCCTGTACGCTGTCGCGTACGGTGAGGCTGTGGGGCAGTGTAATGGTGGGGGGTATTTCCCAGCCGGGCTGCTCCATTCCGACGTAGAGAAGCTCCAGCGAACGGGCCGCGATATCCCGCATGGGCTGGGCCACGCAGGTCAGCCGGGGCCGGAATTCCTCCCCAAGATTGGTATCGTCAAATCCCAGCACGGAGACATCTCCCGGCACGGAGTGGCCGGCGTCCGCCAGCGCCGCCATGGCGCCGATGGCGGATGCGTCGCTGTGGGCGAAGATGGCCGTCAGATCCGGGTGGCGGCGCAGCAGCTCCGACGCGCCCTGATACCCGGCGGCATAGCTGCTGTCACGGGTGAAGATATAGTCGTCCGGCAGCGCCAGCCCGTGGTCTTCCATGGCCTTCCGGCTGCCGGTAATCCGCTGGAAGCCGGAGCTGATGGAGCGGGGAGAGTCGCAGATAAAGCCGATGCGCCGGTGCCCCAGCTCCAGAAGGTAATTGGTTCCGTCATAAGCGGCGGCCAGATCGTCCACATGCACTGCCGGGCACAGCCTGCTGAGAGACAGCGCCCCGCAGACCACGACGCTGATGTGCATCTGCTGCAGCTGTTTGACGGTTGTATTGCTGATTTCCTCATTCAGAAGAATGATTCCGTCCAGATTCATCCGCTTGATGTGGGCCACCGTCTCCGGCCCCCGCTCCGGCAGAATCACCATGTAGTCGCCCCGGCTTTCCAGCAGGGTGTGCAGCTGATCCAGAATCCGCTGGAAGAACGCGTGGTTCAGAAGCGGCACAAAGACGCCGATGGTTTTTGGGTGTCCCGTTTCCTGCCGCAGGGTTTCCTGCCGGGTCTGATAGCCGGTTTCCCGGATGGCCGCCTCGATTTTCGCCCGGGTTTCCGCCCGGACGGGCGCCTTTCCGCTGATAGCTCTGGACACAGTGGCCGGGGCCACGCCGCAGCGTCTGGCGATTTCCCGGATGTTTACCTGTTTCTGCATAGCTCATCAAACTCCTGAAGGCTGGCTCTGGCGGTCAGGCAGCCGATTCCGGTGGTGGCTTTTCCACCGGTGTAGTTTCCCAGCTCCACGCAGCGCCCCAGACCCCAGTTCTGGGACAGGCCATATACCACGCCGCCTAAGAACGCGTCTCCGGCGCCGGTGGTGTCAACGGCCTGAAAAGCAAAGGGGGCGGCGTGGACGATTTCACGATCCCGCAGGAACAGCGCACCGTCCTTTCCGCATTTGACGATGGGCTGCTCCACATAGTCGGCCAGACGGAGCAGGGCGTCCCGGGGATTGTCCGTGTCCGTGAGTTTGAGGGCCTCTTTTTCATTGGGGGCGAACAGATACACGGAGGACAGCACGTCGGCGATGGATTCAATGCAGAGACCGTCGCTCCAGCCGACATCGTAGACAACCCGGCAGCCGGAGGCTTTCAGGCGCCGGAACAGCTCCGCGTTGGGAGAAGAGACGATGCAGTAGCGGCTTTCCCGCAGGAATTCAAAAACCTCTTCGGAGGGATGGGTATAGAACTCGGTATCCGGAAAATAGGAGACAAAGGAGCGATCCAGCTCCGGGATGGACATGACGCTGCTGACGTTCACCGGGGACTGTCCCTTGTGCACCGCCGTTTCAAAGCTGCGGTAGGGAACCTGCTCCCGCTCCAGAAAGCTGCGAGCCAGCAGGCTGAAGCGGTCATCCCCCAGAGAGGTGGCCAGATTGACCTTCGCCCCAAGACGGGACGCCGTTACCAGCGAGGCAACCGGCCCGCCCCCAAGGGCAAGATCCAGCTGCGTGGTAGCGACCTCTTCCCCCAGACCGGGGAGCCGTTCCAGTCCCGAATAGACAAAGTCGATCGTGATCAGATTCAAAGCTGCAATATCCGTTTTCATGGCTCACCGCCTTTGTTTCATGAAACATTTCTACAATTTTTTATGTACCGAGATCATTATAATGTCTCTGAAACAGAAGTCAACAGTTGTGGAAACATTCTCAGTTTTCACTTAATTCAAAGGGAAAGGCGTTGTGCACTCTGCCAGCAATTCAGATTATGTTTCATGAAACTTGCACCCCGGTTTCCACAAAAAGGAAACCGGGGTGCGGAACCGAAATGCGGATTTTGCCTGAGAGAAACAAAACCGGCGCGGCGGTAAATCAGAGAAGCAGGGTCATAATACCGGAGAGAATCGCCGCCATGCCCGGTGATGACGAAAGCGTTCTGAAGAATGTTATGCGGCCTTATCACTCCAAATTTAATCGGACCCGATGCAAGCACACGGATACTATCAATGTGAATTTGGGATACGATTTTATCACCGATATGTTGGTTCTGGAATTCGAACTGGATAGGACAAAGGTGGATGGGAAATGGGCCAGCAAGAAACTGGTAATCTATCCGGCAATGTGGGCTAAGCCGAGAGAATCTGATACGATTTTCATTAGTGATGCTCAAATCAAATACGCCAAGCCGATTGTACTAAAAGAAATCATAGGAAATATATAAAAATTAAGAAATGAACCAACTCATGAATTGAATGAATTTTTTGCCATTGGCACATTGGTAGCAGAACTACGCAGCCCAGCGGGGCCGCGACGCCTCGGAACAGCGACGCGCATAAGCGCATCGCTGTCCCGCAGGCTCTCTGCGTTCTTCGGGAGCGCACCCGGCCAAGGCCCAAAAGCGGCAAAGTTTGCCGTTCTACCCCCTGGCCACGCAGGGTTTCCGAAACGTGCGGAACGCTCCGAGGGTAGTGATACCACCCCCCACCCAAAACACCACCTGTTTCGCCGTGTGTGCCCTTGTGTGCGATTTTTCTCCGAAAGCCGAGTGTGTACCCACTTTCACTCGTGAAAGCGAACGTGGGCCATTTGTGCGAGAGGCTGAAAAACGCGATGAAAGATGGTCTGAGATGGAGCTGTTGCTGATGGTGGTGGTCCACAGAGAACCGGGAAATGTATGTATATAAAAGCACGGCGGAATAAAATAGATTTCACTGGCAGCGCAAAGCCACGCTGTGGCCGAGGGCAGGAAGGCCCCTGTTTCGGCGTGTAAGCCGCTGTGTGCGATCCTTTGAGCAAAGCCGAGTGTGTACCCACTTTTGCCCACAAAAGCAAGCGTGGGCCATTTGTGCGAGAAGTTGAAAATTGGGATGAAAAGCGGTTTGGAACAGCGTTGTGGCGGTAACTTTTTGGCGATATTTGCGGGAATGGTTTTGGGCAAAAAACCGAACTTTACAGGAAGGTTTTTCGAGTGGCGAAAGCCGTTCGATTTTAGCACAAGATAAAGGGCCGCAGTCGCAAGCGCCCGCAGCCCGCCCACAAAGCCCCGCAGTGCGGGGCTTTCCGAGGTTTTGAAACCGCAGTCTAAGGTGCACCTTGGCGGGCGTTTTCGCAGTCTTGGGTGAACGTGAGGGGCATCAGCCCCCAGTGACAGCGGACTTTTCAAGGTGGACGTTCCGCAGGCGTTTGAGGAAATCGCAGTTTTCAAGCGTACGAAAAAGTGCTTTCGGCTCGGCGGCAATTTCCGGAGTAAAACGTGCATATTTTGCGCCGCTGTAGTCAATGGAAAGGGCTTCTTGACCGTTCGAAAATCGCGCCGCTGTAAACCTGCTAAAAAGTCAAGCCCCAATTGAAAGAAAATTTGCGGGCGGGAAAAGAGCATAGCAAAGCAGAGACGGCAAAACGGAATGCTTGGCCGCCTCAAATAAAGTATTGGAGATCTCAGCTTATTCTATTGCCGGTAAGCTGCGGTAGAGTTCTGTGACCTTGCCATAATAGACGCGGAGGAACTTATTCAGACCTGCCACCATGGCGAGTTTACCGCTTTTCCCCTCGCTGCGTTTTTTCTCAATGAATGTAAAGATCGGATCGTTTGCCGGTTTATGCATCACATAGCTCTGCATGACTTCGTACCCGGTCTTACGCAGATAGCGATTTCCCCGCTTGGAGATATGCCGGTTATTCGCGCTGAATTTGCCGGACTGGTACGGCGGCGCATCAATGCCGGCGTATGCGATGAGCGCC